>Ga0187893_10008834_pt1 | contig 15747 bp, 16 predicted proteins | sample MA1701074metaG_FD_139574 | JGI IMG/M metagenome (GOLD analysis project Ga0187893, IMG submission 139574) | White microbial mat communities from a basaltic lava cave in the Kipuka Kanohina Cave System on the Island of Hawaii, USA - MA170107-4 metaG ... | reverse complement strand
TGGACGCTGGCGAGGATCGACCCACAATGGACAGCCGAGGAAGGGATCGTCCCCAGCGATCGCTGCCGAATGGTCATCATCGAGCGCCGCCGCGAAATCTCCAGATAACGCGGCCGCTAACAATTGGGCGTTCGTTGGCGCGGCTGCGTCGACCTCGGCGATGTGGCGCAGTTGCCAGGCCCGCATGGGAGACGACGTGGAATTACCGGGACGCCCGCCGACGATCCCGGCGGCCGAACCGAACGCCGCCCTCCGATCAGACCGGTACCACCGCTGCCGCCGGGGCTTCATGGGACACGGACCAGTCTCCGATAGAGCCGATGCGCCGGCGCAGGGTCACTCGGCCGGTCAAAACCTCCGCGGCCCGAATCCGACCGGTCGGTTCCTGGAGGTGCTCCAACGACGTAATGTGCAGGTGACTCGTGACTGAGGAGAGCCGCACGAGGTCATCGGCGGTGGGCAGGACCGTTGGACCTATGGCGCACGGCGAAATTATCGCGTGGGCCTGCGGCGCAACGAGTTCGTCCCATACGTCTCGGTTGAAGCCGTCAGCAGCCCCGCAATGGGGGACTTTGAAGATCTCGGCCTTCCGTTCGACGGGTAGCACCGACTGCAACACGCCGGCCCAACCGAGGTCCGATGATGTTGAGTCGACGACGTCCGATCCGAGCAGCAGTGGCGCATCGCCCACTTCGACCCAGAGAGCGACCGCTGCGGCATCTGTCCGTGGCCGCGGGACCCGCCGCCCTCTGTCCGTGGCGGCGACAAGCGAGGCGATCTCGCGGTAGGCGTTGCTGATGGCCCGATCCGACGGGGAGAGGGCTGTGACGATGGCATTGACGCCGGCGTGACGGTGAAACAACTCTCGGCGCTCCAACGCCCACAAGGGCGCCGGACGCCCGCGGCCTCGCGCCAGCACCTCCAGCGTGCGGCGGATCTCATCGACTCCGGACGACATTCGAGCGCCGAACCGGCCCGGCTCGTGGCGTTGGCCGATCCGCTCGATGATCTCGCGCCGCATGAGTCCTGCCGAGCAAGCGAATCGAGCCTTGATGCATCGCTCGACTACCGTCGATAAACCTCGGACATGGTCGTCGTGCCAATGGGTCGCCACGATGAGCAATACCTGTGCGGCCGGGTCGACACCAAGTCGTCGCAGGTACGACAGGGCCGTCGGCTCACCGTCGCTCCCGATCGAGGAGTCAACGATCATCCACTCGCCTAGGCCGAGATGGACGACCACGCATTCGCCGTAGCGAGGCCCGAAAGCCGTGAGTTCAACCTCGTCGGCGCCAGGCGGCGCGATGGAGTCGGTCACGCGGGCAATCGCCTTGTGAAAAGCCGTTCAACCTGGTCGGCGAGGCGCTTGCCGGCACGGCGGCCGGCCAAGGTTGGCAGGGAGACCTTCGGGAAGCTCAGGAAGGACCGTCGGACGATCCTCCCGCCCTCCTCTTCGATGACCTCCGTTTGCCAGCGGAACACGCTTCCTGGCTCCACGGCCGGCCGATCAGGGAGCGTCACTTCGGCAAGGGTGAACGTTCTGAACTGCTCGGCATCAACGTCACCGACCAGATGCAACTGAGCATGGAACACCTCGCCGTCCACGTCGAGGACGACTCCGTCCCAGTCCTCAGAGCTGATCTGCCCCCCTGGGGGCTGGTTGTCCGCGGCCGTCGAGCCCTCATCGCTCGCGCCAGGAAGCAGTCGTGGAACGATGACCTTCGACTCGCCGTCGGTGTGCACGATCCAGTGGAATTCCTCACCGAATCCCTCACCCTCGACCGGGACTCCGAGCTTCCGAAGAAGTGCCATCGCGGCGTACTGCTGCGGCCAGTCATCCTCATGCAACGTGTCGATGGCCGCAGCCCGAATTTGTGCTCGGTCCTTCGTCATGGCCCACGCGACCAACGCGTCATGGGACGGAAAGCCCGGGACGGGCACATCCGAAGGATGTGCGGGGTGCAGGAGCTCCTGATACTGGTCGCGATCGCTGGGCGCGCTCACTGCATGCCTGGCTTGTGGAGTCGGAGTGCGCCCCCCGGTCGCGGCGCTTCCGTGAGGTGGAGGCCGGCATCCCGGAACGCGGCCAGCAGCTGCTGCACGTCGCACCGGGAGCAATGGAAGTCGACCGTGCCGCCGGTGCGCGAAACCCGGAACACCTCACTGGCAAGGTCCTCGACCGGCCGATTGTCGACCAAGCGTCCGAACTGGATCGGAAAGCGGTTGGCAACAACGGATTCGGCTGCGTGATCACGGATCGGCAGTTTCCCGGCGGACCCCCGGATGACAACCTGACCTGTGCCCAGCTTCGAGGCGAAGCCTGGTCGCAAGAGACCTTCTTCCATCAGGTTGATGTTCACGACGAGGTCGCCGTCCCGTGGATTGCGCTCTCCTTCACCACCCAGATTCAGCACGACGTGGCGCCGATCGGGCACTCAAGCACGTTAGGGCCTGCTCGACCACGGCATATGGAAGTCTCCTGCGCGTCGGTCCAGTGAAAGTCACGCCTCACAAGTCTAGAACGGCCGTTCCCCTTGTCGGCAGCGCTGGCCTCCGGCGAAGCTCAGGGCCCGTCGCCGGCGGCGCCGGCGACGGGCGGCGGCGGGGCGGCGGCGGGGCGGCGGCGGCCCATCGGGCGCCCGCTCACTCGGCATCGAGGGCGGATCCTCAGCGTGGTCCGCCCACACGGGCGCCCTCGACCTCGACCGGTCCCAACTCGGGTTCGACCTTGCGGCCTGCGGCCGAGGTCTGCGTTGGGGTGATCGTCCTTACCGGCGAGATGCAGGACTAGGAGGTCGCCGACGCGTGCTGGAAGGGGCAAGGGATCGTGCGCGGGAGCCCCGATCGGGTGCGTCAGCGGCGGACCGAGTTGCCGGCCGAGTTCGGAGTCGACGGGGTGATCGTCGTGACGGGTGTGGCCCGACCCGATGGCGCAACTGCGCTCCTACGAGGTACTGGCCGAAGCCTTCCACGTTCGTTGAATGGGCCGAACGGCCCATTCCACAGGGATCGGCCGGCTGTCACCATCGTCGACATGCGACCCGTTGCCCGAGTGTCGCCGTGGTTCAAACGGCTGCCGACCGCTGCGCAGGTCCTGCTCGTCCTGGCGGCTCCGTTCGGCGTCGGCCTGATTCTCGCCGGGGTCGCCGGGGGATCGGACGAATCGGCGACGACGACTTCGATGCCCACGGCCTCGATGGCGTCGACGTCGACCACCAGCACGTCCTCCACGACGTCAACGACCACGACCTCAACGACCACGACGTCAACGACCACGACGACCGTCCGCGTCACGACGACTGCGCCGTCGCCGACGACGACCGCGGCGGCGCTCGCGTGCCACCCCTCGTACGTGGGAGCGTGCCTACCCGTCGGGGCGAGCGACGTGGACTGCGCAGGCGGCGGAGGCGACGGTCCGGTCTACGTGGCCACGAAGCGATTCCGGGTAGTCGGGCCCGACGTCTACGGCCTCGATCGCGACCGCGACGGCATCGCCTGCGAGTCGTGAAGGGGGTCGAGGACGCGGACATCCGGATCGACATCGTGGTCTGCTGCGGACCTGAGACAGCCGAAGGCCGAATCCGGCTCTGGGTTCGCCGCGACGCGCTCCAAGCGTCAATGCGTACTGAACCCGAGGAGAAAAGACCGGACAGGTTCTCGGCGTCAACCCGGTGGGCGTAGCTCTCCGTCGGCCAGGCGCTCGACGAGGCCACCGACGCCGAGTCGCCCGTAACCGGCGAACACCGGCTGCCGTTCACCTCGAGTGCTCCGGACGTAATCGAGGAGCGGCCGCAGCAGGACGAGTGAGCCCAGTCCATCGACAAGGGCCCAAGTGCCAGCGGTTCGACATCGAGCAGGACAGCGTCGGCCTGAGTGGACGCAGCCAGGACGGCGACCGCGACACCGCGGTCCACGAGGTCTCCGTGATGTGAACGTCGCCGCCACCCGAATGACGCGAGCGGGTCTCTGCAGGCTCGACCTCCCTCGGTGTGTTGGCCGGCATCCTAAGCCGGGTGGCCCGGCAAGCGTAGGCTGGGTCGTATGAGCAGCGAGCGCTTGCCGGTCGACGGCGGAAGCACAGCTCCCCTTGTCGAACGGCCCTGGGCCCACCTGGCGAACAACCAGTTGCTTGGTCGTCTGGAGTGGACCCATGATGAGAGTGGGGACTTCGATCCGGAGGTGGTCTGGGAACTCGCCCGGCGCCTGCAGGCCGATTGACAGCTGCGGGCACTTCGCAACGCGGTCAAGGACGAGCCGGATCAGATCACGGCGCTGGAGGATGTCAGCATCGCCCACAGCCGTTTCGGATCGGGGTGAACTATGCAGCCGCTCGACCTCGCGCTCGAGCCTGGTCCGGATCGAGCGGTAGCGCCGCAACTCAAGCGCGCCACGGACGTAGTAGTCGTCGTCGAGCCCTTGGAGGCGGACCGGTCGTTGTCCTCGAGGTAGTGAGTCGCGTCCCAGCCGCGAGCCTGACAGAGCGAGCTTCTTGACTGGTCGGCCATGTCAGCCTCCTGAGCGACACGTAGGAACATCGTTGGGCGACGGGGCTGCCCGAGATCCCGCCGCCCCTTGGCGTGTCGACTCCGGCGAAGCAGAAGCCGCCCGCTGCCAGCGACCGTTCGGCGGCGGCCCCCCGTACCCCCCACCGTCGTGAGGTGGCGGCGGGCTGGCGCAGTGGCGGCTGGAGCGGTTGCCGCCGTGGCCGTGCTCGCGTTGGTCCTCAACTGGCTGGTCGTCCGGGAGGCGGCCGACACGGCCGGCGCCGAGGTGGGCGTGATCACGGGCAGGACCCCGTGCCCCAGGGCGGACGGCTCGTCGCGCCCGGTGCGCCGGTTCGCGCAGGCGCCCCCCCGGTGCATCAGGGCAGGCCGGACGTACACGGCCGAGATGCAGACGGACGCCGGCGCGGTGACCATCGGATTGGACCAAGCGGCCGCGCCGGTCACCGTGAACAACTTCGTCGTGCTGGCCCGGTACCACTTCTACGACCGCGTCCCGCTGGAGCACGGCCCGACCGTGCAGGCCCTGGCGCCCGCGCCGGGCTACGTCATCGCCGACGAACGGCCGCCCGGGGGCTACGGGCCGGGGGCGGTGGCGATGCTCAGCGCTGGCCCGGGGACGACCGGCAGCCGGTTCTTCGTGGTGACGGGCGAGCGGGTGACGCTGGCCCCCATCTACGCCCGGTTCGGGCAGGTCACCGCCGGCCTCGACGTACTCGGGACGGCCACCCGCATCGAGTCGGTCACAATACAAGAGCGATGAAGGACTTCTCCGACGAGCTGGCCGAACTGCGGCGCCGCCTCGCCGAGGCCGAGCGAGACCTCGACCTCGCGGGCAAGCGCGAGCGGTTGACCAAGCTGGAGGAGCAGGCCGCCGACCCCGAGCTGTGGAGCGATCCCGAGAAGGCCCGGGCTGTCACCACCGAGATGGCGCGAGCGCGCGACGACGTGAACCTGCTCGAAGGCATGGGGCGCCGGCTGTCCGACGCCGAGGTCCTTTTCCAACTGGCCCGGGACGAGGGGGACGAGTCGCTGGAGCCCGAGCTGAGCGACGCCGTCCGCGCCCTCGACCGGGAGCTGGCCGCCCTCGAGCTCCAGTCGCTGTTCAGCGGCGAGCACGACGAGCGGGACGCCCTCTGCGAGGTCCACTCCGGCGCGGGCGGCACCGATTCGCAGGACTGGGCCGAGATGTTGCTGCGCATGTACCTCCGGTGGGCCGAGCAGCGCGGCTTCTCGGTGGAGCTGGACGAGGTCACCGAGGGCGGCGAGGCGGGGATCACCTCGGCCACCTTCATCGTGCGGGGCCGCTTCGCCTACGGCCTCCTGGCGTCGGAGAAGGGGGTGCACCGGCTGGTGCGCATCTCGCCGTTCGACTCCCAGGCCCGCCGCCACACCGCGTTCGCCTCCTTCGACGCCGTCCCCTTCTTCGAGGACCTCTCCGACGAGGTCCAGATCGACGAGAAGGACCTGCGCATCGACACCTACCGCTCGTCCGGCGCCGGCGGCCAGCACGTCAACGTCACCGACTCGGCGGTGCGCATCACCCACCTGCCCACCGGCATCGTGGTCTCGTGCCAGAACGAACGCAGCCAGCACCAGAACAAGGCCAAGGCCCTCCAGATCCTGGCCGCCAAGCTGGCCGAGCGGGCCCGGGAGGAGCGGCGGAAGGAGCTGGAGGCGCTGTCAAGCGAGCAACGGGACGTGGCGTGGGGGAACCAGATCCGGTCCTACGTCCTGCAGCCCTACCAGTTGGTGAAAGACCTGCGCACGGACCATGAGATCGGCAATGTGCAGAGCGTGCTCGACGGTGGCATCGACCCGCTCGTCGAAGCCTTCCTACACTGGCGGCGCCGCCAAGGCTAAAGGAGGCGCGGGATGAAGCGTCGGATCTCGGGCGGGACGTTCGTGGCGCTCGCGGCGATCGCCGTCACCAGCGTCGTCGCCGTCACGCCGGGCGCGGCGGCCCCGCCGCCGGCGGCGGGCGCGTGCGTGGTCACCGGGGCCGACCACGCGATCGACTCGGTCGAGTACGAGCTGTTCACCCTGATCAACAACCACCGGGCCGCCAACGGGCGGGCGCGGCTGCCGATGCACCCGGATCTCAACCGGGCGGCGGCCTGGATGAGCCGCGACATGGCGGACAACAACAATTTCCCGGCCAACCACGTCGACACCAACGGCCGCAACATCCCGGACCGGTTCACGTGGTGCGGGGTTTCCTGGACGGCCTGGCGGGAGAACCTCGCCGCCCACACCAGCGGCCTGGCGACCGACATCTTCAACCTGTGGGTGAACTCGGCCTCGCACAACACCAACATGCTGGCCACCGACGTGAACGCCATGGGCATCGGGCGGGCGTTCAACGCCGCCGCCGACTTCGACTGGTACTTCACCCAGACACTGGGGGCGGTCAAGCCCCTCGGCGCCGTCGACTTCGGAAACGACGGGGCCACCGACCGCTCGGTGTTCCGCCCCTCGACGGGCCAGTTCTTCGTTCAGGGGGGTACGCCCGAGGCCACGCAGTACGGCGTGCCGACCGACATCCCCGTGCCCGGCGACTACAACGGCGACGGGTTCGCCGACAAGGCCGTCTACCGGCCGTCGACCGGGCAGTGGTTCGTGCGGAATGCGTCCCCGGTGCCCGAGGTCATCCCCTTCGGCGCGCCGTGCTCGTCGAACTGCGCCCTGGGCGGCGACCAGCCCGTTCCCGCCGACTATGACGCCGACGGCGACACCGACATCGCCGTCTACCGCCCGTCCACCGGCCAGTGGTTCTTCCGGGACGCCTTCGGGATGTCGCAGGTCATCCAATACGGCCTGGGGTGCGGGGCGTGCGGGTCGCCGACCGAGATCCCCGTGCCCGCGGACTACACGGGGGACGGCAAGGCGGACATCGCCATCTTCCGTACCACCACCGGCCAATGGTTTGTCCGCGACGGCATGGAGGGTGTGCCCTACGGCGCCGCCGGCGACCGGCCCGCGCCGGGGGACTACAACGGGGACCGGGTCGCCGACATCGCCGTCTACCGCCCGTCCACCGGCCAGTGGTTCCGGCGCAACGTCAGCCCCGAACTGGTCCAGTACGGCGCCGGCGGCGCGTGCTGCGGCGACGTGCCCGTCCCCGGCGACTACGACTGGGACGGCGACGCCGACATCGCCGTCTACCGCCGGTCCACCGGGCAGTGGTTCGTCCGCAACGGCAGCCCCGAGGTCTCGCCCTACGGCAACACGACCGACATCCCGCTCGTGCTGCCCTACGCCATCCGGGTGTGGGTGGGGCTCCCCCAGTGAACCAACAGCCGCCGATCCCTTGATCTGGCAGGTTCGGCTGCTAACCTTCCCGGCGGCCCGGCTCGAGGTCGGCGCCAACGAAGCTCCCCAGACCGCCCCCTCGGAGAGCCCTTGACTTGATCCGCCTCGAGAGCGTCACAAAGTCGTACAAAGGCAACGTTGTCGCGCTGCGCGACATCTCGCTCGACATCCAGAAGCAGGAGTTCGTGTTCCTCGTGGGACCGACGGGCTCCGGCAAGTCGACGATGATCCGCCTCCTCATCAAGGAGGACGTGCCCGACACCGGCCGCATCTGGGTCGCGGGCAAGGACATCGGCCGGCTGTCGTCCTGGAAGGTCCCCCTGCTGCGCCGCAACATCGGCTGCGTGTTCCAGGACTTCAAGCTGCTGCCCAACAAGACCGCCTACGAGAACGTGGCGTTCGCCCTGGAGGTCATCGGGAGGCCGCAGCACGTCATCCAGGCCCAGGTGCCCCAGGTGCTCGACCTGGTCGGACTGGCCAAGAAGGCGGGCAACCTGCCGTCGGAGCTGTCGGGAGGCGAGCAGCAACGGGTGTCGATCGCCCGGGCCTTCGTGAACCGGCCGCTGATCCTGCTGGCCGACGAGCCCACCGGCAACCTCGATCCCAGCACGTCGGTGGGGATCATGCGCCTGCTCGACCGCATCAACCGCACCGGCACCACGGTCGTCATGTCGACCCACGACCACTCGATCGTGGACACCATGCGCCGGCGGGTGATCGAGCTCGACCGCGGCCACCTGGTGCGGGACCAGGCCCGGGGCGTCTACGGGGCGTTCACGTAGGCCGCTCGTGACGATCAAGATCGATTACGTCACCAAGGAGACCGTCGCCAACCTCCGCCGGAACCTGTCGATGGCGTCGGCGGCGCTGCTGACGGTGGCGGTGTCGCTGACCCTGGTGGGCGGGGCGTTGCTGGTGAAGCGGGGCGTGGAGCGGGCGACGATCCAGTGGCGAGGCAACGTCGAGCTGTCCATCTTCATGAAGCCCGAGGCGTCCCAGCAGGAGTTGGAGGCGGTCGACCGCCAGCTTACGCAGATGCCCGAGGTCAAGCGGTACCGGTACGTCGACAAGGCGGCGGCGTACGAGGAGTTCAGGCAGATCTTCGCCAACGAGCCGGACCTGCGCGACAGCCTCACCGTCGACCAGGTGCCGCCGTCGTACCGGGTGGCGCCGAAACAGGCGGAGCAGACCAAGCTCATCGGCGGGCGCTTCACCAACACCGCCGGCGTCTTCCGGGTGAGCTACGCCAAGGAGGAGGTCGACGCCCTCGTGTCGGTCACCAACTTCCTCCAGATCATGCTCTGGGCGGTGGCGCTCGTGCTCCTGCTGGCCGCCTCGCTGCTGATCCTCAACACCATCCGGATGGCGATCTTCGCCCGGCGACGAGAGGTCGCCATCATGAAGTTGGTGGGCGCCACCAACTGGTTCATACGTGTGCCCTTCATGCTCGAAGGGCTCATCCAAGGCCTGGCCGGGGCCGCCATCGCCTTCAGCGTGGTGTGGATCGGCCGCGGCGTGATCGAGAGCCGCATCGCGAGCGCTCGCAACGACATTCAGCTGTTCAAGCAGTTCCTCGTGACCAGCAGCGACGTGATGGGGACGGGCATCTTCCTACTGCTCGTCGGGATCGTCGTGGGCACGGTGGGGTCGTTGGTCGCAGTCAGCCGTTTCCTGGACGTCTGAGCCTGGTCGTCTGAGTCTGGTGGCGAGGCCCGCGGGGGTCGCTCGGGAGGAGCTGTTGCTGGTGGGGTTGATGGGGTTATTGTGCGCAATGTGAAACGCCGGACGGTCGCCGCGGTGGCCGCGCTGGTGCTCGCCACCCTGGGCCCGTCCGCCGCCGGCGGCGTGGCCCGGGCCCAGACGGAGGCCGACCGCCAGAAGATCGAGGACCAGATCGGCTCCCTCCAGAGCCAGATCACCGAGGCGTCGGCCGAGGAAGGGAAGCTGATCAAGGCCATCGACGCCTCGCAGGCGACCAAGAAGGAGCTGGACGGCAAGGTGGCCACCATCGACGGCCAGATCTCCGTCGTGCAGCGCAGCCTGAGCGCCGCCACCGCCAAGCTGGAGACGGCCAAGGCCGAGCAGCGAGGGGCCGAGGAGCGGTTGGCGACGGCCCAGCAGGAGCTGGCGGCAGCTCGCAACCGGCTCGCCGCCTACGCGGTGGCGGCCTATACGGGCCAGTCGGCCGCCATCCAGTACCTCACCGCCACCATCAAGGCCCGTTCCATCGACGAGCTGGTCGCCAAGCGCACGTACATGAAGGCGGTGGGCGAGAACCAGTCGGAGATCGTCGCCACCGACGAGCGCCTCCGGGACGAGGTCAAAGACCTCACGGTCGTGCTGTCGGCGGCCACCAAGGAGGCCGACGCCCAGGCCAAGGTCGTCGAGGGCCAGAGGGCGGAGCTTGAAGTCAAGCGGGACGCCCAGGACGCGGCGCGCCACGAGGTGGCGGCCGAGATCGCCACCACCGACTCCCTTCGGGCCGAGGTGGTGGCCCGCAAGGACGAGTTCCTGGCCGAGCAGCGGGAGCTCCAAGCCCAGTCTGCCGCCATCGAGGCTCAGCTCCGGGCCCGGGCCGAGGCCCAGCGGGCCGCGGCCGCTGCCGCCAACGGGAGCCCGTCGCTGGCGCCGGCGCCGGGCGGGTTCGTCCGGCCGGTGGCGGGACCGATCACGTCGCCGTTCGGGTACCGGATCCACCCGATCTACGGGACGTCGCTCCTGCACGCCGGCGTGGACATCGGGGCCAGCTCGGGCACGGCGATCAGGGCGGCCCAGGCGGGCCAGGTGGTCACCTCGGGCTGGATGAGCGGTTACGGCAACGTGGTGATCCTCGACCACGGCGGCGGCATCACCACGCTGTACGCCCACCAGAGCTCGCTGGGGGTGAGCGAGGGGGCGAAGGTGGCCCAGGGCCAGACGGTGGGCTTCGTGGGCTGCACCGGGTCCTGCACCGGTCCCCACCTGCACTTCGAGGTCCGGGTCAACGGGTCGCCGGTCGACCCCCTGCGCTACATCGGCTGACCCCTGCTGCGGCCCGGCGGGCGGCCTGCCCGCGGCCGGGCGGCCTGCTGCCGGCCCGGCGGGCGCCCGGCCTGGCGGGGGGCCTGGCCCGGCGGGCACCCGGCCTGGCGGGGGGCCTGGGCTGGCGGGCCGGCTACCGCCGGATCCGGCCCGGCGGGCGCCCCGGCGTGCGGCCTGGCGGGCACCCGGGCTGGCGGGCGCCCGGGCTGGCGGGGGGCCTGGGCTGGCGGGGGGCCTGGGCTGGCGGGCCGGCTACCGCCGGATCCGGCCCGGCGGGCGCCCCGGCGTGCGGCCTGGCGGGCACCCGGGCCGGCGGGCGGCCTGCCCGCGGCCTGGCGGGTGCCCGGCCTGGCGGGCGCCCGGGCTGGCGGGGGGCCTGGGCTGGCGGGCCGGCTACCGCCGGATCCGGCCCGGCGGGCGCCCCGGCGTGCGGCCTGGCGGGCGCCCGGGCCGGCGGGCGCCCGGGCTGGCGGGCGCCCGGGCTGGCGGGCGGCCTGCTTGCGGGCTGGCGGCGCCCGGGGTTGGCGGCGCCCGGGCCTGGCGGGCCGGCTACCGCCGGATCCGGCGGGCCGGCTACCGCCGGATCCGGCGGGCGGGCGTGGCCGGGTCGGCTTCGACCCAGGCGCGCAGCAGCTCGCCGCGCCGCTCGGCCCACTCTTCGGCGGTGATGGCGTAGCGGATGTGGTCCTCCCACACGCCGTTGATGGCGAGGTACCGGGTGGCCACGCCCTCGTCGCGCAGCCCCAGCTTCTCCACCACCCGGCGGCTGGGCCGGTTGCGGGGGATGATCGCCACTTGCAGGCGGTGCAGCGCCACGTCCTCGAAGGCGAAACGGGCGGCCACCACCAACGCCTCGGGGACGTAGCCCCGGCCCGCCTGCGCCTCGTCGATCCAGTACCCCACGTACGCGTTCTGGAACGGCCCCCGCTGCACGCCGGAGATGTTCATCTCGCCCGAGAACCGGTGGCCGACGAAGATGCCGAAACCGAACCCGGTGCCCAGTTGCCACTCCCGCTCCCGGGCCCCGCAGCGGGCGCCGAACGCCACCCGGTCGACGGTGTCGTTGGGGTAGCCCTCGGGCTGGCGGGGCTCCCACTTGGTCAGCCAGTCGACGTTGCGCCGGCGCACCTCTCGCCACTGCTCGAAGTCGCCGGCGACGAGGGGGCGCAGCGTGACCCGGCGGCCGCGCAGCTCAGAGCGGATCATCGGTCCCGCAGGCTGAGGACGAGCCCGTCGAGGATGTCGGCCTCGCTGACCAGGCACGACGGCTGCTCGAAGTAGCGCATCACCGCGGCCAGGATGGCCGTGCCGGCCACGATCACGTCGGCCCGGCCCGGCTCCAGGCCGGGGTTGTGGGCCCGCTCGGCGCGCGACTCGGTGGCGAGCGTGCGGAACACGTCCTCGACCGCCTCCCGGGTGAGGGCGAAGTGGTGGATGCGGGCGCGGTCGTACTCGGCCAGCCCCAGCTCGACGGCGGCCACCGTCGTGACCGTGCCGGCCAGCCCCACCAGCGCCCGCGCCTCGGTGGCGGCGGGGATGTCCCGGGCCACGTCGTCGAGGTAGTCGCGGACGACGGACAGTGCCTGGCTCAGCTCGACGGCGGTGGGCGGGTCGTGGTGGAGGAACTTCTCGGTGAGCCGCACGCAGCCGATGTCGAGGGACACGACGCCGTCCGGCGCCGCCCCGGCAGGGCCGACGGCGAACTCGGTGGAGCCGCCGCCGATGTCCACCACCAGGTAGGGGCCCCCGGCCGGATCCAGCTCGGCCGTGGCGCCCCGGAAGGAGAGCCGGCCCTCCTCGTCGCCCCCGAGCAGCTCGGGCCGGGCCCCGACCACCCTCTGGGCGGCGTCGAAGAAGTCGTCCCGGTTGGCCGCGTCCCGGGCCGCGGACGTGGCCGTCATGCGCACCCGCGCCACACCCGACGCGTCCATCGCCTCCCGGTACTCCCCCAGGGCGGCGACCGTCCGCTCGATGGCCTCCGGCGCCAGCCGGCCGGTGGCGTCGACGCCCTGGCCCAGGCGGGTGATGCGCATGCGCCGGTCGAGGGTGGCGCCGGCGGCGTCGGCGATCAGCAGGCGGGTCGAGTTGGTCCCGCAGTCGATGGCGGCGTACCGGGCCGGCGGGGTCACAGGCCGAGCTGGTCCGCCACCCAGCGGCCCACGGGGTCCTCCCCGCCCGCCAGCCGCCACGCCAGGTGGGCGTGCAGGCACTTCACACCCCGCCGCGTGCCGCCCACGCCGCCGTAGGGCCGGGGGCCGGTGGCGCCCGGCGGCATGGCGGCGTCCCGCTCGGCGGCGTAGCGGGCGTGGGCCGCGGCCAGTTCGCCAGGGTCGACGGCGGCCGCCGCGGCCCGCACGCCGCCCGCGGCCTCCAGGCCGCTGACCGCCTTGCGCAGTTCCTCGTCGACGAGCCAGTAACGGGTCGGCATGGGTGTGCCGTCGTCCAGCAGGGGGGCGTTGCGGATGACGACGGGCCGGCCCAGGTCGTCCCGCACCACGACCTCGAAGGCGCCCTGCGGCCGCCGCCCGAGGAGCGCGGTCACCGCCCGGAAGTCATCGGTCACTGCACCTTCTCCACGAGGGCGCGAGCGTACCGGGGGCCGTCACCGCCCTCGTCGTGCTTGAGGAAGGCGTAGACGTCTTGGCCGCCCTCCGCCGCGGCCCGCAGCCGGCGCGCCCAGGCCGCCAGGTCGGCGTCGGAGTACGAGGACCGCCGCAGCCGGACGTAGGCCACCGGGCCGCGGGGGTCGGGCGCGGCGGCGCCGTCCCGATCGACGGCGGCCAGCGACGCGCCGGCCGCGTCCAGCCGCTCGTAGACCGGGTCGACCCACCACGCCGGCGCCAGCTCGAACACCGCGTGCACGCGCGGTGTGGCGGCGGCGATCGCCGCCAGCAGGAGGTCGAGCCGGCTCAGGTCCGGGCGCTGGTTGGGCAGTACGAACAGCACCGGGCCGGTGCGGTCGCCCAGCGGCGCCACCGCCGCCGCGAACGCCGCCACCCGCGCCTCCAGCCCGTCGGTGTCCCGGCGGTGGGTGACGCCGATGTGGGCCTTGAGGGCGAACCGGAAGCCGCCGGGCGCCTGCTCGCGCCAGCGCAGAAGGGCCGCGGTGGTGGGGAGGCGCCGGTAGGTGGCGTGCGCCTCGACCGTCCGGAACACGGCCGCGTAGGCCGCCAGCATCCGGGCCGCGCTGGTGCCGGCGGGGTAGAAGGGGCCGACCCATGCCGGGTACGACCAGCCGCTCGTCCCGATCCGGACCGGCGTGGCGCTCAGAGCAGCGAAGTTAGCTTCGACCAGGCCCGCGCGAGCCAGCCCGCCTTCGGCTCGGGCGCGGGCGGCCGGGTGGGCTCGGGGGCGGGCGGCACGGCGGACGGGAGGATGGAGTAGGCCTCCTCACCGGGGCGGACGAGCTGGTAGCGCTCGCGAGCCAGCGCTTCCACCCGGGCCGGGTCCCGGAGATCCTCGGCCTTGCGCTCCAGCTCGGCGCTGGCGGAGTCCAGCGCCGCCACCCGCTGGCGCAGCTCCTCGCGCTGGCGGCCCTGGTCCCGGTAGGCCCGCACCGGGAAGGCGGCGAGCACGAGCACCGCCAGCAGCGCCACCACCGCGGCGAGGAGCCAGGAGCGGTGCTTCACGGCCCGGCCGGCCCGGTCGGCCCGGCCGGCCCGGCCGGCCCGCGGGCCGGGTCGCGCCGCAGCGGCGCCCCGCCCAGGAACTCGGCCCCTTCGCCCAGTTGCTCCTCGATGCGCAGCAACTGGTTGTACTTGGCCACGCGGTCGGTGCGGGCCAGCGCGCCGGTCTTGATCTGCCCGCAGTTGGCGGCCACGGCCAGGTCGGCGATGGTGGTGTCCTCCGTCTCGCCCGAACGGTGGCTGACGACCACGCCGTAGGCGGCGCGGGTGGCCAGCGCGCAGGTCGCCAGCGTCTCGGTGACCGTTCCCACCTGGTTGAGCTTGACGAGCACGGCGTTGGCCATGCCTCCGGCGACGCCGTCCCCGAGCCGGACCACGTTGGTGACGAACAGGTCGTCGCCCACCAGTTGGACGCGCCCGCCCAGCGCGTCGGTGATGGCGCGCCAGCCGTCGAAGTCGTCCTCGGCCAGCGGGTCCTCGATGGACACGATGGGGTGCCGGTCGACCAGGCCGGCGTAGTAAGAGACCATCTCGCCGGCGCTGCGCCGCTCACCTTCCAGCTCGTAGTGGTCGCCCTTCCACAGCTCGGTGGCGGCGGCGTCGAGCGCGATGGCGATGTCGTCGCCGGGCCGGTAGCCGGCGGCGCTGATGGCCTGTTCCAGCACGACGACCGCTTCCTCGTGGGACGGCAGATCGGGGGCGAAGCCGCCCTCGTCGCCGACCGAGGTCGCCTTGCCCGCCTCCTCGAGCAGGCGCCGCAACGAGTGGTAGGTCTCCGCCCCCCACCGCAGCGCCTCCGAGAACGAGGGCGCGCCCACGGGGACGATCATGAACTCCTGCAGCTCCAAGGTGTTGAAGGCGTGAGCCCCGCCGTTGAGCACGTTCATCATCGGCGTGGGGAGCACGTGGGCGTCGACGCCCCCGAGGTACCGGAACAGCGGCAGCTCCAGCTCGTCGGCCGCGGCCCTGGCCACGGCCATCGACGTGCCCAGCACGGCGTTGGCGCCCAGCCGCCGCTTGCCGTCGGTCCCGTCCAGGTCGATCAACTGGGTGTCGACGCCCCGCTGGTCGAGCGCCTCCCAGCCGTCGAGGGCCTCGGCGATCTCGCCGTTGACCGCCCCCACCGCGCCCCGCACGCCCCGGCCCAGGTACCGGTCGTCCTTGTCCCGCCGCTCCCAGGCCTCGTGGGCGCCGGTCGACGCGCCCGACGGCACGGCCGCCCGGCCCCGGGCCCCGCTGGCGAGGATGACGTCCACCTCGACCGTGGGGTTGCCGCGCGAGTCGAG
>Ga0187893_10008833_pt1 | contig 15748 bp, 17 predicted proteins | sample MA1701074metaG_FD_139574 | JGI IMG/M metagenome (GOLD analysis project Ga0187893, IMG submission 139574) | White microbial mat communities from a basaltic lava cave in the Kipuka Kanohina Cave System on the Island of Hawaii, USA - MA170107-4 metaG ... | reverse complement strand
TACTGTATCTTGCATTTGGTATAGCCACTTTTCTTATCTCGTATTACTGGGGTTCATCTATATATATGAGCAGCTCAGAGGCAGATGAGCTAAAAAATCGGTTCATGGATCAAATTAAAGATATTGATCAGACAGGGATATTCATTAATAATGCAAAGATTGCATTAGGCATGTTTGTTCCATTACTAGGTGTAGGTTTAGGAATTTTTTCTGGTTTTTCAACAGGTATGGTATTTAACGCAATAGCAGCAACATCTACTAACCTTAATGATATCTCACCTTTACTTATTCTTGTTACTCCTTTTGGATTAATGGAAATTGTTGCTTACGGTCTTGCCATATCCAGAAGCGGTATGCTCTTCTATTCTTTATTAAAGAGAAAGTATTGGAGGGAATATCTTCTGTCTACTTTAGTAGAGATAGGAGTTGTAGTAATCCTACTCTTGAGCGGGGCAATTATAGAATGGGAAATGATCGCTAGATTGAATGGATTATCCGATACTAGAATTAGCATTTAACTGTTTGTCATTATCTGAGACAAAAATTAGAATTTCCTAGAGACGACAAAAATAATAGGTAAAATCTAAATTTAAATCTGACTTTCTCCACAGGCAGGGCAAATCCGCAACTTTTTAGACATGTTCACTCTACACTCTATACAATATTTTATTGCATCATCTGTTTCGGAAGTAATGTCAACAGATTTATTTTCCATTAATATGTAGATAATAAAATTTCAAGTCTAAATTATAAATTATATTTAAATCCCCTTGCAATAATTTTTATTCCGGAAAATAATTCTACCAATAGTAGAGTATGCTTAATTTAAAGATTCATAAGATTCCCACTTTTGTCTCACAACCAACTATGATTGCTGCTTTGCCTGATATGGGCAATGTTGCAGGTATGGGAATGACTCTTTTGGCTACGAGACTTGCAGCCGACCTCTTCGCCGAAATTTATGCATTTTGGCCACCTTTTGTAACATATAACCAAGGCATCATTAGGTATGTTCAGTCAAGTTATAAATTTTATTGGGTTTCTAAATATGATCTTGTAATATTTACAGGAGATTTTAATCCTTCTGATCCACGAAGACTGTACGAAATATGCTACGAAGTTCTGAAAATGGCTGAAAGAGTTGATGCAAAAATATTGTTTTCAATAGGCGCAGCCTTGAGACAAAATACCTCTACTTCTACTTCAAGTGGGGTGTATGGTGCAGTAAATAATGAACAGATTCTTGATAAGATAAGTAAATTCAATATGAATATCTTAGAGGGAGAAGGACAGATTATAGGATTTAATGGTCTAATATTAGGACTTGCAAAGGAAAGAGGATTGAATGCGATGTGCATTCTGGGCGAAATCGATAATCCTAATGTTATCCAACCTATGACTGCTAAGGCTATTCTACATACATTAACAAAGATTCTAGGAATCCCTTCTTTGGATATGAAAGAATTAGAAGAAGAAGAAAAGCGCAAAAAGTTTATGGAACAGCAAACGAATTACATAGAAAATGTGATGGAACATGGGGGCAAACCCCCTGGGATAGCGTAGACTGGAATAGAAGTTAGTAAGCTAGCAAAAGTTTCGAATTCGCTTACGATGAAATCTTTTGCTAAATAATTCAACAATTTTGACAACATTGCCATTATATCAGCTTAATAAAGCGTTTGCATGAGTGAAGTAAAGTTAGAGTTTATTGGTAAACAGGTTAAAGACATGTACGGAACCCACATGGGAAAAGTTATTGGTATGGTAACAGATATTGATGGATCTATAGAATCAGTTAGTGTGGATTGTGGTTATGCAGGATTAAAGCAACTAGAGTATGAGCAATTATTAGTACAGGGTGATTATGTAATCTTTATTCCAAAATGGAGATTGGATGTACAAAAGTTACTTAGACAGAAAAACCTTGCATTACAAAGGATCAAAGCATTACAGGAGATGGTTACAGCTAATGATTTGATGAGAGAGGACGTAGAATTAGTTTATATAAAGTACCAGAAGAGATTGCAAGACCTTGAGGATAAAGGGAAAGTAGTTCTTGAACAACTACAAGAAAGACTGAACCAAATAGATACGGAAAGCCAGAATATAAAATCGGTACTATTTGACGCTAAGTTACAGTATAGAAGCAATGAGATCACCGAAGAAACATATCAACAAATTAGCCTATCTACAAATGATCTAATAGAACATATTAACTTAGAAAAAGGAGAGATCAATAACGTCGTATCTAGGTTAAACCAACAGACATTTGAGAGGATAGATTTGAATTCAGTGCAAAATTCATCTATATCGGATCAACCAAAATCTAACTCAAACCTTGAATCAAATTCGCAATCCCATGAAGGTGATATCCCTGTAACAGGGCCTCAAGCTGTTAGTGCAGCAGCAGACAATGACTACAATAATGATCATCATAAGACTATTCGTAAGGAAACTGATGATGAGGCTGAAACTAGCTGGCTTAACCAGGTTCTACAACATGATTAAATTAAATTTTATTAACAAATAAAAAATAAATAATTTGAATATAAATCAAATCTCACTTAGTCTTTTAGAAAAAAAGGAAGACTTGTAAATATTTTTAGGCTCCGCCTTGTTTTGCTGATGTCTGTAAAAGCTCGCCTATTTCATTATGCATTCTTAGAAAATTCAGACCCTTCTCAGTTGTCTTGTATGTTTGAGAACCCTCAAGATACTCTAATAAGTTGTTCTCGATGAGTACCGAAAGATATTCTCTTAGCTGCGCGTAGCTAAGGAAAGCTTTATACATTATTTTTGTCTTGGTTGCTCCTCCATTTGCAGCCTCTAGGATCATTGCTACTATTTCTGTTCTGCTTCTGTATTTCACAATTTAGATACACTGAATTTCTTTATTTTAATATATTGACACATTCTACAGTAAGAAACTTCTATATGGATATTATACTCTATAGTATGATTTCTAGAGTTTTGACGTATTCAGATAAAATTAATCTCCCCCATAAGGTTTAAAATTATTCGGATCTTCTAACATAATAATGTCTGACCTCAAATCTACTGAGGTATCAAAGTTGTATGAAGATATCAAGCGAGCTAAAATATCTCTTCAAGGTAAGAAATATGATATACTAAGAAAGAATGCGGTAGAAGATTCAGAACAGTTCTGGGAGCAACAAGCAAAAAATTTGGTATGGTTCAAGTACTGGGATAGAACATTAACTTGGGATCCCCCTTTTGCAAAATGGTTTGCTGGAGGTTCATTGAATGCTTCTGTAAATTGCATTGATAGACATGTGGACTCACAATTCAAGAATAAGGCAGCAATTATTTGGCAAGGAGAAAATGAGGAAACGAGGACGATTACTTATTACCAATTGTTCAAACATGTCAATGTATTTGCTAATGCATTAAAAAGTCTTGGAGTAAAAAAAGGTGATCGTGTTATTATTTACCTTCCGATGGTTCCGGAAGTCGTAATTGCAATGCTAGCATGTGCAAGAATTGGCGCGACACATATAGTTGTTTTTTCTGGTTTCAGTGCCAAGGCTTTAGCTGATAGGGCTAATGATTCTGAATCCAAAGTGATAATAACTGCTGATGGAGGTTATCGTAGAGGTAAGATCATAGAACTAAAAAAGATCGTCGATGAATCTACTTTATCGATCCCTTCGCTAGAAAAGGTCATTGTATTAAAAAGAGCCTCTAATGATATTAAAATGACTAATATGGATGTATGGTGGCATGAGATTGTTCAGAATGAGCAACAATATTGTAAACCCGAGATTCTAGCTAGTACTCATCCATTGTTTATTTTATACACGTCAGGAACCACTGGGAAACCAAAAGGCGTTTTGCACAGTACTGGTGGCTATCTTACACATTTATATGCCACAGCTAAATTGGTCTTTGATTTCAGATCTACAGACATATTCTTTTGTACTGCTGACGTTGGATGGATTACAGGGCACAGCTATGTCGTTTATGGGCCTCTTATGCATGGTATAACCGAAATAATGTATGAGGGAACACCTGATTATCCTACAACTGATAGATATTGGGCAGTAGTGGAAAAGCATGGCGCAACAATCTTGTATACTACTCCTACTGCTTTACGTATGTACATAAAATTTGGAGATAATATACCTAAGTCATTTGATTTGTCCTCTCTTCGTTTATTGGGGACTGTAGGCGAACCTATTAATCCTGATGTATGGCAGTGGTATTTTGAGACTATAGGAAAAGGAAATTGTCCTATAGTTGATACGTGGTGGCAGACTGAGACAGGTGGCATTATGCTAAGTACATGTACTGGAATAGATGATACTATTCCAATGAAACCTGGTTCTGCATCGTTTCCAGTACCTGGAATCGATATGACTGTTGTAGATGAACATGGAGAAGTTGTTGATGCTAACAAGAAGGGATATTTGATGGTCAAGAAACCATGGCCTGGAATGCTGATGACTCTGTGGAGGAACGATAATACCTACCAGGATTTGTACTGGAATAAGTTTAAGGGTATGTACTATACAGGCGATTATGCATTAATGGATGAAGATGGTTACTTTTGGCTTTTGGGCAGATCGGATGATGTGCTTAAAGTTGCAGGTCATAGACTAAGTACAATGGAGCTAGAAAGTACGTTTGTTTCACATAAAGCTGTTGCTGAAGCTGCTGTAACAGGAAGGTTGGACCAAAAGAAAGGTGAATCTATAATTGCATTTTTAGTATTGCGTAGTGGTTATCCATCTACAGAAGAACTACGTAAGGTACTTACTGATCATGTAAGAAAAACCATAGGGCCAATTGCGGTGCCAGAAGGGATCTATTTCGTAAGTAAACTTCCTAAAACGAGAAGCGGAAAAATAATGCGAAGACTACTTAAATCGATAGCAAACAGAGAAGATTCGATTGGTGATCTAACAACACTAGAGGATAATACATCGGTTGATGAAGTTAAACATGTATTCAATCAGTTAAAAAATGAAATAGTAGAGTAGCTTTACTCAAAGCAGAAGAGAATATAGATTTATATTTATTCAAAGAATAAAAATTGAGACACGACAACTAAAATAGGTACTCTATTGATGTCTTCAATATTTCTGTCTACATGAATTCTAAATAAATCATTATAATCTTATGTGTCTATGTAATAGGAAGAGTTCATACTAAACGATGCCCTAAATGCAGCAGCATCGGGCTCAAAATTTCATTGTGAGTACCATATAGAATTTGGCCTTCACCTACTATACACATTATCCCCTGTAGCAGTAATATCTGGATTAACTTCAATATTTTGCATGTTACCAAAACTAGTTCACTTGTCAGTATTTCTAGTATACCGACTTTAGGTACCGCTTTTCCATACTCCATGGACATTATTTCCTAAAGATGCAATTGCAAGCCCGAGGAACTAGGAATAGATCTATCTCCGTAAGCACTATCACGTGTTACATCTCTTAGAGTTAACCTTTTAAGCAATAGAATAAATTCTTCGTTTTATTGATGACAGAACTACCTTGGGATTGGTCAGATTTCAATTCATTATCTGACAATGGTAAAATAGAATTTGACGAAAATAATATCATAAGCAAGATTGACAGTAATACTATTGAATTTGCACGCGTCAAATTCAAGATTGATTCAGTGGTTTATCAAAAAGCGAGAGTGGAAGATATTGTTGATGGATTTAAGGAGTTAAATACATTTTGATTTCATAAGAGTAGTCGAGGTACTCATGAATAGTGCACTGATGATTCTGAGTTTGTCAAGGTACAGGATTCGTTTATAAAAGCAATAAATAATGAAGCAAGTAAATTTGTGAACGTAATTTTTGCTTCTACGGTATATGATATCAATTTTAGAATCTCAACACTAGCCATAAAAAATCCGGTGGAAAAAGTTAACCAAGTTAACGAATTTGAAAAGGATAAGATCACTATTATTTGAGCATAATAATATGAGGCTCATCGTCATGCTTACAACGCCAGTATCTAAAATCCTCCGTTTTCAACCTAAGGATGGACGTCGGCTCAGGCATCCAATTTAGCTCTCTGGCCAGCTGAGTTCTTTGAAGTTAATAGTTCCATCATCAACGCTTAACAGAATTTATGCTCAGACGGCTTTGATCATAGTCATTCGCATTCTATATGTACTAAAATGAAATCTAAAAGATATTTTTATGGCCCGTATTGCCATTTCACATGAATTGTAATTCCGATATTTGAAGCAAATGCTATGAAGTAACATAATATCCATCATATACTCTTCTTGGCTTACTGTTCAAGTTTAATGACAACAGTATTCTCTGTGACGTCACAAGATGATTTGGCCCCAAACGCTACTTCCAGAAGATACCTAGATATTTCCTTAATTAAATACGAATATTTCAATCCCATATTATGCTCAATGATTATTTTACAGTCATCTCCATTGATTTCACATCTATAAGGCATTTGCGCAATCCTTAACCAAGTTTCTACGATATTTGAAACAGAAGCGATCGTAAATCCACCACAAAGAAACAAGCTAATATCTACAAGATCATTCTTTGCTGTATCTCTGGCTAGCTCATTTAGTTCTTGTTCTGTAAGTTTATTAATTAACCTAATAAGAAAAGATTTTGGCAAGTAATATAACTTGGCGTGTGCAGCCATACTATGCCAATCTAGATGTGCTTGAATTATTTGATTAACCAGTGTATTAGGGGTAATATCTTTAGCTTCAGCCACTTTACGCAAATGGCTTAACTTTTCACTTGGTAATCGGAAAGTAACACAATTAGTCGACTTTTTAGGTAATGTAACTGACTTCAAAGCAGATATGATAACAACGTTCAACTCATACTTAAGTATACAAACTGCATTAGTTCACATCATAATAGAAAGATATCAGAATCCATTGCTATCATGATAATCTATATCAGTTTTACTTATCTACTGCTCAGATTTTTTGTAAATAATGGCAGAAGATATGTTTATCTTCATTATACAAGCCCTTTTAGCTATTAAGAGCAAGACTGGATGATAATGCCCGTCGACGATGAGATGGACGACGAAATAGACAACAATTATGACTTGATTATATTTCCGTATTAAATTGCGGATTTAAGAACTTAGCTTGGCTTGAATCAGCATATTTATTTTGCTTAGAAGCGTTTCTCCGCCCACTGGTTTTATTACAAAATCATCTGCTCCATACTCTAAGATTATATTTTTTGGATTATCATTATTGGCTACAACTAGGATTTTTGTATTCTTGTTGAATTGTTTTATTCTAGATATAACCATTGCTCCTCTATCTTCAGCTATTTTTCCATCCACTAATGCTGCATCTATCTTGTTAGGATCAGATTGTTCTAAAAATCTAAGACACTCATTAGCGCTAAATGCCATATTGACTTCATAACCTGACAATTTAAAGAGGGCATATAGATAGTTTACTACTATCTTATCTTCGTCTACTATCAATAGTAAAGGCATACTAACTCTAGTATTATCTGTAGCAGTTCCTGCTATATTAAGGAGATAGCAACCTTGAATAACAAGTTATTATTTAAACCATTTTCTTAGGTATTGGTTAACCCTTCATATATAGATTTAATCTACTCATCACAAATATAATAATCTGAAAATAGTGTTAGAAATTAATATTTTGATATTTTTCTCCTGTTTACCAACACGGCATAGAGATAGTTTTATTAACAGAATCTTTATTGTAAGGGTTGTGATCCTCTTTTATCTTATATCGTCTAAAATGTAACTTGAGCAAATATTCCTTTTGGTCAACTTGTTTAAGAATATCGAAATCTTTGACATGATAAAGACACAATATCTTGACATTAAGATCTAGTTTAGCCGGTAGTAACTCCTCATATTCCATTAGTGAATTTATTTCTTTCTGTATCTGACTGCCAATTAGATGATGATAATAGTGAAAGCCTACATCCATTAGTACTAGTATTCCCCGTTTATTTCTTCTTAATGCATTTGCATTCATTAGATTCAAATAAAATAAGAAATCCTTTGCTGATCCGAAATAATTCTTGGCAGAATCAACTATGAGCAGTGATCTTTCTTTTTTCTCAAAATTGTACACGTCTATATCCAACTCTCTGAGATACGTTAAAATATCATCTCTAGTTTCATAGTGTAAAAGCATAATGACTGCTTCATTATTTTCAAGAGCCATTTTACAAGCTCGAGAATATACCTCCCGAAGAGCATATCGATCGGGATAAATCAGTATATTATGTTCTCCAAAGCTTATCTGCTTTTTGAATTTATCTAATATATCCAAAACCGAGCCTTCTTCTATATTTAAGATTCCGTTTTTATTGTCTGTTGAACTCAAACGAGAACAGTACGTATTATGCAATATGGTTTTTAAGATTACTCCATTTCTGATTGATATACTTTTTTGCATGATATAGGCCGGATTAAACAAGACACGAATATACCTACGTGAAAGTATGATTTTATCGACGATAGAAGTATCCAGGAGAAAGACTTTGGTCATCTTCATATTGATATAGAATTGGACGAGATTAGCAGAGTATTTAAAATAGCTTATTCAGTTTGCCTTACTTTGCCAGGACTTGATCCTTGAAAAACTATATTCTTTATTTATTTGGTTGCGTATTAATTCCTGAAATAAAGATATCTGCCCAACAATTATTCTAGCGTAACTCAAGTACTTTATGGTGAACAGAGCATAGCAGATAAGCTATCCTAGTTTCTATCTCGACAAAATGGAGTAGATTTGTGTAGTTATACTAATACTACTGCACAAGTTCTTGAAATTTATAGGAAAATGTCATTTGATTCCGATACCGGACCAGGGATAAGAACTGGATTTCTCACCGATATTATATCTCAGAAAGATATCCCATTCATCATCCATTTGTAAGTCTTATCAGCTATAACGACATGAAACTTACTGAATTATACGAGGAATCATAATCAAAGCTAAATGACACAACAGATGAGCTAGAAGCCATGAAGAAATATCTAAATGAGGGGCTAGAAGAAGTCGACAAGTTTAGGAAAACAAAATAATATTTAAGGTTAGTTTACTAAAAAGCAAAGGATGGGCTTGGACTATTATGGTGATTCGACTATTATAGCAGTAGTGATCCAAATTATCTCTGTTGTATCAACAAATATAATGGATCATATGAAAAGATTTTTAAAAATTATGGCGAGTAAAGATATCAAATGAATATTATCTTTGATGAAAATATTATTGTATTCGCTTTTGAAATGGTTAATGAGAATGGTAATCCAGATATTGCCTGTATTACTATATTATTCAACACGATAGATCGATGTGATAGTATTTATGTCACCCAAGAATTGTATGCAAAGTATCTCAAGAAACTTGAAACTCGGAAGAAGAAATACACCGAGTTAATTGTAATTAAATTATTGAATCATACAATGGCACAAGGTAAAATCAAATACAAAACGTATCCGCCTAGATTAAATTGTGAGCAGAAGCTTCTCCTGACGACATATCTCTTATTAGACTTGCAGCTCTCACAAGAAGCGTATTAATTTCAACAGATAAACGCTTGAAGAAAAAAGTTGAATCATTTTGTAAAGAATATGGGATTAAATTATACATCCAAAAGAATTTAGATCATTACTGGGATCTGGTTCATCAGATAATTAACTTTATCACTCTCCAATTCTATACTTTTAGAGGGAGGAAAGACATTATCAAGACAATTTCTAAGATATTGCGTACACTCTTTTACGTAATTACTATTCCCATCACATTTAGAGGCGGCACTGCTCCATTCTTCAATGCATTTAATGATGTTTCTTGAAAATTTGGTTATGTCATTTATGTACAGGCTGTAAGAATAAAATAGTTGCTAATACTTAGTAAAGTACTAAGATGGGATCAAACAAGAACTTTAGCAATAACTAAGTCGAATTAGCTAACTATACCTTAGAATGCTATCAGTTAAAGCCAAAGCATTATTCCTTCCCACTACGCTAACAATTTCAGACCATTCTGCTTGTACTATGTTTGGCATCTTCTTTATCTCCTGTATAATATGATATAATTCCTCTGAGCTTCTATAAATTATTCTTGCTACTACATTTACAACGGGATCACCAATTCTAAGAGATGATTCTATTACTCGTGGTCCATCCGAACTATTATTATTCTTGTTGATCTTCTTTGAAATCCCTGAAGTAAGTCCAATCCCGATATTTTCAGTTAGAAGCCTATTTGCTATCTCTACACAATCTCCCTTTTCAACGGTAATTAATATATCTGCAGTTCTTCAACCGAACTGTTTGGCATCTAGTTCATAGCTTTTCTTGATTATAGATGAACGTTCAAGAGCTGTCCTTCTCCTTTGTAAAGTAGATAATGGCAATTTGAGCTTTTTTGAAATATTTAGACTTGTTACGTCAGGATTTACCAGTAATTCATTTAATATGGTAACGTCTTTCTTGTCAAGTTTACGTATATATTCATCACTATTAGTAAGCCTCATAAGTTTAATCCTATTATTATTATTATTTTTACTCGTAATGACTGTTCCTATGATTTATCACATCAATTAACATGTTGTATGACATCTTATATAAACAAAGGGATAAAACATCTTCAATCTTCAATTTCTAATAGTTATGGAAGAAGAATTCATTTGAATGTTGCTCTAAATTGATTTTTTCCTCAAACTTCTATAAGAATTCTGGTTCAGATGTGACCGGTATTGTCTATAATAGGCAAAAAAATGCAGTTGCATTTAGAGAAGCATTTAAAAGAATAAAGTATTAAATCACTAATTGCATAGTAGCATTTTAGACTAAGGTTTTCCCAGCTTTAGACTTACTGTTCAAGCTTTATGATAACAGCATTCTCTGTGATGTCACAAGAGGATTTTGCTTCAAAGGCTACTTCTAGCAAATATCGAGAGATTTCCTTAATCAAATATAAATACTTTACTCCCATGTCATGCTCTATAATAATTTTACATCTATCCTCATCGATTTCACATCTATAAGGCATCTGCGCAATCCTTAACCAAGTTTCTACGATATTTGAAACAGAAGCGATCGTAAATCCACCGTGAAGAAACAAGCTAATATCTACAAGATCATTCTTTGCTGTATCTCTGGCTAGCTCATCAATTTCTTCTTGATCAAGTCCATTAACTAATCTAATAAGAAAAGATTTTGGCAAGTAATATAGCTTGAGCCATACTATGCCAATCTAAATGTGTTTTAACTATTTGATTAACCAGCGTATTAGGAGTAATATTTTTAGTTTCAGACACTTTACGCAATCGGCTTAAATTTTCACTCGGTATTCGAAGAGTAACACAATTAGTCGACTTTTTAGGTAATGTAATTGACTTCATAGCAGATAAGATAACTACGTTCGTCTCATACTTAAGTATACGAGTTGCATTAGTTGACTGAAGATGTGATACATCAAAAACTATCGATATAATGAATAAACTATATCAGCTTTAAACATTTCTTTGTCAGATCCTCGCAAATAATGGTAAGAAATACCATTTTACCTCGGTATATACAAGTCTTATAAGCTGAACAGATGATTTCAAGAGCGAGAATGAATACTAAGTTGTATTCAGACATGAAATGGGATCAATTATTCATATCTTATCAAGGAAGTGTTTAGATACTTATTAGAAGAAATATTTCACATCCTTTACTACAATATAATTGAGAATATCATACTAATTAGAAGCGCGAAATAAGTCACATTCAGGTATTACTCATATCTGAAACACTATACAACTGCAATACTACCTCCCATCTTTCCATTTGAAATGTATTGAAGTATGAAGTTTTCTTATATCTTATTTCTTACAGATAACCCATCAGGTGGCATTAGAGTAAACCGAATTATCATAACTATTTTACCCAGAAATATCTGTATATTGGCAAGTAAACTTAAATCTATGGGAGTGATAATCATATAATCAGTTGTTTATTGAAGTGTATACCATGACAATGGTGGGCAAAACGGTTTAAAACGGAAGAGAATCAAGGCGTAAGTGAGTATACTCCTAGATTATCAGGTCTGGAATTAGCAAAATACGTCTTATTGAGAGTTGTTGATGATCTTGAGAGTATTGAAAGGATAGCAGAAGATTTTGACAATGATCAACGATTCATTTCAGGAGTGGTTGACTTTCTCAAGGATATAGGCTGGATTAAACAAGACATGAATGGTGTCTATAGAATTACAGCGAAAGGCAAAAACAGTATGATAACACGTCAAAGACCGTTGGTCAGTTTTTTAAGTAGATAGAGCATGCTGCTACACATTTGTCATCAGATCTATATTTCAGAATAGATTATTATGAGTCATTCCGTGCTATGAAAAGGTAGATGCTTTCAGTAACCAAATTCTTAAACGTTTTATATCTAATATCCAAAATAATAGTGAATTTGTGATTTTCTAATACACGAATATGTGGTTTTTTGATTTGTGTATCAAAGTTTCAAGTGCAGATGCATCCAGGTTCTAGATCTTCTTGGCCTTGGATATTTCTGTAGGAAAGGGATTCACAAGATCTAACCACAATTTAAACCCCTTCCTTGTTAAAGGATACAAAAGACTATGATGAGGATACCTACGAGTTAACTCATCTAACTATGACATAAACTAGTATTCGAGTGCATTTTATATCTAGATAATCTCTGTTTCACGTCCTTCCCTCATAGCATATTTCTTGTAAGTGTGAATTAGCCAGTCTATATCTAAGTCTGTTTCTTCGCGCTTTGCCATCTTGCCAACCTTTAAGACGTCTCTTATATCCTTGCTGTTAAGTTCATTCCATACCTTATCTGCAACCTTAGAAGCCGTTCGAACTTCAATTTTATACTTTTCCTTTAACAACTTTGTCGAGATCTCTACAAATTCTTCATACTTGTATTCTGGAAGATAAAATATTAAGAATCTTGATTTTAATGGTTTTGAAAGATCATCTAAACTATTTGAAGTTGCAAATATCCAGAGACTCATCTCTAGTTGTCTGGTTTTCCTGACCTTTGTAGAACTAAGAATACCAGTTTCCATTATGTTCAGTAAGGCAACCTGATCGCTTTTCTTCATCTTGTCTATTTCATCAATTAACAAATACTTTGTTGATGGATGTTCAAACAGGTAATCAACCATACCTACTCCGCTAGTGCCTATTCCATCTGCAAAATAACTATTGTCTAATCCTTTCATCATTTGTAGGAGAAATATCGTCTTGCTTGATGCAGGCGGACCAGTTAAGAGAATATGTGAAGGTTCCTTACTAATTATTGATCTCATGAATAGCTTTTTAAGATCAGAATATCCTACTATACCAGAGAAGAATTTCTCTTCTGGGGGTTGAATATCTGCTTCATGCTCGATGCCTAGCCTTTTGAATAGAGTCCTGAACAATCTCTATGTTTATGTATAGAAATGGCTCGTAATAAATTAGATCCCGATTATAAATCGTCTATTAAAATCCTATTGTCTTATAGATATGTGGATTAAGTAGTAATAACTTATCAGAAAAGAAATGACTAAAAAAGTATGTATATGAATAATAGTACGTATCGTACATTAACAATAAGAGTGAATCAAACAAGTGACTTACACAGGCAAATTAGAAAAACTGCCGGATGTGGACTAAAGTTCAGTCATGAATTAATATCACATTCAATCGAAGTACAATAAGGTAAGGCAGGAATAAGGAAATGCTGTATTTTTTAACATCCCGTATCATTTCGATAATTGTATACTTGAGGCACGGTAAGCCAACGGCAGGCGGTTAGGGATCTTGTTAAATACTTTCTCCTCTAGCAGCAATCTTTGCTAATTGTTATCAACTCTGGAAAAAGATGGGTTTGAAAAAAACTAGTCTTTTTACCCCATTCAGTACAGATTACCCTCTCGCTAGCTCTACTTCATAACGCTCAGCAAGGTCCAACAATTCACAGCCATTCAAGGTGTCTGCAAACAGCGTCACCCCAAAAGGCAGGATGTCTGTTCCATTGCTCATGGTACGGAATCCAGCGGGAAGAGCGATAGCTGTTGTTTGCAGTAGGTTGGCAAAATTCGTATAGGTTCCTAGATTCGTATTTAGTTGCGTATTTGCAGCTGCTTTTTCAGCAAGTTGTTCATCAGTAGGATTTGGTCCAAGATCAAGTTCATAACCATTTCTCACTTCATCCAGCCTGTAAATGGTCGGAGTAGTAGGTAGAAGCATAAAATCAAATCGCTCCCAATCCTTGTTAATTACCTGCTGCTTGATCAAGTTGATTGCCCATTCATCAGAATATGCTCCAGTTGCTTTATTGTAGTATGCGTTCTTGAGAATCAAATATGTGGTCGGATCAATCAACTGATCTGTATCTGGATTCATTGTGATCGGAGTACCAGTAGGTTTATTGTCAAGCACATAGTTACCATATGTTAGAAAATGTTGTGCAACCGATGTGCCACCGTACAGTAGCCTGGCAACATCTTCCCAGGGTTTATAATCGAACAGAACCGGTTCTCCCCCTATCCTTTCCATACGCTCGACGGCAGCAAGATATTGCTCCTTAGCTCCAGTATCATTCGCCCACAAATCATTGTCGTCCATTGAGATGTGTGCCATCGAAACCAACAAGGTCACCGTATTCTGCAAATGGGGCAGCTAAGGCTTCGCTACTACCCTTATTCCAGCCGTCCATCAATTGTTGATATAAGAAACGGATCGCAATCTCATCTGCGAGTATTGAAGAAGTGGAGGAGGTTGGTTCGGTCATACTATATTTTTGAATACTATCATTTCCACTAATAATGGTACTAGCCATTTCTAATGGGAATCACTCCTCGGCAAATGGCTATTGCTACTTAATAGTTTGTCGTCAATCAGTTCCTTTCGATTTGGGAAACACTAATTGCGCTCTCTTATTATTTGTCTTCTGTTCGTTAAATACTAAATTAGTTTTTGTCATTATATTATTAAATTGCATATAAATGATTTATCTTTGGTGATAGGACAGCTATACATAATGCCCAGATTATACCTTCAATGAAGATTATATTACCTTTTACTAAACAAACTAGACACTAAACATCTTTTTACTACTAAACTGAAAGTAAGTCCTGGAACTTTAGTCATAAAAAGGGTATCTATAACAAAATTACTTATAATCAACTATAAGGCAGAGAAAGGACAAATAATGTATGATTAACCACCTTCTGCTAGAACTATTATTAAGATAGGAGCTTGCTTCTTAACTACATTGAATTTTCGGGCGCGATCTCGATTTCCGATATCAAGTCCCAAATAGAATGTTGTCTGCTTTTAGGTTCAAGTTCGATCATTTTTATAATACTTTGTCTCAATTGTGGAGATATCCATGAAGGTGTATTGATAGGGGGCCTAGCTAAGTTAGGGTTATTAGGATCATACGGCTTCGGCCTTTTTCTTGTTAACATTTCATAGAATATTATTCCAAGAGAAAAGATGTCGGTTCGTCCGTCAACCGATTCACTAGTCTTTTGAGCTGAGGCAAACCATTGTTCTGGAGAGCAATAATCAGGCGTACCGCCCATGCTTCCTTCACCTTCTACAGCAGTCAGCTCTAACGATTTTCTGTCTACGTCAACAGGGGCAGCAGATACATTATCTTCACTATCCTCTTTACTCCTAGCGGGATCTGTAATTTTGACAAGTCCCCAGTCTGTTATCTTAATCGATGATCTCGTTGAATCAGTAAAC
>Ga0187893_10008832_pt1 | contig 15750 bp, 12 predicted proteins | sample MA1701074metaG_FD_139574 | JGI IMG/M metagenome (GOLD analysis project Ga0187893, IMG submission 139574) | White microbial mat communities from a basaltic lava cave in the Kipuka Kanohina Cave System on the Island of Hawaii, USA - MA170107-4 metaG ... | reverse complement strand
CCGCATCGAGTTGGCGGCGATCATCGACATCTCGCCGGACGACCGGCCGGGCGCGGAGCGCACGTCGGCGTGGGCCAGCACGGAGGCAGCGCCCATGCGACCCGCGCCCGACGATCCGTCCAATTTCTCCCCACATCAGCTTCATTGTTGGAGATGACCGGGGTTCGTAATCCGCCTTCACCTCCTGTTGACGGAGGGTGCTTGGACCCCCCGACGGTGGCGAAGACCCACCCAGCCGCGGCCGCTGTACTCCTTGCGCCAGCGATAGTAGGTCTGCTCCGTCACGCCGATCTGCTTGCTCGCATGGGCCACCGTCCGACCCTGCGCGATCAGCACATCCGCCTCACGCAGCTTGTTGACGATCACTTCCGGCTTGAATCGCTTCCTGCTCATGACCTTTCCTCCATGATCCAGACCCCAATCCTAACTCAAGACCTGGATCAGATTTGGGGGGAAAGGTCACGCACGACCTGCTCAATTCTACGGAGTCGTCGCGGCAGGTTGCGTCGGCGGCTGCAAGCCGCCCGAACCCAGCGTCGGCCTGCACTGGCTGAACGGCGGGAACGGCGGACTCGGCCAGGCGTCGCGGAACAGCCGCAGGTCGGCGCAATCTACGTCTCCATCGCCATCCATGTCGGCATCGGGGTCGTAGTTCGGGTCGCCCGTGTTCGAGCCGAACGCGTCGGTGAAGGCGTTGTAATCGTCGTCATCGATGTCGCCGTCGCCGTCTGTGTCGCCCGGGATCGGCGGCGGGGGAATGTTGGCGGTGAAGATGCCCGAGGTTCCGCCCCAGAAACTCAGGCCGATCACCATTTGCCGGTTCGAGGTATAGCCCGGCCCCTGGTATGCCTGTATGGATGTGTTGATCTGGCCGATGTTTCTCATCACCCCGCCGCCGACGTCGAAGAGATCACCTTCGCGCACGATCAGGCGCGGCGAACTTCCCACGTCTTTCAACCAGTAACTTTGATCGTTATCTCCATTCACTCCTGCGCCGCTCAAATACGCCGGAAATGGGATGTTCGCCGCCGGGTGCGGGCCAAATTCATTGACACTGCTGAAATTAACTCCAGGAAGGCCGGGTGCCGGCGTCCCGTAAAGCACCACGGCGCTCCCACCGCCTGCGCGAAGGCCCAGCCCTCCGTACTGCCAAATACCGCCGCCGCCTGGAACACTCGCACCGTCGCCATCCATGAGCGAGGAAAGAAAAGTGATATGGCCGCCGTCATCAATAGAGGTCATTCCCACATTGTCACTGGCGCCCACCAGATATTGTCCGCTGGTCCCGGGAGCGGGATCGCCCTTGCGAACGACCATCTCCACATCACCCGGCACGCCTGTCCATACCCCGCTGTTATTGGTGAAATCGACGCCGTCGCCCATCAACGACGCCTTGAATACCACTTGGCCGGACGCGTTCATCCACGGATCGAACAGGTATTCGAACAGGGCGCCTGTGCCCGGAGCATTGGAATTGGTCAGCGCGACGAGTTCGAGTACGCCCCCGCTCCATCGCCAGATTCCACGCCCGCCGGTGTAATGCCCTGAAAAGACGACTTCTCCAGCCGCGTTCATCACGGGAACGGGGTAGGCCTCAAATTGATAGTTAAACAGATCGAACACGCCGGCTGTGCCTGGCGCCGTATCGCCCTCGCGCGCGACAAGCTGCAGCGCCCCCGGCGCGCCGGCCCAGATTCCGGCGTCGTTCGCCGTGGTAACATCCGGGCCGGTCAGGTTGGCGCGAAACACAACCTGGCCCGCGTCATTGAGCATCAGCCAGTTTTGCATGCCGCCGGAGAAAACGACACCTGCCGGCGTACCCGGCGCGGCATTTCCCGCCCGAGCCACGAGCGAGAGGGCGCCCGGAAGCCCGGCCCAGATGCCGGTGTTATTTGAGGAATTCGCCCCGGCTCCAAGGGCCGCGGAGAATGCGACTACGCCGGAGGAATTCACCCGCGGGAATAGCCATCCATTTGCGAAAGCCGCGGATGTTCCGGGGGCCGCACTACCTTCTCGAGCCACGAGTTGAATGGCGCCGGGCAACCCGGACCAGAGGCCTTCGTCGTTCGACGTGACCCCGGTCAGCCAGCCGGCGAACGCGACTCGGCCACTGTTGCTGATCGCTGGCGGGTAGTAGAAAGAAAAAATTCGGCCGGGGGCACCTGGCGCCGCCTGGCCGGACAGGGTGACGGTTTGAAACGACAATCCGCCGGCTGCGGCACGATTCAGATTCATAAGACATGTGGTGGCAATCGTTAACGCGGCAATAAGTAGTTTGACTCGCATGTGATTCCTCCGGACAAAGACGGCCAATCGGACGGGCTCGACAGCGTAATCCTGGAGTTGCTACTGACGACGCCCACAAGTTGGTAAAGGAGATACAGCCCCGGCGCGCTCTCATGCCTGGCAATCCGTTGCCCCAGGCTTTTAACGGCTGCCCTCACCGCGACCCAGATGGTCCGTTTGAAACTCGGGGATTTGGACCCGCGAGCAATGCATCGTTGTCCTGCTGCTCCTCAGTTCGACAAACGCCGACGGTTTGGCGCATAAGTGAAAACGGCCGAATCTCTCCGTCAGACTCAAAGGTGCCGGAGAGCGACTTCCCATCCGTTTGCCACAATTGCACGTGAGTTAGCGGAGCCAATAACCGTTGAAAACCTTTTTTTCTTGCAGGTCTTCAGTCGAGATTCACAGGTCATGCCTTGCTGGCTCCACAATTTTCCCGCGCCTTCTTCTTGAAGCTGGGGCAACTCGGCGCTAATTCAGCAGGCAATTGACGAACGGCGTGACATCGCCAAGATCGATGGCCCCGTTGGTCGGCGGTTGGTCGCCCGAGCACACGTCGCGCCAATCACCGGTTCCGTTCAACAGAGAGTGGACAAAGCCCTGGACGTCGCCTCCGTTGCTGAATCCGTCGTGGTTCATATCGCAAAGTAGCGGGGTCGTTGCGGTATCCACCGCGACGAAATTCCCGGCCGTCAACTCTGACAGGTTGATCCAGCCGACGTTCTCGCCCCACACGCAGCCGGTCAGCCGTGCGAGGGGCATGGCTGGGGGCGTGGCGCAGAGGATTCGCGCGGGTTGTGCGGGCGTGGCCATCGCGCCGCCGTCGAAGTTGACCCAGCCGAGGTTCTCGCTCCAGGCGTAGCCGTGGAGGTCTCCGTCGGGGTCGATGTTGACGCCGTAGTCCGTGTCGTCGTCGTTGGCGTAGAAGGGGGCCACGGTCGGCGTGCCGTCGCCGACGCTGATCCAGCCGACGTTCTCGCCCCAAATGTATCCATCCATCACGAAAGGTCCCACCGTCACGCCCTGGCCCGGCGTGGCTTCGCCGCGCCAATTGGTCCAACCGACGTTTTCGCCCCAGGAATGCTTGGCGACCGGGTCGACGTTGACCTGGGCCGGGACGGCCGCAGCCAATCCGAGAAGAATCGCTGATGCAAATAACGCTGGCTTCATTTGATACGCTCCTTTCAGAACGCGATGTTGACGTTGGCGTTGGCAGCGGCGTTCATGGCCGCCTCAGTCGCCACGATCGTGCCGGTGAAGTTGCCTGCGACGATGTCGTAGTTGGTCGTGTTGCCGCTGGCGGAGTTGCGGATGATGAGATTGCCCGCCACGTCGATGTCCATGCCGCGGTCGTTGTCGGTGACGCTGTTGCCCTCGATGCGATTGTCGTCGCCGGTCGCATGGATCCCAGCCCCATCGCCGACGCTTCCATTGTCGTCACAGGTGTTGTCGGTCACGCGGCAGTCGCCATTCACCTCGATCCCGTCGCCGGTGCTGAAGGAGGCCGTACAACCCGTCACCGTGCTGCCGAAGCTCGCACTGATGCCGTCACCGATGTTGGAGAGGGCCTTGCAACCCCTCACCGTGTTAGCCGCTCCAGCACGCAGGCCGTTGCCGCCGTTGCCCCGAACCCGCAGATCTTCCAACAGACTGTTGCCGGCGTTGAACGCGTCGACTCCGTCCCCGCCCCAGGCGCGCACCGTGCCGTTGCGGACCGCGATGTTCTGGGTGGCGGCCGCGGTCACCAAAATCCCGTCGAGTGAGCCGGCGACGCCCGTAAGCTCGTAGCCCATGAGGTCGATCGTAACGCTGGGACCGATGGGCGCTACGGTGATCTCAATCCCGTTTTTGCCCACCATGCCCGTCACGTTTCCAGTCAGGTAGTACGAGCCCGGCTGGGTGATGCTGAACAGTGCCGTGGCCGTACCCGGGGTGTTGGTCGCGTTGATTACGATCCGGGGCTCGATTTCGGTCAATGTCTTGTGCGTCGGCGCAACTGGCCCGGCGGGCGGGTTGAGATCGCCGGCGAGGGCGATCGTCGCCATAGCGGCGACGGAGGCGGCGAGGCCCAGAGCGTAGATTCGGATTCTTCGGATCATGGGAATTCCTTTCTGTTTCCTAATGCTGCCTAACGGAATTTGAGCCTTTATTGCGTTGCAGTATTAACGACTGCCCTCACCGCGACCCAGATGGTCCGTCTGAATCTCGGGGATTTGGACCCGCGAGAATGCATCGTTGTCCTGCTGCTCCTCAGTTCGACAATCGCCGACCGTTTGACGCTCGAGCGAGAACGGCCGCACCTCGTCGTCGAAGATATATGTGCCGGAGAGCGTTTTCCCGTCCGGACTGATCATCAGCATCATTGGATTGAGAAAGATTCCGTTGAGCGCCGGGTCCGAGTTGAGATACGCACACACGATCGTGGTCCCCGTGATCATGTCGCCGTCCACCGTGCCCTCCAGATCTGCGAAGGTATAGGTGATGGTCTCGGGGTACGGATCAGGGTCTAGATGTTCGCACACCCGTTGCTCGATCAGCGTCGACGTCATGGTCGTGCCGGCGTGTACGATGCAACTGAGCCGGTCGTTATCCAATGCGTGCCAGCGTCCGTTCAGGCCGAATATGGCCAGGTCCACCGCGTCGGGGTCGGAGTCGTCGGCCATTGAGGTGTCGGTGTCCGGCTCGGTCCGCAGTCCGCCGGTCCCGGGACCCGGCGGAAACGACCGGCCGCCGGGGATGATGACGTCGTCGCCGCCCTCCGGCTCGCATTTGCCCGTCATCGGGTTAAAGACAGGTCGGTCGGCGGTGCACAATGCGGTTTGGCATTCCATGCCCATGCCGCCAGTCACCAACACCACCGCCGCGAGAACCAGCACAGCGCGAATCGAGTACATGGGTATGTCTCCGCAATTGGCAAAGATTCAGAGTCTCAATAAAACCAACGGCCGATTGCACCGGCGGTGTTTCAATCCACCGCCAGTTCCTAGAAAGGCGGCGCCTGTCGCGCGCGCTCCACTTTCTGGCCGCGGCGGGGTCCTGCATGCGGCGGGAACGCCATTGGGGCATTGAAAAACGTCCCTGGCGATCAGGGATTTGCGATCCCTGGCTGAATCACCGAAGTGGTATAATTAGAGGAATTTGAGGGTCGCGGTACGGCCCGCGGCAACCTGTCGCCTGTTCCGGAACGATCATGAATCCCGCCGACCCCGGCTCCGATGCCCTCGAGCGCGCCATCGCCGGCGACCAAGTCGCTCTCACCCTGCTCCTCACCACCCACCGCCGATCGGTCATTGAATACATTTCCGGGCGCATCCCTTCGAACCTCCGAGGCGCGCTCGACGCCGACGACGTCGTTCAAAGCGCCTACACCGAGGTCTTTCGCCACATCAGCGGCTTTGAACTGCGCGGGCCCGATTCCTTCGGTCGATGGGTCCGTACCATCGCCCTCCGTAAGCTGCGGGACGCTGTGAAGATGCGCCGCGCCGAAAAGCACGGTGGTGACAAGGCCCAGGTGAATGCCCTGCCCGCCGGCGTTGGCGAGTCCGCCGTCATGTTGCTGGACTTGATGGCCGGCAATGAAAAAAGTCCCAGTCGTTGTGCTGCCGGGAACGAAGCCGCCGTCGCCGTCCGAGCTGCGCTCGACGTGCTCCCCGAGGACTACCGGCAGGCCGTGTCGCTAGTTTACTTGCAGGGGCTTCCGGTGAAGGATGCCGCCGTCGCGATGAATCGCACCGAGCGGGCCATCCACAACCTCTGCCACAAGGCCAAGTCGCATCTCCGCGAACTCCTGGGCACACAGTCCCGCTTCCTGAGCCACGGCTGACCTGACGGATGGGAAATTGCATGGAGCGCGCCGCCGTCAAACGGCGTTTATGACACTGGAAAGGACGTCAAGGCACGACTCATGGCTCGTAAACCGGCAAGCCCTGATCCCGATGCGCGCCACGCTCGCGTTCTGCCGGTCGTCGAAGACGCAATTGCGCGGCGAATGTCCGGCGAAGACCTTTCTGATGAAGCCATCATCGGCTGCCACCCGGACTTGATGCCTGAACTGCGCGACCTGCTCGGCGAACTCCGCGGTGTTGAAGCCGCGCGCCGCCACGCCGCTCAGTCCAGCGAGGGCTGGGGCGATACCCGGGGCGACCCGAGCATCGCACCCGTGATGTCCGCCATCCCCGGCTACGATATTCGCGAAGAGATCCATCGCGGCGGCCAGGGAGTCGTCTTCCGGGCCGTCCAAAAATCCACCAAGCGCGACGTAGCCATTAAAGTCCTTCGCGAAGGGCCGTTCACCACCGCGGGCGAGCGTGCCCGCTTCCAGCGAGAAGTCGAGATCCTCGCCACTCTGGACCACCCGAACATCGTCACGATTCATGACAGCGGCAGCATCGAAGGTCGCCACTATTTGGTCATGGACTACGTTGCCGGCTCTTCGTTGGACACCTTCATCGACGGACGGGCCACACGCGATGCAAACACGGATCGCGTTGCCCCAGCTCCCGACATTCGCCACACACTCCGCCTCTTTCTTACCATCTGCCAGGCCGTCAACGCCGCCCACGTCCGCGGCGTCATCCACCGAGATATAAAGCCCTCCAACATCCGCATCGACCCGGCGGGCCGCCCCCACGTTCTCGATTTCGGCCTCGCCAAACTCTCCGAGGTCCATTCCGCCGCCGCGCCCGCCGCCGACGTCACCATCGCCGGACAATTCATCGGCTCGCTCCCCTGGTGCAGCCCTGAGCAAGCGGAAGGCCGCCCCGACAAGATCGACATGCGTTCCGACGTTTATTCCCTCGGCGTCGTGCTCTTTCGCATTCTCACCGGGCATTTGCCGCACGAGCCCACCGGCACGACTCGCGAAATTCTCGATCGCATTCTGCGCGAGCCGCCGCCTTCGCCGAGCCGCCACAACAGCGCCCTCGACGACGATATCAGCACGATCGTGCTCAAGTGTCTCGACAAAGACCCCCATCGTCGTTACCAAACAGCCGGGCAGCTTGCCGACGACGTGGAACGCTACCTCCGCGGTGAGGCCATTGAGGCCAAGCGCGACAGCGGCTGGTACGTCCTCAAGAAAACGCTCCAGCGATACCGCGTGCGGACCGCCGTCGCCGTCGGACTCGTGCTGCTGGTAACGGCGTCAGCCATCGCGCTGGGCATCCTCTATCGAAAACAAGAGACCCAGCGAAAGCGTGCCGAACAGGCCGAACAATTGGCCGAACACCGCCTGGCTGAAGTCACCACCGCCCTGGGCAAGGCCAACGTTGAGACGCGAAAGGCCGAGATCACTTCGGGTTTCTTGCGCGACATGCTCGCCGCCGCCGACCCCAACACCGCGCAGGGTGACGAGGTCACCGTCGGTGACATACTCGACGCCGCGTCAGATCGCGTGGCGGATGAACTCGGCAGTGAGCCGCTCGTCGCCGCTGCCGTGTACGGTACCATCGGCCGGACATATCTCTCGCTGGGCCGCGCTGAAGAAGCCGAACGCAGCTTCCGCGCAGCGTTGGATGCCTCCGCTCCGCTACTTCCGCCCGATCATGGCGACGTGCTCACCGCCGCGAATGGACTCGCCACCTCGCTGGAGGACCAGAGTCGTTTCGAAGAGGCCGAGACCCTCTATCGAAAGACCCTCGATCTTGCGCGCGCCGGCCACGGTGTCGAGAGCCCCATCGCCATCGAGGTCCTGCACAACCTAGCGAATTTGCTTCGCAAACGCGGCAAGTCCGTCGAAGCACAAGTCTTGCTCCAGGAAGTGTTGGATCGCTCTCGTCGCATCCTCGGCGAAGAAAACCCTTCCACGCTCACTACCCGAAAAACCCTCGCGACCATCTGGCAAGACACGGGCAACTACGACGCCGCCGAAGCCGAATTCCGCGACATCCTCGCCATCCAGCGCCGAACTCTTGGTGACCGCGCCCCAATGACCCTCGGTACGATGAACCATCTCGCCATGCTCCTCAAGGCCCGTGGCAGACTAGACGACGCTACGCCGCTCTACCAAGAACTGATCCGTCTCTCGCGTGAGGTGCTTGGCCCCGACCACCCCGATACGCTCCGCAACATGAACAGCTACGGTCGATTGCTCCATGCCAAGGGCCAACTCGCCGAAGCGGAAACGATGTTACGTGAAGCCCTTGACGGCCTCACCCGCAAGCTTGGTGAAGACCACTTCGACACCATCGTCACCATGAACAATCTCTCGCTTCTCCTCTCCGATATGGGTCGCCTCGCCGAAGCCGAGCCACTCGCGCAGGCGGCTCTCGAGCGCGGCCGCGCCCTGCTCGGCGACGAGCACCCCGATACCCTCGTCTGGATGAACAATCTCGCCAACTTGTTTGTCCGCCAGGCCAACTACGCCGCGGCCGAGGAACTATTTCACCATGTCATTGATGCCCGCCGGCGAGTTCTAGGCGCCGAGCATCCCCAAACGCTCACCTCCATGAGCAATTACGCCCTGATCCTCATCGATGATCACGGTCAACGATTGATCGAAGGAGAGGCGATAATGCGATACGTTTTGCAACAGCGCCAAGACCAGTTTGGCCAGACGCACCCCGACACCCTTCTGTCGATGAGCAATCTTGTGAAGGCCCTCCTCGCGCGCGAACTCTTCGAAGAGGCCGAGCCCTTGGCCCTTCAAGCCTTATCCATCAGCCGCGAGACGCTCGGCCCGGCCCACGCGCTGACCCTTCTGATCGCCAACAATGCCGGCGCAACCCTGGCAAGACGGGGCCGCCAGGACGAGGCGATCTCGCTCTTGAGCGACGCCGTTGTTCTGGCGGACAAGGAGCTGCCGCCCGGCCATGTATACCAATCCAACCTGCGGGCGACGCTGGGAAGAACTCTGGTCGAAGTAGGCCGCTACGACGAGGCCCGGCCGCACCTCGCGCATGCGTTGCAATACTTCAGCCGGACCCTCGGCCCAGAGCACCCCACTACCCGCAAGGTCGCCGATCAGCTCGCCAAGATCGACGAGGCGCCAGGCGGCGCTCCCGGCGTCTCGGCACCTCTTGGAGAAAAGCCGCCCATTCCGTAGGTCGTACGGTTTCACGGCTGGCCACGCTAAGCCGCCTCCGCGAAGCGAAGCCAGAAAACCGCCCGGATTGAACGTAGAATCAGCGTTCTTTCGCTGACCGGGGCATGTCGATGGCGGGCATAGCGAGCCCCCGCTATGCCGGCCGTCCTTATAGCTTCGGCTGTCAGGACGGCCTCTTTTTGCGCTATGCGGCCGATGCGGCGAAGGCCTGCCCGCCTACCCTGCCGGATCGGTCCCGAGTCGGAGGGCGCTCAAGCGGTTTGGCTCAAGAACGATGTACAAAGCTATCACTGGGCGAGAAGCTCAGCCACGAGGCACTGAACGTCCAACCCATCGACGTTGCAGTCGTTGTTACAGTCGCGGAGCGGGCGGCCGGTGCAGTCGACGGGCAGGCCGGGGCGAGTGCATGGACATACATCGTTAACGTCAAGGACGCCATCGTTGTCGTCGTCATCGTCGCAGGCGTCACCGATCCCATCGCCGTCGCAGTCGGCCTGATCGGGGTTAGGCACGAAATCGCAGTTGTCGATGCAGTCCGGAACTCCGTCGCCATCGTTATCCGTGTCGGGCACGCCGCAGCCACAGGCCCCAGGCTCGGTCTTGTTCGGATCGGTCGGGCAATTATCGTGCGTTTTCGTAAAGCTGTCGAAAACGACCATGTCATCTTCATCGAGATTAAGCTCGATGCTGACAATGCGGGCCGCGGAAGTAATAACGCCGGTGAAATCCCATTGGCAGCCGTTTGACTGGGGGTGCAGATCGCATATGCTGAACTGCGCCGTGATGTTGTCCGCGGTAACGACTGTCAGAATAGTTGATGCGCTATGGACGGGGCATTGGATGTCCCACGCCCAGAATCCGATCCCGGTTACCGGCGGGTCAAAGTCGATCTTCCAGTTTCCACCGCCACTGGAAAAGTTGTCGACGCAGGCGAGGACAATCGGCCCACTGATTGGGGCGTAAGGACAACCAAATTGCCCCGGTTCCGGTAGAAGAGCTTTTGGAAAACCTGGATCGACGGAGCTGAACACAACTCCCAGCGAGGAATACTGAGTGGATAAAGTGACGGGGGGCTGCAAGTTTTCGAAGCTGATGTGGTCGGAAGCGTTGACGCCAGCACCCCACGCCTCCTCACCTGTGAAGGTAATAATCTGGGCGGTTCCGGTGCGGCAAAGAGCCAAGACTAAGACGCAAACGAACGAGTAGAACATGCTGTTTGGCCTTTGGTCATACATCGCTTATTTCCTCCTGGCGTTGCGAGTGTCCAGATTGCTTGGGTCGGTCCCGAGGGCCGGCTTTACAGGTTTATGCGACAGCGGAGTCCAATCAGGGCAACGCGATCGTGTATAATGTCGCTGCTTTGCCCTGGATCCGCCGGTGGCCGCTATGGAAACTCATGCCGTTACACAACTTCTGAACGCCGTGGATCGGGGCGATGAGGCCGCGGCCGAGCGGCTTTGGCAGGCGGTTTATCATGAATTGCATGCTCTTGCTGAAGCACGATTGGCGGGCGAACGGGGGCTGCGGACGCTTCAGCCGACGGCGTTGGTGAATGAGGCATATCTGAAGCTGCTCGGTGCAGGTGCCGCTGGCGCGGATGGCAATTGTCCCCGTTTTGAGAACCGGCGGCACTTCTTCGCGGCCGCGGCACGGGCGATGCACCAGATCCTCGTGGATGACGCACGTAGACGAGGACGGCTGAAGCGTGGCGGACGCGCCTGGGCGGTCGATTTGCACGCGGAGCCGGCCGACAACGCAGACGACGCCGACATCGTCTTGGCGGTCGATGAGGCGATGGAAAAGCTCACGCAGGAGCGACCCGATCTGGTCGAGCTGGTTCGCCTTCGATTCTTCGTCGGGTTAACCCTGAACGAGACCGCCGAGGTGCTCGGCGTTGCACGACGCACCGTAGTCAATCAGTGGCAGGTCGCGCGGGCCATGCTCTACGGGTTGCTCAGCAGCGACGAGGAGCAGAGGTAATTGGCAAGCGCCGCACCGCTCGAACGCCTGAGCACATCTCGAATGTTGCTAGCTACGGGACGACGCGAGTCGTACCTTGCCGCCAGCGCTTGCACCTATGACGAAAAACTGGCGACAGATTGACGAACTGTTCGGCGAGGCCCTGGCCCTGCCGGCGCACGAGCGGGACCAGTTCCTGGCAAACCGGTGTGGTCACGACTCCGACCTTCGGATACACGTCGAGCGCCTCCTGCACGACCACGAGCGTGCCGGTCCGGACTTCCTTGAGCAGCCTCCGGCGTTGAGCGGACTCCGGGGCCTTCGACCAGTCGATGGTCCGGACCCGTTTGTTGGCCAGACGATCGGGGCTTATGCCATCAAGCGATCACTCGCGCGCGGCGGCATGGGAGCGGTGTATCTCGCCGAACAGGGTAAGCCCCGGCGCGAGGTGGCGCTGAAAATCATGAACGCTGGATTCTGGTCGGGCCGCGCCCAGCGGCGTTTCGAGTTCGAGACCGAAGTCCTTGGCCGGCTTCGCCATCCAAACATCGCACAGGTGTACGAGGCGGGTACACACCGGTTCGAAACCGGCGCCGCCGTTCCCTACTTCGCGATGGAATACGTCCCGGGTGCGTTACCGATCACGGCATTCTGCAACCAACAAGAACGCGACGGGCACGCGCGGTTGCAAATCTTCCGGACTATCTGCGACGCCGTTCACTACGGCCACCAGAAGGGCGTCATCCATCGCGACCTCAAACCGGGCAATATCCTTATCGATGAACAAGGCCACGTGAAGGTCATCGACTTCGGCATCGCCCGCTCCACCGATTCGGATATCGCCCTGACCACGATGCACACCGAGACGGGACAACTCTTGGGCACGCTGGCCTACATGAGCCCGGAGCAATGCGCGGCCGGCGCCGGCGATATCGACACGCGCGCCGACGTATACTCGCTCGGCGTCGTGCTCTTCGAGCTCCTGACTGGCCGCCTGCCTTACGACGTGTCGCACATGACCATCCACGCGGCGACGCGCGTGATCTGCGAACAGGAGCCGGCCAGGCCCAGCGAGATTGCGAGGATTTCGGACGTCCCAACCGCGAGATTGCGCGGCGACCTGGATACGATCATCCTCAAATGTCTGGAGAAGGACCGCGCCAAGCGCTACTCATCCGCGGCCGCGTTGGCGGAGGACATTGGTCGTTTCCTCCGGCGCGAGCCAATCGCCGCTCGGCCGCCAACGCGCTGGACTAAGGTCGTCCGCTGGGCGACGCATCACCCGTTCGTTGTGACGGGTACGCTCTGTACGGTGATAGCCCTCACGACGCTGACCGCCTCGTTGCTCGTCGTTTGGTATCGCACCATGCGGCCTGACCACATCCATCGTTATCGTGACGGCGCATTCGTGAACGATCAAGAACGATTCCTCTCGGCGGACGAGGCCCGGTTGATGTCTAGCGGCGGAAACGAATTGCATCGCTGGGGTGGCGCGACGGGAGCCATTGCGTTCGCGTATCTCGAAAAGCGTGCGGCGCGATTCGGCAGCGGCCGCGTCGCGCTAATCGGTCACACTGCAGCCAACGAAGGGCCTTACGCGAAGTCCCTCTGCGCCTACGAAGTCGATGGGGACCACACCAAGCCCGTCTCGCAGCGAAGAATTGAGATAGGGGAAGTCCTGCCCAAGCTGTTTGAGAAAAGGAAGATCCATGCCGAGCACTTCGCGGTTCAGACCGGCATGGTCGCGGACGTGTTTCCAGGCGACGAACATCCTGGGAACGAGATCGTCGTAACGTTCAGCCCGCTAACTTCGCATCGGATCATCCGCATCTACGACCTTGGCGGAACGCTTCTCTTCGAGGCTTGGCACGATGGGAGCGCGGGTATGTGTCATTGGCTCTCGGAGTCCCGCCTTTTGATCTATGTCGGCGACGACCACAGGCGGGGCTGGGACGAAGATGGCAAGGCAACGTCGCCGGAGACTGCTCCCCTGGCGGCCTTCGCGCTACGACCGATCGCGGGCAGCATCAACCGCGATGACTATCTCAACAGTACTGATATGCTTGCAGCGCACAGAGCGGGGAAGGGGCCGCCGTGGGTGGCATGGTACCGGTGGTATTACATGGAAGGCGACAAGTTGGCGCGGTTAGATGCGTATTCGGCAACAATGATTGGAATACCAAACAAGGGGGACCCCCGTCGGTTTGTGCAGATCGGTGTCGAAATAAAAACCGACTCCGGCAACTTCGGGGTGGCCTGGGAGATTGACGGTTCCGGTGTCGAATCGCCCGGCACGCGGGTCATCAGCGAGCAGTACAAACGAGAACAGGAGCGCCGGCGGCGGGACGATCAGCCGCCTCTGCCAGATCCGTACAAGTTTGAGCTCCGCGACGATCTTCCGGCGGCCATGGATGCCGGCCCGCGCGCCCAGCGAACGCCGACTTTGCCACCAAGTGTTCAGCCATCATTCCCGACTCCCAAGGGGAGTCGCGGCGCTCCTGAGCGAAGCGCCGCGACGTGCGGATCTTCAGCCATTGTCACTCGAATTTCCGCCGCTGCTTCCGAGGATGGTCAGCAGCACTACAATCGCGATTTTCAGCAGTTCCATTGGAACTACTCCTTTCCGGCGAGCGCCTCGACGGCCTCCGCCACTTGCAGATCCTGTGACTCCAGCCTGCTGAAACGGCTCAGCAGGTCCTGAAGCCACGAAACAAACGTCTGCAACTTGACGCCCGGCTTGACGGCCACCGAGCAGTCTTTGCTGAGGGGAACGACGAGTCGCGCGCGCCGCGGCTGCGCAGGCCGCCTTCGCCGCAGATGGCGCGGCCGATGAGCTTCAATGGGACCGCGGCTCATGAGCCGCGGATGCGTCGGGGTGATACAGTAAACCGAAGCCACGCCATAGCTTCAATGGGACCGCGGCTCATGAGCCGCGGATGCTTCGTGGCGCTGCATCGGGTGACGGGGGAGATGTTTTCCTTTGTCATCAAGGCGCCTGCATCGAATGCATGGACTTGCGCGTCGGACTTCAGGAGTACCGTGCTCGCAAAACGGTGCATGGCGCCGGATTTGCAGAGCATGTTCACGGCGCAGAAAGTCACGATTCAATGATGATCCTCGCCTCCGCCTTCACCGCCGACGTGCCGAGGAGCGACGGCACTCATGATTGCAGGTAAGTCTTTCTGTTCATCGAGTCTGCTCAAGACGCAGTGGCAGGTGGTCGCATCGGTAAGATGCACGAGCTTCCATTCCCCCACCGCGACAACGTGGCCGCGATGTCCGCCAACTACGCACTCGTAATCCCTGTGCGTTCCGAAATCCTCGGGATGAACTGAGCGATGAAAGATCGCTCCCAAGAATTCACCGTTCCGGGAATATTTGGCCGCAGCGCCCGACTCGTCTCCGAATCGAAGCGTGTAGGCCGCCTCCAAATGGAATCCGCCGGGCAACGACTCCGGTAAGTCGAAGTCTAATTGTGCTGTCGCCCGCCTTGCCTCCGCCGGTGGGACTTTCCGTGCATGAAAGCGGGAAAGAAACTTCTCGAATGCGGTTGCGGCATCATGCGGCAGGGCGTCAAGCAAGATGCCGAAATCGACCGTGGAGGCGCTTGCAACCGAAGTACCACCCCCTAATGAGAAGAAGGCCCAAGCTCCCAGCCCGACCGTCAGGAGCACGCTTGCGGCGAGCGCGTAGCGCCTGAACATCATGAAACGACTTGGGCCAGCGGAGGTCGCCTCAACCGAATCGTCCAATCGACGCTCGATCGCGTCCCAGAGGTCTTCGGGCACGACGATCGGCTCCGCCGCAGCGAGTCGCGTTGCAAGTTGGCGAATCGACATCAGTTCATGCGCACATGTCGGGCACCCAGCGAGATGGGCTTCGACCTCGCGCCGCAGGTCAGGTGGGACCTCACCATCGAAGTACGCGCCCAGTTGCTCTTTCGCCACTTCGCAGTTCATGGACGTCTTCGCTCCATGCGATCACGGTCCGCTGGCCTGGCGGTCGCGCCAGCACTGTTGGCCCCTCTTGTTAGATGCGATGAGCCCCCGCTTTCTTCGGCGGGATCGTATTCATCCAGCAACTCCCGCAACCGCCGCCGCGCACCGTTGAGACGGGAGGCTACCGTCCCGATGGGACACCCCATGACGATGGCAATGGCGCGATAATCGAGGCCATCCTGGTAACGAAGCACGAGAACAGTCCGATCAAGAGGATCCATGCGTTGGAGAACCTCCTGCAAATCCATCGCAGCGATGACCCTATCGTTGTCGCCGGCCACGGGCGCGGAGGCCTCACCGTCCGCGCGGAGGCCTGGTGGCTCCCTGCGTCGAAGAAACTGAAGCGCTTCGTTGACCGCGATCCGGTACAACCACGTCGCTAGCGACGATTGCCCGTTGAACTGTCCGATCCGGCTAAAGGCCCGCAGGTACGTGTCTTGTGCAAGGTCGAGGGCGGCATCTCGG
>Ga0187893_10008831_pt1 | contig 15750 bp, 14 predicted proteins | sample MA1701074metaG_FD_139574 | JGI IMG/M metagenome (GOLD analysis project Ga0187893, IMG submission 139574) | White microbial mat communities from a basaltic lava cave in the Kipuka Kanohina Cave System on the Island of Hawaii, USA - MA170107-4 metaG ... | reverse complement strand
TGGTTAATTTTCCCGGGTGCCCGCAGGTCGGTTCCCGCCGGAGTTCTTCCGCCGCGTCGACGAATCGAGCGATGCGGAGTTCTACGCCCAACCCCGGTTGGTCACGCACATCGACGACGCGACCATCGCGGCGCTGACCCAGCTCTACCGCGAGGTGTTGCCGGCCGGCAGCGTGATCCTCGATCTCATGACCTCGTGGGTTTCCCACCTGCCGGCCGAGGTCGCCTACGCCCGCGTCGCCGGGCTTGGCATGAACCGCGTCGAATTGCAGCACAACCCCCGGCTCGACGATGGCGTCGTGCAGGACCTCAACGCGACGCCCGAGCTCCCCTATCCGGATGCGACGTTCGATGCGGTGATCAACGCCGTGTCGATCCAGTACCTCACCCGCCCGATCGAGGTGTACGCCTCGGTTCGCCGCGTGCTCAAACCCGGCGGGCTGGCGCTGATCGCCACCTCACACCGCTGCTTTCCCACCAAGGCGATCGCCGCGTGGCATGTGTCGGACCTGGCCGAGCGCATGCGTCTCATCCAACTCTACTTCGAGCTGGCCGGCGGGTTCGCGCCGGCCCAGCTCATCGACCGGTCGCCGCCGGAGGCGGACCCGCTGTGGGTGGTGCTCGCACGAACGATCTGACCTGCCGCCGACCGACCGAACGGCCCGCCGTTGCCAGGGCGCTTTGCATCGCGGCGTTGGGGATCGTCACCGGTGCCGCCATGGTCCGGGCGGCGGACGTAGACCTCGCGCAGATGGACGCGCTGTGGGACCAACGCGACGGGCGCGACGTGATGCCCGATCTGGTGCGCTTGGGGAACCAGGGTTTGGCGACGGTGCCGAACCACTTCGAGATCGAGTGGCGCCTGGCCCGGGCCTACTTCTGGGTGGCCTACGGGCAGAGCAACCGGGTGGTGAAGAAGGCGCTGGCGTCCAAGGCCGCCGATTGGGCCGACCGCGCCAGGACGCATCGACCCGATCGCGTCGAGGGACACTACTTCTACGCCGTCAGCATCGGTGCCTATGCGGACTGCATCGGGGCGGTGGAGGCGGTGATGGAGGGCATCGTGCAGCGCTTCGAGGCGGCGGCGATCCGCGCCTACCAGATCGACCGCGACTACGAGCGCGGTGCGCCGCTGGTCGTGCTCGGGCGCTACTACTACATGCTGCCCTGGCCGAAGCGCGACCTCGAGCGCTCGCGCGACTACCTCGCGGAGGCCACGGCGCGTCATCCGGGCGCGTTGATCGCGCGCGTGTATCTGGCCGAGACGTACTACGAGATGGACGAGCCCGAGCGGGCGCGCGCCGAGCTCGAATACACGCTGCGCAACGCCCCAGTGCCCGGCAGCGAGCGCGACCGGCCGGAGCCGAAGCCGCTCGCCCGCGCCGCGCTGCAGCGCTGGTTTCCCGAGTCGGCGGACGTCCCCGGCGGCGGCGACACGGCGCGCTGATCCACTGCTCGCGGGGAGGTGCGCCGCTGAGACCGTGGGCGGCTTACCCGCTGATTGCGCGCCCGCGGTCCCAGCGATGATCCGTGTAGGGGCGCGCCTCGGCGCGACCGTGCCGCGCGGAGCGCGGACCACGCTCGCCACAGCCCCATTGAAGCCGATCGTCTTCCGTGGCGCTCCACTCGTAGTGGGTGGCGTCGGATCATGCAGTGCGCGCGCGGGCCGCACATATTTTCTTGCGTGGCCAAAATGACTGGCTCTAGCTGTGCGCGTTGGATAGATACGTGTGCACGGTTGCAGTGCGCTGACACTGGGTCAGATCGGGGGGATGTATGTCGCACAGGCTTCTGTTACCGCTGGTCGGAATCGCCGCGGCCGCATGGCTCGTGGCAGCCCCGAGTAGGGCGCAGGTCACCACCGTCGAGGGCGCGTCGGTCCAGTTTTTCCCGCTGGTCGCCGCCGACGCCGGACGCGACACGCTGATTCAGCTCGCCAACGGGTCGCCGCAGCGCATCTTCGTCCGCTGCGTGTACACGCCCGGTGGACTAGGTGGGCAAAACGCGGCGGTGGACTTCCACTTGGTCTTGGACAAATTCCAGCCGACGCACTGGCTGGCCTCGACCGGCCGCGAGGTCAATCCGGACGACGAGCCCTGCGACCGAGAGATGCCGGCGTGCGACGGCGCGGGGTTGGATCCGGGCAGGATTCCGCCGCTGCCGGAGGATTTCGCCGGCGATCTCATCTGCATTCAGGTCGACCGCTCCGACGCGCCGGTGAGCGGCAACGCGCTGCGCGGCGTGGCGACGCTGGTCGACACCGCCAGCGGCGACATCGCCAAGTATCCCTCCGTCGGGCTGCGCGGGGCTCCCGTCAACGATGCGGACGAGACCCTCTGCCTCGGCGGCGAGGCCAGCGCGGAGTGCCCGCGCGGCGCCGAGTACGCGGGCTGCCCGCTGAGCTGGTCGTTGCTGCATCGCGCCGAGGGCGGCGCGCCCGATCGATTGCAGGCGCACACCAAACTGGTGATCGCCACCTGTTCCCGGCGTGCCGGTACGGGAGCGGGGGTTGCCCAGATCCTCATCTTCAACGAGTTCGAGCAACGCCTTTCGACCAGTTTCTCCGTGCAGCGCTGGACGGAGGTGGCGCTCGCCGACAATCCGATCTTCGATCGCGACGTCCACGGGAGCGACTTCCTGCAAACGCGCCTGCGTCCGAGCGCGGCGTCGCCCGGGTTCGTGGTGATCGGCTTCACCAGTCTGGCGTCGAGTGACGGCGCCGAGACCGGCGGGTCGGCTGGAGCGGTGCCGCACATGCAAGGTGTGGCGCCCGGAGACCGCATCGTACTGGCCGACGAGTGAGACGGCGCGTGGGCAAGGTTCCTCCCCCGTGGCCATCTCCGGCCACGGGGGAAGAACCGTCGGGCTGTTTGGGGGACTTATGCGGATGGCTAGGCAGTGGGGATTCATCATCGGGCTGTGCGGGGCGCTCCTTGCCGCGGCCGTGCCGACGGCTGCACAAATCACGTCCGAGCCCGCGGCGCTGCTGATCTTTCCCCGCGTGCTGTTGGACACCGGCACCGGCGTCGATACGGTCGTACAGCTCGCCAACACCTCCGACCAAGCGGTGGAGGTGCGCTGCGTCTACGAGGACGACGCGCCGACGTGTAACGGCACGGGGAGCTGCTTTCCGGACGCCAGCTCCTGCCAAGGCGTGTGTGAACTTCAGTGGAGTGTCTTCACGTCCCGCCTGCGTCTCACGCCGAACCAACCGCTCGGCTGGAGCGTGGCGCGCGGCCTCTCCGACCCACCGCTCGACGGGGTGGATCTCTTGGGGCCGGTCGGGTCGAGCAATGCCGGGACCGCCGTGCCCGCGGTCTCCTCGCCGTTCGACGGCAGCATGCGCTGCTTCGCCGTCGATGACCGGGGCCGACCGATCGAGCGCAACGTGCTGATCGGCACGGCATCGATCGAGACCGATGCCGATGCCGAGCCGCCCGGGAGCGGCGGTCCGGCCATCGATGCAGCCCGCTACGACGCGATCGGCCTGCAGGCGATCGAGGGGAGCAACGACAGCGACGAGGTTCTCCGCCTCGGCGGCTTGCAACCGGAGTACACGGCCTGTCCGACGACGCTGGTGCTTCCGCACGTCTTCGACGGGGCGCAGACGCAAACGGGCGCGATCACCAGTCGCGTTTGGACCACGCTCGCGCTGGTGCCGTGCTCCGGGGATCTCCTCTCGGACAGTCCACCGACGGGGCTCGTCCAGTTGCTCGTTCGCAACGAGTTCGGGCAGCGCTTCTCGACCAGCCGCTCATTCCAGGGCTCGCTGGCCCTGCCCATTTCGCTGTTCGACACTACGGACCAAAGTCGGTCCATCCTCAGTGTCGGCGTCGGCGGCACGTTGACCGGGCAGACCAGTATCGAGGATGTCGGAGATGGCGTCGTCGGCGTCGCGTTCGAGACGCGCCAGCCCCTGGTGTTTCCCGGCGCGGCGATCGCTGGTGGCGCCGCGGCGCCCCAATACCGCGCCGCCTACCCGCTCGGTGCCGAGGGCGTGCGAGTCGACCCGGCGGTGCTCGCCGAGCTGCGCCCACCCTGCCACGGCGACTGTAACGGCGATGGCCAGGTGTTCATGAACGAGCTGATCCTCGGCGTGACCATTGGGCTCGGCAGCGCACCGGTCGGTGTCTGCTTCGCCGCCGACGGCGACGAGAACGGTGCGGTGCGCATCGATGAGGTGCTGCGCGCGGTGCTGATCGCACAGACGGCGTGCCCGGCGAGGAAAGTCCCGACTGTTCCGGTCGAACCGCAACCGACCCCGCGGCCGACCCCGACCCCGCCGACGGCCGTCGGGCCCGACATCACCTTCCTCGGCATCGCCAGCGCCGACGACGTGGCACAGGCACCCGTCGAGACCGATGCAGAGGGTCGGGACGTTTTTGAATGGCCAGCCGGGCAGGGGTTCTCGCTCATCGTCGAGGCTCGCCCAGGCTTTGAGCGCGGGCAGGTCGGCCGTCAAGCGACCGCGCCGGGGGGTGCGACCTTGCCCGACCTGCAGGTGATTCTCTCCAATGCGATCGGCGACGGCAGCACGGCGCTGTGCGATACGGAACCGCCCACCGCTGGTGGGGTCCCCGCCACCGAGCCGTTCGAGTTCAGCGATGCCCCGGAGGTGATCCGAGCGATCAACGATCTCGGCTGCCGCGCCGACGACGGGCGCGGGCTCACTCAGGGACGGCAGGTTCCGGCCGAGGCGTGCACTCGCATGCGGCCGTCCGGAGAGATCGCGGCGGCGGGCCAGGGGAGCACGGTCCAGTTCTGCATTCCGATCGCGCGCGCCTGGGCGTTGCCGGAAGGCGAAACCCGCGTTGCCGCCCGGGTGCGCAGCGTCAGCGGCGAGGTCGGCCCTGCGCGCGAGATCGTGGTCCGCGTCCTCCCGTAGGGGCGACGCATGCGTCGCCCCTGCGCGGGGTTGGCGAGACACCATCGCGAAGGTCCCCCTTGAGGCCCCGGCGCGCGGCCGATAGGCTGCCCGTCGGTGTCACAGCTCGCGCCGTACGAAGCCCGGCTGCGCGCGCGGCGCGCTGCTGAGCGCTTGCGCTTCGTCAAGAAACAGGACGCGCCGCTGCGCGTCTGCCTGGCCTATGCGAACCGCTATCCGGTGGCGATGGGCAACCTCGGCTTTCAGACCGTCTACGAGCTGTTCGATCGATGCGAGGGCGTGGTGTGCGAGCGCGCCTTCCTGCCCGAGCCGGAGGACGACGATCGGCTCGGCCGCGGTGCGCTGCGTACGCTGGAGAGCGGCTGGCGGGTGACCGACTGCGATCTGCTCGCGCTGTCGATCTCGTTCGAGACCGACTACCTCAACGTGCCGCGGCTGCTCGAGCTCGCCGGGCTGGCGCCGCGACGCAGCGAGCGCGCGGCGGCCGATCCGCTGGTGATCGCCGGCGGGCCGGCAATCTTTCTCAATCCCGAGCCGATCGCCGATTTCATCGATTGCTTCCTGATCGGCGAGGCCGAGGAGATGCTGCCCGAGTTCGTCGCCGTACTTCGGCGCTTCGTTCTCACCTCTTCCGCTCATGCATCGGAGGGCGCCGCTTCCGCGGCGCCATGGCCGCGCGCAAGCGCGGCGCGCCACGAGGGGCGCGCGGCGCTGCTGGATGAGATCGAAACGCAGGTTGCCGGCGCATACGTACCCGAGCACTTCGAGCCGGTGTTCGACGGAGCGGTGACGACTGCCCTCGGGCAGCGAGACGATCGCGAGGCGCGGGTCGAGCGCCGGTTGATTTGGGACCTCAATCGCTTTGATACCACCACGCGCGTGCTCAGCGACGAGGCGGTGTTCGGCGACATGGTGATGGTCGAGGCGAGCCGGGGCTGTCAGTGGGGGTGCCGATTCTGTGCGGCGGGGTTCATGTATCGCCCGATCCGCACACGCGATCCGGATCAACTTGCGGTCGCGGTCGAGGCCGGCTTGGCCGAGCGCTCGACCATCGGGCTGGTTGGTGCCGAGATGGCCAGCGTGCCCGGCGTCGACCGGCTGAGCGAGCTGGCCACGGCACGTGGCGGACGCTTGTCGCCATCGTCGCTCAAAGCCGACTGCGTCACCCCGCGCCTGGCGGCGGCGCTCGCCCGCGGCGGAACGCGCAGCGTCACGGTCGCGCCCGAAGCCGGGTCCGAGCGCATGCGGCAGGTGATCAACAAGAATCTCAGCGAAGCCGACATCCTCCGCGCCGCCGAGATGCTGGTCGGTGAGGGCGTCCACCACCTCAAGCTCTACTTCATGATCGGACTGCCCAGCGAGACCGACGACGACGTGCTCGCCATTGCCGAGCTGGCCGCCCGCGTGCGCGAGCGGCTCGCCGGCGACGGCAGCGAACGCCGGGTCGGCACCGTGACCGTCTCGCTCAACGCCTTCGTGCCCAAACCCTGGACGCCGTTCCAATGGGATCCGATGGACGCCATCCCCGTCCTGCGCGGCAAGGTGCGGCGCCTGCGCCGCGCGCTGGCCCGGGTGCCGAACGTGGAGCTCGACGTCGAATCGCCGCGCGAGGCGTATCTGCAGACCGTCCTCTCACGCGGCGATCGGCGGGTCGGGCGATTCATCGAGGCCGTGCACGCCGCCGGCGGCGACTGGTGGCGGACCATCCGCCGCTGGCAGCGCGACGGCCTCGACGCCGTGCCGCATCCGGACGCCTACGTCCACCGCGCCTACGGCGAGACCGAGCGCTTGCCCTGGGACTTCATCGATCACCGCATTGCCAAGGGCTACCTCTGGATCGAGCGCCGCAAGGCGTTGGCCGCCCGCCAGACCGCCCCGTGCGACACCGCGACGTGCACGTCGTGCGCGGCGTGCTGATGGAGACTCGTTCAGCGTTCAGCGTTGAGCGTTCAGCGTTTCCCGATCGCGCCCAACGGTCAACGCTCAACGCTCAACGCTGAACGTCTTGTCATGATCATCGCCATCGGCACCGACGCTATCGAGGTGGAGCGCATTCGCCGCGCCGTCGATCATCCGCAATGGGGCGAGCGTTTCCGGCAGCGGGTGTTCACCGACGCCGAGATCGCCTACTGCCTGCAGCGGGCGCGCTACGCGGAGAGCTTCGCCGCGCGCTTCGCCGCCAAGGAAGCGGTGATGAAGGCGCTCGGCACCGGCTACGGTCGCGGTGTCTGGTGGCGCGACATCGAGGTCGTGCGCACCTCGGGGCGTCCATCGATCGTGCTGCACGGCGGCGCCGAGGCGCGGGCCGCCGCGATCGGCGCCGCGCGCTGGCATCTCTCGCTCACCCACACCGCCGGGCAGGCCTTGGCCCATGTGGTTGCCGAAAACGTTGAGCGTTGAGCGTTCAGCGTTGATCGTCCAGCTCAACGCCAAGCGGAGCAACGCTCGAACGCTTAACGCTGAACGGTTTTCCGGCCAACGCTCAACGCTCAACGCTCAACGGTCACGGCCGGCGCAGCCGGCGCTACCCCCGCCGCTTGGGCAGGATCAGCAGCACCGCCACCGCCCACATCCCGAAGACGAACCCCAGTCCGGTCCACAGGTTCTTGGCGTAGCCGTTGTTGTGGGCGAACAGGCGGCAGAGCACGGCATCGCAGGTGTGGACGACCAGCGCCGTGCGGACGAGCGTGGCTGGATCCATCTGCGGGTCGATCCAGCGCAGGCCGGTCAGATAGCCGAGTGCGACGTCCCACGACACGGTTGCGCCCTACCGGGCGGGTACTATAGGAATCGCCCATGGCGTCCAAGTCCTCGCCGCGCAGCGAAGCACGCTCGATGCTCTCCGGTCTCTACGAACGCGGAGAAGAAGTGCTCGGCGTCTTTCTCGAGGAGCTCGGCAAGAACCCGCGCGTGCGCGAGCAGCTCGGTAAGACCGTGGAACGGGCGGTGGACGCGAAACGGCGCGTCGATCGCACGGCGCAGACGGTGCTCTCGGCGCTGAACGTGCCGTCGCGGGCCGACTACAATCGGCTCCTCGCCAAGATCGAGGCGCTGCAGGGCAGCCTGGTCAACGTCAGTATGAAGCTCGACCGCCTCATCGCCGGCCAGCAGGAAACGGTCCACGCCCCGGCCCGCGCCGCGAAGCCGCGCCGCCGCAAAGCCGCCGCCGAATCCGCGTAAACGCGCGACGAGTACGACTGGAGGGCGGCGCGCCGCAGTGCGGTGAGTGACGTGGGTGCTTCCTCGAGCACCGGCAGGGCGGCGAGCAGCGGCACGCTTGCTTCGGCGCGCAGCGTCTCGAGCGCGGCGCGGTCGCGCGCGCCGAGCGCGGCGAAGTCGGCGTAATTGGCAGTGAGCTTGTCGCGCAGCGGCGCCGGGATCTGGCGACCGGCACCGCGGAGCAGCGGCGGAAAGTCGTAGACGCGGTTGGCGATGATACCCGCGACCGGATAGTTGCCGGCGCCCAGCTCGCGGTCGAAGGCGAGGGTTGCGGAGAGCGTGTTGGGTTCGGGCGTGGCGATGATGGCGAAGCTCGCGTCGGGCGCCCGCAGCGCCTGCTCGATGGCCTGGGCGCGGGCGCGGAAGCCGTCGACCAGGTGCTCGAAGCCGCTGACGAAGTCGGAGAGCTCGCGCAGCAGGGTCAATCCGGTCCAGCGTTCGAGCGCTTTGAGCACCGCGCCGAGCGTCATGCGCATGAGGCTCGACTCCTGGCCGGTGATGATCGCGGCTGGCGACTTGAGAAAGTCGACCGCTTGCGAGGCGAGCAGCTCGGTCATGCGCAGCGGCGCCTCGAGCAGGGCGCGCACGTCGGCGCTGGGCGGCGTATCGACCACGATGAGCTCGTAGCGGGCGTCCTGCAGCAGCTCGTGCAGCCGCTCCATCGCCATGTACTCGGTGGAGCCGCCGAGCTCGCTCGACAGCTCCTGGTACAGGCGATTGGCGAGGATCCGCTGGGCGACGTCGGGGCGCGGCGCGACCCGCTCGATCAGCCGGTCGAAGGTGCGCTTGGTATCGAGCGCCAGGGCGTCGAGGCGGGCGGCGCCGTCGCCCAGGGCCAGCGCCTGCGGCTCGCTCGACAGCTCGGTCAGCCCGAGCGCGTCCTTGAGCCGGCGCGAGGGGTCGACGGTGATCACCACCGTGGCGCGGCCGCGCAGCGCGGCGGCCGCCGCCAGCGCTGCCGCGGTCGTGGTCTTGCCGACCCCACCGGCACCGACGCAGACGATCAACCGCTGGCGCAGCAGCGCCGCGAGCGCGCTCGGATCAGTTCGCATCGGCGCCGAGACCGCGCGCCAGGCTGCGACCGATGTCAGCCAACGCGCTGGGATCGATGGCCTCGCGGCAGACTTCGTGCACCGGCAGCGGTGCGGCGCCGAAGGCGCGGCGCAGCCGCCCGAGGTGCCGCTCCGCCTCGCGTCGCGCCGTGATCTCGAGGCCCGCCGCGGCGAGCAGCGGCTCGTCGCGGCGGGCGCGCAGCGCCGCCACCGCGGCGGCGTCGGCGGCGCTGAAGCGGCGCGGCCAGACGCGGTTGAGCACCGGCCGGGTGAGGCGCAGGTCGAGCCGCTTCAACGTGGCGCGTGCCTCGAGCGTTTCGCTCACCGCCATCTCGTCCGGCAGCGTGACGAGCAGGACGCCGGTATGGGTCTGATCGCCGACCAGCCTGACCAACCGCCCGACCGTCGATGCCAGCGGCCCGCGCGGGACGAGCGCGGCGAGCTGTCGGGGGGTGCCCAACAGGCGCAGCGCGTGGCCGCAGGCCGGGCCGTCGACGATCACCAGATCGTACGGGGCGCGTCGGCCGAGCCAGCCGGTGGCAGTCCACTGCACCAGGTGCTCGAGGACGACGAACTCGGTTACCCCTGGAGCGGCTGCGGTGACCGCCTGGAAGGTCCCGCTGGCGAACAGCCGGCGCGACAGGAACGGCAGGCGCAGCAGGCGGCGGAAGTAGCTCTCGACCAGCGCGCGCGTCTCTACGCGCACGCCGTCCAGCCGCGGCGCCAGCGATGCCGGCTCGGTCGCCAGCGCGCTGTGGCCGAACAGCGCCGCCAGGCTGCGGTCGGCGGCCATCTCGACCACCAGGACCCGCTCGCCGCGCTCCGCCACGTGCTGACCGAGGGCGGCGGCCACCGTGGTCTTTCCCACGCCTCCTTTGCCGGTGACGAAGAGCAGCCGCGGAATGGCCATCGCGGCAGGATATGGCCGCGTGCGGCGGCGGTTCAAGTGAGGCCGCCTTCGGCGGCCGTTGGAAGGCCGCCGGGGCTGACGCCCCGTCGGCCGTTGCGCGTTGCGCGTTTGCTGTGGGGTGGGGTCGCAATGCAGCCCAGGCTGCCCCGCGGCATTGCCCTATCCCGCGGGGCAGCGCGCCCGGTTGCGTGCGGGACCGAGGCAGGCCGAACGCCGAACCCGCAACGGCGGCGGCGCCAGCCGCCGCCTCCAATGACTTCGGTTCAGCGGGCTTGAACCGCCGATCCGTCCCCCCATATGGTGCGGCCTCATATGCAGGGATCGGCAATGGCGCCGCGCTGCGTTCTGGCGATCGATCAGGGGACCACCGGCAGTACCGCGATGGTGTTCGACGCGAGCGGCAAGGTTCGCGCGCGGGCGTATTCGGAGTTCACCCAGCACTATCCGCGGCCCGGCTGGGTGGAGCACGATGCGGAAGAGATCTGGACCGTCAGTCTGAAGGTGATCAAGGCAGCGCTGAGGACGGCCCGGATCACGGCGCGCGATCTGGCCGCGATCGGCATCACCAACCAGCGCGAGACAGTGGTGGTCTGGGATCGGCGCAGCGGCCGGCCGGTGGCCCGGGCGATCGTCTGGCAGGACCGCCGCACGGCGGACTTCTGCGAACAGCTCAAGGCCGACGGCCTGGGCGAGACGGTGCGTGCCAAGACCGGGCTGGTGATCGATCCCTACTTCTCCGGCACCAAGCTGCGCTGGCTGTTCGATCACGTCCGCGGCCTGCGCAAGCGGGCGGCGGGGCTGGCCTTCGGCACGATCGACAGCTGGCTGGTGTGGAAGCTGAGCGGCGGGCGCGCCCACGTGACCGACTTCACCAATGCCTCGCGCACGTTGCTCTTCGACATCCACGCCCGGCGCTGGGACGAGGAGTTGCTGCGCGTGCTGCAGGTGCCGGACGAGGTCTTGCCGCGCGTCGTGCCCTCGAGCGGCGTGGCGGCCACCACCGATCCCGGCGTCCTCGGGGCCGAGGTGCCGATCGCCGGCATCGCCGGCGATCAGCAGGCGGCGCTGTTCGGTCAGGTGTGCTTCGCGGCCGGCATGGTGAAAAACACCTACGGCACCGGCTGCTTCATGCTCATGTTCACCGGCGAGACGCCGGTTGCCTCGCAGAAGGGCCTGCTGACCACGCTGGCCTGTGCGGCCGACGGCGGACCGGCGTATGCGCTGGAGGGGTCGGTGTTCGTCGCCGGCGCCGCCATCCAGTGGCTGCGCGACGGCCTCGGACTGCTGAAGACGGCGCGCGAGAGCGAGCGCCACGCCAAGACGGTGGATTCCTCGCTCGGCGTGTACGTCGTCCCCGCGTTCGTCGGGCTCGGCACGCCGTACTGGGATTCGGCCGCGCGTGGTGCGATTGTCGGCCTCACGCGCGGCGTCACGCGCGCCCACGTGGTGCGCGCGACCCTCGAGTCGCTCGCCTACCAGTCGCGCGACGTGGTCGACACGATGGCGGCGGAGTCGGGCCGCTCGCTGGCCGGCCTGCGCGTCGACGGTGGCGCGTCCGCCAACGACTTCCTCATGCAGTTCCAAGCCGACATGCTCGGTGCCAGCGTCGATCGCCCGGCGATCATCGAGACCACCGCACTCGGCGCCGCGTTGCTCGCCGGTCGCGCCGTGGGTCTGTGGAGCAGCCCGCAGCAGCTCGAGCGCGCGCGCCGCCGCGACCGCGTCTTCAAGCCGCGCATGCCACCGGAACGTCGCGAGGAGCTCTACCGCGGCTGGGTCCGCGCCGTCGCCGCCGCCCGCGCCGTCGGGGATTGAAACTAACGCGGCCGATGGACACAGATTGTGGAGCCGGAAACCACAGATGAACACCGATGACCACGGAGAAACACGGAGCCCCGCGCCGCCCCCCAAGAAAAATGCGGGGGGGTCGGGGGCTCGGTGTTTCTCCGTGGTCATCGGTGTTCATCTGTGGTTTCTCTTCCTTGCCGCGCCCGCCATCGCGGTCGACCCGTGTCCAGCGCCGCGCGATTGCGCCGCCGTCACCGTCCGCGCGCCCGCCAACCCCGTCCCAATTGGCGCGACGACCGTGGTGCGGTTGGCGCTCGCGCAAGGCGCCGCCGACCTCCAACCCGGCGGCTTGGACGAGCTTGCCGCGCTGACGGTGTCGCTCAGCATCCCCGGGCTCGAGCTGGCCGACTGCTCGGCGCCCGGTGCCGACGGCCTCAATCCGTCGTTCGCGTTGTTGTCGACCGTGGCCGGGCCGTACCGCGCCATCGTGCAGAATCTCGTGTGCGCCAGCCGCCCGAGCTGCCTCTGTCCGGACGATGGGCAGTCGCGCGACGAGCACGTCAACCTGCTGCTCATCGGCACGCCGTCGGGAGGGAACGTCCCGCCGTTGCCCAACGGCGACCTGCTCGGCATCAGCGTGCGCGTCCTGCCGGGCGCATCCTCGACGGTGCCGCTGCACGTCTACAGCGCCCTCGACGATCCGGACGGGCCGCCGCGCCCGGCGCGGGCGGCGTGGCTGAGCGTGGCCGATCGCAATGCCGTCGATCGCACGCTCGATGCCGACAGCGACAGCCTGAACGTGCGCATCAACGACGCGGAGCTCCAGGTCGGCGAATCGACGCCGGCGACCGCCACCGCCACGGCGACGGCGACGGAGCCGCCGACGACGGCGACCGCCAGCACGACGCCGGTCCGCACGGCGACCGCCACCGCGACGGCCACCGGGCTCCCCGTGTGTACCGGCGACTGCGATCGCAACCGCGTGGTCTCGGTCAACGAGCTCATCGCGGGGGTCAGCATCGCGCTTGGTTCGCTGCCGCTGTCATCCTGTCCGGTGTTCGACTGCACCGGCGGCGGGCAGGTGGAGGTGGCGTGCCTCGTCGCCGCGGTCAACAACGCGCTGGACGGATGTCCGGCGCGCTGATCGCAACCCGGCGGCGGATACGGCAGGCGCGCCAGGGGCGCGCCTACGGGCCGCCCAAGGGCGTGCCCTACTGGCGAAACGCGTGTAGGGGCGCGCCTTGGCGCGCCCGTGCCGCCCGGAGGGCGGCCGCGTGACAGACCCAGCGCTGCTCACCGCCGACGCGGTGTCGGTGCGCTACGGCGCCACTGTCGCGCTCGACGCCGTCGACTTCGACGTGCGTCGTGGCGAGGTGCACGCGCTGGTGGGAGAAAACGGGGCGGGAAAATCGACGCTCCTGCGCGTGCTCGCCGGCGTGGAGGGGCCGCGCCGCGGCCGCTGTACGGTCGGCCGAGGGGTGCAGGTGGCCTGGGTTCCGCAGGAGGCGGTGCTGCCCGCCGACCTCGACGCCGCGGCATGGATCTTCCTCGGCAGCGAGCAGCGCGGGTGGCACCGATTGCTGCGCCGCGGCGCCATGCGCGCCGCGGCGGCGGAGGGGCTGCGTGCGATCGGCTGTCACGCCGATCCCGGCGCCCGGCTCGGCGCCCTCACCGCCAGCCAGCGCAAGCAGGTGCAGCTGGCGCGGGCGCTGCGCGGGGCGGTCGACCTGTTGTTGCTCGACGAGCCGACCGCGGTGCTGAGCGCCGCCGACGCCGCCTACCTGTTCGCCGCCGTGCGCGACCTGGCCGCGCGCGGCGCGGGCATCGTCTACGTCAGTCATCGGCTCGACGAGGTGCTCGGGTTGGCGGACCGGGTCACGGTCCTGCGCGACGGGCGCCACGTCGGCACCCACGCGGCCGGCAGCATCGGCGTCGACGACCTCGTCCGCGCGATGGTCGGCCGGACGCGCGGCGCGCGCGAAAATCTGGAGGGCGGCGCGCCGTCGCCGCCGGGGGAGGGGGGCGGGCGCGAGCCGCTTCTGCGTGTCCGCGACCTCGCCGTCGGACATGTCCGGGGGCTGTCGCTGGCGCTGCACGCCGGCGAGATCCTCGGCCTCGCCGGTCTGGTGGGGTCGGGGCGCAGCGCGGTGCTCGAAGGGCTCGCCGGCCTGCGCCCCCTGCACGGCGGCGCGGTCGAGCGCCGCACAACGTGCGTCCTGGTCCCCGAAGACCGCCTGCGCAACGGCCTGGTACCCACCCTCTGCCTGCGCGAGAACCTCTTTCTTCCGGCGGACCGCTGGCGGCTGCGCCCCGCAGCGGAACGGCTGGAGAGCATCGAGTGGATCGAGCGCCTCGCCATTCGCACCACCAGCAGCGAGGCGCCGATCGCGTCGCTGTCCGGTGGCAACCAGCAGAAGCTCCTGCTCGCCCGCGCGTTGCGCCACCGCCCGCGCCTGCTGCTGCTCGACGACCCCACCGCCGGCGTCGACGTCGGCGCCAAGGCGGAGATTCACGCCGCGATTCGTGCGCTCGCGCGCAGCGGGACCGGAGTGCTGCTCGCCTCGAGCGATCTCCCCGAGCTGCTCGCCCTCTGCGATCGCATCGCGATCCTCTATCGCGGCGCCTGTGCCGGCATCGTCGACGTCGCGCGCACAACGGAGGAGGCGGTGGCGGCACTGATGACCGGCGCGAGTAGGCTGACTGCGCCGGAAACCACAGATGAACACAGAACCCAGCCGCCGCCCCACCGATGAACACAGAGCCGCCCCACCCCGTCCAGAGCATGATCGGTGTTGATCGGTGGGGTGGAGGGTTGGGCTCAGTGTTCATCCGTGGTTTTCCGTCCGAACGCTGAGCGATCCCATGCGTGTTCGTCTCGTCCCCGGCTGGAGCGCCGCCGCGATTCTGGTGGCGGAGTTCGCGGTGTTCACCGTGGTGCTGGCCAGTCCGGACCGACCGCAGACCTTCGCCACGCTCGACAACGTGGCGCTGGTGCTGAAGTACTCCGGCATTTACGGCATCGCCGCCATCGGCGCCGCGATGATCATCGGTGCCGGCGGCATCGATCTGGCGCCGGGGGCGGTGATCGCGCTGGCCTCGGTGATCACCGGGCATCTGTTCACCGTCGAAGGCTGGCCGCTCGGTGCCGCGATCGTGGCTGGGTTGGCCACCGGTGTCGTCAGCGGCGCGCTGGCCGCCGCGCTGGTAGTCCTGGCGCGGCTGCCGCCGTTCATTGCCACCCTCGGCGTCATGGGCATCGCGCGCGGCACGGCGTTCCTCATCACCGAGGGGCGCTTCTACGACCTGTCGCGCTGGGTGGCGGCGGGCGCCGCGCCACTGGGTCTGTCGCTATCGGCGTGGCCTGGAGTGCTCATGATCGCGCTGGCGGTGGTGTTTCAAACCGTCATGACCGCGACGGCGCTCGGCCGCCACATTCTCGCCACCGGCGGCAACGAGACCGCGGCGCGTTTCGCCGGTGTGCGGGTCGGACGGGTGAAGGCGTTCGTGTACATCACCGGCGGGGCGTTGGCGGCGCTGTCGGGCGTCGTGCTGGCGGTGGTGCAGGGCCAGGGTAAGGCCGATCTCGCCACCGGTTACGAGCTCGACATCATCGCCGCCGCGGTGGTCGGCGGTGCGTCGCTGTCCGGCGGCCGCACCTCGGTGTTCGGCGCCGTGGTCGGCGCGCTGATCTTCGGCGTGCTGCGCAACGCGCTGGCGCAGATTCCCGGCGGGACCTTCGCCGATCGGTTGATCCTCGGCATCGCCGTACTGGTCATCGTCGTGATGGACCGCCTGGCGACCCGAGAGGCCCGTTCCTGACTCGCCGCCGACCTCGATACCTCGAGGGCAGCGTCTTTCGCGGGCAAGCCTGCCCGAATCCAAGCCGCGGCCGCATAG
>Ga0187893_10008830_pt1 | contig 15751 bp, 17 predicted proteins | sample MA1701074metaG_FD_139574 | JGI IMG/M metagenome (GOLD analysis project Ga0187893, IMG submission 139574) | White microbial mat communities from a basaltic lava cave in the Kipuka Kanohina Cave System on the Island of Hawaii, USA - MA170107-4 metaG ... | reverse complement strand
TCCGTTCCCGGTCATCGACGAGGTCTTCACCGCCGTCGGCTTCGCGTCCCGGTGAAGCCACTGCTGAACGCCCCGCGGCTCAGAAATTCGGCGCAAGGAGCTGCACGACCTGCGGAACGTAGGCATCATGGCCGCCGTGCTCTTCTTCGTCGTGGTCCGGCCCCTCAACCGGTTGGCGGCCCGGCGCAAGGTGGAGCCCCCGGCCCCGAGCACCACCCGTGACTGCCCGTGGTGCCTCAGCGCCATCCCCCGGGCCGCCACCCGGTGCGCCTTCTGCACCGGTGAGGTGCCGGCCCCGCCGGCCCCGCCACCCGAGCCCGAGGGCTGACTCCGGCCCCGGCCCCGCCTACCGCGGGCCCGGGGCGCCCTTGAACTGCACGGGGATGCGACCGACCCCGTAGTCCTTGCGCAGCGGGTGGCCCTCCCAGTCGTCGGGCATGAGGATGCGGGAGAGGTCGGGGTGGCCCTCGAAGACGATCCCGAACATGTCGTAGGCCTCGCGCTCGAGCGCCTCCGTGCCCGGGAAGAGGGCGAAGAGCGAGTCGATGCGGGTGTCACCCTCGGGCACCTGCACCCGGACCCGCAACCGGCGACGCTCGTGGAGCGACAGGAGGCTCACGACGACCTCGAAGCGCTCGGGGACCACCCCCTCGGGCAGGAGGCGGCCGGGGTGGGTGAGGTAGTCGGCGGCGGTGAGGTCGGAGCAGGTCTCGAACCCGTCGGCCCGCAGGTGGCTGACCACGTCGCGGTAGGCAGGTCGGGCCGGGTGCAGGACCTGCTGGCCCCGGGACCAGGAGACGGGGGCCCCGTGGATCACCTCGGGCGCCGTGGGGGCGGCGTCGGTGCCCTCCCCTTCGACGCCGTCGGGGTCGGCGCCCTCGGGGTCGGCCGCCTCGCTCACCGGGGGGTGGCCACGGCCACCGGCCGCTCGACGGTGATGCCCGCCCCGGCCCCCGTCTCGCCCCGGCGCTTGGTGATCTCGCCGGTGCGGATCATCTCGTGGAGGGTGAGGATGGAGTGGATGAGGGTCTCGGGGCCCGGCGGGCACCCCGGCGTGTAGACGTCGACGGGCACGACCTGGTCCACGCCCTGGACGATGGCGTAGTTGTTGAACATGCCACCGCTGGAGGCGCACACGCCCATGGAGATGACCCACTTGGGCTCCATCATCTGGTCGTAGACCTGGCGGAGCACGGGCGCCATCTTCTGCGACACCCGCCCGGCCACGATCATGAGGTCGGCCTGGCGGGGCGACGCCCGGAACACCTCCATGCCGAACCGGGCGAGGTCGAAGTGGGCGGTGCCGGCGGCCATCATCTCGATGGCGCAGCAGGCCAACCCGAAGGTGGCGGGCCAGACGCTGTTGCGGCGGGCCCAGCGCACGAGGTCCTCGACCCGAGCGGTGAGGAAGTTGTGGTTGAGGTCGTCGAGGCCCATCAGGCCACCCGGTCCGATCGGCGGCCGGCGGGGGCCGGGGCGGGACGGGTGCCGACCCGGCGCACGGTGGAGCGCATGGTCCGCTCCGACGACAGGGCGCCGGGGGCGGCGGGGACGAGGCGCTTCACCGGGCCCCAGGTGAGGGCGCCCTTGGCCAGCAGGTAGACGAAGGACTCGAACACGAGCACCGCGAAGACGAGCATGGCCCACAGCCCGTAGGCGCCGAGGTCTCGGTACACCACGGCCCAGGGGTAGAGGAAGATGATCTCGATGTCGATGACGATGAAGATCATGGCCACGAGGTAGAAGCGCACGGGGAAGCGCTCGGCCGGCTCCCGCTCGGGCACGAGGCCGCACTCGTAGGGGGCCACCTTCGCCGGGGTGGAGCGCTTGGGCCCCAGGAGGTGGGACGCGAGGAACGACAGGCCGGTGAAGAGCACGGCCAGGATGAGCATCACCAGCAGCGGCAGGTACTGATCCAACGTCCCTCCCCGATCACCCTAGTGCGCCGGGATCGGCCGGCGGCGAGTCAGGCGCCGGCGCCGGCCGGCTCCCGCTCGGCCTCCGCCCGGGCGGCCTCGGCGGCGGCGGCCATGGCCCGGCGGTCCCGGAGGTGGAGCCGGCGGGTGAAGAGCCCGAAGAGCAGGAACGACACGATGGTGAAGACCGCCGGGTTCAGCCGCACGCTCCCGAGGTCGCGCACCATGACCACGGCGTAGGAGTCGGCGAGCTCCTCGCCGCCCGCCGCCTCGCCGCCGGCGGCCTGGTCGGCCGGGGCTTGGTCGCCGCCACCGGCCTGGTCGGCCGGAGCAGCCTGGTCGCCAGCGGCCGGGGCCTGGTCGGGCGAGGCCTCGTCGGGCGAGGCCTGGTCGGCCGCGGCCTCGACGCCCGCGGCCTGGTCGCCGGCAGCGGCCTCCTCGGCGGGCTCGGGGGGGACGGGCGCCACCTCGACGACGAGGTAGCGGGCCTCATGGAAGAGGTCGAAGGGCCGGAAGTCGAGGCCCAGGGGGCCGTAGGTGCCCCCTCCGGTCTCGTAGGCCCTCGATACCACGTAGTCGCTGGCGGTCGAGAACACGCCGCCACCCTCCTCGCCCCCGGTGAGGGCCTCGCCCACCACGGGTGCGGCGTCGGCCACGTCGGGATCCTCGGCCTCCAGCGCCTTCCAGCCGGCGGGGAAGGCGGGCCCCACGTCGATGCCCTCGACGGCGTCACCGGCGAGGACCTCCTGGGTCTGCCAGCTCGGCGCCGTACCCTTGGGGCCGATGGCGTAGACCCACCACAGGGTGCCGATGAGGGTGAGGAAACCGAAGAGCCCGGCCGCCGCCGCCTGGAAGCCCATCCGGGCCCCGAGGTTCGTGCTGAGCAGGAGCTGGACCGAGCCGCAGAGCACGGCCACGGCGATGGCGACGTAGAGCGCCCCCTTGATCTGGGGCTCCCAGCTCAGGGCGGCCAGGAGGTGGACCATCAGAGGCCTCGCTCGTAGTCGACGACGGCGGCGATCTGCTCGGGCGTGAGCAGGTTGGAGAAGTAGGGCATGACCCCTTCGCTGATGCCCGCCACGCCGTAGGGGTCGCCGTACTCGGCCGTCTCGGACACCCAGTCGATGTGGTCCTGGCGGTCGGGGAACTGCACCTCGGTGGCCCCACCGACGAGGCTGGGACCGATGGCGCCGCCGCCCACCACCTTGGGCTCGCCGTAGGAGGCTCCCTGGGTGTGGCACCGGGAGCAGAAGGCCTCGAAGAGCCGGGAGCCGTCGGTGCCGTACTGCTCGAGGCTCTGGGCCTGGACGTCGGCGGGGTCGAGGGCGATCTCGGAGAGGTAGGCGATGAGGTCGCTGATCTGCTGGTCGTTCAGCGGTCCCCCGCCGTCGAGGCCCCAGGCCGGCATGGGGGTGCCCGGACGCCCGTAGGTGATGACGTTCTCGACCTCCGCGGGGCGGAACCTCAGCATCACGGTGTTGAGCGCCGGCGCCGACCAGGTGACGGTCTTCGTCTCACCGGTCTGGGGGTCGTCGAAGGTGAAGGGGGCGGAGCCCCCGATCCCCTCGGGGCCGTGGCACGCCTCGCAGCCGAAGTGGGGCTCCCGGGGCTTGGGCGGGTCGCCGGGGGCCGTCTGGAACAGCTCCCGACCCCGCTCCACCGCTCGCTCGTCGAAGTACTGGGCGCCGCGGTCGAAGCCCGGACCCTCCATGCGGTAGGGCTCCCGCAGCCAATAGACGGGCAGGCCGACGGCGAGCACGGCCAGGGCCCCGAAGGCCCACCAGAGGTACTTCGTGAGCCGGGGCCCCTCGAGCTGGTCGTCGGCGTAGTAGGGCTTGCGGTTGGGGGCGATCTCGAGCTCGCTGCCGGGCTCGTAGCTGCGCTTGGCCGCCGACCACAGGTAGACGGCCCAGCCGACCACGGCGGCGGCGACGACGGCCAGGGCCACCCCGCGCTGGTGGGAGCTGGCCAGGACGAGAGCGGTCAAGGCCCGCCCTCGCTGGCCCCGATGCAGTGGGGGCCCTCGGCCTCCTGGCCGGTGGTGTTCGTGCCGATGGGAGGGCCGGGGATGACGAGCTTGGTGTCGACCACGATGTTGCCGCCGTCGACCGAGACGGTGAAGCGGTCCATGCCCCGGGGCGCGGGGCCACCCTTCTTCTCGCCCACCCGGTTGTACTGCGACCCGTGGCACGGGCACTCGAACCACTGCGACGGCTTGCACCACGGCACCCGGCAGCCGAGGTGGGGGCACTTCTGGTAGAGGGCGACGACGCCCTCCTCGTAGCCGGGGATGACCGCCCCGTAGGCCGTGACCTGCTCGGCGGCGGGGACGGCCTCGACCGGGTAGGGGTTCACGTAGAAGCGCCCGGCCCCCACGTAGACGGGCTCGCCGGTGCGCTCGATGTCGGCCAGCACCTCGTCCTTGCGACCCACGGTGATCTTGGCCCCGAACCCTCCCGAGAGCGTGGGCCAGAGCATGGCCAGGCTGGCCCCGCCGAAGGCGCTGATGCCGAGCACCATCGACCCCACGATGCCCCGGTTGAGGACCTGGCGCCGGGTGACGCCCAGGGACTCCTCGTCGGGAATGGCGGGCAAGCCGCCCTCGGGCTCGGCCAGGGCGCCACCCCGGCGCTCGGCCACCGCCGCCCGCTCGACGGCGGTGCTCGCCACCCGGCCCTCGGCCGCCCCGAGGAGGGCCATCGCCGTGGCGTCGGACGCCGGCTCGGCGAGGTCGAGGGCCCGGGCGGCGTCCCGCCGGCGGGCGTTGGCGAACACGAGGGCGAACCCGACCACCACCACGAGGGCCAGGATCACCACCACCACGGTCGTTGCCGAGTCCATCACGATCGCATCCTTTGGCGCATCCTTTGGCGCATCCTTTGGCGCATCCTTTGGCGCATCCTTTGGGCAGGCCTCCTCGAGATCATCGCTAGAGGTCGAAGAAGACCCCGTCGCGCCACGGGAAGGTGAAGTTGAAGCCCGGGCCCCGGAAGAAGCTGCCGATGATGACGAGCACGGCCCAGAACATGAGGAAGAGCGTCATCAGCGAGATGGCGAACTTGCGGTCCTCGGGCTTGTTCGAGGGGTTGCGGTCCATGTAGGGAGCGAGCATGAGGCCGAAGATGCCCATGCCCGGGATCGTCACCCCCGCCACCATGGGGTGGAACATGGTGAGCAGCTCCTGGAGGCCGAGGAAGTACCACGGGGCCTTCGAGGGGTTGGGGGTGAAGTTGAAGTTGGCGGCGGCGAGGAACGGGGCGTTCACGACGGCCGAGAAGACGAGCAGGAAGGCGGTGATCACGAGGGCGGCCACGAACTCGCCGATGAGCAGGTGAGGCCAGGTGTGGACCTTGTCGCTCGGCGTGGACTTCACGTCCTGGATCGATCCCGCCTTCACCACCGTCAGCAGCCGCTGGGTGTGACCCTCGGGGCCCCGGGCGACGGGGGCGGGGGCCGCCCCGGCCGGGGCCTGGGTGGCCGGCGGGGTGGCGGTGGCGGTGGCGGTCCCACCCCGGGCTTTGGCCGCCTTGCTCCGGGCCAGGAGGTGGGCGGGGATCTTGCTGGCCCCCTCGCTGCCGCCGCCGCGGCCGTCGTCGCCGCCGTCGGCAGGCGGGGGCGGAGTGTCGCCGCCAGCGGGCGGCTCACCCGCCCCGCCGGCGCCGGCGCCGCCGGCCGCGGGCTCGGCGGCCTCCCCTTCGGAGGTCCCCTCCGAGGACAGGGCGGCCCGGCGCTCCTGGGCTCGGCGGAGCAGGTGCTCGGGGATGTCGGTCATGTCGCTCCCACGGTCATGGGGTGGCGGGACCCCTGGGTCTCACCCACCACTACAGGGGCCCCGAGATGCCGCCATCCTTGCGGACCCGCCAGAAGTGGATGGCCATGAAGATGACGATGACGAAGGGGAACATCAGCACGTGGAGCACGTACCACCGGAGGAGGGTGTCGGTGCCGATCTCCACCCCGCCGAGGAGCACGAATCGGATCTGGTTCCCGAACACCGGCGTGTAGCCCATCATGTTCGTGCCCACCGTGACCGCCCAGAGGGCCAGCTGGTCCCACGGCAGCAGGTAGCCGGTGAAGGACAGGAGCAGGGTGAGGGTGAGGAGGATGACCCCGATGACCCAGTTGAACTCCCGGGGCGGCTTGTAGGCCCCGTGGTAGAAGACCCGGGCCATGTGGAGGAAGACGGACAGCACCATGAGGTGGGCGCCCCAGCGGTGCATGTTCCTCACGAGGAGCCCGAAGGTGACCGAGGTCTCCAGGGTCCTGATGTCGTTCCACGCCGAGGCTGCCTCGGGGCGGTAGAAGAACATGAGGAAGATGCCGGTGACGGTGAGGATGATGAAGAGGAAGAAGGAGAGCCCGCCCAGGCAGAGCGTGTAGCTCACCTTCACCGCGTGGCGCTTCACCTTCACCGGGTGGAGGTGATAGACGAGGCTGTTCATGATCACGTAGGACCGGTTCCGGGGGCTGTCGGTGTAGCCCTTGCGGAAGATGGAGCCGGGCCGGAAGATCGAGGCCCACGCCTGGGAGCTGCGGACCTTCTCGCCCACCTCGGCCAGCTTCTCGGCCGGGGAGGGCCGGTGGCCGTTGCCGTTGCCCCCGTTGCCGTTCCTGCGGAAGAGCGCCACGACCCGTCCTCAGAACCTCATGCCGTAGCTGTAGCCGTGCTTGGCGTCGCGCTGGTGGAGGTCGCCCTCCCGGGGCGACACCCCGGCCTTGCCCATGATGATGACCCCGGTGGGGCAGCGGTCGACGCAGAGGCCGCAGCGGGTGCAGACGTCCTCGTCGACCACGAAGATCACGTGGTCCTCGGGGTCGATGCCGGGCTGGTCGGTGTTCGTGGCCTCGGCCACGGCCTCGGCCGAGAGCATGTGGATGCACTTCCACGGGCAGATGTCGACGCAGCCCTCGCACATGATGCACTCGGCCTGGTCGATGTGGAGGAACTGCTTGGGCTTCACGGACTTCGAGAGGTAGCCGGTGTCCACCTCCTGGAGCACGTACTCGCCCGAGAACGTGGGCATGGGGGGGTTAGCGTCGGTCTTGGCCATCAGCGCTGCTCCTTCCGGCCGGCGACGAGGACCGGGGCCCCGGCGATCACGACGCCGCCCTGCGCAGGAGCGGCCGCCCGAAGCGGGAGGTGCGGGGCTCCACGTCGGCCCGGGGCTTGCCCCGCTTCTGCCACTTGCTCCACGCCACCATGTGGAGGGTGAGGAAGGCCCCGTAGATGACGGTGGCGATAACGTCCCGCAGGGTCTGGTAGGTGACGAGGATCCGGCCCGACCCCGCCATCGTGGTGGCGGCGTCGCCGAACTCGATCCCGCCGGAGGAGACCCCGAGGAGGATGCGGTCGGGCCGCCAGAGCAGCTCGTTGTCGGCGTAGCTCAGCCACTGGTTGGGGGTGACGCCGTAGGCCATGATGAGCAGCCCGAAGACGAGGGTGGCCCCCACCATGGCCTCGCCCCAGGTGAGGGGGGTGCCTCGGGGCCGGCGGCGGCCCGCGGCGAGCCCCGCTCCCGTTCCGACGATCACGACCAGCGCCGAGACGACGAACGCGACCATCGCGCCTGCACCTCCTCCGTGGGTTTTCCCCGGCTCGCCGGCCGATCGGCACGAGCCCCCCCACCGCGCCGCGGCCGACCGGGAACCCGGCTCCGTCGCCGCACACCGTGGGTCTCGTGCACCGTTCTTCGCTGCTTCTCGTCTCAGTGTACCTGCGGCCCCTCACCCACCCTGCTCACCCGGGAGGGGAGGCGAGGCGGTTCTACCACGGGCCCGTCGCGCTCGGCACATCGAGCGAGGCCGGCCCGGGGGGGCGCCCGCTTGGCCTCGCCCCCGGGGCGGGGCCTACAGTCGAACCGTGACCGAGATCCCCGAACACCTCCTGAAGCGGTCTCGGGAGCGCCGGGCGGCCCTGAGCGGCGAGCCTGTGGCCGAGAGTTCGGCCCCGGCCCCGGCGTCGACCCCGGAGGCGGCGGCGCCGGCGGTGGCCAGCACCACCCCGGCCCCGGCGGCCGCGGCACCGGCAGCCCCGGCGGCACCGCCGCCCCCTCCCCCGCCGCCGGCACCCAAGGGCACGGGCCACCGCTCGGGCATCCCCGTGTGGGTCATGCCCGCCCTCCTCGTGCTCCCCCTCTGGGCCATCGTCTACGTGGGGGCCTTCGGAGAACGAGGCACGAGCGAGGGGCCCGTCGACCTCGGGGCCCAGGTCTTCGCTCGCAACTGCGCCTCCTGCCACGGCGCCTCGGGCCAGGGGGTGGGCAACTTCCCGGCCCTGGCCGGGGGCGACGCGGCCCGGACCTTCCCCGACCGGGCCGACCACGTGTCCTGGGTGCAGACCGGCTCGGCGCCCTTCACCGGCCAGACCTACGGTGCCGGCACCCGGGTGGCCACCGGGGGCATGCCGGCCTTCGGCAGCATCCTCTCCCCCGAGGAGATCGAGGCCGTGGTCGACTACGAGAGGAACTCGCTGTAGCCCCCACCCGCTGCGACGCCCTCGTGGTGGGGGGCGGGCCCGGCGGTGCCGCCTGCGCCCACTGGTTGGCCGAGGCCGGCCACGACGTGGTCCTCGTGGAGCGCAAGGCCTACCCCCGGGTGAAGACGTGCGGGGACGGGCTCACCCCCCGGGCCGTGGCCCAGCTCCACGACATCGGCCTGGCCGGGGCCCTCGCCGGCCACCACCGGGTCGAGGGTCTGCGGTCCTTTGCCTTCGGCCGGACCCTCGAGCTGGACTGGCCCCCGGTGGCGGGGCTGCCCGACCACGGCTACGTCGTCACCCGCCACGACCTCGACCAGCTCGTGGCCGAGCGGGCGGCGAAGTCGGGGGCCGAGGTGTGGGACGGTGCCGAGGCCACCGAGCCCCGGCGGGACGGCGACGGCCGGGTGGCGGGGGCCATGGTGCGGCGCCGGGGGCCCGGCGGGGATTGGGGCGAGGCCGAGCCGTTGGAGGCGCGGTATGTGGTCGTGGCCGACGGGGCGACGTCCCGCTTCGGCTGGTCGCTGGGCACGGCCCGGGACCGGCGCCTGCCGGTGGGCATGGCCATCCGCGGCTACCACACCTCGGCCCGCCACGACGACCCCTTCATCGAGGCCCACCTCGACATCCGCGACGCCCAGGGCCGCCTCCTGCCCGGCTACGGCTGGGTGTTCCCGGTGGGCGACGGCCGCATCAACGTGGGCGTGGGGCTGCTCTCCACCTTCGCCGACTGGAAGTCGGTGAACACGTCGCGGCTGATGGAGGCGTTCTCGGCCCAGGCCCCGGCGAGCTGGGGCATCCGGCCCGAGACCTCGTGCGGTCCCCCCACCGGCGGCAAGCTCCCCCTCGGGCTCTCGGTGGGGCCCCGGGCCGGCCCCGGGAGGCTGGGGGTGGGCGACGCCGTGGGACTGATCAACCCGTTCAACGGGGAGGGCATCGCCTACGCCTACGAGACGGGCCGCTACGCCGCCGAGGCCGTGGCCGCCGCCCTCGGCGGCCGGGGCCAGGCTGCCCTGGCCGCCTACGACGAGCGGCTGGAGGCCACCTACGGCCTCTACTACAAGGTGGGGCGGGCCTTCGTGAAGGTGATCGGCCACCCGGCCCTCATGCGGGCCATGCTCGAGACGGGCATGCGCTCGGCCACGGTCATGGAGTGGGTGATGCGGATCATGGCCAATATGCTGCGCCCCGGCGAGCTCGGCCCCGCCGAGGCCGCCTACAAGGCCCTGGCCGGCCTGGCCCGCCTGGCCCCGTCCCGAGCCTGAGCCGGGGGACACGTGGCCGCCGTCAGCGATCGCCCGCCGGCCCCGGTGCGCAAGGAGCTCGAGGGCCTGCGGGCGGCGCTCGACGAGGTGGTGCCGGCCAAGCGCCTCGACCACAACCTCCTCGTGGCCACCTGGAACCTGCGGGCCTTCGGGGGCCTCACCGAGCGCTGGGAGGCGGGCGACGACGACTCCCCCAAGCGGGACCTGCGCTCGCTCGTGGCCATCGCCGAGATCGCCTCCCGCTTCGACGTGGTCGCCCTCCAGGAGGTGCGGGGCGACCTCAAGGCCCTGCGCCACCTCCTGCGGTCCCTCGGCGACCACTGGGGCCTCATCCTCACCGACGTCACCCGGGGCCACAAGGGCAACGACGAGCGCATGGCCTTCCTCTTCGACACCCGCCGCCTCCGGCTCTCGGGCCTGGCCGCCGAGCTCGTGCTGCCCGAGGAGTGGAAGGGGGTGGCCCTGGGGGACCGGGCCCTGCGCCAGTTCGCCCGCACGCCCTACGCCGTGAGCTTCCTCGCCGGCGGCCGGGGCTACCGCCAGACGTTCATCCTCGTGACCGTGCACATCGTCTACGGCGACGACGCCGGGGACCGCACCCCCGAGCTCGCCGCCCTGGCCGACTGGGCCGCCACCATGGCTCGGGACGTGAACAGCTACGACCAGAACCTCATCGTGCTCGGGGACTTCAACATCGAGCGAGCGGGCGACGCCAACTACCAGGCCTTCGTGTCCACCGGCCTCCAGGTGCCGGCCGAGCTCGTCGACTTCCCCCGGACCCTGCCGGGGGCAGGGGGCAAGACCACGTTCTACGACCAGATCGCCTGGTTCGCCGGCGAGGGCGGGGTGCCGGCCCTCTCCCTGCACTACTCGGGCCGGGCTGGGATCTTCGACTTCGTCGGCCACGTCTACCCGCAGCTGAGCGCCCAGGAGCTGTCCTGGCGGGTGTCGGACCACTACCCCCTGTGGGTGGAGTTCCTCACCAACCCGCCCGAAGCCGGGTGAGGCCCCTGCCCGAGGCGCGCTTCGAGGAACTCGTGGCCGACGCCCTCGACCAGCTCCCCCCCGAGCTCGGCGCGCTCATGGACAACGTGTGGGTGACGGTGGCCGACGACTGCCCCGAGGGCCTGCTCGGCCTCTACGAGGGGGTGCCGCTCACCGAGCGGGAGGCCTACGGCGGCCTGGCCATGCCCGACCGCATCACCGTCTTCCGGCTCCCCACCTGCGCCGCCTGCCACTCCGAGGCCGAGGTGGTCGACATGGTGCGCGACACCGTGATCCACGAGGTGGCCCACCACTTCGGCATCGACGACCACCGCCTCGACGAGCTCGGCTGGGCCTGAGGCCCTCGCGGCAGCCGGCGGGCCGGGCTCGGCTACTCACGCCCTGCCAGCGTGGGATAGGCAACTCATCGGTGGGCAGGAGGCGGATCGCCTGGCGGGGGCGACGGTGCTCGTGCTCGTCGCGCTCGTGGCGTCGGCGTGCCTGGAGGCGCTCTACGGGCCGGGGATCGTCGCTTCGAGGTCGCGCCGTGTCGCGCCGACGTCATGAACGGCTTCGTGAGCTTCCCCCCGGCGTCGGCGCGGCCGATCACCACGGGGATGGCTCCGTCGGGTAGCTCCAGGTCGTGGTCGGGGGCAACGGAGCGGCGAGCACCGCCGGGCCCTCGGGATCGTGGCATCACCCCTGCCCCGGTCGGGGCCCTCCGGCCGGACCGGTCCCGGTCGCCGGGACGCCAGCCAGCGTCACCGGATCGAGGTCGGGCGGGCCGTCGAGCTCCCAGGTGCCCTGGGCCCTCAGGCAGCGGTACCAGAGGCCGTCGCGGCCGAGGCGAAGCTGCACCGCTCCGTCGGCCGCCGTCACCCGGTTGCGCCAGGTCCGCGCCCGGGGGCCGAGGGCCCGCACCCCGGCGGCAAGGGCATCCGGCCCGGGCGACCACGCCTGGGAGCGCACCTCGACGGCGCCGGCGCCGCCGTGACGCCAGGCCAGGGCGTCGCCAGCCAGTCGGCGGCGAGCTACGCCCGCGCGGGCCGCGAGCTCGCCGAAGCCGCCGGTGCTCAGGCGGGCCTCGGCGAGGCGGGCGAGATCGAGCGCCGGGTCCAGGCCCAACCCCCCGTCGCCCTCGCCGACACCGAGCGCCCAGGCTCGCCGGGCGGCGTCGGTGGCCAGGTCCCTCAGATCCTGGCCCCGAACCCCGGCGCCGGGTGGGGGGTCGAGGGCGAGGGTGGCCGGGAGCCCGGGGTGCTCCGGGGGTCCAGGGAGCTGGGGGGACACAGGTGGAGGTCCATCGGCCCAGGCCGCCCAGGCCGCCCAGGCGGCACGGGCTTCCACCCCGGGATCAGTTGCCTGGGCGCTGTCCCCAGCGGTGGCGTGGCCTCCCGAGGTCGCCCGGGTCGAGCGCCGGCTCCGCAGGCCGGCCAGCACCTCGCCCCGGGTCCGGCCCCGCAGGAGCAACAGGGCGAAGGGGTCGCCGTCGAGGACCTCGGCCACGAGGTAGCACACGGCAGCGGCGTGCTTGCAGGGGTCGGCCCAGTCGGGGCACGAGCAGCGGGGCCCGAGCTCCCCGGGACCGGGCAGGAGCTCTACGCCCGCCTCGGCGGCGTCGGCGGCCACCTCGGGGGTGAGCTCGCCGTCCAGCAGGGCGGCGGCGTGGGCGGCGCGGGACGCCACCGCGTCGAGCAGGCGTCCCCACTCGGCCTCGTCGAAGGGCCGCACCCGCAACCGGACGTCGTAGGGCGCCCCGCGGGAACCCCACACGGCCGCGGTCACCTCGCCCCGCCCCACCCGGAGTTGCTCGGCCCGTCCCGAGCGGGCGTAGGTCCGGCCCCGCGGGAGACGGTTGGGGTCGAGGCGAGCACGCTGCTCCAGGGCATCGACCCACGCCCGACCCCACCAGGTGACGCCGAAGGTCGACCGGGGGCGCCGGGCAGTCGCCCTCACGTCGCGACCTTCACGCCGGCTCCCGCAGCGACACCAGCTCGACCAGCTCGGCGTCGGAGAGCTCGCTCAGCCAGGTCTCGCCCGCGCCCACCACGGCCTCGGCCAGGGCCCGCTTGCGCTCGATGAGCGCGGCGATCCTGTCCTCCAGCGTGCCCTCGGTGACGAGGCGGTGGACCTGGACGGGCCTGTCCTGGCCGATGCGGTAGGCACGGTCGGTGGCCTGGTCCTCCACGGCCGGGTTCCACCACCGGTCGTAGTGGACCACGTGCGTCGCCCGGGTGAGGTTCAGTCCGGTCCCCCCAGCCTTGAGCGACAGCAGGAACACGGGGGCGTCCCCGGCCTGGAAGCGATCGACGAGCTCTTGGCGACGGGCAACGCTCAGGCTCCCGTGGAGGAGCAGCGCGGGCACGCCCCGGGCCGCCAGGTGGCCTTCGAGGAGGCGGGCCATGGCCACGTACTGGGTGAAGACGAGGACCGACTCCCCCTCGGCCATGATGACCTCGAGGAGCTCGTCGAGGGCGGCCAGCTTTCCCGACCGGCCCGCCACCGGGCCCCGCTGGGCCAGGTACTGGGCCGGGTGGTTGCAGACCTGCTTGAGCCCGGTCAGCAGGCGCAGGACGAGGGCTCGCCGAGCCATGCCGGCGGAGGCGGTGATCTCGTCGAGGGCCTCGCGCACCACCGCCTCGTAGAGCGTGACCTGCTCGGCGGTGAGGGGCACGATGCGGTCGGTCTCGGTCTTGGGGGGGAGCTCGGGGGCGATGGCCGGGTCGGCCTTGGTGCGCCGGAGCAGGAACGGGCGCACCGTCCGGGCCAGACGGGCGGCCGCCTCGCCATCGCCGTAGCGCTCGATGGGCACGGCCACCCGGCGGCGGAAGCGATCCAGGGGTCCGAGCAGGCCCGGCGTCGTCCAGTCGAGGATGGCCCACAGCTCCGACAGGCGGTTCTCCACCGGGGTGCCGGTGAGGGCGAAGCGGCTGGCCGACGGCACGGCGCGCAGGGCCCGCGCCGTGCGAGACAGCGGGTTCTTGGCGTGCTGGGCCTCGTCGGCCACGGCCAGGCCCCACCCTCCCTGGGCCAGGGTCTCGTGGTCGCGACGCACCACGCCGTAGGTGGCGAGCACCACCTCGTCGGGGGCTAGGTCGTCGAGGTGGCGCCCGCCGCCGTGGTAGCGGCGCACGGGGACGGCGGGTGCGAACCGGCGCACCTCGCGCTCCCAGTTCCCCAGCAGCGAGGCCGGGCACACCACGAGGGTGGGCCCGGTACCGGCAGCGGGGTCGGCGTGCTGGCGGAGGTGGAGGGCGATGACCTGGATGGTCTTGCCCAGGCCCATGTCGTCGGCCAGGCACCCGCCGATCCCGAGCCCGGCGAGCTGACCCAGCCAGGCCAGGCCCCGGCGCTGGTAGGGCCGGAGGGTGGCAACGAGCCCGACGGGCTCGGCCTCCCCCATGACCGCCCCGCCCCGGTCGGCGCCGAGCTGCGCCAGGCGCTGGGCCAGGTCGGCCAGGCCGCCTTCGGCCCTCACCTCCACGACCTGGCCGTCGACCTCGAGGCTGCCGGCCAGCGCTGCCGCCAGGGCCTCGACGCCGGCCAGGCGGGGGGCCTTGCCACGGAGCCGCTGGAGCAGCGCCGGGTCGGCCATCACCCACCGACCCCGCAGCCGCACCAGCGGGCGCTTGGCCTCGGCCAGGGCCGAGACCTCGGCGGCGCTGAGGCGATCGTCCCCCAGGGCCAGCTCCCAGCGGAACTCCAGGAGCCCGTCGAGCCCGAAGGCGGCCTCGGTGACCGACGACGGCGCCGGCGTGGCCACCACCGCCCGCACGCTGAGGTCGCCGACCACCTCGGTGGGCCACAGCACGTCGAGGCCGGCCCCGGCCAGGGCATCGGCCGCCGGGCCGAGGAGCTCGGCCACCTCGTCGTCGTCGAGCTCGAGGGCCGCGGGTCGAGCCTCCTCGAGCACCCGCCCCAGGGGCGGCCAGGCCCTGGCCCCCCGGCGCAAGCCCAGCAGGAGGTCGGTCTCGGCCTCCTCGCCCAGGCGGGCCAGCACCGGCCCGGGGGCGTCCCACACCTCGGCGGCGTCGACCACGAGGGAGGCGTCGAGGCGGCCCTGGAGCTGGACCACGGCGCGGAAGTTGCCGTCGGGTCCCTCGGGCAGCTCCAGGCGCAGACCGGGTCGCGTCCCTGCCTCGGGGGGGACCCCGGCGGCAGCCAGCCAGTCGGCCAGCTCGGCCACCGAGGTCGGCTCGATGGCGGCGAAGGCAGGATGAGCCGTGGCCCGGGCTGCGGCGGGGCTGCGGACCAGGACATCGGCGATGGCATCCCAGAGCTCCCGCACCAGCGACTCGGGCGAGCGGATCCGCAACGGTCGGCTCCCGGCGATGGCCAGGGCGTGGGCCTGGGGGGGGAACGCGGCGGCCAGGGCCCGGAGGTGGGCGAGGTCACCGGGGTCGAGGGGGCCGGCCCGCCAGGCGTCGAAGCCGCCCGGGCTGGCGGCGGGGAGCAGGCGCCCGCGGGCCACCAGGGCGACCCCGAGCTTGGCGGCAGCGGCCCAGGCGGCGACGGACGGGCTCAGCCCGTCGCTCACGGGCAGGGTTGCCAACCAGGGCACCGCGACCGCCATCGGCACGAGGCGGGCCGGGACCCGGCGACGGCGGACGGTGCCGGCCGCGCCCATGGCCAGCACCAGCTCGACCTCGCCGGCCGGGGCGTCGGGCAGCGCCAGGCCCGCGCCACGAACCAGGTCGCCCCACACGGCCATCGAGCCGCTCCGGGGTGGGTCGCCGGGCACGAGCACGGCCTCGGGTTCCCACCCGAGGCTGGTGCTCAGTCCGGAGGCACGAGCCGGCGACGCCACGGGGGCACGGTACGGGCCGCCCGCTGTGGCCCACCAGAGGCTCAAGCTGTGGATATCGTCGGCCCCGCCGGATCGTCGGGAGCCCGGGCCGCAGCGACGGCCGCCCTGGCCCGCCGGCGGGGCCGGGGGGTCCCGGGGCGGCACCGGCGGCGGCACCGGCGAGGGCGTTGGTAGGGTCGAGGGCGATGGCCCTGCCCCGGAGCGTGGCGCTGACCTTCGAGGACATGGAGGCGTTGCCCGACGATGGCCACCGCTACGAGCTCATCCACGGGTCGCTGCTGGTGACGCCCGCCCCCACGGGCCC
>Ga0187893_10008829_pt1 | contig 15751 bp, 20 predicted proteins | sample MA1701074metaG_FD_139574 | JGI IMG/M metagenome (GOLD analysis project Ga0187893, IMG submission 139574) | White microbial mat communities from a basaltic lava cave in the Kipuka Kanohina Cave System on the Island of Hawaii, USA - MA170107-4 metaG ... | reverse complement strand
GTTACGGGATCGCATCCTGCAAGGTATTGCTGAGATCAATCTGGCACCGGTTGTCCATCGCTGGAAAAAATTCGATGCGTTGTTCGCCTAAAAAGATATGTTTCACTGAAACGATATACTAGGCATTTCGCTGGAATTACGAAACGTTCGCTTCATTCACGCGTTGCCAGCAAAGCCAGCGTTGCCCAGCCGGTTGTCGAGAGGCGTTGAGCATAGCTCTCTCCACCTGGCGGACGCGTAGTGGCAGGCCAGCCTCCATCTTTCTGCTGTTGCGTCGCCAGGAAATCTCGGCCTTGAAGAATTCGGCCTGTCATTCCCGCAGGTTTTTCCGCCGCCAATGCCAGGAGCACAATCGCTGTATCAAACACCTCAGGGGGTGAGTCGGGGTAGGGTCCCCAACCACCATCCTGGGCTTGCGCACGCTCAATGATTGCCAGGCATTCGCTGCGGCGAGACTTGGCTGCTGAATGGCTGTCTGCTGCCAAGAGTATAGCTGCCGCTGCGGCGACCGACTTGACTGGCGCGCGCCGCAACCATGACTGGGCGCTCTCGAGTGCTCTCTGGTGTTCGTCCGATCCGGTTGCTCTTAGGATTCGACAAGCCATCGCAGTTGCCAGGGTGCTGCCAGTAGGTAGCTGGGGAGCCCACTGCCGTTCCGGAATCAATGGGCCAGGCGCCCGACGGGTGCTGATCTCCAGCAACCCTTCGAGCTGCAACCTGCAGACCTTTCTTATCGCTGACGTGACCCGTCTGCAAAGCGGTCAAGAGCGCCAACGCAAATTGAAGATTGGCGAGTCGCTTATCGCTCGATCCTGGGTCTCCCTTGTTATTGTCCCACAGCTGGGGCTCGGCAAGCCAGGCCGTGGTGTCTGCTAGCACGTCTACTGAGATGCGATAGCCTTGCTGGCTGGCCCTGTAGAGCGCTCTGGCCGCATCGCCATTGTTGTGGCACGAGAAGCAACCGTTGTTTTTTGACCAGGCGGGAACCTCGCGCTTGAGAAACTCAACGGCTTTGACCTCGGCAGTCTTGCCTGCGTCGCCACTTTGGCTGCGAAGAATATGAACTGTGCTGGACAGGCCAGCCAGAATCAGACAGGATGCGGTGACGCGTGTGAGCATGCAGGTCTTAGCAAAAAAGAGCAGGATGCGCTGTCTTGCAGGCGCACCCATCAGGAGCATCGGATAGGGGCGGCTGGAGGATGCCGCACCCGGCCGTAGCGTTATGCCCCAACATTCGCAACCTTTCAAAGAGAATCTGTCGCGACGGCGTTTCATGCTGCTTATCGGCGCAGCCCTCTCTGTCACAGACGGACTCAGGTCGCAGCCAGCAGGTTTGACCGCCAGTCAAGTGATCGAACGGATCAAGATGCAAGTCCATGTCCCGTGGCGAAGCCGGACTGTCGACGCTTTCAAAGCCGGAAACCCAGATACTGTGGTGAAAGGTATCGCCACTTCGTTCAGCGCCACTCTCGATGTCTGTCAGCGTGCTGCAGCGTCCGGGAAGAACCTGATTATCGTTCACGAGCCGACGTTCTACAACCACTTGGACGAAACCAAGGACCTGAACAGCGAGATCTATCGCATCAAACGCTCTTTCATCGAAGAGCATAACCTAGTGGTTTGGCGATTCCACGACCATTGGCACGACCGCAAGCCCGACGGTATTCTGGCAGGAATGGTTGAAGCTCTGGGGTGGGAGATCTATCAAACTGCCGGGAACTCTGAAATTTTCGTTCTGCCGACATCCTCCCTGGAATCGCTGGTCGAGAGCATTCAGAAAGCGCTGGAGATTAGGGCGCTCCGCGTGATCGGGGACGGACGGATGAAAGTCAGCCGAGTGGGCCTGGCTCCTGGCTACAACGATCTTCGTGGGATGATACGCTGGCTGGATCGTCCAGATGTCGATGTGTTGGTGATTGGCGAAACGCGGGAATGGGAAGGGGTCGAGTACGCTCGTGACGCGGTAACCGCTGGTCGGAAAAAGGCGTTGATCATTCTGGGCCATGTTCCCTCAGAGGAACGCGGAATGAAAGAATGTGCCCGATGGCTAAAGACGTTCATTCCAGAAGTACCGATCGAGTACTTGCAGGGCGGTGAACCCTTCTGGTCGCCCAAGTCGCCTTTGTGAGACAGTCGGCGCAATGCTCGCGCAGGTAGCCTTGACAAGTGCTTTCCGATTCCTTCATAACGTCAGGCTTAAAGTCTTCTCCTGAGATATGTGACAGTGGTGGAATGGTCCAGTAGACCCACCACATCCATGTTGCAGGCTGATTGGCGCTGAGGGAGCAACCAACGTCCCCCTTGGACAAGCGGGGACTTCAGGGGGGTTTGGGCCATTGTTTCCATCGCACCTTCCTTATTTCGTCTCGGTGGCGTTGACGGGAGTATTTCTCAGGAGCCACGAATGACCGTTAAGCCTCGCCCAGAGATTCCACGCGTCGCTAGCCTGCGCACCGTGCAGCGCTTTCAGGAACATCTACGGTCCCTCGGACTCACACTTCCTTGCGACGAAGAGCTTGCTGTTGGCGCAGAATCTCCTTTGGCCCAGCCACTTCTAAAGTGCGGCTTCAAGATTGGCAATCGCGTCGCAATTCATCCGATGGAAGGATGGGATGGCACGGCTGACGGCAATCCCAGTGAGAGCACGGTCCGGCGATGGCAGCGGTTCGGCCACAGCGGGGCCAAGCTGATCTGGGGCGGGGAAGCAGTGGCGGTGCGGCCTGAGGGTCGGGCAAATCCGAGCCAACTGCTCATGGCCGACCACACCTTAAAGGGCTTGGCTCAAGTGCGAAGCGTCCTGCTTGACGCCCACAGGCAAACAACAGGCTCGGACGACGGGTTGCTCGTGGGTTTGCAGTTGACCCACTCAGGGCGCTATTGCCGGCCCACGGCAAAGCTCGAGCCGCGCATCCTCTATAGACACCCGATTCTGGATAAGCGTCTGGGATTGGGGCCGGACTATCCGGTTCTGACGGATGGGGAAGTCGAAGGGATCATCGAAGGCTTCCACAGAGCGGGGCTCCGGGCACACGAGCTCGGATTTCATTTTGTGGATGTGAAGCATTGCCACGGATATCTGGGTCACGAATTCTTGAGTGCCCACACGCGCGAAGGGCGGTACGGGGGAAGTTTCGAGAATCGAACGCGCTTCCTCCGGGACGTGGTAGCTGGAATCCGATCAGCAGCTCCTGGCTTGGAGATAGGTGTACGCCTTTCGGCGTTCGATGCCGTTCCGTTTCGCCCAGATCCAGAACGAGCTGCGCCGGGGAAACTGGGCCCCGGTATTCCCGAATCGTATGAACAGTGGATTCCGTACCAGTGGGGATTTGGGGTGAATCCGCAGGATCCGACCCAGGCCGACCTGACCGAACCTATTCGCCTTTTGTCCTTGCTGGAGGAAATGGATATTCGTCTGGTGAATCTGACGGCTGGAAGTCCCTACTACAATCCTCACATCCAGCGCCCGGCCCTTTTTCCGCCTTCCGATGGGTATCAGCCGCCCGAAGACCCATTGGCAGGGGTGGCCCGGCAAATGGAGATGGTGCGCGACGTCAAGCAGCGCTTTCCGAATCTGATTATCGTCGGAAGTGCCTACACCTACTTGCAAGACTTTCTCCCACACGTAGCGCAAGGCGCCGTGCGCGAAGGTTGGGTGGACTCCGTCGGTCTCGGGCGAGTCGTACTGAGCTATCCGGAGGTGCTGTGGGATGCGATGGCAGGGCAGCCCCTTAAGCGCAAACTGGTCTGCCGCACATTTAGCGACTGCACCACCGCGCCGCGCAACGGATTGCCGTCGGGCTGTTATCCCCTCGATGACTATTACAAGGAGACTGAGGCAGCCGAGCAACTCAAGGCCGTGAAGGCAAAGGGCCGCAAAGCCTAAGACTCTGACCTGAAGCCCGAAGCGGGCTGCAGCCAATTTGGCAATTGTCCCTGTCGGAAGATTTTGCTAGATTCAGTTCGCTGCCACCTCTGCAGACTGCTGGTCCGGCGGCGCGTTTCATCGTCCAACATTCCTCTGGCGCTATGGTGTAATTGGTTAACACGTCGCCCTCTCAAGGCGAAGAGTACGGGTTCGATCCCCGTTAGCGCTACCATTTTCAATCACTTGCAAGAAGCTAACTTTCTTGGGGACGCTTTGGGGACACTTGAGCAGTCGAACGGTTGAACTCTTCAAGGGAGCAGCCGATCTTGGTTGCGATTTGTTCCGGAGTCAGGTCTGAACTGGGCGTGTTGTCTTGGATGACAATGAAGTCTCGAAGTCCGGTTTGGAATAGCGCGAGAAATAGTTTATTGGCCGGCGTGCTGTTAACAATGTGCGCTTGTTCCGGAGTCAGCTCTATAGGCCGGTGCGCCTCATTCAGTGTGGCAGTAGTCAGAATGTGAATGTGCTCGTTCATGACAGAAACCTCCCTCCACCATGAATCTATCACGGCGCAATGATGTCGAGACTCGGATGAGACTTTTTTGAAGCCCGAATGGGCTGCAGACCTTCCATGTCGGGCATCATCATGTCGGTGATGAGTAGGTCGCACTGTGGCCGGCGTTCTGATGCCCCAGTATTCCATGACTATCTGCAGCTTGGATCACGAAGTGGCCCTCTTCCTCGAGGATGTTTGACCAGATGCTGCCTAAGATGTTAATTGTCGTCAGCGATCAAGATTCGATGAGCTATGTGGGTCTGATCGGGACTCTGGGCGCTAACCGCGAGGCGCAAAGTAGGGGCTCCGGCCCGTCTTCTCATAAGGGAACCAATGGCACGCATTCACGAATTTAAGATCCCGAGAAAGCCTCGCAGGCAAATTACCAAAGAGGACTTTCTGCGGCTTAGCAGGGATTTGAAAAATCTACTTGAGAACCCGGTCGTGTTGGCTTCGCCAGCCTTGTCGAAGTCGATCGACGATGCCGTGACTGAAGCTTGGAAGATGTTAAGCGCGATGAGGAATGCACGACGAAAGAGAGAACAGGCGACGCAAGAGGATGAGTAACCCCTAGGGGCTTCGGCCCGCTTTTCAAGCCAAACAGCGATCAACGTGCTTTCTGGCGGGTTCGGAAATATAGAGGCGAGGAGTGCCTTGCAAGTCAGCCACGGTTTTTAGATGATCGGTTGGGTCGATACCAGCGTCTACCAACACGCGACAAAGGGCAACCAGCAGCCGGTTGAATTCCTCTCTGGTGATGTCCTTTGGGAGAGGATAAGGAAGCATTCGGTCGCGATACGCCATGAAGATCGTCCTCTAACAGCAGGCTTGGTTGCTATTTTCATCGGGATTGGAACGAGAAACTTTAGGCTCGAAGGTTTATCCAAACTTGGCTGCCTAGGTCAACCCTGGGGGACCTAAAAGCGGGCGCGAGCTCGTCTGGAAGGCAATTTGCGAATCCCTGATTTGGAGATCTAACTCTCTTTCCAGGCTCGACAGAGCCCACAGCGAACCCCGTTCAGTTTTGCACCGAACGGTACATCGGAAATGCCTCAAGAATGCTGAAGCGCCTACGAACCTATTTCTCTCGAATGTTCTTGCCGCACCTCTACACGCCGGAGGGGTTTCTCCTGATCAAGCGGCAATATGTCAGCCCAGAGGACACTATCCAACTTCCACCAACCCAGAAAAGGGCGATCACGATCTGCAATCTTTTCGCAAATCAGCACAAGAGGATTGAGGACATTGCGAAGCTGCTCGACACCAACCGCGGGGCTGTCATTTCGGTGCTCATTCAGGAAGGATTCATTGTTGAAAGGCGACAGTCGCCGCAGCGGAGCAACGAATCATCATCCTCTGAACAACAACCCAGGGACGATGGCCCGATGATCAAAGCCGTTTTGATGGACGCCGCCGGGACCAATATCGAAGAAGTCATCTCTCCCATTGACCCAAGACTGCCAGGACAACCAAACAGGCTCGTTGCGCAAATACCGGCTCCTCCCAACCCACGTGAGAAGTACTTCTTCTAATAAGGCGAAGTCAGAGATGATGGAGCCTTGATTTTCAAAGCACCGATATAGTTCAGGGGGTTGTGCGGTCCATCCCTCCAAGGTCATGATCGAATGTTGGCTTGAAAAAATGTTCCGATTTGCACCAAAGCAAAAAACGCCCGAAGGCGTATTCGTCAGCGGAGAGGCCAGCTTCGGCCGTTTCGGGTGGCCGGGCCGTGGGTGGGACGCAGATCTGATTTCGCCTTTCATTCGCTGTCCATGTCCCTCTATGCAATACACGAAGTCACAAGGCGGCAAACCGGCTGCTCGGTAAGCTGAAACAAAAGCAGTTAGTACGTACTGGCACCGATGAAATGACAGGCAAGATTTTCGATCCCCGTTAGCGCTACCAGCCTTTCCACTATTGTCCACCGACCACAGGTAGAAACCAGCTAACCGCCTTTGAAGCTCCCATCAGGCTCTCGGGCTTCAGCAGCGCGGTCATGGTCGGTCGTCAGGTATGGCTCTAAACTCTGGCGATCACGTCGGTGTCTGAGTGGCCAAACCTGGCTGACACAGCATGAAGTGGAACACCGAGCGAAAGCAGGTTCGAGGCGTGGGTATGGGCGCCGTAAGGTCCTCTTCTCAACGCACAAATCTGTCCTCACGGGGCTAGTTCTTTCCATGTCTCCAACTTGCCTTCCATCCGTAAGAGAATCGCACTGAACTGTTCAACTCGCAGAGACAGAATCGCTTAGGGCTTCACCGACCGCGTGGCGGCATTGGAAAGCAACGTGCCGTGATCCAGGCGATGTCACAGTTCTTATCAACTCGCCGAAGTGATGTTTGGCGCATGATCTTCACTAATGAAGACTCGGGAAATTTGGGTTGTGCGACTGAATTCCTTCAAGGAGACTAATCATCATGAAGAAAGCCATCGTCTGGAGCCTGGCGATTTGGGTCTGGAGCGCAAGCGCCCTCATCGCTCAAACCCCCGCCCAGGTGCAGAAAGCTGAACTCGCTATCCCATTCGGAACCGTTTCTGGCAAGATCGTCATGGCCGGTGATCATTTAGTGTTCATCGACGAGGAAAGACCCGATCAGTCCTTTGTCGTAGCGAGAACCGAAGTCCAAGACCTCACCATACAGGATAGGACTGCAGGACTGGAATTGCGCCGGTCCGTTCACGATCGGTCGGGGGAAAGATCCAGACTTAATTTCCGTCTGACGAACGGTGAAGCAGTCGCCTTGAAACGTTGGTTCGGTTCAGCAGCAACGACTCCGACTCCTGCTGCACCTGCACCAGCCTTTTCCGCCAGGAATACCCGCCAAGCGCAGGCGAGTGTTCCTGCGAAACCGAGCGTTATTGCCGTGCCCACAGATACTGTTGTTCAGCTGCAGCTCAACCAAGGACTCAGCTCCCGAACAGCGCAGAAGGGTGATACCTTCACCGCCAGGGTTACTGCCCCTGTCGTGGTCGACAACACCGTCGTGATCCCCGAAGGCAGCACGGTTCATGGGCGTGTTACCGAAGTGCTCCGGGCGGAGCGAAGGCAGAACGGGAGTGTTGCGGTAGCGTTTTACGAACTGGAACTCTCCTCCAAAGAGAAGATTGAAATTCACGGATCGCTAGCAAGCTTGGAAGATGAAAAAGGTGAGAAGCAAGAGGTAGGACAGGAAGGTGAGGTCCAAGGTAAATCCACTACCAAGCGCAACGTGGCTTTCATTGGCGGTGGTGCCGGCGCCGGAGCGCTCGTCGGCGCAGTGGCTGGCGGCGGAAAGGGAGCTGGGATTGGCGCGGCGGTTGGCGCCGGCGTCGGAACCTTAGGCGCGTTGATGACCAAGGGAAATGATGTTCAAGTCGCTTCCGGAACCGAAATTGCCATGGCGTTAGACCGAGAAGTGAGTCTTCCAGTGACTCGGTGATGTAAACCGGCGCGGAAGTCCATTCAGTATTCAAGGGCCAGCAATTCTTGCTGGCCTTTTCATTTACGGGCTTCTACCTGCCAGGAAGCATCCGCTGAAATGCGGCAAAGAAATTTCTGCGAAACGTGAGCGACCTCCTGGGTTTCATGGTTGCTCCGAGATACCATTACTGAGGCTTGCAAATTGTAGTGACACTTCTGCGAGTTCGTCTAGTACAGCCACAGTCGCGGACATCGGCTCCCCTCTCCCACGTCGGGGCGAGGCGAACCGAACTTTATTAGCTTCTTCGAGGGGCGAAAACCATCGTCCCGGTAACCGGATACATTGCCCAGGCCCCGGCCTTGGCTTGCTTGTCAAGCTCACGTTGATCCTTCAACTCGCGAGCGCAGTCCATGTTGGCTTCCACACGATGCTGAGCCTCTTGGCTGAGCGGATTAGCGTCATTGGTGGCGTCAAGTCTTGCGGAATTCTCGGTGGCGTCGGTCATCGGGATCTGGACTCCATTGGCGATGTGAATACCTAGGAATGATCCAAAAATAGCACAGATTGGTCCGGGAAGGGTCGCGGGCGGGATGAAATGAATTTCGTGATCCGGGCATTAAGCAGCAGGGGCACTGGTGCTCCTGTGCCGGCCTGTGCCCCGATGGCTGTCTAGGGGAAGGGGGAGAAACCGAAAAGCGAGCTCATGGCTCGCCTGGCAGCCAACTACCCATCTGAGATACTAACCTCGTCGATCTTCGAGTACTCCTTGCCAATGGGCTGTTCGATCACCGCAAAATTCTTGAGCCCTGTTGCCGCCAATTTCTCAAAGCGTTCCAGCGGCTCTTTGATCTTGAGAATCCGTTTCTGTTCCTTGGTCAACTTGATGGGGATATAGTATGGCTCGGCCACCTGCATGACTTGAATGGTTTTTTTCTCGCGCACAAAAGGATCCTCTCCATTGTGAATTGTTGAATGACAAACCATACTACACTCCGCAGGAGGGCTCCCGCCAACCGGCGAAATGTCGGATGCCTTCGCCATGTCCCACAATGTTCTGCGGGCAAGGTCAAGCAGCAGTTGACCCAGTTGGAACTGTCTATCAGGGCAAGTACCCAAAAGCACCAGAGCCCTTCCGAGTCAATGCCTCGCTGAAGAAGCCGTTCGAGCAGCTTCGGCAACGAATTCAAAGTTGAGCAGTGAAGCGCGGGCGGGCTCCGGCCTGCCTTCAGGAGAGAAACCGATGTTAAATCGACTGCGAACCTATCTCTCTCGAGTGTTCGTCCCCGATCTCTACACTCCAGAAGGTTTCCGTGTGACGAAGCAAAAGTACGTCGGGCCGGAACATCCTGAACCCCTCAGTGCCAGCGAGAAAAGGACTGTAATCGTGTGCAATTTGTTCTCACGTCAACAAAAGAGCATCGACGAAATTGCAAAGCTACTCGACACAAATCGTCGCACGGTCATCTCGGGGTTGATTCATGAAGGCTTGATTCTTGACAGGAGGAGTTCGAAGGGGAGCCCGAAAGTGGAGAGACGACAGACCGTAAAGTATCATCTGCCGCGGGTACTTTCGACCGGGCAGCCCGACGAACTGCGTGGGCTCTGTGGGCAGTTCGGGGCAGAAACGGTGAGCGAGGTTGTTTTTAAGGAAGTGCTTAAGGGAGAACAACGCTGCGAAGAGTGCCGCAAGCGATCCTCGGTCGGAAACTAACGGTCAAGGGACCATCCCCAACAAGGCGGCGCCCACATACGCGCCGGCACAAAGAATAGCCACGGCAAGCAACGTATCCAGCACAGCTTTAGCGGCCATTGTTGGCCTTCGACTGGCATTCTTTGCAGAATTCGTTATCTCGGGGTCTGGTGGCTCTGACGATCACTTTTGATGTGGTGGGAAACTTTGAGCAGGTGCGGCAACTGTGCCAGCGCGCTCCATTCTTCCGGCGAATGTAAATGGCCATGAGTTGAAAAGGGGACTTTCCTGAAAGAAGAGCCTAGCGGCCTGTAGTAATCAGAGAGGCTGCCAAATGGACTCTTGAACAAAGTTCCTTCCTATCAACAGCAAGCGGCGAACTGGACGATGTTTTCAGAAAAAGTTTTCACACAAACGGCAGCGCATTGACCAAAACCATCGCATGATGAGGTGACTCAATGGAAGCTTTCATCAAGCACACAACGATGTATGAAGTTTGTGGCAACCCCGCGTGGTTGCGAACCTTGATAGCAGCAAGCGGAATAACGAGGCGGAATCGTATCAGTCGGAAGTCCGGTTCGAATGAACGCCAACCAGGTTGGGCCGTTGGCTTAGCGCAATTGGCTACTTGATTCAGCTCGACCCCATTGGCTGGAATTCCTGATGACGCGTTGTCGGGACGGATCCCGGCGAGTGCGATGGTGGGCTGGGGGAATTGCACCATTGACCCCAAGCTAAACCTGAGCCTTCCTTCAACACTCTTCTTTCTGTTGATCTCTCCCATTTTGGAACTAGAATACTTGGCAGCAGAAGTTGACTCGCGAAAACTCGGTTAGCCCAGGCGGACCTGATTCAACCAGCACTCCCTCGAGCTTCGCCAGGAGAGGCGAAACACCGCATGGCACTCCTTCCCGTTGGGTCAGAATCCCCAGACGTGAAGGCGAAGCAGGTTACCTTGCTCTTCAGCCACTTGCCAGTCATTCTTCTGGCAACCTCCCTCAATTCGGCCATCCTGACTCTGGCCCTCTGGAACCATGCTTCCCATAGGGTCCTTGTATCGTGGTTGATTTGCATTCAACTGACGGCGTTGCTGCGTTGCGTGCTGCTCCTGACGTACCGACGGAATCCGGAAGGCGAAAGCTGGGGTCGCTGGTTTTCACTGGGAACGTGGGTTTCGGGGATTTTGTGGTTCTGCCGGGGTGCTCCTGTTTGCTCCGGGATCGGTTCCGCATCAGACTTTTTTGACGTTCGTGCTCGGCGGAATGTCGGCGGGAGCGGTGACAACCCTTTCTGCCAACTTTCGCGTTGTTCTGGCGTACCTGCTTCCCGGTTTGCTACCACTAACCATCCGGCTGTTTAGTGAAGGCGGCCCACTTCACGTTGCGATGGGAGGCATGGTGGGCTTGTTTCTGATTCTGATGGTCGAAATCTCCTGGCGCTGGCATCGAAGCACTTTGACTCTACTGACACTCGAGGTCGCTAACGGGCATCTCATCACGCAACTGAAATCCGAGATCGCCGAACGGCAGCAGATTGAAGAACGCCTGAAGAAGGCGCGCGACTCTTTGGAGGAACGTGTTGCTGAGCGCACTGCCCAACTGCAGCAAGTGATTGATAGCGTCAAGGTCTTGCGCGGATTGCTTCCCATCTGCTCGAGCTGCAAGAAAATCAGAGATGACCAGGGCTACTGGACACAGTTGGAAACCTACATCCACCAGCACTCCGAAGCTGATTTCACGCACGGCCTTTGCCCGGATTGCGCTGAGAGACTATTCCGAGGCTACATCGAGCAGTTCAGCTGACGGGATAATCGCGATCCGAAAGACGGGTCCGATTTTCCAACTCAAGGTTTCCGAAGCTCCTCCTCGGCAGTCGTCCTCGGCGAGAAGCCGAGTGCAAGAACCGCGAGTAGGGGCGTGGCATCGTTTGCGATGCATGACGCCACCCGTTCTCTCCGAGCTTGTTAACGCCTCGTCGATCCGCCGCCAGACCCTCTCCAGTCCAGTCAGCGAGTTGATCCTTTGTTTTTCCTCCCTTGGCCGTTAGAATGAGCGCCGCCCAAGCATCATCGTCCGCAAACTCCAGGCCGTGCTGCGAGAAATGATTCTGCTCCGCTCTCTGCGTTACCTCTGTGTTTTTTATTTTGTATTGGCGCTCGCTTCCGTGGTGGTAGCCGCCCAGCAAACTGCTTCTAAGGGAAAGACGCGAGTTTTTGCCGATCCCGCTCCGCCTCGCATTGAGAAACTCTCCCCGATCCAACCACCCAGCACCTCGCCGCACCCCGATGTGAAGGTTCACGCCAGGCCGAAGCCGTTGCCACCTGGTGCTGTGACGCACGAGTGGAAGGCGTTTTTGGGTCCAACTCACAATGCGGTCTCGACGGAAACGAAACTGCTCAAGAGCTGGCCGGCCAGAGGTCCGACGCTCCTTTGGGAGATGCGCAAGGGAACCGGCTACAGTTCGCCCGCGGTGGCGGGCGACCGGCTGCTATACCTCCATCGGATCGCGAACAAGGAACTTGTGGAATGCCTTCAGGCCGAGACCGGAAGCCGGTACTGGAAATTCAGCTACCCAACCGAATTCTCCGACCGTTATGGCTACAACAATGGTCCTCGGGCGAGCCCTGTCATCGATGGAGATCGAGTCTATGCGATTGGCGCCGAAGGCAAGCTGCATTGTCTAAGACTTGAAACCGGGCAACTGGTTTGGAAGCGAGACATTGCCGCCGAGTTCAAGGTGCCACAGGATTTTTTTGGAGTTGCCTCAACTCCGCTCATCGAAGGAGACTCCCTCATCGTCAATGTGGGTGCTCCTGGCGGTCCTTGTGTGGCCGCGTTTGATAAGCACAGCGGCAAAATGCTGTGGGGTGCCGGTGATCTTTGGGGCGCCAGCTATGCTTCCCCGGTGCCAGCGGTGGTGCATGGCAGGAATCGACTGCTTGTGTTCGCAGGAGGCGAAAGCCAGCCCCCAACCGGAGGGTTGGTGAGCCTCGATGCCACGACGGGTATGATCGACTTCCAGTTTCCCTGGAGAAGCCGCAGTTATGAATCGGTGAACGCGTCCTGCCCCGTGGCGATTAGCAATCGGGTGTTCGTTTCGGCAAGTTACAAGACCGGGGGAGCACTGCTGGATCTGTTGCCTGACGGCAGCCACAAAATAGCCTGGACAACGCAAGAGTTCGGTCTGCATTGGAACACGCCCATTCATCGGAATGGTTATTTGTATGGGTTTGACGGACGCAACGAACCCGACGCGGCGCTGGCCTGTGTCGAGCTGGCCAGTGGCAAGACCATGTGGCGCGTTTCTCCAGAGTGGGAGGAAACGTTTCAGCGAAACGGATCTCCACAGAAACAAATACTCGGAACGTTTCGAGGTTCGCTACTCTGGGCCGACGGGGCGTTTCTGTGCCTTGGAGAACTGGGTCATCTGCTTCGGCTTGAGCTCACTCCGAAGGGATACCGCGAAATCTCGCGGGCCTGGCTGTTTGCAGCGCGAGAGAGTTGGACGCTGCCCGTGCTCAGCCGCGGGTTGCTCTATGTCTGCCAGAACTCGCGCGGGCTGCTGAACGGTGAATCGCCTCGCCTTCTATGCTATGACTTGCGGGCGAGTGAATAGGTGACAGGTTACAGGGGACAGGTTATAGGTTGCAGGGGGTCGCATGGCGGCAATTCTCGAAGTCGGAAAGCCAGCAAAGCTTGTGACAGTCGGAAATGACCAGCTTGGCCAAGTTGAGCGTGTGCGCCAAACTCCGGGAGGCGATCGCGAACGTGAGAACCCATACGGCATTGGAGGGTCTATGAAGAACGCCACACTGCGAATGTTTTGCCTGACGGTTGCTGCTGTCTCACTACTCGGCGCAACACTTTTCAGCAAAAAACCTCACGTCGTGTTTGTCACGGGAGATCACGAGTACAGCGGAGAAGAAACCATGCCGCGTCTCGCGCGTGAACTTAAAAAGAAGTACCGCATGAAGACGACGGTGCTGAAGGCGTATCCGGATCAAGATTCCGAGACAAACATTCCCGGGCTGGAGGCGCTGGCAGGAGCCGACCTCGCTGTTTTCTTTCTGCGCTGGCGGCAGCTTCCCGCGTCGCAGGTGGCCCACATCAAGGCTTACCTCGATACTGGTAAGCCTGTCATGGGGTTTCGCACCAGCTCACATGCCTTCAACTACCCCAAGGGCCATGAATTGGAGGGGTGGAACGCGTTTGGCGCCGACGCTTTCGGTACTCCGCCAGGTTGGGGCAAGGAGGGTCACACACACTATGGCCATGAATCCAGTACCGATGTGTCTGTTGTTCCGGCTGCAGCCGAGCATCCGGTGCTGACGGGTGTGACGGGTCCGTTTCACGTCCGGTCGTGGCTCTACCAGGTGAAGCCCAACTGGCCGCCGGCAGATGCAGAGGAGTTGCTGCAAGGCAAGGCCGTCAATCCGAACAAGCCTGCTCAGGAGAATCCCGTGGCGTGGACCTGGAAGAACAAGTTTGGTGGGCAAGTGTTTTTTACAACACTTGGCCATCCGGAAGATTTCACGGTTGAGGCGGTGCAGCGGTTGGTGATCAACGGCATTCATTGGAGCTTGGGACTTCCGATCCCAAATCCCTGGAAGGGATCGTTCAAGCTGGATGCACCGTATCACGGGTTAAAGCCAGCATCTGCCAAGCCGCCTGTTCAAAAGTGAAGGCCTTGGGCTTGGTGGAGGACGAGGCTTTTGCCGAGCCGCGCCCTCTCAAGTCTTTTCACACCGACCCATTGTCAAGGAAGACTTGAGTTCCCCTGGAGAGCCGCCTCTCACGCCGGCGGCTACAGAGATTTTGCGCTACCTGATTCTTTCCATCACGCTTCTTTTGTCTGTGGTCCGCTCGGCTCCAGTCGCACAGGCGCAGGATTGGCCTCAGTTCCTTGGGCCCACGAGGAATGGCAAGTACGCCGGCAACAACCTGACGACAGTCTTCCCGAAGGCGGGCCCCGCGGCTATCTGGAAGAAAGCAATCGGGCAGGGCTTCAGCGGGCCGGTCGTTTTCGAGGGCAAGCTGGTTCTGTTTCACCGTGTGGGCGACAAAGAAGCCGTCGAATGTCTCGATGCCGCAACCGGCAAGGAGATCTGGCACTTTGAATACGCCACACGCTATCGCGACGACTTCGGCTTTGACGAGGGTCCACGCTCGACGCCTCTGGTTGCCAACGGGCGCGTCTACACCTTCGGGGCCGAGGGCATGTTTCACTGTCTCGACTTTCCCACCGGAAAGAAATTGTGGGCCGTCGATACGCATCAACAGTTCGAAGTCCGCAAGGGCTTTTTCGGCGCCGCCTGTTCTCCGCTTGCCGAAGGCCGAGCCGTTCTGCTCAATATTGGAGGCTCGAAGCCCTCCGGCTTGGTCGCGTTCGACTGCGCGACAGGAAAGGTAATGTGGGCAGTATCACGGGACGAAGCCAGCTATTCATCGCCGGTCGCGGCGACGGTGGGCGGCTTGCGGACTGTGTTCTGCTTCACGCGCAATGGACTGATCGGCGTAGATCCGGCTGGTGGAGGCTTACGATTCGAATTTCCCTGGCGCGCCCGCATGCGAGCCTCGGTGAATGCGGCAGTGCCGCTCGTTGTCGGCGATTCCGTCTTCATTTCTGCCGGCTATCAGACGGGGGCTGCGTTGCTGCAGATCGCGGGTTCGGCGATCAGGAAGGTGTGGTCGTCTGACGATGCACTCTCCAATCACTATGCCAGTAGCGTTGCTCACAACGGTTACTTGTATGGGTTTCACGGCCGCCAAGAGCACGGCGCTAGTTTGCGCTGTGTGGAGCTGCAGACAGGCAAGGCGATGTGGAGTGTTGACTCATTCGGATCAGGAACGGTGACATTGGCGGGTGCGCATCTGGTGGTGATGAAGGAAGGGGGTGAGCTTGCGATTGTTGCAGCCGATCCGAAAGCCTTCCGCCTCGCGGCCAAGGCTCAGGTCATTCCGGGCACCGTCCGCGCATATCCTGCTCTAGCGCAGGGACGACTTTACGTGAGAAACGAGAACAGCCTGGTTTGCGTCAATTTGAAACAATAGTCCGACCAACGCACCAAAAGCTACCGCGGAGACGCAGAGACGTAGAGGGTTGCGCGTGAAAGCAGCAGTCAAAAGACCTCCGGCAAAGCCGGAGGCTTGATTTTGTGAACCGCTCAAAGCGGTCTGTTTTGAGCCACTCGAAGTGGCTACTTGTTGAACATCGTGAGTTGATCGATGCGGTGGTCCTCC
>Ga0187893_10008828_pt1 | contig 15752 bp, 22 predicted proteins | sample MA1701074metaG_FD_139574 | JGI IMG/M metagenome (GOLD analysis project Ga0187893, IMG submission 139574) | White microbial mat communities from a basaltic lava cave in the Kipuka Kanohina Cave System on the Island of Hawaii, USA - MA170107-4 metaG ... | reverse complement strand
TTCGTCGTGCTCGCCGGATTGACCGTGAAGTCCCCAAGGGAGGTCCAGGCCGACTCCGCCGGGCGCTTGTGCTCGACGCGGACGACGATCGAGTTCGTCCCAGAGCCCACTGCCCCGCCGCTCCCCCAGACGCCTTCAGGGAAGACCACGCGTGCGATGATCTTGTCGATCGCCTGCCTGGTGCGGTAGACGAACGATTGCCCATCCTCGTTGAGCTCGACGCCGACGTTGAACGTGTTGCGGACGTCGGAAAACCAGGGGATGGCCGACTGCGTCGGGCTCCCAAGCCGGCTATCCCAGAACGCCTCACGGTAGCTGCCGATCGCCTGCTCGTTCAACTCCGGGGCTGTGATCGCCTCGACCTGCCCATGCGAGACGACGAGCAGCGTGTAGAGCGTGGAGAGATCGCTAACGACGTCGACGTACTGCTGGATGATGTGCGGGAAGACGCGGTGCTCCCCATAGACGACTGGGACCGGCAGGCCGACGCCATCGGTATTGGTTCTCCCTCGAAAACTGTACGTCCGTGACGTGTCAGGCGGCGATTCCTGGAACGAGACCGTCGGGCGGGCGAGCAGTCGCGAGAGGAACGAGCTCGCCACGATCCCGATGAGGAACCTGACCGCCACCGGAAGGGCGGCGAACCACGCCGTGACCGCCGAGATGATCCCTGAGAACGCTGGCTGGACGGTGACGCCCGCCGCCTGCCGTGGCGTGTCGAGATCGAGCACCTCGGACAGGCGGAAGATGCCGGCGAGCCACCCGCGCGCTCGATACTCCGCAAGCGGTGACAGTGTCGGCCCGGCTGCCTTCGTCGGGAGATGCGCGACGCGGTCGCCGTCCACGACGACCCCGACATGCTGGACATCGCCGTAGACGAGCAGCGCGAGGTCGCCCGGCACCGCCGCCTCGACGCGCTCCCAGAACGCCTCCGCGTGCACGGCCCCGCCAGGCACAAGCCGAAACGTCCGATCTGCGGGGAGTGCCCTCCCGGTCAGTTGCGCGTAGACGACGCGCGCGTAGTCCCAGCAAGGCGCGTCGTCGGAGAAGCTGGTCGTGGGAATCGCGAGCAGGTCGTCGAGCGTCACACCGGCGGGATCGCCTGGAAGACGTCGCGCTCGATCAACTGCCCCGGTCCCCAGAGGTCGAAGACTGGCACCGGCCGCCCGAGCGTCAGCGACGCGGCGCGGTCGTCCACGGTGGCGGCCTCAACATAGTAGGAGGACCGAAGGTCGCCAAGGGCGAGGATGGCTGTGTTCACCAGGATCAGCGTCACCTTCGCGCCCCGCAGGCCGTCGTTGGCGTTCATCAGTCCGGAGGCCGCGAGCAGCGCGTTCGCGACGTGGACGGTGAATTGCCGCAACCCCGTGTGCGTTGTTTCGCTGATAGTCTCGTGCGTGACCGCGATCGGCTCGTACTCCTGTCCCTGGTAGATCACGCGGACCGGATGGTTCGCGTACCGCAGCGGCGGGCCGGCGGACCCCACCATCAGCACCTCATACAGCTCCAGCCATGGGGAGGAAGGGTCAAGGCGATTCTTTTCGAGGACGAGGTCGGTGGTTAGCGTTCGAGGCACGAATTATTCCCCGATGTACCTGAACTCGGCATTGCATCCGTCGGTCCCGGCCTGCAATGTTTCGCCTGCCCCAACCGTCGTAATCAATGCCTCGATGTAGTCGTTGGCCGCGAAGTTGTAGTCTGCTGCCCCTTGAACATTGTTTACCGCAACGGCTACTGTCGTGATGTCAAAGATCACTGTTGTACCGTTCACGCGCAGACGGAGGCGGAACGAGGTGTTTCCGCCGCTTCGGACGGTGACGCGAAAGGAATATTTGCCTGCAATCGTTGCCGTAAACCGACTCGGATTCGTCGAGTTGTCGTGCAATCCGTCAGTGTCGTAGTCCTCGGTGTTGAACGTCACCGCCGCTTCCGTATCAGCGCTCATGCTCTGCGTGCTACTCTTCCGCGCCCGAACCATAGCGCGGAGAAAACGGAACCGATTTTGCCCGGAAATGCGCGCCAGCGCGGTTGTCTCAAGATCGCCGGAAAGCACTTGCACTTTCCCCGTGCCCATCGGCCGCAGGCCGATGTTGACGTTCGGATCCGTCCCCTGCGCCCGCAGTTCCGGATGTGCCGATGCGGCGGCAAGAAGAAAGTCGAGATAATTCGCGGGCGTCGCCACCCCGATGATGCGGAAGACCTCGACCCACGTGATCGGGTTTGCCGCCGCAGTCGCCCGGAGGATGCGGATGCGATTCTCCGCGACATCCGCGTCCAGCTCGATGGCCCACGCCGGGCGTCCGGTATCCTTTCTTCGCCACTCGGCCGCCTGCCGGTGGTAGAAGGCATTGGCTAGCGCGAACACGTTGTGCTCATCCAACCCAGTGATGCGCTTGTCGTCCACAATCGTTACATCGCTGATCGTGTAGGTCGTCAGTCCCGTCCCTGCGACCTGGATGTCATAGTCGCCGTCTGGCGCGTAGAACCAGAAGCGACCGAGACTGTCCCCCGAGAACGGCTGCGAGAGTGTGGTCGTCCCCTCATCGGAGTAGACCGTCGCCTGCACCCCGGTCCCCTGATGGAAGACGGTGATCGACGGGTTCGGGACCGCGGCGCCGGTCGCGGAGTTGATGGCGGCGTTCTCCCATCGCTTCACGTGACTACATCACCTCGCGCAATTCCACGCTGAACATGTAGTCCATGACCATCGGCTGCGACACCTTCAGCCCGCCTTCAACGCGGCAGAGCACATACACCTCGGCCGCCGGGTCGAAGAAGAGGAACGGCCAGGCCGAACCGGACACGTCGAGGAAGAAGCGGGCGAAGACGTCGTCCACCGTCGCGCGCGTGATCCCGCGATAGACAAGCTCGAAACGCCGCAACGGGGCAAGCCACCGCGCCCGAGCCGTCAGGAGCGCCCCCTCGGCGACGACCTGATCCCACCGCAGCGTCGTCCGCGGGATCTGGTACGGGGCCGGGCGCGTCGGCCAGAGCGGCCACGCAAGCATACCGTCGGCCGTCAGCCAGGGGCGGATCAGGTGGACACCGTCCGTCGTCAGCCCGTTCTGATGATGGACCCCGCCCGCCGTCAGCATGTTCTAGCGAATCTGCACGCCGCTGTACCCGAGGTCTTTCGCGGCCGCGTCGTTGTTCTGGACGCGCAGGTAGTTCGTCGCGGTGAGGTGAAACGGCCCCTTGGTCTCCCCGGCTCCAGTCTCGACCTTGAAGGCGACCGCGGTCGTCCCGTTGTAGAACTCGATCGTGGCGTTCGCCTCGCGGTAGATCGAGAAGACCACCCACTCCTCGCCGGACGGGGGCTGAATCGTCATGTAGGCGCTGGCCGCGACGGCCGCCGAGATCCCCGACTTCACCTGGCCGAATGCCATCCTATCTCACCATCCTCCGGATCGCCTGCCCAATCGGCCCGCCCTTGCGGATGTCCGCCACCACGACGGACTGAATCTCCTCGGGGGTCGGGGTCGGGATCTGACTGCGATCGAAGACGACATAGTTCGTGACGACGATCTCCTGGGCGCGACCGCGATCATCGCCGCGACTGCGTAGCGCCGGCCAGAACCGCTCGGGGATGATCGCCTCGCGCTCTCCCCCTTCACCGATCATCGCCAGGGTCGGGCGATCGACGATCCCGCCCGACTGTGCGGCGAGGATCGGCGTCAGGCCGCCTCGAACGATGCCGCCTTGTGCGAGCCCGAAAATCTTGAAGAAGGATGGCAGGATCTGCACATCCCAGAAGCGCTGGAAGATCCGAATCGCGAGGTTGCTGAAGAGGTTCGAGAGAGCCTCCCCGAAGTCGCGTGCTCGAAGGAAGGTGTCGGCAAAAGCGTCTCGGAAGGAGTCGCTGATGCTCCGCGCGGAGTTTTCCAGCGACTGCCTCGCCTCATCCCGAAGGCGCTTTTCTTCTTCTAGCAATTCTCTTGTAAGGCGGAGCCGATCGCGTTCCTCCTGCTCGATGGCCTCGATCGCTTGCTGATTGGCCGTGCGGATCAGGTCCGCCGTCTCCTGTTCCAACGTGGCGATCTCTTGCAGCGCTCGCCGCGTCTCCTCGACGCGCTGGCGATATTCCTCCTCGATGCGCTCGATCGCTTGCTGGTTGGCCAAGCGAATGAGCTCGGCGGTTTCCTCTTCAAGCCGTACACGGTCTTGATTCAACCGGTCGGATTCTCGAACGAACTCCTGTTGCCGGCGCAATGCTTCAGCCAGTGCGAAGGCGCGCTCGCCTTCGATTGTGCGCACCGCTTCGGCACTCTCACGTTCGAGGCGTACTTCTCGAAGAGCCTCTGCCAACTTCGACTGGGCGTCCGCTTGCCGCCGCGCAGCAGTCTCCTGCTCAGTCGTGATTCTTGCGACGCCGACGCGCCATTGCGCCGCGAGTTCATTCTGGACCCCCAAGAGCCCTCGCAGCTGCAATTGCAGACCGAAGGCACTCTCGCGCACCAGGTCGAACGCGGAGCTTTGGACGGACCATGCGCGCACCCAACTCGCGGTTTTGGATGCCGATTCGTCCATCTCCTGACTGAGGTTCTCAGCGGCTTGGCGAGCAAATCCCATCTTCTCGCCGAGGAGCCCCAGCGCGAGACCAACAGCGACGGCGCCAGCCAACACTGCCCCGAACGGTCCGAGCAGAGCCGCCCACATGGCAGCGGCTTGTACAGTCAGCGCCGCGGCGGCAACGCGGGCGGCCGTCATCACGGCCGTCCAGCTCAAGGTCAGCCCGCGCAATGTCTGCACAGCCGCACCTGTCGCTGCCAGGGCGATGGTCGCCATATCGAGGTGACGGGCAAGCACCTGTCCTTCCGATCCCGCGAAGCGCAGCACGGTCGCGGTACTTGCCAGCGCTGAAGACAGGGCTGTCACAGCTTGCCGGGCTGGTGCCATCGTCCCGGTCATGGCGGTCGACATTTGCCGTGCGCGCGCTTCCATCTCTCGGAGGGACTGGGTGACCTGGTTGGCCCCCTCAACCCGCAAGGTGATGCCGAGTTCAGGCATCGTCTACCGGCTCACCCGATGGAGATTCCTGATGGATTTTGTTGATGAGATAGTGCATCTCTGCAAGGCTCAGTTGCTCGACGTCCTTCAGGGACCATCCGTAGGCTCTGGCGAAGAAGTGGACGTAACTGAGAAAGGGACGTCGATCCCCTTCGCGAGTTCGGTTTGCCGAATGACCTTGAGCAGGTCGATGAGTTGCTCGCTCGTCAGCCGGGCCACGTCATCCGCTGACGCTTCAGGGTCTGCCTTGAGCACGATATATGTGGCATAGGCATAGACGGCAGCGGGATTCTCCGTGACAGAGGCCAAGCGTCCCCACGTCGCGCCGAGCGGGGCTAACGCCTCCCAATCCTTGCGTACTAGTGGGAAGGCTCTGAGCAGATTGATCTTGCGACCGTTGAGATCAATTTCCACGACTAGGGATCGCCTCCCATAAGGGGAATACCGTAGCCTCTGGATGAAAACCACGGAGGCGGTGCAGATGAAAACGGTTCATGGCGTTCCGGCCATCTTGTCGTTTCTCTTTCCTGGACTCGGGCAGTTGTGCAAGGATCAACTGAACCGTGCGGCCCTGATTTGGCTGGCGATGTTCACACCGTGGGTGCTGTGGGGATTGGCCGCCGCGTTATACATCCCCGAAGTCATGGGTGCGATGATGTACGGTGATGCTTCGGCCAAAGTCTCGATGATGGTGCGGGTGTTTCTTTCGTCAGCCGTCTTCCCATTCATCGCGTTGCTCAACCTTACGGTCCATCTCTGGTCCGTCGTCGACGCCTACCGCACCCCGACTCAGTAGGCGGCTTTACTGTTCCTGAGAATCGCGCGCATCGGTGTGTTCGCCGTCGCCGGGTCATGCTTGGCCTCGCCCCGGAATCCGAGAAAGATCTCACCCCGGCCGGCCACGCCCTGGTCATAGACGACATAACGGAACTTGGGGAACTCCAGTGTGAGCATGAAGAAGTTCGTCCCCAGGACCGGCCCCGTGAAGACGATCTTCAGGAAGCGCTCGGTGCCGTTGATGAACTCGGTCAGCTCCGCCGAGTTGCCGCGCATCGTGCCCTGAACGGTGACCGAGGACGGCGTGTCACCCGGTCGCATGTGGGTGGCATCCAAGCTGCCGTCGATGTAGTGGAGCGCCTCCTGCTCGTTGTTGATGAGAAACTCCAGGCGGCGCATCGTTGCGAAGGCCGTGGGGTCGGGCAGGGTGACGACGGCCTGATTCCACCGGAACGCCTGCGTCGATTCAAAGGTCGGCGACGTGGCGGTGATGCGGGTCATGGATTTCGACATGCCTGTCGCCACCATCGAGAGGACCTTTTCGTCGACACCCCAGGTGCCCTGGAGTTGGTTGACCACCCCGCCGGCGTATTGGAATGCCTGGCCGAGGTCGCGGTGAACCTCCCACGTCAGGGGCTGCAGCCAGCAGGCGTCCGAGAACTCCGTGACGCGAGGGGCGACAGTGTGCGTCCAGCGCACCCCGACTTCATCCTGCACGGTGGAGATCGCCCCCAACCCCGAGAGGAGGTAGAACCCGAGGATGTTGGGGTGGGCGTCGAAGGGAATCGGCCCGGTGTGATCGCGGAAACCCTGGTAGGTCGGGCCGCGCCAGGGGACGCCGAGGATGTTCGGCGGGACGACCTCCTCGATGGTCGTCTGCAGCGCCTCGCCGCCGCGGAAGCGGTGGTAATCGGTCGCCGGGACGGCGGTTCCGAAAACCGACTCCTTGGCAAGTCCGATGTGGGAACGAAGGCCTGCCGGCAATTTAGGTCACCTCCGAAAACATCAGCGCCCCCGTCGATGACGGAGGCGCCGTTGATCGTGCTGATACGTGCTACAGGCTAGTCGTCTTCTGTGACTTCCTCGAACTGCCTCATATCGGCCGTACCTCCAGGTGCACCAGGAAGAGCACGATCGCTCGTGGCGGGGTCGCCTCCGGTTGTAGCGTCGTCACCACATCCACGCGGACCGGGTAGGCGTAACTGAGTCCAATCGACCACGCCCGCTCATTCGCACGGGTGGTATCGACCAACACAGCGAGTACGTCGTCGATGATCTCGCGCGCCAGTTCCTCGGTCCGCTCCATCCCCTCATGCGCGCCGACGAGGACCTCCACGTTGACCCGGAACTGTCCGAGGTCGCCCCCGGGCATCGTCTCCGGCGTCACCGAGGGTAACGCCCCCTCGTAGTAGACCGCTCCTGCCCGCTCGCGCTGCTCGGTCGCCGCGACGAGCTTGTGCTTCTCCCACTTGATGCCAAGCGTCCGCACATCCTGCCGGAGGATATCGTAGATCGCGGTGATGATGTCGTTGAGCCGCAGAAAGGCCATTCACCGCGCCCGGTAGCGCTCCACCACGCGGTCGACGACGGCCCGCACCCGGGCCTCGAAGGTCGTGGCCGCTCGAGCGATGGGAGCGTCCATGAACGGCTTGCCCACCGTTCCCCGCCGACCGATGGCCCGCGCCAGCAGGAAGGGATTGATCCCCCGCGCCTTCGCCCACTCCAGCAACCGTCGAGCACTCTCTGGGTTCCGGGCCTTGGCCGGGTCCACCGAGGGCATCGCCCCGGCCTTCCGCCCGTGGATGACCAACCAACTATGTGGAGCCCTCGCGCGCACGAACGAGGCTTTGGCCGCTGTCTCCGACGCCAGAGCGACCCTCGACCGCTCCGTGACCCCTGACGAGATGCGGGCCGCCAGCGTGCCGGTGAACCGCGGCGCCGCCGCACGCGTCGCATCCCGGGCCTCCAAAGAGACCTCCCGGAGGACCCCGAGGAGCTCCACGTCCAGGTCCACCATCAACGCTTCGTTGGCCGCGCGGAGACGGTCCAGACCCGTGACCAGGACGGTCAGGTCCATTAGTCGAAGTCCTCTTCTAGGATGATCAGGATCCGTTCGAACTGCGAGCCGATCTTCCCGTCGGTGAATGTGACCTCGGCCTCGCCCTCGTGGAGTCCCCGCGCGTCGAGCTTCCCCGCTCCATAGTCCGCCGAAACGCGAGGGAAATCGGCGACTCCATTCGTCCCAGGTGCGACCACAGACCCTGTCCACGTCACGAGGACGGTCGTCGTCCCTAGTCGCCGGATACGGAGTCTCGGCGTCGCCCCGGTGATGTCGACCACGTTCCCCTGCAGGTCGCGGATCGTCGCCCGAATGTCCGTGGTATCGTTACGAACCAGCTTCAGGACGGTCGGCAACGGCGTCTCCGCAGTGTTGACTTCCAGGACGATGTCGAGCGGGATGCGGCGAGGGACGACCAGATCGAGGAGCTCGGGCATCCACTCATCCGACCGGCATACCTGTCATCTGAAACCGCCCAGGATCGGCCGTCAGCACGACATGCCGACGCGCGCAGACGACGCAGACCCGGATCATCAGGTCCGTCCTCGCGTCCGGATGGCCGGGCGCGACAAGCACGTTCCCCGCCGTCCGGCAGCACTCATTGGGCGCCTCCGGAACGTGATCGTCGTACTTGATCAGGCGGTAGACCCCGCCGCCAAGATGCTCCAAAGCGCTCGCCATACGCTCGCCCTCCTACGCCAGGGTAAAGATCGTCCCATCGGTCGTCACGTTATTGAACTTCGCAGTAAAGGTCTCTCCGGCATTGAGCGTCAGGCCCGATCCGTAGTCCCACCAAGCGATCAGTGGGTCGGCGGGCGAGGTCGGCGTGTCGTCGTACAGGACCGCATAGCGGAATGGACCGATCGTCCCGCCCGATGCCGTCCAGACGATTTGATCGCCGTCGAGGGTCACAGTGCCGCTGGAGCGCGTCCCGTTCGCCGAGACCGTTTCGCCGCCAGCTGTGTAGCCGTTCCCGGCGCCGATCTCCGTGAGGTCGGCCTTGACCGAGTTCGTCGCGACTGGCGCCGGGGAGTTGACGAGCATCAGTTTGATCGTGTCGGTAATCGGGGATCCGAAGAGGTCCACGATCTTGTTGGCCAACTGCTCAACGAAGGCGTTGAACTTGTTGTAAGCGGCGATTTTAGTTCACCTCACTTCAGCCCGCACAAGGGCTGCATCTAGTGCTGCTGCGTGACGTCGACCGTGACCCTGCCCGGCACAATGAGCGTGATGTGACGGCGCACGACCGTTGCCACGACGACGGACAATGTCGCGTCCATCCCCACGATCACGTAACTCCCAGGGTTCGCACTGAGCACACGCGCGGCTAGCGTTCCTGCATCAGCTCCGGTCAGCGCGTACGCCCCGCTCTCGGCCACCAGGACCCGCAGAGCCTGGAGCGTGGCGCCGGCGCCGGTCAGGAGGTACGTGCCTGGCCCAGCGTCCAACAGACGGGCGGCAAGCGTGGCGGCCGCCGCGCCGGTCAGTGCATAGACGCCCGGTGCCGCGTCGATGAGGCGCTGTGCCAGCAGCCCGGCTACTGCTCCGACGACCGCGTAGGATCCAGGCTCGGCGTTTAGGACGAAGGCCCCGCTGGGCGTATAGACCAGGTCCGCAGCGAAACCCGTCATGACGTAGGCCCCGGCCTCGGCGTGGAGCATCCGGCCGGCCAACAGGTCGGCCGCCACCCCGGTGATCACATAGGCCCCTGGTGCCGCATCCAGCAATCGAGCTGCGAGCAGCTCCGCTCCTGCCCCAGTGATGCTGTAGGCGCCGGGGTCGGCATTGATGGCGCGACCCGCGAGGAGCGCCGCCACCGCGCCCGTCACAGCGTAGGAGCTGGGCGCGAGCTCCAACAGCCGAGCGGTCGTGAGGGTCGCCGCCGCGCCCGTCAATGCATACGTGCCAGCCTCCGCATTCAACTCGGCACCAGCCGCCGAGGGATGCATGATCTCGACAGTATAGCCGGGGAGCATTTACGCGATCCGATCAACCCGCCAGTCAAAGTCCTCGGTGCCCGCGCCCGCCACTAACTTCAGGGTCATCTTCCAGCCATGTCCAAGCACAAAGCCTGGCGAGGTGAAGTGTGGCTCGTTCTGTGCGTCCGCGAATGAAAACTTCTTGACAAGCCGTTGCGTCCCGGCGCTGGCGACCTTTTCGTAAATCGCCAGTTCCACTTCATCGCCGCCGTTCATCGCCGAGAGATCCACCCAAAGAACGAAGACGCCGTCATCGGTGATGGGGTCGGAGCCCAGTGTGTTTTCGGTGCCCACCGCCGCGTTGGTGACGGTTCCGGAGGCATAGGCAATCGTGACAGCCATCTACGGCTCACGCTCCAAGATGAAGTCGCAGATGCCAGACACGCGCCACCGATGCCCTCCCAGGCACATGAATGACATGGGGAGCGTGATCACTTGGTGTACGTGCGGCTCTCGGTCGGCTGTGCCGCGCGATTCTGGGACGATGGCATCTTCGGCGAGCCCGAGACTCAATCCATCCAGCGGGCAGGTCAGCAGTACGCGTGCCATTAGTCCCCCCCATAGATAATGATGCCACGCGCTTCGGCGTGCCCCGCGGCGATCCGAGCCCGCAGTTGCGTTCCCGCCGGGACGGAGTGATAGAGCGGAATGGGGTTGGATGGTCCCATAATCCACTCTGAGTTGGATTCGGCGAACCCAAAGGTGCCAATCGATCGGTCCCCGCCATCTTGAGTGAATCCAATCTCCACCACGACGCCCGTCGCAGTCAGCGTCGTATCCGCCAGCCCGTCATAGGCGACATGCCAGAGGTGGTGCGCCCGCGCGGTCGTGGCCCCCACGTTCGTCCATGATCCGAACGCACCGTTGGCTGCCGTCACCGATGTCCCATTGCTGCTTCCTGATTGTGCCCCATACTGCGCCCACCGGCTGACCCGCATGTCGAACAGCGGCCGTTGATAGGCGGCGACGCGCAGCACCACGACATCGCTCGCCGTCGAGGCTTGTGCCCTCGCCGAAATGCGGAGGCCCGAAGGGATGTAGAGTGGAAAGTACCACCCATTCGCCATCCCGCCGTTGCCGATCGTCTGCGCATACCCAAAGTCGAGGAATGGGATCAGGACCCGCTCGTTGCCCCCACCTGTCGGTCCTCCACCGATGTCCGCCAGCAGAGAGGTCCGCAATCCGGATCCGCTCAGTCCTTCTCCGGCAACGTAGAGGGCGTAGGCATCATAGGTCGTCGGGTCGATGAGCGAGGTCCACGACCCCATCGTGTGCGTCGTGCCGCTAGCCGTGACCGACGTGCCAGTACGTGCGGTCGCGGAGAGGTTGTTTTGGACGTTCATGCCCAACGACACTGGCAACGCGATCGGAGCACCGCCGGCGATCGGGGGGAGCCAAATCCGGTGGGATCGCAGCACAGTTACCGCGACGCGATTCGGCATGATGTTTCTTCTTTTCGTCGGGTCAGATGTTCGGCCGCTGGTACTTCGCGAGCGCGTGGAGGATATGCGACGGCCAGCGGTCGTAATCCACGCTCAGGCCCTCGAAGGACTCCCGCGCGTACCCGCCCTTGCCGCGCTGCAGATAGGCGATTGCGACGAGCTCATCCACCGCCCCCGAAAGGTCCTCTCGGATGAGGACATCATTTCCAGTAGCGTTCTCCAACACATACCCAGCGACGTATGTGATGAGGAGCTTGTGGGGATCTGATTTCCACCCATCCTTCCGGTAGAGCGCCCACTGCTCGTGATACGGACTCGGTCCCTTGAGAATGGTGTATTGATCATCGCCGGAGCCAGCGATCACGGCCGTGCCGTCGAGGGTCACGGATGTCACGGAGTTGATCGGCCATTCGTCTGTCAAGAACTCGGTCTGCTGATCCTTGCCCGTGTGTTGTTCCCCGGTGTGCGTCGTCTTCACGAGGCGTCGGCGGCAGAACTCCTCGACTTCAATGCTCTTACGCTTGATCAGCCGCGTGACTTGTTCTTCGTGCTCCGCGGGGATTTTTTCGCCGATGCCGATGAGTTGCGATTTGACGTTCGTCAGCGTGGTGAGCATCTATCGATTCTTGCGAGTACGAGGCCCGAGACGTTTCGACTCGCTCGGCCAGAATCTGCCCTTGTTCTCGGTCTCCCCCTGCTCGACGGCCTTCGCGCCGTACACATTGCTCGGCCAGTGCGACGATGGAGACGGCTTGCCGCAGGAGATGCAGAGCAACTCCCCTTCGACGAGGTTGAACGCCGGGTGGGCGCAGTCTGTCATGGGATTGCTCCCACCGTTACTTGTAGAACAGGACGACGCGGAACTTGCCCGCGGTGAGCGCGGCGGTGGCAATGGTCATGATCAGGTTGCGCTTGGCGGTCGTCTTGACGGCCGTCGCGCCCGTACCAGCGGGGATCACGGACTTTCGGCCGAGCGTCAGCCCACCCTGCCCGGTCGCAGCCAAGATATCCGCTGTCGCCTCGGCCCTCAAGGCGACGGTCCCGGTCGCAGAAGCCACCGCCGTCAGCACGTCGATGTACCCCATCTCGATGACCGACCCGGCGGGAATCTCGTTTCCCTGGATGTCCACACCCCGCAGTGTGATGTCGCCGGTCGCGCCACCGTCGATGGCGAAGTCATACTCCGCCTGGACGGTCTTCAGTCGATCCGTACCCTCGATGACAGGCACCATCGTTGTCTACCTCCCCAAAGAGGACGGGGGGCTCCCGTCCCGCACGACATGGAGAGCCCCCCGCCTTTGTCAGTGCCTAGCGCGGACTGTTACAGTCCTGTGACCTTGCAGAATGCAGCCGGGCGGAACCACACGAGCGCCATCCGCATGTCGGCCCGGATGGTCCGCTTGCCCTCGACGAACTGCGTGCCGCTGAACCCGACCTGGACGTCGACGCCCCGCCGCTCGAAGAGCGAGACCCACTGCGGCTGGAAGCTGCCGACGTAGCCCGTCCCGGCGGCGATGATGTCCTGCTGGACGACCGGGAGTCCGAAGATGCGCTCCGGGCCGGCCTCGGAGGGATTCCCCCAGATGTAGAGGCCGTCGGCCGTCCGCAGCAGGCGGACCGATTCCCAGTTGGTCGGGTGGAAGAGCGCGTGCGTCGGGATCGCCCGCCCGGTCACGCGGATCTGCCGCATCGCCTTGTAGAAAGCGTCGGCGATCGGATCCGCCCCCTTGGCCTGCGTGAGGATGCCGGTCAGGGTGTCTAGCCCCTGCAGGTTCGGCGGCGTGCCGTTGCCCGCGAGGATCTGATTGTCGAGCCGCTGGCGGAGCCCGAAGACCACCCGGCTGTTCAGGTAGCTCTCCGCCTGCGCGACGTCCTCGAGCTGCTCGTCCGTCACCGGGATCGAGTCGGTGATCTTCCGGACGTTCGAGGACTTCTCGGTCAGCACGAAGGTCGACTCAGCGAACGCCGCGCCCTCGGCCTTCTCCACCGCGGCGTGGGTCCGGGTCGTCTCCTCCATGTAGACGATCTGCTCCTGCCCGGTGGTACCCATCGGGAGGATGTCCAGCACCTGAATCGGGCGCGTGACCGCCTCGACGAAGCCGGGGAGCCGGATGGACTCGGGCGCCCAGCCCGCGGTCGTCTGGAAGAGCGTCTTGAGGCCGATGCTCCCCAGCGTGTCGAAGCCGGGGTAGCCACCCAGAATCTCGCTCGGGGACAGGTTGTCGAAGGCGAAGGCCATCCCGCCCTTGAACCGCTGGTCGACGAAGTGCTGCTTGTATTCCGCCCGCCCGGTGACCATCGCCCCCAGCCGCTTGAGCTGCGGCCCTTCCGTCTGCGGCAACCCCGCCGCCGGCGCCACCCGGCGCTCCTGGAGCTTCTGGTGCGCCCCCTCGACCTTGGCCTGCTTCTCCGCCTCGTCGTAGATGGTGTTCAGCTCGGCCTCGAGCTGGTGGATCTTGTCCAGGCGAGCGGCGGTCGTCTGGAGATCCTTGAGCTCTGGATGGTCGGACTTAGAGAAGTCGTACTCCCCGCTCGCCGTCTTGGCCTTCTCGAAGATGGCGGCGAGGACTTCCTGCTTCGCCTTGAACTGTTCGCGGAGTTCCTTGAGTGTCATCGCACGTACCTCCTCGTTGAAAGTGAACCGCCGCCCCAAGCAAGCAGCACGCGCTCGGCGGGCGTCCTGCCACTCCTCATCCCAGCCGCATCTCCTTGATCGCTTGCTCCTTCAGTGCGTAGTACCGGCGCACGGCGTCACGCGCCTTCGCGCCGTCGTCCAGCATCTCGTCAATCTTGCTGAGCAGCTGCCGCACCTCGGCGAGGTGCACCCTGCGCTCCTCGGACAGATCGCGTCCGTCCTTGGCCCGCAATGCGCGGATGCCGTCGAGTCGAGCGATGGTCGCCTTGAGATCGGCGACGGTCCCGAACATCTGCTGCGCCATCGTCTTCCGCCCGACACGCCGCGCGCGACTCTTCCCGTTCCCTTCGCTTTGTGCCTGGATGGCGGCGCAGTAGGCGTTTGGATCGTCCTTGTCTTGGTTCTGCGCCACGCAGTCGTCGAAATCCGCGTAGTCCGCGAATGCCTTCTGCTCTCCGTCCTCCCCGTCTCCTCCGCCTTGACCAACCGCCTCCTCCGCGCGCTCCTCGGCCCGCTCCAAGTGGGCGATGGCGTTGCGCACCGCTTCCTGGCGCCTCTCGGGATCGGATTCCCAGGCTGCGGTGGACAAGTCCATGGAGGCTTCGTTGACGTGCGCAAGGGCCTCGACCAGCAACAGTTCATCTTCCCCGTGAAGAGACTTCGCGAGTTCGGCCAGCGCGATCTTATGGATTCCCTTCGCCCGCATCTTCTCCGCGCACGGAGGACAGAGCCGATTGACTTGGTCAACGGTGAGCCACAGATCCTTCATCGCGCTCCTCCTCTTCACCATCACGGTCCTGGTGTTCACGCCCGCGCCGAGCAGGACGGGGCTGACCTCGTGGACTTGAAGTTTCTTCAGGAACCGCACGGGTTGCCCCTCGAAGGTGCCGGCGGCCGACCCGCCGTCCTTCGCGATCGAGAACCCATAGCTCCATTGCTGCTTGGCGGGCGGATGCTCCAGGTCGAAGCGAAGGGCCTCGTAGACCTCCCTTCCCCCCGAGGTCTTCAGGTTCAGCCGAAATGCGGCGACAGCCTCGTGCCGTTCTTCGCGAACGACGGCTTTCCCGATCGGCGGACGACCACCCCAATCGTGCGCGTAGACTACCGGAACCGTCTGCTCGCCGAACGCTCCGGGTTCGGTCAGGTCGCCGTCGCGGTCAATGACGCCCAGCGTGGCGATGACGGCGATCCCCTCGCCTTGCTCGTTGAGCTGCTTGAGTGCGCCTTCGTACGCCTTGGTTAGCATGGCCGTTCACCCTCCGATGGCAACGGCAGCGCCCTGCGCCCCGTTACCTGTCGTCGCCTGCACACCGATCCGCCGACGCACGGCCAGTCGTCGCTGTGGGCGACCAGCATCGTCCACGCCCTCGCTCTGTTCCATCTCCATGTCGGGATGCTCACGAACCATCTGGAGCATCTGCTCCGCAGAGATCATGTTCAGCGGCGACAGGTAGATATCACCCTCGGGACCGAGCACGTTGCGGTCCTCCAGATCCAGGATGTCGTTCACGGATTGCCAGCCCCACTGGCGCGCGATGGCGTGGGCCTGGTAGCGCTCAAGGGTCTTCCCGCGCAGCAATCCTTCAGGCTTGAACTTCGCGAAGAGGTCGCGCCGTTCGTCAGGATGCAGAAGGTCGCGCGCAATCGTCTGCTCCCACCGCACCAGATGCGGCATGAGCGTATCGGTCACGAAGTCGATATTCTGCTCCTCGATGTTGCTGAAGGTGGCACGTTCCAGATCCATCAGTTTGTGCGGAGGAATCCGAAAGATGCGAGCGATCTCGTTGACCTGGAACTTCCGAGTTTGTAGCCACTGCGCATCGTCGGGAGGAATCGTCAGCTTGTTATACTTC
>Ga0187893_10008827_pt1 | contig 15752 bp, 15 predicted proteins | sample MA1701074metaG_FD_139574 | JGI IMG/M metagenome (GOLD analysis project Ga0187893, IMG submission 139574) | White microbial mat communities from a basaltic lava cave in the Kipuka Kanohina Cave System on the Island of Hawaii, USA - MA170107-4 metaG ... | reverse complement strand
TGCAAAATGACAAAGAACTTTGGTACATGATTGATGGCTCCTTCATCACACACTTACCCGATGCATGGGGTTTAAATCAGAAATACATTTTGCTGGCGATCAATAAATGGGACGACCCATACCATAAAGTAAACATGGGAGGCCTCACCTGCGATAGCATGGATTACTACAATTCAGAAGCCCACACGGGCGAAGTATTTCTTCCGATGATCAATGATGAGGAACAACTCTTCATTGGCTTTTTTCATACAGGTGCTTACCAGGAATCGCTTGGGGGGTATGGTGGAATTCAGCATTGCCTGGTGCCTGCTCCAAAACACGTACTCATTGACCGGAATGAAGACGGAGAAATTTCAACGAAACTTTTTGCTCCGCAACAATCGCAGGAGAGCATGTTAAAAATATTGGGATACTAAATCAGTAAGCAGTAATCGGTAAGCAGTAATCGGTAAGCAGTAAGCAGTAAGCGGTAGAATTTATACGAAGACCAATTACCGATCAACGATTACCAACCCTCAGTGTTGTCCCGGTAATTTTGTTTCCGTGTATCCTACCGGTATCGCAAAAGTTGTATTTGGTAAGACCTCCTTCTTAATCTCCGTAACTTGCATCACCATTTTTGCCTGAGGCATTGTCATTTCCATTTTCAGGGGCACGCCCTCAATACCTTCATAAAACATCGATTGACCTCCACCCATGCGCTGATTCGACAGGCTCTTTAAATCAAGATCTTTGATCTCGGTAGTTGTCCAGAAAATCTGATCAATCGATTTTCCCTTATCGGTAACAGTCACAATGGTTTTTATACATGTATAGTTCAATATTTTTTGTGTCTCCATCGTTTTAGTCACTTTTACCTCACCCTGCATTTTAGGTGCACCTTCGTTTCCATGCGATACCATCGTATACGTTTTGCTATCCTTGCTAAGTATGTACGTCTGGTTTTTATCTTTCAGATAAAGCGTTTCATTGCTGCCCATCATACCTCCTTCCATACTGGTTAGCGAATTTCCATTTTTGATTTTGATGGCAAAACCAGTGGGCATCATCGAATTCATATCACCCCCTTGCATCATTTTCATAGCGCTTTCCATTTGGGCCTTCATTTGCGGATTTGCATCCATCATGGCTTTCATTTGTGGATCTTTCATTCTTTCCTGCATCTCTTTCATTTGAGCCTGAGTAGCAGGATCATTCATTTTCTTCCTGGCCTCCTCCATTTGGGCTTTGAGTTTAGGGTCGGTTATTTCATTTGTCATTGACCACTTTATAACACCTTCAAAATTTTGTGCCGCGCAAACACCATACAACAATAGACAACACAGGGTTAGTTGAGCTTTCATATACTTGGATTTTACCATCTCGTTCGTGGCTCAAGTTATGAGAATGAAGCATGGTAAATGTGTCTTCTTTGGTTTTTTATTTTGCGCTATTTCCAGTATATTCATTTCCCTTTCCTGCCCACCGACAGAAAAGTATTCGTTTCTTAATTTATTAACCGCTCGCCTATGAAATGCCCATCCGATGCACTTTCAAAGCTTCAGCATCAGCCAATGCGGGTACTCCATATGACGATTAAACCCTACCGCCATGAAAGTCTATGATGAAAAACACCTGAAAAACATTGTATTGTTGGGAGCCCCGAAAAGCGGCAAGACGCTTCTTGCCGAAGACATGATTTTTGAAGCCGGTATTACGCACCGCAGAGGTACCATTGAAGGAAAAAACACGGTATCTGATTACCATGAAATAGAACAAGAACGCGGTAATTCCATTTTTGCCACAGTTTTACACACCGAATGGCGCGATTACAAAATCAATATCATTGACACACCAGGTTTTGATGATTTCGTAGGCGAAATGATTTCTTCTGTTCGGGTGGCCGATACATGCGTAGTAGCGGTTAACGCACAGCATGGAGTAGAAGTAGGTACTGAACTCATCTGGAACTACATCGATCAATTTCAAAAGCCTACCATTTTTGCCATTAATCAGGTGGATCATCCAAAAGCCAATTTTGATGATGCGTTGGAATCGTTGAAAAACACATACGGAAGTTCCGTAACACAAATGCAGTATCCGGTTAACCAGGGTGAAAGCTTCAACTGCATTGTTGACCTGCTTAAAATGGTGATGTACAAGTTTCCTGCAGAAGGCGGCAAACCTGAAAAACTTCCAATACCAGACAGTGAAAAAGAAAAAGCAAGTGGCTTACATAATGAATTGGTAGAAAAGGCTGCGGAGAATGATGAAAAATTAATGGAGAAATATTTTGAAAAGGGAACACTCGATGAAGATGAAATGCGCGCTGGACTAAAACAGGGAATGATCAAGCACGATGTATTTCCTGTCTTCTGCATGTCGGCTAAAAAGAATATGGGCAGTGGCCGGATGATGGGCTTCATTGACAATGTAGCGCCCTCTCCACAGGAAGCAAAACCAGAAACCACCATTGACGGAAAGGAAATTCCATTCAATACATCAAAACCTGCCGCACTTTTTGTTTTTAAAACACATCTTGAGCCTAATCTCGGTAAGCTTTCTTTCTTTAAAGTGATCTCAGGGGAGGTTAATACAAGCTCTGAATTGATCAATAGTCAGACGGGCGCAACTGAGCGCATCCATCAACTCTTTATTATGGATGGGAAAACCCGAAACCCGGTCGATAAATTAGTAGCCGGAGATATTGGTGCCACCTTGAAACTGAAAGACACGTACACCAATCAAACACTTCATGCAAAAGGTTATGATGTTACCATCAAACCGATTGAATATCCGGAACCGCGCATTCGAACTGCTATTGTAGCCCTGAGTAAAAATGATGATGAGAAAATAGGGGAAGTATTAAATAAAATTCATCAGGAAGATCCTACGCTGGAGGTTGGTTACTCACGCGAACTCAAACAACTCATTATTTCAGGGCAAGGCGAAATGCACCTGGCTGTTTGCAAATGGTTTCTGGAGCAACTCTATAAACTGCATGCGGAATATAAATCACCCCGAATTTCCTATCGCGAAACGATTCGCAAACCCTCGGCTTCGATGTACCGTCATAAAAAACAATCGGGTGGTGCCGGGCAATTTGGTGAAGTGCATATGAAAGTTGAGCCGTATTACGATGGAATGGCGGAACCAAAAGAGTTTCCGATACGGGGGAAAGAAGTGATTGATTTAGATTGGGGCGGAAAATTAGTGTTTTATAATTGCATTGTGGGGGGCGTAATTGATACCCGTTTCATCCCTTCCATCCTGAAGGGTGTGATGGAAAAAATGGAAGAGGGACCCATTACCGGATCGTATGTGCGCGATGTACGCGTGATGGTACACGATGGCAAAATGCACCCGGTCGATTCCAACGATATCTCTTTCAAGATTGCCGGCATGATGGCCTTCAAGGAGGCGTTCATGAAAGCCGAGCCAACCTTACTGGAACCTATTTATGATTTGGAGATTATGTTGCCCGAAGAAATTATGGGTGATGTGATGGGCGACTTACAAACCCGCAGGTCGCTGATCATGGGCATTGATGCCAAAGGAAACTACCAGGTTATCAAAGCAAAAACTCCGTTAGCTGAGTTGGATAAATATTCAACCACACTCCGTTCAATGTCTCAGGGACGGGCGAGTTTTACCCAGCGCTTTGCCGAATACACCCAGGTACCGGCAGACGTTCAGCATAAACTCTCAAAAGAATTGCAGGAAGTAGAGGTTGTTTAGTTTCAGTTAAAAGTTATCAGTTATCGGCTATACGGTAATTGTTTGTCGGCACCTGTTAAAAGGTACAAAAATCGCCCAATAACGATTAATCATTAACGGATAACTTATTAACTTTGAGTTTAACCCACAGCATTGAGCGACTCCATCGTCATTATTCCCACGTTTAATGAGAAGGAAAATATTGAAGCCATGATCAGGGCGGTATTTTCCTTGCCCCAGTCTTTTGATATACTGGTCGTGGATGACAATTCGCCTGACGGCACCGCTGCTATCGTTGAATCACTTCAACAGGAATACAATTCATCTTCTTTGCGTTTGCATCTGTTAAAACGAGGCGGCAAACAAGGGTTAGGTACAGCCTACCTGGCGGGTTTTCAATATGCGTTGAGTAAAGAGTATGAATTGATCATGGAGATGGATGCTGATTTCTCGCATGATCCGAAAGATCTCATAAACTTACGCAACAATTGTATCAATGAAGGCTCTGATGTTTCCATTGGTTCACGTTATGCAACGGGTGTAAACGTGGTAAACTGGCCGATGGGCCGCGTGCTGCTGTCGTATTTTGCGAGCTGGTACGTTCGAATTGTAACGGGCATGACCATTCGCGACACCACTGCAGGCTTTGTGTGCTATCACAAAAAAGTATTGCAGACCATCCCGCTCGATCAGGTGAAGTTCGTGGGCTATGCCTTTCAAATTGAAATGAAATTTTTAGCGTGGAAATACGGCTTTAACTTACAGGAAGTCCCCATCATTTTTACCGAGCGCACACGCGGTCAATCTAAAATGTCGGCTGGTATTTTTAAGGAAGCTTTTTTTGGTGTATTGCAGATGACCATACAAAGCTGGTTTAAGAAGTATGTGCCGGCATCTTAACTTTATTAAGGCAATCGAACCATTGAGTTCAAAACTTTTCCTCTTGTGGAGAATACTTTTTGTTTGCTTTTTATTAGTATCCTGCTCATCCTCCAGAATGATTGAAACTTCCCTCTATTTTGGGCAATCTAAACCTGATGGCTCAATGGTAACTAAAACAGAATGGGACAATTTTAACGAAACGCAAATCGCCCGAATTTTTAAAGAAGGAAGCACTACAATCAACGCAACCGGGAGGTGGTTTGACCCTGTCAGTCATAAATTGATTTCCGAGCCCACCTATGTTGTCAGTCACTGTCACAAAAAATCATCCCTCATTTCAAAACAAATTGACAGTTTGAGGAATATCTACAAAAGCAAGTTCCAGCAGCAATCCGTTTTAAGAGTAGACAAAAAATTAAAAGTTATCTTTTAATTTTACGACTAAGTAATATGATGAATACAATTTTTCTGTGAACCTTCCGTCTCAATCAGTAGTTTAATTCCTTTATTTGCACCCCAATTCACAACGCAACCTCAATCATGGAGAAGAAAAAGAAACCGAAAATATCAATGGCCAAAGTGTTTAAAACCATTATCTGGCCCAGGCGCAATATCATTTTAGTTGGATTTGTACTGATTATCATTAGCCGTCTGTCGGCCGTAGTCCTGCCGTATTCCGTCAAGCCCATTATTGACGATATCATTGGCAAAGGCGATATGTCGAATCTGAAACTGATTTTGGTAGGTGTATCCGCCTCTATTTTAGTTTCCGCTATCATATCTTATTCCCTTACCATGCTGCTGAGTGTGGAGGCCCAGCATTTGATTTCGGTGTTGCGTGCCAATGTGCAGAAGCATTTACTGAGGTTGCCTACCCGTTTTTTTGATAATCAGCAAACGGGCAAACTGGTGAGCCGCGTGATGAATGATGTGGAGGGTGTGCGCAACCTGGTGGGCACCGGTTTGGTGCAGTTGGTAGGCGGCATTCTCATGGCCGTTATTTGCCTCTTCTTCCTGATCAGCATCAGTTGGGAGCTAACGCTATTCACATTGCTGCCGCTTTCTCTTTTTGGCATTATTTCTATGAAGGCCTTTGGTAAAATCCGACCGATTTTCCGAGAGCGTGGAGAGATCACCGCAGAGGTTACAGGCAGGCTTACGCAAACATTTGGTGGCGTGCGGGTAATCAAAGGTTTCAATGCAGCCAGGCAGGAATCCCTTGTTTTTGAAAAAGGAGTTGAACGGATTTTTCAGAATGTAAAAAGCAGCTTAACCACCACCAGCCTTGTTACGAGCACCGGTAGTTTTCTGTTTGGTGTTGCACTACTCGGAATCATCGGCATCGGGGGTTATATGTTAACCCAGAAAACATTAACACCCGGAGAGTTAACCCAGTTTGCATTCTTCCTTGGATTTCTCATTGCTCCCATCTTTCAAATGAGCAACATTGGAAGCCAGTTAACAGAAGCCTTTGCAGGATTAGACCGAACTGAAGAACTCATGAACATGGGCGTTGAAGATGATGAAACTGTTCGCACTGTAAAGATTGGAGCGATTAAAGGTGACATGGAGTTTATAGATGTTTCTTTTGCCTATGAGGAGGGCAAGGAAGTATTGAAGAATGTGAGTTTCTCGGCACCGGCCGGATCGGTGACAGCACTGGTGGGTACATCAGGATCAGGGAAGTCTACCATTGCAGGATTGGCCGCATCTTTTCTTGTCCAGCAATCTGGCTCGATCACCATTGATGGCAACGACCTTTCCAGGGTATCGTTGGAAAGCTACCGCAGTCAGTTAGGTGTAGTGTTGCAGGATGATTTTCTATTTGACGGTACCATTCGGGAGAATATTCTGTTCGCCAAGCCTGATGCAACCGAGCGGGAATTGCAAGCCGCGATTGCCGGAGCCTATGTGTCTGAATTCAGTGCGAAATTTGAAAAAGGTTTAGATACGGTGATTGGGGAGCGAGGAATAAAACTTTCAGGAGGACAGCGGCAACGCGTAACAATTGCCCGCGCCATACTGGCTAACCCCAGGATTTTGATTTTAGATGAAGCTACCTCCAGTTTGGATACTGAAAGTGAATCGTTGATTCAGGAAAGTTTGAAACAATTGCTCAAAGGCAGAACTACTTTTGTTATCGCCCACAGACTTAGCACCATCCGCCAGGCCGATCAAATTCTGGTTGTGGAGGACGGTCAAATTGCAGAACGCGGGAAGCACGAAGAGTTGATCGAGAAAAAAGGAAGGTATTTTGAATTGTATACCTACCAGGCGAGGATCTAATCAAACCGGATTGCTTTGATGGGTGTTATTCTGGAGATGATGGTGGTGGGCAGCAACAGCACCGTTGTTACCATTAAAAACGTGAGGAGGTTAAGCATCACCACGATCTCCCAATGCCAGCTGATGGGCACAAAACTCATGTAATAATCTTCGGGATTAAGTTTGATGATTTTGAACTGATGCTGAATAAAGCACAAGCCCAGGCCAAGCGCATTGCCCAGCAGCAAACCCTTTATAATTAGCCTGATGCCGTTGTAGACGAATACCGAGCGGATTAATTTATTGTCTGCTCCCAGGGCTTTCAGCATGCCGATCATTTGCGTGCGCTCCATCACCAGAATTAAAATGATAGAGATCATGTTGACGCACACGACCGTGAGAATGATCACCAGCAAAATATTTACCTGTCGGCTTAATAAATTCAGCCACTCGAATACCTGGATGTATTTGCTGCTCACTGGTTCAATGTTTAAGTCATAGTCAATCATTTCCGACATGGCCATACCTGCGTCATCAATCCTGTCGATGTCGTTAACAAATACCTCGAGTCCGCCAGCGATGCTGTCAGCCCAATCATTCAACCGGGCAATAAGACGGATATCACCTATGATTACTTTCCCATCAAAGTATTCCGAAAGATTCGTCTCATAAATGCCTGTCACCTTCAGGCGCCTGAACCGGGGTGGGTTTTGGAAAAAGTGAATCGTAATTACATCGCCCGCTTTGGCATTTAATTTATTCGAAATGATTTTACTCAGCACCACTTCAGTAGAATAACCGGAATCAGGGAAGTGAAGAAAACGCCCCTCAATAATATTGCTTTTGAAAGTAGCTGTATCAAAACTCTTACCTACTCCTTTTATTACTACACCCAACACCTCATCGTCTGTTTTTACAAGTCCCGCTTTGTGCGCGTACTCCTGCATGTGGCGTACAAACCCCAACTGTTTATAATTCTTGTACAAATCCACATTAATATCCATCGGAGTTTCTTCCATAGAATTACTCATGGAAAACCTGGTTATTATGAGGTGGCCGCTGAAACTATAAATCCTGTTTCTAACGTTTTCCTGAAACCCTTTCATGATCAGAAATGAAACAATGGCCGCACCCAGCCCAATACCGATACTGGCAATGGCAATCTTAAAAATGGTAGACGAAAAACCATCCTGGTGCTCGCTGGTTATTCTTTTTGAGATGAAATACGAAAGGTTCAAATGGAGTTTTATCTTTGATCTGTGAGCAAGATAAAATTTTTAACGCTTCTTTTCTGCTGTGCGAGTTGCAGCAGTCTCCCTCACCCCCAAACCTCCTCTCCCCAAGGAGAGGGGGTTTCCGCCAATTGGCAGACCGGAGTGAGGGTTGGCGCACAACAACTTGACATTCTTCTTCCTCAGCTAAAGGGAAAAAAAATTGCTCTGGTTGTTAACAACAGTTCTTTGGTCGGTAAAACCCACTTAGTCGATACCTTAAAAAGCAAGGGTATTAATATTCAGTTCGTTTTTGCACCCGAGCATGGTTTTCGCGGAGATGCAGCCGATGGCGAGCATGTAAGGGACAGTCGTGACTCGAAAACCGGCATCGCTATTTTTTCACTGCACGGAACCACAAAGGAACCAACGGCCGATCAAATGGCTATTGTTGATATTATTGTTTTTGATATTCAGGATGTAGGGGCAAGTTTTTTTACTTACATCAGTACGATGCACTACGTGATGAAAGCGTGTGCGGAGAATGGAAAATCAATGATTATTCTCGATCGCCCTAATCCAAACGGCAATTACGCTGACGGACCCGTACGTGAGCCGGAATTTAAATATTTTTTGCGCATGCATCCTCTTCCAATTGTTCACGGACTTACAGTAGGTGAACTGGCACACATGATTAATGGTGAAGGATGGCTTGAAAGCGGAAAGAAATGTGCCCTCACAGTTATTCCAATTAAAAACTGGTCGCACCAGGATGAATACTCCTCACCTGTTCGACCCTCTCCCAATCTTCCAAACGATCAGGCTATCAAGCTTTATCCATCCCTTTGTTTATTTGAGCAAACCGACATCAGTGTTGGCAGGGGTACTACCATGCAATTTCAAATACTGGGAAGCCCTGCGCTAACGGATATGAAATTTCAGTTTACGCCCGTAAGCATGAAAGGTATCTCCAACACACCTCCACATGAAAATAAATTATGTTATGGTGAAGATTTACGTTCGGTGAAAGCAGAACGAAAATTTGATCTCTCCTATTTGCTGAAATATTATAAACTCCATCCAAACAAAGAACAATTCTTTCTGAAGTATTTCGACAACCTGGCCGGCACGAAGGAACTCAGACAGCAAATTATAAACGGACAAACCGAAGAGCAGATTCGTGCCAGTTGGGAACCCGGGCTATCTCAATATAAAGAGATGCGGAAAAAATATTTATTGTATCCATGAATAGCTTCGAATTACAAGCCTCGAGTTACGAGCACTGCTCAACTCGAAACTCGCAACTCGGAGCTCGAAGCTAAAATGAAGAAGCAAGACAAAGCAAAAGACATTCTAAAAATACTGGAGAAACTTTATCCCAACCCTGAAGTTCCGCTCCACCACAAGGACGCTTACACCTTACTAATCTCCGTGCTCCTTTCTGCACAGTGCACCGATGAGCGCGTAAATAAAACAACACCCTTCCTTTTTGAACGGGCTGATAACCCGTATGACATGGTAAAGATGAGTGCGGATGAAATTCGGGAAATTATTAAACCCTGCGGACTTTCTCCGATGAAGTCGAAAGGGATTTACGGACTTTCGAAAATACTGATTGAGAAGTACAAAGGTGAAGTGCCCCACACGTTTGAAGAACTGGAAGAACTTCCCGCAGTTGGGCATAAGACAGCATCCGTGGTGATGACACAATGGTTTGGCAAGCCTGCCTTCCCCGTGGATACCCACATTCATCGTCTTGCCAGCCGGTGGGGATTATCCAGTGGAAAAAATGTAGAACAAACTGAAAAGGATTTGAAGCGTTTAATTCCTGAGAGAAAATGGAACAAGGCACACCTTCAGATTATTTACTTCGGCCGCGAGTACTGTCCAGCCCGCAGCCATGATTGGAAAATCTGTCCTATTTGCTCTAAATACATTCGCAAAGAGTTACGCGATTAAGCAAAGTCCGTTTACTTTGCAGCCGTGAATACACTTCGCATCATTTTCATGGGTACGCCCGAGTTTGCAGTTTCCAGTCTGGAGATATTGGCAGCAAATAAATTTAATGTAGTAGCGGTAATCACTGCGCCCGATAAGCCACAAGGAAGAGGACAGAAATTGGTAGGATCACCCGTGAAAGAATGTGCCTTGAAACACAACATTCCGGTTCTTCAACCCTCCAACTTAAAATCACCTGAGTTTTTAGAAGAGTTGAAATCCTATAATGCCAACCTGCAAATAGTAGTAGCGTTTCGCATGTTGCCAGAAATGGTTTGGTCGATGCCCTCGTTAGGCACCTTTAACCTTCACGCGTCTCTCTTGCCGCAATATCGCGGAGCTGCACCTATTAACTGGGCAATCATCCATGGAGAAAAAGAAACCGGTGTCACCACCTTTTTTCTGAAGCATGAAATTGATACCGGCAGCATCATCTTCCAGGAGAAAGAACCCATTCATGAATCAGACGATGTTGGATCTTTATATGAACGCTTAATGAAGAAGGGATCACAACTGGTTTTGAAAACAGTAAAAGCCATTGAAGCCGGTAACTATCCTTCCATTCCACAATCACAGGAAATCGAAATCAAACATGCTCCTAAAATTTTTAAGGAGACCTGTGAGATCAGTTGGAATCAATCCAGCGAACAGGTCATAAATTTTGTGAGAGGATTGAGTCCGTATCCGGCAGCGTGGACTTCTATAAACGGAAATATCTACAAAGTATTTAAATGTGACCAGTCAGCAGTTGGCAATAAGCAGTTGGCAGTTGGTAGTCCTGACACTGACAACAAAACGTATCTTCGCATAAAAACTTCAGACGGATGGATTTCAATCGTTGAATTTCAGCCGGAAGGGAAAAAACGAATGACGGTTCAAGAATTTTTTAGAGGAAACAAACTTTAAATGTTCAATGATCGATTAGCCAATTAATCAATGAAATAGAATTGGCTAATTTGCACATTGAAAATTGATCATTGATGATAATATCACTAATAGCGGCTCTCAGCAAAAACCGCGTAATCGGTAAAAACAACGACCTTCCCTGGCACCTGCCTGATGATATGAAATATTTCATGCAGACTACCAAAGGTCATCCTGTAATCATGGGACGGAAAAATTATGATTCTATTCCGGAGAAATTCAGACCGCTGCCCTATCGTACCAACATCGTGGTAACGCGACAAAAAAGTTTTTCTGCGCCAGGCTGTGCAGTCGTAAATTCAATTGAGGCAGGTTTAGAAATAGCTGAATCAACGCACGAAAAAGAAGTCTTCATCATTGGAGGTTCTGAAATTTATGATCAGGGTTTTCCCTTAGCCACACGGTTATACCTCACCGAGATACATGCCACCCTTGAGGGCGATACCTATTTTCCTGAATTCAATAAAAACCAATGGAAAGAAGTATCACGAACCCATCATTTGAGCGATGAACGGCACAAGTTTCCATTTGATTTCGTAGTTTTCGAACGCAATAATTAATATTACCGCTTACGGTCATGTCGAAAATAACAGGAAAAGTTGTTTGGATTACAGGTGCTTCCTCGGGAATAGGTGAAGCATTGGTCTATGAACTTGCAAAGAAAGGGGCTAAACTCATTATCTCTTCACGCAGAAAAGAAGAGCTGGAGCGGGTAAAGGGTAATTGTATTGCACAGGCACAGCCTAATATTCGGGTACTGCCCCTTGACCTTGCTCAACCTTCTACCCTTGCGCTTTGTGCTGAGGCAGCCATCCAGGTTTTCGGCCAGGTGGATATTCTGATTAACAACGGGGGCATCAGCCAGCGAAGCCTGGCAAAGGAAACAACAGTTGAGGTTGATCGCAGCGTGATGGAGATTGATTATTTCGGCACCATTACGCTCACTAAAGCTCTTATCCCGCATTTTATCAAGCGCAGGTCTGGGCACTTTGTTACCATCAGCAGTGTATTAGGGCTTATCGGAACTCCGTACCGTTCGGGTTATGCGGCTGCCAAACATGCGTTACACGGATTTTTTGATTCGCTTCGCGCTGAATTGTGGAAGGAAAGTAAAAATATTCACGTTACATTAATTTGCCCCGGCTGGATACGCACCAATGTGACTATCAACGCACTTAAAGGTGATGGATCGAAGCTTAATCAAATGGATCCTACAACCGACCACGGCATGTTGCCACAGGTATTTGCCAGAAAAATGATTCGTGAAATTGAAGCCAATACAGAACAAGTATTCATTGGCGGTATGAAAGAGCGGATGGCCATTTATATGATGCAGTATTTTCCGCGGGTTTTCTCCAAGATTGTTCGTACGGCAAAGGTTCGGTAACTAATACTAGGGTAGCGTCATTTCGAGAGAGGTATCCCGACAATTGTCGGGATGAAATCCCCAGCGTTGAAAATGCGAATATTGAAGTAAGGGGATGTCTCACTATGTTCGACATGACAATTAAACATTAAGCAACATTCTTTCGTGACCTTACTCGAATCCCTCCTTATTATACTCGTAGGCTTTGGAGCGGCCTTTCTCAATACCGTAGGAGGCGGTGGTTCGCTATTCTCCGTTCCCATCCTGACGTTTATGGGATTACCCATCACAACTGCCAATGCCACCAGTCGCGTAGCCTTGCTCTTTCAAAATATTTTTGCCGTAGGCGGATTTAGAAGCAAGGGCATTGAGTTGCCATGGCCTTATAGTTTGTATCTCGGCCTGGCCTCATTAGGCGGAGGCTTGATTGGAGCGTTGTTAGCGTCACAAGTGGCAGATGAGGTTTTCAAAAAAATATTTGTTGGAGTGATGATAGGCGCTGTAGCACTTATCCTTTACGACCCCTTCAAATCAAACGGACAAGAGAAGTTAACACCTCCACGGCAATGGTTAGGCGCAATTTGCTTTTTTTTCATTGGAATTTATGGCGGATTCGTTCAGGCAGGCATTGGATTTTTAGTCATTGCAGTATTAAGTCTGGTGAATAATTTAAGTTTAGTAAAAAGTAATTACGTAAAAGTTTTTGCAGCCATTGTATACACTGCCATTTCAGTAGCTGTATTTGCCTACGAAGGAAAAATTATTTGGCTAGTGGGCTTTACATTAGCTATCGGGCACGCCTTGGGCGGATGGTATGCCAGTCGCTGGAGTGTTGATAAAGGAGAAGTGTGGATTAAACGTGTGATGATTGTCTCCGTGTTGGCGATGGCGGTTAAGCTGTGGTTTTTTTAAGTTCGATAAAATGTGTGAAAAAATATATCAGCTAAAATCACTTAAATTGATAGAAAATAAGCACACTTAGCCACACAACGATATAAGAAATAAACGCAATTGCGTTTACACACGTGTTGGCGGTAATTTTTTTCAAGAAAGATTTGAGCAATAAAAAATAGGACACGACAATGCCAGTAACCCAGACACATTGCATCGCATGTGGACAAAGACTTCCGACTCCAATAATCTCCAACGCTGGACAATTGTGTAGGACCTGTGCTGGACAAGGGTTATTCAGAAAGCTAATAATAATAACAGGTATAACTCGAATGAATCACGGGAATATTTGTGTTAGTGGAATTGACCCGCAGACTTGGAGATTTGCTCGACCGCTTTTTCAGACTGGCTTGAATAGAGATTTTACAATGGAAGGTACGACCCAAGTCATCAATCACTTTAATTTAGTGGAGATTGAATTTAGAAGGTATCGTCCAGAACACATTTATCATACTGAGGACTGGATTATCAATGACAACTTTGCGCCACGATTTATTCGACACCTTTCAGACCGTGAAATAGTTGATGTACTCAATAGAATGTCCATACCAAACCTGACAGCAGCAATGGAGCCTCAGGACAGGTCACTTTTCATAGTTAAGGCTCAGCGGATAACTCAGATTTGGGACGAAATCAGCTTCGGGAAGTTTAAAGTACGGATGAATTTTACCGACCAGGCCGGGAATAATCATGCTTCTATTCCAGTTTCAGATTTGTTAACTTTAGCATTTGTAAGGTACCAGAAAAATAGAGGTAACAATAATTACCCGACAGAGCTAATGAACGCTTTTAATAATAACCCCCATAGATATATCAGGATTGGTTTGACTCGGCAGTTTCAAGGTCAGTATTGGAAACAAGTAACCGCGTTAATTACCATTCCAGACTTATTTAATGGACGTTCATTCTCTTACTACGAGAATCAAATTGGAGGACAAGCATGATTTACTCAATAGGACACGGAACAAAAAAGGTTGAAGACTTTATAGAAGAATTAAAATCCTTCGGAGTAAGTTATTTGATTGATGTTAGGTCAAGCCCTTTTTCAAAATTCAATCCTCAATTCAATCAAGGGAGTATCAAACATGACCTTAAAAGCGCCCAAATAATCTACGTCTATTTAGGAGACAAGTTAGGGGGACTTCCAAATGACCGCTCCTGTTACATTGAGGGGAAAGTGGATTATGACCTCATGAAGGACAAGGATTTTTTTAAAGAAGGACTTGAAAGACTTATAACTGCGAACAATAAAAAAATAAACATCGCAGTAATGTGTAGTGAATCAAAACCTGAAGAGTGTCATAGGAGCAAACTCATTGGACAAGAACTTTTAAAAAGAAACATTTCAATACTTCACATAGTTGCACCTTCTCGTGCAAAGACTCAAGTAGATGTTATTAATGAATTAAACAAAGGCAGAAATATCGTTGACTTATTTAATTCTGAACAAAACTATACTTCAAGAAAAAAATACGAATAGATGGAATTTTTTACCATTGGTGTCTATAACTCCACAGAAAAAAGTTTTTTTGACAAACTAAAGGAGAATAGAATTGATACATTTTGCGACATCCGACAAAGACGAGGTGTAAGAGGTTCAAAATACTCCTATGTTAACAGCAATAGATTACAGGAGAAGCTATCAGAGTTGGGCATAAACTACGGACATATAATCAACCTTGCACCACCTTTAGAAGTTAGAAAACTTCAAAAGCAAGCAGACCTGGACAAAGGAGAACTAAAACATGATAGACAAAGTTTAGGAGAAGTATTTAAAAAGGAATATAAAGAGAGAGTTCTGAATAAATTCAACTTCGACAACTTTATCGAAACTCTTGAAAATAATGGAGCCAACAGAATTGTACTTTTTTGCGTAGAGGAGAAACCGGAGGCGTGTCACAGGTCAATTGTATCTGACAAATTAGTTAATGACTTAAAATACAAAGTGACTCACATCTAAATAGAGTGGAGTATAAAAAAACTACCGCCAACAAAGTGTATAAAACATGGCTGGGGTTCAGTGTAACTTTATAGTTTTGTTTTCTTAAGTTCGTTCGGTCACGTGGGACAGGACGCAGCTTCGAAAACCCAGCCACGTTTCATACACAAACTGTTGCATGCCATTGAGCCGCCTCCGTAGACAGCGAAGATCAAAACCAAACTCTAGAATAACCCTGACGTCATAGACTACTTTCAAGGATGAAAGTATAGTACAAACTAAAAAATAATTATGGTTGTAAAATTCCTTTAAAAAATTAAATTTGACAATAATATAAACCCAATAAATATGAAAACTAGTTATGTATTTACTATTCTCATTGTATTGTGTAGTTGTATGTATATTCTCATCCATCCTGACCCCTCATTCTCATGATCCTCACCCCCCGTTCTCATGATACTGACCCCTCTGGGTCAGTATCAATTCTGATGATGTTGACCCCTTTCCGGTCCGGATTCTC
>Ga0187893_10008826_pt1 | contig 15752 bp, 13 predicted proteins | sample MA1701074metaG_FD_139574 | JGI IMG/M metagenome (GOLD analysis project Ga0187893, IMG submission 139574) | White microbial mat communities from a basaltic lava cave in the Kipuka Kanohina Cave System on the Island of Hawaii, USA - MA170107-4 metaG ... | reverse complement strand
GAGGAACTGTGAGGTGCCGCTAAAACGCCCAGTTCTGGTATCGGTTTGGGCGCTGATTGCGATGGCTGGGGGAGGATGGCAACCAGTCCACGCCCAAGTGACCACGGCGGAGCTTCGCGGGCTGGTGAAGGATCCGTCAGCAAATGTAGTCCCTGGAGCTGAGGTTCGGGTTCAGAATCTGGATACTGGACTTAGTCGAACTGTGCAGACTGCTGAGGACGGCTCCTACAATTTCTTGGGCTTAAGACCCGGTCGATACTCCCTTTACATCGAGGCAAGCGGGTTTCGGCCAGCTTTGACCAAGCAGATTGTCCTAAACGTGGGGCAGAAGGCAGAGTTGTCGTTTCGCTTGGAAGTGAGCCCGATCATGGAGGCCATCGAAGTGTTATCGAAGACGCAGATGCTGGAGGCCAGGAGGACCTCCGTTTCGACTACCATTGTTGAGCGACTGATAAGGAGCCTACCTAGCCAGAGTCGCGATGCCCTCAATTTCACTCTCCTGGACTCTGCGGCGACGCGGGAGAATCAGGCCAGTCTGCCACCTATTCACTCAACAGGTTTCAACCTCGACGGACAACAGGGTCGGACTATGATGCTCACCATCGATGGTGTGGATGCAATCGACAACACGATCAGCGGAGCGCGAATCACCATTCCGCAGGACGCGGTGCAGGAATTTGAAGTCCTAAAGAGCGGCTATGGCGCCGAGCATGGAAGGTCTTCCAGCGCTGTCATCAATGTCGTTTCAAAACAAGGCGGGAACCAACTTGAAGGAGACGTTCTCGCTCTACTTCGGAGTCGGCACGTGTCCGCTACAAATGCCTTTGCCGGCGAACCGTCTTGCCAGTGACCTTCACTGTATGACCTTCGTGGCCAGTGGCCTTTTCCGCATTCGTGATGGTATAAAGCGTTCTCTTGCCAAGAGCGCCAGCTTTCCCGCACCTGACTTCGCACAGCTCTTGATGCAACTGATGTCCTTGTCGGTACCTGCTTCATGGGCGGCTCCTGCATTTGGTCTCGGTGATGACGCCGGATAAATCAGCGGCAAAGGCCGTTGCGGCACATACCGCGAAAGATAGGACAAACAGGATAATCAACCATGCGTTTCATGGCGGAACCCCTCTTGGGTTGACATACTGGGGCCTTAAATTCGTCGAATTGTCCTCCTTTCACAGAACGACCCGTCAAGGAAAAGGGTAGTGATTCAGAAAGCTGGCCGTTCCGGTTCCTCTCCACTGGTTTCGATGATGCCGGAAGTGCAGATAGCCAAACAGTCAAGTTCACCGAGTATATTGGAGACTAACTCCAAGAGGTTTGCCTTGGTTGCCGCCTCAGCCAATTCGTCGATGCGGTCATAGAGTTGTCTGATTCCACTTTGGCTGAAGTCGAACTCAAAACCCTCTGCCCGAAACGACTCCACAACTGGTATAAGGGCCTCTTCATGTGGTAGCGCTTCGATTGGCCATGTCTCTTTCCTAACTAGCATGGCCAATTTATAAATCGAATACTCAGCCAGAAATGTGCACAAAGGCACCATGACAATGAGTAAGTGCTAAAGCTTCAGGGTGCAGGAATTTAGTCCGCTGGATCTTAGTCTGGATTTGAAAGGGGTTCTGGTAGAATCCAGGCCGCTTGACCGAAGGCGTCAGGCAAACTCATCTAGCTGGAGATCAATCGAGACATGTTCAATTACAAAGAGACGTTGGAAGCAATGAGGCGGGAACGGGCTTCCAGACAATCGGAAATACAGAAACTGGATCAAGCCATCGCCGCGCTACAAATGCTCACGGGCACAGCCGCAACTGCCAGAACTGAGCCGAGGCGCTCCGCGCAGGCAAAGAAAAATGCCAAGGCCAAGCGGAAGATATCTCGCGAAGGTCTCCAAAATATCATCGACGCTCAAAATAAGCGGTGGGCTAAGGTGAGGGCGGCCGCCAGGAAGAAAGCAGCGGCTGGCAACAAGGTGGAAGCTTCAAAGGCAAAATGAGGAATTAGCTGTCTTGCCGAATGTGGCAAATCCAACCTTTCCGCGATGAATGCGGAGTGCTTACCAAGTCGATCATGCTGCTAAACATCACCTGATGAACGTCCGAAGCTGTCTGTTCTGCACAAATCCACTCACCGAATGCGCGCGCGAACACGTCATTCCGCAATGGCTCATCGACTATCTGAGCGTCACAGACGAGCATCTCTTCCAAGGTATTGCACAGAACAAAGATGGTGCGCTCCTCAAGCAGCGCACTCACGTGGCGCAGAGCTTTGTCGAAGGCCGCGTCTGCAAAGAGTGCGACAACGGGTGGATGAGCGCCTTAGAGAACCAGGTAAGGTCTCTTCTGATGGACTTGATGACCGGACAGCGGACGCTCCATGCGCTCAGTGCCGAGGAACGTCTACTCCTGGCTAGATGGACAGCAAAGACCGCATTCGTGCTGAGCAGTGCTGCACCCCTGGACGCGGTCGTGCCAGAAGACCATCCACGAAGCCTCAAAGAGAGTTTTGACGGCTTGCCCGCAGGAGTCGGAATATTTGCGAACCAACATGAGCACACAGGGAAATTCTCCTTCGTACAGAAGAATTATTGGCTACGCTTCAGCGAAGTAGAGCAACCTGAACACCCTCAACGATACAAGATCGCGCTTCAGCTTCAGAATCTCATCCTGCTCGTCGCGCACTGGCCGCCACCAACACGATTGGTTCTCGCCGCCGCGACTCATGTTCCCATCTGGCCGGTTGAGACCTTGTCTCCTTCCTATTATCCGGGGATCGACCTACCACGCCCACATGACTCCCGGACTCTCCTCATGCGCTTCAGCGACACCCTAGCGGTTCTTCATCCAGAGTAGTTTGAAAGGTTTCGTGTTGCAGCTCTGCACACGTCGCCCGAGAGAATCCCTGCGTGATCTGGTCGGAAAGGATTGAAGATCTGCGCCATCGAGAGGTTGCCCCTGCGCAGGGTCTTCGTACCTGGCGGGCCGAAGCCTTGCATCGTTCTGGCTTGCGGCAACGTGTAACCAACGTGGTGGGCGTAATGTGGGGAAGGGCGAATCGCGATTCCAATGTCAGGACATCACGGTCTCAATCCGCTGCTAGAATTCATGCTTGAGAAGTGGATTGTCTGACTTGCAACTGCGCAGGACGACAGGACAAGACTGCAGAGCTGCGTAAGGTTTTCACTGGTACTGGTGAGAGGTTTGGAATAATTACGGATCGAAATAACGGTTGAGTGCTCAACTCTTTTCGGCATCTCAGATCAATTCACCTTCCACTCTTTCTTATCCATAGTAGCCTTAACTTGTGCTCAACGCCTTTCGGCATCTCAGATCAATTCACTCTGCGGGCAGGGATTCAAATTGAGTTTTGCTGATGTGCTCAACGCCTTTCGGCATCTCAGATCAATTCACGATTTGCGTCTCATGGATGAATGCGTCCATGACCAGTGCTCAACGCCTTTCGGCATCTCAGATCAATTCACGCGAGCAAAAGGATTGGGCAGTTCAGGAACTTCTTGTGCTCAACGCCTTTCGGCATCTCAGATCAATTCACATGGAAAGCAGCTCTACATTCTCCGCGGCGAAAGCGGTGCTCAACGCCTTTCGGCATCTCAGATCAATTCACATCTGCAGCGGCGAAGAGGCATCGGTCACCAAAATGTGCTCAACGCCTTTCGGCATCTCAGATCAATTCACATGCAGATCCACGTCGGAACATTCCCTACAACTTCAGTGCTCAACGCCTTTCGGCATCTCAGATCAATTCACATCGTCAACTGGATGCCCTTCCTGACTTCTGCTTCGTGCTCAACGCCTTTCGGCATCTCAGATCAATTCACCGGTTGGGCGCTCGGTCAAACCAGCAAGCCGGAGCCGAAGTGCTCAACGCCTTTCGGCATCTCAGATCAATTCACAATTATTGCCTCTTGGCGACGGCCATAAACACGAGGTGCTCAACGCCTTTCGGCATCTCAGATCAATTCACGCATATTCCGCTGGAAGAAAACGACGTGATTGGCATGTGCTCAACGCCCTTCGGCATCTCAGATCAATTCACCCGCCGTCATTGCCGACTTGGTTTTGCTTGGCTACAAGTGCTCAACGCCTTTCGGCATCTCAGATCAATTCACTTTCAATTTTCGTTACTTGACAGCGAACCAGTTTGTGCTCAACGCCTTTCGGCATCTCAGATCAATTCACCAGTGGCTGCCGGGTTTGAATCGGCCAACCTTGTTGTGCTCAACGCCTTTCGGCATCTCAGATCAATTCACCGTAGAGCGGAAAATCCTGCAATACGTTGCTCGTGTGCTCAACGCCTTTCGGCATCTCAGATCAATTCACCCCGCGGGAGGGGGAATCAAGATGCCAATTGCCACCTGTGCTCAACGCCTTTCGGCATCTCAGATCAATTCACCGGGTCGTCGTCGAGCCAGTGAGACACCTTCTCGCGTGCTCAACGCCTTTCGGCATCTCAGATCAATTCACCCGCGCTGTCATTGGCAGGCACGTGATGGTTACGACTTTGTGCTCAACGCCTTTCGGCATCTCAGATCAATTCACATGGGCAGGCCGTAACATGGAGAATTCAGCAGGACGTGCTCAACGCCTTTCGGCATCTCAGATCAATTCACGAAGGCCAGCAGGATGAGAAGAAAATGCAGACTGATGTGCTCAACGCCTTTCGGCATCTCAGATCAATTCACTTGTCGGCTGCTGGCTGTTTGACGTGCGGGCATCTGTGCTCAACGCCTTTCGGCATCTCAGATCAATTCACCAGCAACTGCGAAAACTCTCCGGTCTGGTCGATCGAGTGCTCAACGCCTTTCGGCATCTCAGATCAATTCACCCCCTTCCCTCAGTAAGAAAAACGCCAAAACTGAAACTGTGCTCAACGCCTTTCGGCATCTCAGATCAATTCACCATCATTCGCTCGTCCTCGATTCAAGCGACAGACAAGTGCTCAACGCCTTTCGGCATCTCAGATCAATTCACACGGTTGTCCCTCTGGAACGGGCTCTGCCCCGATCGTGTGCTCAACGCCTTTCGGCATCTCAGATCAATTCACAGTGAAACCGGGAGTCAGGGCCAAAACGTTGTCTGGTGCTCAACGCCTTTCGGCATCTCAGATCAATTCACCGGGGCGGGCAGGGTTTGCGCGAGCCGATTTGAAAAGTGCTCAACGCCTTTCGGCATCTCAGATCAATTCACCAGTTCCCCATCCCACACATTCCGCACGACGATCAGTGCTCAACGCCTTTCGGCATCTCAGATCAATTCACGCCCAAGAGGCGATGGTTAAACCACTGCTGGTCAATGTGCTCAACGCCTTTCGGCATCTCAGATCAATTCACGCGTAACCAGCGCATCTGTGATCAGCTCCAACCAGGTGTGCTCAACGCCTTTCGGCATCTCAGATCAATTCATGACATACCCTCACGCCGCTCGGCCTCGAGGTCCGGTGCTCAACGCCTTTCGGCATCTCAGATCAATTCACACCAGGTGAGCTCAACAACCATCCGGGCGATGGAGACGTGCTCAACGCCTTTCGGCATCTCAGATCAATTCACGAGCGCGCCGCGGTCGAGTCGTAGCGGAAGGAGTAGTGCTCAACGCCTTTCGGCATCTCAGATCAATTCACTGCTTGCGTATAAAGCCTGTTGCATGTTGACGGTTCTGGGCGTACAAGCAAGCACCTCTCGATGAAGAGAGCAAAATAAACACCGGCAGCCCCATGACAGCCAACGAACTCTCATGGTGCTCGCCACTTTCCCCGATTCATGCACCACCGATCCTCCTTTCGTAAGATATCTTCCACGCCTGCCGTACGATATAGATGCCGAAGTTCCCGTTAAGAGGCACCATTAGACAATGCGTGAATGCCAGCAACTAAATGATTCGGGATCGCGGCTGTAACTCCGTCCATGCAACCTTGGTATTGCGGGCGATCAAACGACTAGCGCAACCCTCACACAGACTGGCAATCATCAGACTGTCCTCGGCCGCCAGTTCGCGCTCCAGTTCCCAGCGCATTTGTTCCAACTGGCGCCGCATCAGACGGCAGCGGAAGATGGAGTACTGCAGGCTCTGCCCATAGCCCTTTAGCAGCTTGAAGCTTCGCCGCCAGCGTTTCGGGTCTCGGATGTCGTAGCAAACCAAAAACCAAAAGCGTTCTTCTCCCAAAATCGCCACCTCAGCGCAGACGCGCGCGGGCAAACAATCCCGGCTTTCCGGTCCACTCCTTCTCCAGCAGGCGCACTTCGAGCTCAATCAGGCGAGCGTAGGACAATGAGTAGTCTGTGACCGGATGCTTCCACTCATCCTGCTTCCGCCGTTCGTACAGTTCAATCGCCTGCTTGCGTCCAGAATCGCTGAGCCAGACTTGTTTCCCGGCGCAAGTGAAATCCTGGTCTGCGTTCCATTGCAGGCGATTCAGCGAGGCGATCAGCGGCATGTCCCAAAGTGGAACCCGGAACAGCTCCATCAGGTCCAGCGCCAAGGGATGAGCTGCCGAACGAGGCCGGTGATAGAAACCAAAGGCCGGCTCCAACCCCACAGTCAGAATGCTCTGCAAAACGTCTGTGTAAAGAAGGGAATATCCAAAGCTCAGCAACGCATTGATGCGATCGTGGGGAGGCCGGCGATTTCGACCATCAAAACGGAAGGCCTCGTTTAGATCACTCCGCAGCAGCGCCGGCAGCCCGAAAAAGTAGTTTCTGGCCGCGTCGCCTTCATGGCCTCGCAGAGAGTCGATGCCCTCTGCCTGACCCACTGCGGTCAGGGCGCTGCGGATGCCTCGGAGTGCCTCTTCGAGGCCGGAACTCGCACGGTCCTGGCCGCGCGAAGCTCTCAAGAGGAAACGTAACTGGCTCGAACCGCGAGCCAGCGCCAGACGGCGCGCCAAGCGAAATGCCATGCCCGGATCTCTCAAGGCCTCAAACTGGCGGATCCGCCTCTGCACCGGAGTAGCGCCCGGGGCCAGAGCGCCAATGTAACGACCTCCCGTTGTAACCCAGTGGAGGCCAACTTCTCTCGAAGCGCACAGGTGAATCGCCTGCGTGCTGATCTGGACGTTGCCGTGCAACACCACTTCTCCGACTTCCCGAATCGGAAGCACCTCCTTGCCGCCTTCCGGCACCGTGACCGTTATGGTGTCCCCGCCGCGCGCAATACGAGCGCCCTGCGTCATTACATGGAGCGTTTGTCGCTCGCGGTCGGGAGGAAAGAGCCTTAGCGCCTCTCCGCCGTTGTGCCCGGCCAGACGCTCCTCTTCAGGAAGGCAAACCGGGGCCAGCGAACAGCGCCGGCAAAGCCGTTCGTTCTCTGTCACTGGCGGCCGTTCTACGCTTTCACGAAGCTGGCGGGCTCGCTCCACCGCCCTCGTTACATTCTCTCTCGCCGCCGCGTCAATAGGCACTCGCACGGTCGTGTTGTCCGCATGATAGCGGATGCGACCTTCTTCAATCGCCGTGCCGGTGTGCTCCTCCAGCAGCAGAGCATAAGCAGTCACCTGCACCCGGTCACTAGGCCACGCTTCGGGACCATCAAATCCCGGAGCCGAACGACCCCGCTTGTGTTCATAAGGAGTCAGCTGTCCATCCCGCCGTCGCAGACAATCTACTTTGCCTCGCAGCCCGAGAACCGAGCTTTCCAGAACCAGACTGACCAGCTCTCCCTCATCGGCGGCCAGCTCCTCGTGCAACCGCCTCCCAGCATACACGGCAGCGTCCGCGAGCCGGATCTCCTCGACCTCTTCGAGGTAGAACAGCCGCTCACAGTACGCCAGCGCATGGAGCGCCATGACGCGAAGGGTTGGAGAATCTGAGTCCACGGTAGGTAGAAGGAAGGTCATGGCTGCGGCTTCCCGCTCTCTGAAGCTTCTGTCGGTGGGGAGATCTGTGTCCAAGCTTGCGTGGATGGCTGACTACTGGGCCGTTCGCTTGGAGCATACAAGGCGGATTGGGTCAGCGAGAGATTAGCTCGATCAATCCAGATCGTCAGCCGAGTCGTGCGAGCCCGGGGGCCCTCGGCGTTGGACTGTTCGATCCGTTCGTACCAATGGACTCGCTCGTATTTAGGAGGAAGCGGCCACGGAATCTCTTCAAGTCGATTGAGCAGGTACTGATTGTCTCCCAAGAAGGGCAGCCCATAGCGCTTTGAGTTGAACTTGCCAGCCAATCCTTGGCGGGTCCTTTCCTCGATCTCTGGATTGTTGTCGAGGCAGACAATCGCCCGCAGGTTGCAAAGGATCTCTCGACGCACCGGGGTTATGTTGTTCTTGTTTCCCTTGGCAAGTTCCTGAGGAATTCCAGCGTCCTTGCCAACTGGATAGTTATGCAGTTGCTGCAGGATCGTCTGCACCCGTGGAAATGGCTCTCTTTGTTCATCAAATACCGGCACCCCGAGCGCAAGGCAAGCTCGGGGCAAACCTGGTTGCATCAGGCTAGCCGGGGTTTCTCCATCATGCCCGCCATCTTCTTCCCGGAGCCGATTTTCTATGCCAGCAACATTTAAAATCAACCCGTAGGCAGCTGAGTAGGTCAGGAACCCAGCCGTCGGTCGATGCCACCCGGCAGTGAACGTCCTGCAGGCTGCGAATGGGGCTTCCAGATAGAGGCAGAGCATCGCGACTATTCCCCTAACGCCTTTCGCGCCACTATCGACAAGAGCTCGCGCGGGTCTCGGTGCAAGGTCACACCGTACTCTTCAAGAAGTGCAAAACGGGACTTTGCTGATGGACCGTCGACACTCTGCTTTCTCTGCTTGTGTTCCGCTAAGACTTTCTCATGCTCGGTCTGCAAGTCTCTGACAATTTTGCCACCGATGTAGAGCTCTTCAGGTGGATAGTCTGGCCGAATTTGCCACTCCATTTGCCCCCTTGCATTTTTCCTGGGACCATTGTTCATGACAGGTGTTCCGCGCAAGACTCCATCGACAATTTCTCTGAAGTGATGGGTGTCATCGGGAGCTTGACCGCTGATCTGGAAACCGTAAGTGTTGTACCCAGCCACGAGTGACTCGGATAGACGCAGGACAATACTGGCGGGGGCCATCTCGTAATAACTCCGGCCATGGTTTCCGGCTACGCCATTCAGCTCACCAATAGCTTTGAGCAACATCCGTGTCCACTGACGCTTGCAAGTCGTCTGACTATTTTTCTCTTCTATCTTGTGATCGCACTTGCTATCTTTGCAGGCACAGTCGTTTGCGTTGATGGCGAAGGGGTACTGAAAAGCAGTGACGGCCGTCTCGCGGTGCAAAAGAGCTGAGCTTGTCCCTCCTTCCTTCTCACCAACCTGCCAGGGATTGTCTTTGGCTAATTTCGGCGATTGATTAAATACTGCGTTGTACCGGTATGGCTCAAGGGCTTTGGCGAGATTCATTCGAAGGACAGAATCTCTCTTCAGCGGAAAGTCCTTTCCTTTTTCCTTTCGGAGCTTTTTCAGTCCCTCTCCTTTGACAGCCAGGAGGTAGCCAAAGAAAAAGTCATCTGCAAAAGCATCCGGATCGGGATACTTCTTGTACTCCACGGCCAGTTGCTGTTTTTCGTCTTCCTCACCTGCTCTCGGTTCGATGCGCTTACGATTGTAGGGGAGATCGTATTTCGCGAGGATTTCTCGCAGTGCGTTGCGCATGGCTTCTGGTGAGATGATGGGATAATCAAACTTGCCCTCGGTCACCTTCTGAATAACCGTTCGGTTGAGTTCGCTTTCTCCCCGGTAATTGTTCGATGGAGCCGTGTAGGTCAGAACTGTGGCGAACAGATTCATAAGAATTCTCCTTTTGGGAAATGGATTACGAGCTAGCCGACAAGGCCAGCAAAGTTAGTGTCTTCAAATCATCACGGCGCTCAGGATCTAAGAGAGCCGCGGCCACTGCCTCGTAGTCGTCTTCGGTGAGGTATTGTTTGACAGAGCAGAACGTAGCGACGAAATGGTTGACGAAAGCCTGGTCACGCCGGGAACGAAACTCCAGGAAAGCGCCTTCTGCCAATCGTCGTCTGGCATCGGCGAATTCGGACGGCAAGTTTTCCCAATCAATCTTCCCGTCAATCTTGAACTTTTCGAGATCCAGGCCGGACTTTTCTTCTGCCCGCTGCCGCACATAGTTGCGGATCAAACTATTGATAATTGCGGACAAAGGTTTTTGCGGTGCCGGTCCACCTGCGGTGGGGTTAAGTTCACTCAGGTTCATATGAGCCTCCAAGCTTCGAGAGTATTCTTCGGTGTCCATTTCGAATCTCCGAGCTGCGTCAATCGAGAACCAAGGCAATTGTTGCGGCGAATTTTCGCTGCGCACGAATAGGGCGTGCGGCAACTTAATAAGTACATCATCCATGGCTTCATACCATGTCCTGTCTTTGAGCAAAGCGGACAATAGGCCACGCCGAAACAGCGGATTACGGAATCTCGCGGGATGTCCAGCACGGCCCGCGATTGTTTCGTAGTGTTCAATTAGTCCTGGCCGAGGCTCGACTCGCCCAGCAGCCATCGCCTTGACGTTGTTGCCTGCTTTCACCAAATGTTGGTACTCAACGGCGCTGACTGAGTAGCGGATTTCCTTGCTCTCAGTTTTCTGCCGTACGAGCTCGGCCAGGTGCTCCATAAAGGCCAGAGCGCCCTCGGCGGGTAGGTCTATCAATGCTTCGGCGGGACGATAACCTCGCACATCATTCCCGAGCTGGCCCAGGATTGCGGGATAATCCGCAACGAAAGTCTCCAAGTCAGAAACCTCAGGGATTGCAAGTGCATAGTGAGAGTTCTTGTCGTTCTTACCTTGCTGCCCGATGTGGGAGCCTTCGCGATCGACAAAAACAGGCACAAAAACTAGCACTGTCAGGGGCCAGAAGTGCAACAAGAGGCTTTGTTCTGCCCGCCCAACGAACGGAATGCCCTCAGCGTTTGCCGCCTGTGCACCTAACCAAAGAGTGCCTGCTACCTCGGTAACATGGAAGCTGGTGGTCTGTTGAGCTTTCACCACTTTAAGCAGGTCGGCCCATGCGCGTCCGCCTTCCTTGCAGTGTTCTTTGCCAGCGCGTTCCTCGTATGGCCTGCGACTCTGTGGCTTGTTGCGTGGAATACCCCAAAGCATGTCTCGCCAGAGTTTGAGCCAATGCCGTTGCTCCGGCAGATATTGTCGAAGCGTATGCAGAGCCGGCGTTACGTCTCTATAGACGTAGGCTGTTACTTGATTTGAGCCCTGGCCATTCTTGTCCGGCTTGTCTAGCCAAACGGTCCTGAATGGCGGAATAACCTCCTTCGTTTTATGCTTCTTGCGAGGTTTTTCGCTAGGCTCACTTTCGACGAAGTCTGCGTCGTAGATGTCATCCAACAGTCCCCTGGTTGACGACTCGGTGAAGGAGATTTTGGCCATGGTGGAATTGCATTGCTCGATAAACGGAATCTCTTCCATCGGTTGCTTCCTGCTTTGCATTGAACGGATCTGCAGGATCAGTCCTGCCAGGCCAGCCTTGTGCTGAGCTGACGGCAAGTCAAACAGGTCATACGTGATCGTTACGTTCTTGCTTGGAGAAGATTTGACCTTGATCTTGGGCATACTCAATCTCCAATTCGGCTGATCGGCTCGTCACAAAATCCGATCAGTGGATGGTAGTGATCGTCTCTGGCCACTGCCAGATAAGAAGGCAACCGAACATCACGCCCCTTGCCCAGGTGGCGGGGAACCGGAACCATCAAGCCGTCCGTAGGGTGTTTGGCATGCTGCAGCTCCAGAAACATTGCCACGTCCCCAGTCAGCACAGCCGGGATTGTGAACTCCTCAATGTCACGAAAGTCGTCTTCGCCGGCCATCGCATACGGGCCGCTGTTGAGAAACTGGGTGCTTGTGTCTCCGCGCACCGGCGGTGATGGCACTTCACTCAACAGTTGCTCCAGGTCGAGCTGATTGATGCTCTCACAGGTTTCGAGACCGGCTAGAAGCTCATCCAGTCCTCTAAAGTCATCAGGATCGTACGGATTGTTGTCCGACCTGCCATGCTGATCCAGTGGTTGATAGACCCACACTTCGCCAGCGCAAGACAGTGGCCGAGGCGTTCTGCTGCGGTTGCAACGCCCCATTCGCTGGATTAGGGCAGTCGTTGGACAACATTCGGAAACCAGCAAGTCAGCGTCTATGTCCAGGCTCATCTCGCAAACCTGAGTAGTGATCGCCGCAGCAGGTGGTCGGTCGGGCTGCAGCGCGAATACGACCTCGTCATGACGCTTGCGTCTGTCATCCAGCTTGAAGCGACTGTGGTAACAGTGCAGAAGAGCCTGTTGTGAAACACGCAGTTTCTCATCTGGGAAAGTTGCAGCGAGGGAGAGAGCCGTCTGTTGTGCCCTTTTCACCTGGTTGACGACCCAGAGCACACGCTTTCCGTCGGCGAGAGCGTTCTCGACAATAACGGGTGCTTCTATTTGAGTAGTCCTGCGCAGCCTGTAGCGGGGTGCAGTGGCGACCTCTAGCAGTTGCCCGGGTCTGTCGCTGTACAGTGTTAAACCGCACTGATTGACCAAGTCATCCTTGCGGTTGTCCAGCAGTGTCGCGGTCATGCACAGCACGGGCAAGTCAAAGGTCTTGAGAAAATCCTTCAACGCCGAGAACATTGTGCGATCGAAGCTGTGAACCTCATCGATCACCAGAATTGAATCAGCAATCACTGGCAACATGCAGACAGAACCGTAGCCGTACTGGAGAAACGCGAGGAACTGGTCAACTGTGGCTGAAAAAATGCGCCTATGCCAATAGCCAAGCGAAAAGACTCGGCGGTCTACCTCGTACTTACTCTCGTGGCGAGGATCATCGGGATTGCCGAACATGTCCTGCAAATCATAGGCGCTTGTGGCATGCATGAGAGCGGCGTCGGACTCCGGGGCCCATGACACATAGTCTCGAAAACCTTCCTTGGCCGTTGATCGAGTCGGGTAAAGGAAGATGACTCGTGCTGCTGGCCGCTCTGCGAGCCGCGCCATGATCCAGCGCCAAGCCGCGAGCGTCTTGCCGCTGCCGCAAGGAGCTAGCAACAACGCCCGGGTGGGAAGATGCTCGCATTGAAGCTGAAAGGCATCCCATTGTCTCCACTTACCTCTTCGCTCCAGCTCTTTAACTCTCTTGTCAATCACATTCATCTTGACGAAGGACTCGGTACAAAGGTGAGCTTCATCGAATGCCCCCTGTATCCACGGCTCCAGTCCCTCCCCGACTCGCGGGAGTCCCGAGCCAACGGCGTCAGAAGCGATCAAAGCAGCCCGGACAGCCCAGAGCATACGATTCCGTTCTGGGTCATTGCGGAGGCCCATCTTAAAACCTCTTAGACGATTCTTGATTTGCTCTCGAACCTGCTGGAGATCGAACAACCCGTGCTGGACTGTACCTCCTTGGTTTCTGAACCCCCAGAAGGGTGCGGGAAACGGGAATAGGGCTTTAGAGAGGTTCAGCCGCTCAGAAAGGTCTTCGACGAGCCGGAGGAAATCGGGGTGGCCATTGAGAAGTTGAAACCCAAGCCCATCATTCAGACGAGTGGCAAATGTCTCCATCTTGACCTTCAAGTGGTGGGACATCACTGCGGCTAGCATAATGTCAAGATCGATCTCTTGCTCTGACTGTAACCAGTGGGACATCCCGTCCAGTCCCAACATTAGTGCACTCAAGTGTTCATGACGAATGACCTGGCTTCCATGCTTCTGCTCGCCAACCTCTTTTTGAAACCCGTCGTTGGCCTTGCCCCAGTCATGGAAGGCTGCCGAAGCCAGCAAAGTGATGCTGAAACCTGGAAAGCGTTCGACTGGAATCTTGAAGAAGCGCAGCCACTCACGCCCCAGACGCGTCGGCCTCAGGACTGATCCAAACAGCCACTCAGAAGCATCCATAACGTCAATGGTGTGCTTCAGCAAAGTGAGTCGCTTCTCTCCATGTGGCGCCTTCGCCAGCAATTCGGTCATGATCGTCTCGGTATCATTGGAACAAACAGTCCGCAGCCCATCCGCCGCCGGCCGCCGAGGCCGGCTTCTTGCAGGTTAAGGGATTCTTCGGCGGTCAGTTCAGTAACAGCCATTTCGTATCCAACAATCTGCTTTTCCTTCACGCGAAAGGTTCGCCGCTCACCCAGGAGCACGTCACCCGTGATGCGGAGGGCTTCGAGTTGTCTGCGCACCGCCTGGAGGAAAAGCTCCGGTTCCTGGAAGCCCTTGATGGTTACTAGCCTGGCGCGCAGGCCGGTGACCGTCCTAAGTATCCGAACTTCGGGCACGCCGACGGTCAAAACATGGCCGTCGAGTGTTAGCCGTTTCCCCGCCAGCTTGAGATAGGCCCTGATCTCGTCGTCCGGCAGGCGAAGGGTGAGCCGGGAGAAGGGCCCCAGAAACAGTGCACCATCGCCTGAATAACTGCCTCGGATCGGATGGATACCAGTTTCTTTAGAGGCGTGAATTTCAGGAAGGATGCGACTCACCGCCGAATACAGCGCGTAGCCGTGGTCCACGGGGATGGTCTTTCCAACAACCCGAAAAGCCAAGTCAACGTAGGGCATGGGCACCTCGGTCTGACACATCAGACAAGACGGCGCGAACGAAGTCGGATTCTCTTTCGGTGCTGAGCATAGACCCCGTCTTTTGGTTTCGAAACTCAGTGTTTGCCGGATAGAAAAGCGCTGTCAAGGCAGCGCACTCCAAAGCTTCGCATACTGCCGTGACATCCTGTGTCACAGATTCGAAAGAATTTTTTCAACCTCTTCCCTGACTTTTTCCCGAATCGAATCCGGACGAACCATTTGAACACCGGCGCCAAAGTGAAGGATCCACCCAACCAGTTCCTGCGTGTCACTGACTTCGAGAACCATCCTGAGGCGCCCATCCTTGAGTGGAATCAGCCGTTGGCTGGAATGCCAGGTCTGGTCTTTCGCCCAGGCGGCGGCCCGATTGAACGACAGCTCAATCTCGATGACGGGCCTCGCATCACGCCTAGCGCGTCGCGGACGTAGGCTTCCAAGTCAAATCTCAGGGGCATCTGGCAAGAGCGATTTGAAATGTTCAGGGAGCGGATACGCTCCACGGCAAAGAGCCGAACATCTTTTCGCATGTGACAGTAGCCGATAAGATACAGTGCCCCGACGCTGTACCAGAGACGATAGGGATCGACATTGCGGCGCGTGACGCGGTCGCGCGAGGCGGAGTAGTAGCGCATCTGAATCGTGCGGGTCTGCCTAATGGCACGCATGAGTTGATCGATCGTTTCTTGATGCTTGCGATAGACACGATGTGGCCCCAAGCCTACCGAGAAGTACCCTTGTACCTGACGAATGTAGTTCAGGGCATCGCGTGGCAGTGTGGCTTCGGCCTTGTTGAGAACGGAATCGAGCGAGGCCTTCAGCGAAGTCCCTTGCAGCGGCTTCAGCAGGTCGCGACTGAAGACCAGAGCCATTAATTCAGTGGCTGAGAACGCCAATTGGGGTACATGACGATAACCATCCATGACCCGCCAGCGCGTTGTGGAGCCGGAGCGCTCCACAATCAGCGGAAAGTGCACTTCGAGCGCTTCCAAGTCGCGTCGAACGGTGCGTGGATGACGCGTCATATCTTCGGGCAAACACGCCGCCAGCTCTTGCAACGTGGCTCCCCGCGGCCCTTCCAGACGCTGGAGCAAAAGCCAGTGACGCGTCACCTGGTCGTTTCTAGGCATAGGCTCTGTGTTGAGCGGAGTCACAGAATCCCAGGTTTCCGACCAGGATTCTTAGGTTTGTCCACCCCGCGTTTGGCTTTTGCTGTTCAG
>Ga0187893_10008824_pt1 | contig 15756 bp, 10 predicted proteins | sample MA1701074metaG_FD_139574 | JGI IMG/M metagenome (GOLD analysis project Ga0187893, IMG submission 139574) | White microbial mat communities from a basaltic lava cave in the Kipuka Kanohina Cave System on the Island of Hawaii, USA - MA170107-4 metaG ... | reverse complement strand
TCAATTTAGAATCAGCAACATCAAGTGTAACAAGTACACTTGTTTTTCCCTCAATAGAAACATCTACCGGCTTCATGCCTACATAAGAAATAGTAAGCATTTTGACTGTCTGTGGTACTGATATGCGGAATGCGCCGTTTACATCAGAGACCGTTGTTTTTTTATCATTCTTTATTCTGACAGTTGCATTTGACAGCGGGTTACCACTTTGATCAGAAATCACCCCTGTTATTACCCTGTCCTGTGCATGAGAGATTGTGAAGAAGCATAACGCAAGCAATAGCGTACACAATCGTTTGAATTGTTTGGTTATCATATAGCAGTTTGTTTAATCAAAAGTATTTTTAATAAATACCAATTAAACATACTTTTTTAGCTATTAATTGACCATTATGAACATCATATTTTATATATATTAGTTATATGCATGATAACCAATTTTTTATAACTAATAGTAACTTGTAAAAAGAAATATTTTTTTATCCCATAAATTATTTGAATTTAGCAGCTCATTAATTTTGTACCATTATCAGATAAAAAAATATCCAGCTTGCCATGCCAGCAGAATTATTAAGGGAGATCATCCCATTAACAAAGAATGATTGCTTCACCATTTTTTCACGGACTAAAACAGGATTTGATTTTCCACTGCATTACCATGAAGAGTTCGAACTCAACTTTATTATGAATGCAAAAAATGCACAGCGGATTATCGGAGACCACATCAATGAGATTGATGATCTGGAACTGGTATTGGCAGGGCCTAACCTCCAGCACGGATGGTTTACACATAAATGCAAAAGCGAAGAAATAAAAGAGATAACCATACAGTTTCACCGCGATCTCTTTGATGAGAAATTCCTGCAACGCAACCAGATGAGTTTTATACGCAACATGTTTGAAAAATCATTCCGCGGTATTTTATTTTCCAAAGAAACCACGCAAAGCATTATGCCCAGGCTTATAGAACTTACCCAAAAACATGGCTTTGATTCTGTGCTGGAATTAATGTCTGTACTGCATGATCTTTCTATTTCGCGTAATATGAAAACACTTTCAGACTCATCATTTGCACCAACGGAAAATTCTTTTTCGTATAACAGCCGCCGTGTAGAAAAAGTAATGCAGTACCTCAATATAAATTTTGATAAAGATGTAACGCTTGCAGAAGCGGCAAAGATCGCACTCATGACAGAAGTGGCTTTCAGCCGCTTCTTTAAAACAAGAACAGGCAAAACTTTTGTAGATACTTTAAATGAAATAAGATTGGGACATGCATCCCGCATGCTGATCGGGACCACGCAAAACATAACTGAAATAGCTTACAACTGCGGCTTTAATAATATGAGTAATTTCAACCGCATCTTTAAAAAAAAGAAGAATTGCACGCCTAAAGAATTCAGGGATACGTATAATGCTTCAGGGATTAGAACATTTATTTAATGTTTTAGAAGCTATCTAAAAATGATTTATTTAGATACAGGCAGCAGGTTTTCATGGCGTCATCGTTGCGTCGCAAGCACTTCATCGTTCAATTTTTTGAGTAACTTCAGATATATGCAAAATCTTAAAACTAAATTTAGACAGTCTCTTAGGCCGTGTTGCACAACTACTATTATACCCCGATAACTATCCTGGTTTTATCTAAGCATTTTTATACAACTCTTTCAAAGCTGCGATATCGGTTTTTTTCTGCCCGAATGATATTTTTTTAGACAAGGCGTAGTTTTCATCTTGCTCAATATAGGTTAGGCAGTTGAAGAGTGCCCCGATGCAGTGCACAAATCTTTCTCGGGGTTGGTGACGACGCAACGAAGATGCCCAGGGAGCAGAACGCCCGGCTCACACAGCTTCGCCAAGACTTTGGCATGCAGGTAAAAAATTTCCTATATCTTCTTTGCTTCAAGAGTAAAACCGATAGTGGTTCCTACATCTGGTTTGCTGCGTACATGAATAGTTTGTCCATGGGCTTCTATAATATGTTTGCAGATTGACAAACCAAGCCCTGTGCCGCCTACATTGCGGCTGCGGCCGGTATCAGTGCGGTAAAACCGCTCGAAGATGCGGGGCAAGTGTTCTTCTGCAATCCCAATGCCATCATCACTTATTTCGATGAGTACATACCGGCCGTCTGTATTATATACGCTTGCTGCAATATTGCCACCATAGCTTCCATACTTAACCGCATTCTCAACCAGGTTGGTTAATACGCGGCCTGTCTTTTCTTTATCTGCAAATACAGCTACAGGCTGCTCACATCCCTTTTTTATAGAGGCTTTTATATTGCGCTCCACCATTTTAATAGAAAGGGTTTCAAACACATATTTAATAAGATCCTGTATAATGAAGTTTTCTTTATACAGGGGCTGTTCGCCGCTTTCAAGCTTTGTTATCTCATCCAGGTCGCTTACAAGATTTACCATTCTCTCTACATTCTTGTAGGTGTTTTCAAGAAACTTCCTGTTTACTTTTGGGTTTTCCAAAGCGCCGTTCAGCAGAGTATCCACATAGCCCTGTATGCTAAAAATGGGTGTTTTGAATTCATGGGAAAGGTTTTGTAAAAATTCCTTCCGGAAACTTTCATTACTGCGGAGTATTTCTATTTCGGCTTTTCTTTGCTTGGCCCATTCTTCCACATCTTCTCTTACCTCATCAATGCTTTTATTGGGAAGTATGTACTTATAATACATCTCTTCTTTTTTGCTGGCCTTTGTTTGATAGATGAATTTATAAATGAGTTTGATCTTACGGTAAATAAAAGACTCCAGTACAAACCGTATAAGCAGGTAATTGCCCAAAATGGTTATTGAAAAAGCAATAACGCCTGCATATATATTACCGCTTACAAGGTAAAAAGCAATACTTACAGGTACGGAAAGTATCAGCGCCGTAAACAGCGATAAATTAACGGGTGAAAGATTTTTTGTTTTGAACATTGCTGCGTAGATACTGCAATTTAGTTGAATTAGGTAACCTGTATGATACAGGTGCTTTCAATTTGTGGTTCGGGGCTTTGATTGCTGCACAATGAACCGAATGTATGAGGGTGCGACGCAACAGGCGATGCCATGAAATATGAAAGCACGGTTCACAAAAAATACAACGACAATCTGGCAATACAGCCGTTTTACAGGTTAAATTTATAACCCACGCCTTTTACAGTGGTAATACAATCAAGGTTAAGTTTCTGTCTTATTTTGCGTATATGCACGTCAATGGTCCTGTCGCCAACAATTACCTCCTGGCCCCATACCTGGTTTAAAATTTCATTGCGCAGGAACACCCGGCCAGGTTTTGATGCCAGTAAATAAAGCAATTCAAATTCTTTTTTTGCAAGGATGATGTCTTTTCCCTTAAGGGTAACCACAAATTTTACGGGGTCTATGGTAAGATTTCCGATAGTAAGTGCTTTATCTTCTGTGTCTTTGTGTATGCGGCGGAAAAGAGCATTTACCCGGCTTACCAGCACCTTTGGGCTTATGGGTTTGCTTACATAATCATCACCGCCTGATTCAAGGCCTTTTATGTGCGATGTCTCATCGCTTAATGCCGTAAGAAAAATAATAAGTGTTTCCCTGAACTGGTCATCGCTGCGCAGTATCTGGCACACTTCAATACCTGTCTTATAGGGCATCATAATATCAAGAATGATAAGGTCAGGATGTGTTTTCCTGGCTATATCAAGCGCTTCATTCCCATCCCTTGCTGTTGAAATTTCGTATCCTTCTCCCATCAGGTTATAACTGACTATCTCAAGTATATCCCTTTCATCATCTGCTATTAAAACTTTTTTTACCTTGGTTTCCATTAACAATTCCTTTACACAAAAATAATTTTACAAAATCATTCTGGCATGGTTAAAGCATTATCTTATTGTTAAGCGAAAACTATGGCTACATTTGCAGGAGCAATTACATATTGAGAAGCACTGTACTTAATGATGAAAAGAAATTTTATAATTTTCGTATTTCTCGCTTTAGTTTGTTCCGTAAAAGGCCAGCCTTCTGCCGATACAAATATTCCGCTATCCCGTTTATATTTTCATGAGACTTTAAATGCCACCCAGCAAAAATTACTTGCAATGGATGGCAAAACCGACAGCATTTTCGCGGTTACCGCAAATGCCGCCGTTAATACCGAGCTTACAAATACCATTATTAACGGCGCAGATAAGATGATTACAGCCATTGAAGCAGATTCAACGCTTGACAATAACGGAAAAATAAAATTTTTACGCGGCCTTAATGAAACACTTAACCGCTATATGATAGCCAGCAGGATGGATTCTGTAAAATATTCCCTGCTGCCCGATCTTTTGATTGCATACCAGGAATGTATGGCACTGGAAAAAGAGGGAGAATCTTTGGAACCAAATATTTACAGATACCCATACGAAACGGGAAATATTTTACTGCGCACCATAGCGTTTAACCGCAATGCTGGTATTGAGCGCTGCAATAATCTTGTATTAATTAAATACTGTGATAAATACAGGAATAAGGCTTTACCCTTATTAAGCCAGTATCCCGATCTTCCTTTTACAGACAGTCTTGTAAGCGAAATAGCACGGCGTGATCCTGAAAGCCTGTACAACTATGCGGCGGCTTCGAACAGGCTGGCATCGAGGATACGCAATAACCCCGATTCGCTGGTAAAAACCATTAGCCGAATGGCCCAATTAAAATCGGGCAGGCAGCTTTTCCCCTTTCTTGATAACATTTACAGGGGCAGGTTAAGTTTCGACAATGTTGTTTCTGTAATGGATGACGATGTAAAATATTACAAGCTTTTAGTGCAAACAGCTATAGATTATGCAAACATGGCGCGCATGAAAGATACAGCTATGGCAGCAAAAGGCATAAGAAGCAAGATTGAAAAAAAAGCGGCCGACCCCTTTATAAATACCATTAATGGCCTGCACGATATAAATGATGAGCGCATACGTTTTAAGATTCTTGAACCCTTTAGCCCGCAGGAACTTTACTATATGGCTATAGAGGGGGAAGAGATCATTTATACTTCAAGTTATGTAAAAGGTGTATACCCAAGGATATGGCAGCGCATGAAAAACCCAAAATCAGATTCTTTGCTGATGAGCGTAACTTTTGATCATTTCAGAAAATGGATCAAAATTGCTTCCAATTATAATACACTGGATGACTTTCTGCAACGGATGGATAACAATAATGCGCAACTGCTCATGAAAGCTTTTGTGAACAACCTTCATAAAACCGAAAGCCTTGAAGACGCCGTGGATGTAGCCAACTCCTTTGCCAGCATTACCGATGCAAATGTGCGTAACCTTATCCTTGGCCAGGTATTGTGGAACCTGCAGCAGGCAGAAAAAACAAAAGATGAAAGACGGAAAGATATATATGGTATTCTCAACACCCTGTTCCTTTCCATGGATTCTTCTAATAATATAAATGTGTCTGAAACGCTGGGCATACCCCCGGTATATTATATGCCTAATAAAACCCTGCAGGACACTTCAGGAAGAATTGTGGTACAGCAGTTTTTTTATGGTGATAAGGACGGCAAAGCATCATTCAGCGGTTTTCTTAATTATTTCAGTAATAAGAACTGGAAAGTAACACCCGGTGCAGAATGGGTAACGGTGTCTTCTACCAAAGGTTTGCCGGTTGTTATTTATGCAAACCGGCCACTCGACGATACAAAAAACCTCGACGCCAAAGCGCAGGCCGACCTTAATGAATACCTCTACGAAAAAAATATAACCCCAACCATTGTCATACACCGCGGGCACAGTTACTGGCTGCCATCTACTTTAGAGCAGTTGCCATCTTCTGCACAGGTAGTGCTGCTGGGCAGTTGCGGCGCTTACCAGAACCTCGATAAAATATTGAAAATATGCCCGGCCGCACAAATCATAGCATCAAAGCAAACCGGCAGCCTCAATGTAAACGACCCCATGATCTCTATGATACTTGAAACACTCCGCCAGGGCAAAGACCTTAACTGGCCCATATTGTGGGCAAACCTTTCCAAAACAATCGGCGGCAATGGCCTGTTCGACGATTATGTACCACCGCACAAAAACCTCGGTGCATTATTTATAATGGCCTACAAGAAATTGCAGGAGAAAAAAGCACTGGAAGAGGGGCAGGTAAAAAAGTGATCCATTCAAAATTGTTTGAATATTTTTTTGAGCCCGGCAGAAGTATTTATTTCGGTATTAGTTATTTTATTTTGGTCTCAATGAACGCTGCGAATTTTTATGTTACCAGCTGCAGTGTTTCAATTAAACTTCCGTTGCGTCGCACACTTCCTCTGGGGGTAATTCTATTCTGCAAATGAGCTGCAATGCCTGGTCTGACTTCCGAAGAATCGCAACAGGCTGTCCCGGTCTGACCATAAGCTGCCACAACTAAGTCAAAAGCCTTTCAATTTTTGGGTTTCACCTGCTGATAAAACTTCGGAACGCTGAAGAGAGTGACACAACCGGCGATGCCAGGCTGTACCGAACGCCGGATACCTAAAAAATAAAAATCAAACGGTATGTTCGGGCGGGCAAAAAGTTACTGCTGCCGGTAACCAAATAATTTATCACTCAACCGGAAATTTTTTAAGAATTACCGCTTCAATTATCCTGGGGAAATGCGCATGTTCGAGCTGGTGAATTCTGTGTGCCAGCGACGCTGCCGTATCATCTGCATACACCGGACAGGTAACTTGTAATATGTGGTCGCCATGATCATAAAGTTCATCAACAAAATGAATGGTAATGCCGCTTTCTGTTTCTTTGGCGGCAATAACCGCTTCGTGCACAAATGCTCCATACATGCCCCTGCCTCCATATTTTGGAAGCAATGCAGGATGTATATTAATAATATGGCCGGGGAATGTTTTAATAAGCGCACCGGGTATCTTCCAGAGAAAGCCTGCCAAAACAATAAATTGAATGGAATGTTCTTTAAGTTCAGGTATATAAGCATCACCCCTGAAAAATTTTTCTTTCTCAATTAGCAGTGCGGGTATTTTATTATCATCTGCAATAGTTAAAACTCCTGCGACGGGCTTGTTACAAACGATTAGTGCAACTTCTATTCGTTCATGCTGTGCGAAATGTTCAATGATCTTTTTAGCGTTGCTTCCTGCACCCGATGCAAATATGGCTATCCTCACTTTATTATTTATCACTGTATTTATTTTATTGTCTGCCGTTTGATTTTATGTAAAGGATTTTATCCTGTTGCAAGTTTCCGCAAAAATGAAAAGAAATTTTTGCTCTTGTTAGTTTTAGCTTAATAAGTATTTAAAAAGGTGAAAAAGGACGTTAAAAAAAATTTTAGGGGTATAGTGTTTTGTCAAATTCCTGTCATACTTTTGCAGCCATTCAGGTACAGTTTTCCACATCTTTACAATAGAATTGTGAATATGACCCACATTAGAAGCATGGCCACGAAACTAATTTTATTTGCCGTTTTCAGTTTTTCAGTGCTTTTCAGTAACAGTTCATTTTCACAGGATGGTAAGGCACTTTTTTCACAGAATTGCGCCTCTTGTCATGCTGTCCATAAGCAACTAACAGGCCCTGCATTGGCCGGTGTAGAAGAACGCTGGGGTGGAGATAAAGCAAAACTTCACGCATGGATACATAACAGCGCTGCTTTTCTTAAAACAGGAGATGCTTATGCAAATGACCTGTACAACCGGTTTAATAAAACGGCGATGAATGCGTTTCCCAGTCTTAGTGAAAAAGATATAGACGCTATTCTGGCTTATATAAATTCAGTGCCTGACCCCGCTTCCGTCGTTCAAAAGCCAGGCGATGATGGTAAACCAAAGCCTGAAGATGGAGACAGCACACTTCTTTTCGGCATCCTTACACTAATTCTTGCAATTGTTGCCTTTGTATTATTGCAGGTAAATGCCAATCTTAAAAAACTTGCCAATGATAAAGAGGGTATTCCCGCAATGGAGCCTGTACCCGTTTGGAAGAACAAGATATATATCATGTTTGGTACCCTGGTACTCTTTATGGTTGGTGGCTATTATACAACAATGGGTCTTATAGGCCTTGGCCGCCAGCAGAATTACGAACCTGAACAACCTATTTTTTACTCTCATAAAGTGCATGCAGGAATAAACCAAATAAATTGTTTGTATTGTCATGGTGCCGCACAGGAAAGCAAACACGCCAATATACCTTCTGTAAATGTTTGTATGAATTGCCACATGGCCATCAACGAATATGCTGGTGAGCAGCTATATACGGCTGAAGGCAAAGAAGTAAATGGGACAAACGAAATAAAGAAACTGTATTCTTACGCTGGTTTCGAACCCGGCAAACCGTGGGATGCTTCCAAAGCAAAGCCCGTAGAATGGACAAAGATACACAGCCTGCCCGATCATGTTTATTTCAATCACTCACAGCACGTATCGGTTGGTAAAGTACAATGCCAAACCTGCCATGGTGAGATAACCAAAATGGATGAAGTAAAACAGTTTGCAGATCTAAGTATGGGCTGGTGTATCAACTGCCACCGCGAAACTAAAGTTCAGTTTGCTGATAACGGTTTTTACAGTATATATGAAAAATACCATGAAGACCTTAAGAATGGTGTTATGGACAGTGTTACTGTTTATGATATAGGTGGTACTGAATGTCAGAAATGTCATTATTAATATCCTCATCCATTGCTGGATAATACGCAGATATAAATCGAATTTTATTCAAACCATAAAAAGTCCCTTCAGGGATTTAGGGCATATGAGTAACAATAAGTATTGGCAAAGTTTCGGAGAGTTAAACAATTCAGAAGCATATCAAAAGGCTGCTAAAGACGAGTTTAAGGAAGAACTTCCGTTTGAAGCTGAAGAAGGCAAGTCTTTTTTAAATGCTGCTGCTCCGCGCAGGGATTTTTTGAAATATCTCGGTTTTAGTACGGCTGCAGCAGCAATGGCTGCGAGCTGCGAAATACCTGTAAAAAAAGCTATTCCTTTTGCTAATAAGCCCGAGGATATTGTGCCTGGTGTAGCCAATTATTATGCTACAACTTATGTGCAGGATGGTGATGCAATAAGCATTTTAGCCAAAGTAAGGGATGGCCGTCCTATTAAGATAGAAGGCAACGATCTTTCCCCGGTTACAAAAGGGGGCACTTCTGCAAGGGTTCAGGCTTCTGTACTTGATCTGTACGATACAGCACGTTTACGTTTCCCAACCATTGACAAAAAAGAAGTAACGCTTGAAGCGATTGACAAGGCACTTTCTTCCGCAATGGGTAGCCTGGGCGGTGCTCCGGTTGTGCTCCTGACAAGTACTGTTAATTCTCCTGCCACTTTAGCTCTAATCAGCGAATTTATTGCGAAGTATCCCGGAAGCCGTCACGTAGTATATGATGCGGTTTCATATAGTGGCATGTTGCTCGCAAATGAAGCTACTTATGCTAAAAGGGCAATTCCTTCTTACCGGTTTGATAATGCGAAGACTATTGTAAGCATTGGTGCTGATTTTCTTGGTACATGGCTAAGCCCGGTTGAATATTCAAAACAATATGCAAAGGGCAAAAAAATAAATGAGAAGAGCCCTGCCATGAGCAGGCATATTCATTTTGAAACGGTAGCAAGTTTAACGGGTTCCAATGCTGATGAAAGATATTTACACCGCCCTTCTGAAACAGGTGCAGTAGCAGCGGCACTGCTAAGTGCTGTTAATGGCCAGGGTGTTACAGGTGTCTCAGATGCTAAAGTTAAAGCAGGTATAGAAGCAGCGGCAAAAGCCCTGACTGAAAACAAAGGTGCTGCATTGGTGGTTTGCGGAAGCAATGATGTAAACACGCAAATCATAGTAAATGCTATCAACGAAGCGGTTGGTGCAGGTGGTACTACCATTGACTGGTCTTCTGCTTTGAACTATAAAGCAGGTATTGATGCTGATTTTGCAAAACTGGTGGAAGACATGAATGCGGGTTCTGTAGGTGCTTTAGTGGTACATGGAGCGAACCCCGTTTATTCATGGTTTGATGCTGCAAAAGTTATCAGTGGTATAAAGAAAACAAAGGTTTCTGTTTCATTCAATCCCAAACAGGACGAGACTACACTCCAATGTAAATATGTAATTCCTGATCATCACTTCCTCGAAAGCTGGGGTGATGCCGAACCTAAATCAGGATATTTCTCTTTAATACAGCCCACTATTCATCCTTTGTTTAAAACAAGGCAATGGCAGGATAACCTGCTTAAATGGGGTGGCGCAACAATGGATTACCTGGCTTATGTAAAAAACTACTGGCTTACAAAGCTGGGAGGTGAAATGGCATGGGATAAAGCTTTGCAGGATGGTGTGATCAATCCTGCAGAAACTACCCCAACCGGTGCTGCATTTAACAATGCTGCTGTTGCCGGTGCTGTTGCTGCCGTAAGCAGTGCAAAGAAAGGCGGGGCAACAGAACTGGTACTTTATGAAAAGACTGCGATTGGCGCAACAGGTGCAAGTAATCCCTGGTTGCAGGAAATGCCCGATCCTGTTACAAGGGCTACCTGGGATAACTATCTTATAATCTCTCCCGCAAAAGCAAAAACGTTACTTGATATAGACCTGGCAAATGGTGGCCAGTCTGATGCTTACGAGGTACACCCTGAAAAGCCAGTTGTGAGCATTACTGCTAACGGTAAAACAATAAATCTTCCGGTGCTTATAATACCCGGAACACACCCCGAGACAGTTGGTATAGCTGTGGGATATGGAAGAAATACAGAAATGGGTAAAACTTCTGATAAGGTTGGTCAAAACGTATTTCCTTTTGCAAGCCTTAGCAATGGTACTGTAAGTTTTACTGTTTCTTCTGTAGATATTAAGGTTACAGGTGATGTATATAAAATTGCGCAAACACAAACGCATGGCTCTTATGACACTGCACAAGGTAAGCGTACAGAGGTAATGAAAGAGCTTACACTTGCAGAGTTCGTATCGCATCCAAATGAAATTATTGAAGAAAGAGAGCAGGAACTAAAGCCTTTCGGAGGGATAGAAAATTTTGAAAAAGAGGGTACTATTTATCCTTATTACGATAAGCCAGGTATTAAATGGGGGATGAGTGTTGACTTAAACTCCTGTACCGGTTGCGGCGCCTGTGTAGTAGCATGTAATGCAGAGAATAATATTCCTGTAGTTGGTAAGAGTGAAGTGGCCCGTTTCCATGATATGCACTGGATGCGTATTGACCGTTATTACAGCGGTGACCTGGAAAACCCAAATGTAGTATTCCAGCCAATGCTTTGCCAGCACTGCGATAATGCTCCTTGTGAGAACGTTTGTCCTGTAGCTGCCACCAATCACAGCACGGAAGGCCTAAACCAAATGACATATAACCGTTGTATCGGTACAAGATATTGTGCCAACAACTGTCCTTATAAGGTAAGGCGTTTTAACTGGGCTGATTATACAGGAGCAGACAGCTTCCCGAATAACCAGGACCAGCAGATCGTTGGGCATTTGGATGATGTGGTACATGTAATGAATGATGATCTTACAAGAATGGTACTGAATCCGGATGTTACTGTGCGCAGCCGTGGTGTAATTGAAAAATGCTCTTTCTGTGTGCAGCGTTTGCAGGAAGGAAAGCTCAACGCCAAAAAACAAGGCCGTACACTGGAGGATACAGATATTAAAACAGCCTGCCAGCAGAGCTGCCCTACGGAAGCAATCGTCTTTGGTAACGTGAATAATTCAAAAAGCGCGATTGCTGTGACCCGCATGGAAAATAAGCAGCGTAATTTTTATGTAATTGAGCAGGTGCATACTTTGCCCAATGTAAATTACCTGGCTAAAGTGCGCAATAAAAAAACGGAAGAAACCCCGCATCATGCAGGATAGATTTTTGCAGCGTGTTTGAATTTGCCGATTAAAGAACAAGGCGTTGCAGTGTGCGACGCAACGGAAGCCGGTCAGAGATTGTTAGTTGATTTCATAAAAATTCTCTTCCCGTATTTAAAAGAGAAAGAATAAAATAACCAGATCACAATGAGTCTTAAGTACGAATCACAATTGAGAGAACCGCTGGTGTATGGAGCCAAGGATTATCACCAGGTTACAGAAGATATTTGCAGGCCTATTGAAGTAAAGCCCGGCAAGCTTTGGTATATTGGTTTCTTTATATCTGTTGCTTTGCTCATGTTTGGTGTAATTTCTGTTACCAGCGAGGTTATTTATGGCGTGGGTCAATGGAACCTGAATAAAACGGTAGGTTGGGGATGGGATATCACCAACTTTGTTTGGTGGGTTGGTATCGGTCACGCAGGTACTTTGATCTCTGCCATCCTTTTATTGTGGAGGCAGGGCTGGAGAACAGGAGTAAACCGTGCTGCCGAAGCCATGACCATCTTTGCAGTAATGTGTGCGGGCCAGTTCCCTATCTGGCACATGGGCCGTGTATGGATGGCCTTCTTTGTAATGCCTTATCCCAATACTCGTGGCCCTTTATGGGTTAACTTTAATTCACCACTTCTTTGGGACGTATTTGCGATCTCAACATATTTTACCGTTTCTCTTTTATTCTGGTACAGTGGTTTGTTGCCTGATTTTGCTACGGTACGCGACAGGGCCAAAACCAAGCTGCGTAAAAAATTATATGGTATCGCTTCCTTTGGCTGGAGTGGTTCTACCAAACACTGGCAGCGGCATGAATCACTTTCCCTGGTGCTCGCAGGTTTAAGTACACCACTGGTACTTTCCGTACACACCATTGTATCTTTTGACTTTGCCACTTCAGTAGTACCTGGCTGGCACACTACCATCTTTCCTCCTTACTTTGTTGCCGGTGCTATCTTCTCAGGTTTTGCGATGGTGCAAACACTTATGCTTGTATTGCGGAAGGTTTATGGTCTTGAAGATTATATTACTCTCGGCCACATTGAGGCAATGAATAAAGTAATTGTATTAACGGGTTCAATAGTTGGTTGCGCATATCTTACAGAATTATTCATGGCATGGTATAGTCAGAACAAATATGAAGGGTATGCTTTCTGGTACAGTCGTGCCAATTTGTTCAGTCCTTACGGCTGGAGCTACTGGGCCATGATGTCGTGTAACGTAATCAGCCCCCAGATATTCTGGTTCAGGAAAATGAGACGTAATCTTTTCGTTACATTTTTCATGAGTATCATTGTAAACGTGGGTATGTGGTTTGAGCGTTTTGTGATCATCGTTACATCGTTGTACCGCGATTATCTTCCATCAAGCTGGTCTGTTTACTATAGCCCAACTATTTGGGAGATCGGTTTCTATGCAGGTACATTCGGTTTATTTTTTACCTGCTTCTTCCTCTTCTCAAAATATTTCCCTGTAATTGCAATTGCAGAAATTAAGCACGTATTGAAGACAACAGGGGAAAGCTATAAAGAAAATGTGGGGCCTATCGAAGAGAAGAAACTGGAAGAATTTGTGCATGAATACGCACATTAATTGGGGCCGGAAATATTTAAGATAAGAATTAAGAAAGATTTTGTACCGGGCTTTTTTCTATGTGGCATCTGCCGTTGCGTCGCACTCGTGTGCTTTGGAAATGTATTTCAGCAGCGCAAAACAATAAAGCGGAAGGTAGCATAAATTAAGTAAGTGTTCACAGCTTAAAGCTTAAGCATTATGGCAAAAAAGAAATTTGTAGTAGGCTGTTTTAAAGATGAAGATGTTTTATTTCCTGCCGTAAAAAAAGTACGGGTAGCAGGTTATAAGATTCATGATGTTTATACGCCGTTTCCGGTGCATGGCCTGGATCATGCAATGGGTTTGCGTGAAACAAGTTTGCATACAGCCGGTTTCATCTATGCAATTACAGGTACAACAACTGCATTAAGTGGCATTAGCTGGATATTGGCAAAAGACTGGCCGCTGAATTTTGGAGGCAAGCCGCATTTTTCTTTACCTGCATGGATACCGATTATTTTTGAATTAACGGTGCTCTTTTCTGCGGTTGGTATGGTGCTTACTTTTTGTTATATCTGCCAAATGGCGCCTTTTCTTAAAAAACATGTTTTTCATGCAAGGGCTACAGACGACACTTTTGTAATGGTAATTGAATGTACCGGCAAAACAAATGTAGAAGACCTGAAAGGGTTTTTGGCAAGTATAGGTGCAGAGGAAATAAACGAGCAGGTTGCCGAACCAGGCTGGTGGCTGGGCACTTATGATAAAGAACAGCAATTAATACGGGAAACAGCAGTTACAGTTGCATAATAGAAAACGAACTGAAAAACTTGAAGATGAAAAAAATATCTGTTATAGTTTTTATTACAGCCGGAATAGTTTTAACAGCCTGCAGCGATATAAAACGTGATCCCGGAGCTATTTATATGCCGGATATGGCCTACAGCAGGGCTTATGAAACGTATGCAGAACGGGATTCATTGATTTTTTCAACCAATGAAAAACGTACAGATGACAAAATATTTTATAATAACCTGCCTGTAAACGGCACTATTGCAAGGGGTGAGGAGATTCCTTTTCCTTTGGCAAAAGATGCACCCGGAGATACAACTAATTATATAGCGGCACGGGCTGTTGTAAATCCGCTGCCTGAATTAAGTGCTGCGCAGATGAAAGAAGCAGAAAGGCAGTACCTTATAAATTGCGGTATCTGCCATGGTACTAAGTTGGATGGAAATGGGCCTTTGTATAAAGACGGAACAGGGCCTTATTCGGCAAAACCTGCAACATTGGTTGGGGATGTTAAATATGAATCAATGCCCGACGGACAAATGTTTTACTCTGTTACCTATGGTAAAAACCTGATGGGCAGTTATGCATCACAGTTAAATAGAGATCAGCGCTGGGCTATCATTCATTATATAAAATCAAAGCAGGCAAAAACCGCCGCGCCTGCCGCAGCAGACAGTACCACTTCAGTAAAAAAATAAAAGTTTAACCTGAGATAAAAGGAAATACAATGGCTTCATTTAGAGCACAATTCGAAATGCCTTCCAAGACAAAGACATGGTCAATGGCTTTAATGGTCATTGGCGCAGCAGCATTGATCATTGGCATGGTTATGCATGGTTTTAGTGATAATGAGCATGAGAAATCTGTTTTCTGGGGTACACTTATGTACAACAGCATTTTCTTTACGCTTATTTGTAATGCAAGTATGTTCTTTATTTGCGCTACTACCCTTGCAATGGGTGGCTGGCAAATGGCATTTCGCAGGGTTCCTGAAGCTATCTCAAAAGCTGTGATTACATTAGGTATTATTACATGGCTCATTCTTTTTTATATTGTTTTTATTGATCACAACCATCATATTTATCATTGGTTAAGTGAAGACGCCAAGACTGATCCTATTTTAAAGGGTAAACTCGGATTTCTTAATCCCGTGTTCTTTCTTATCTGGACTACACTCGCCATAGGCCTCTGGATACTATTAGGCGCAAGAATGAGAAAATTAAGCAGCGAAGCCGATGAAGGTCCGATGGACGCTGAGACCGGTAAAAGTTATATCTGGAGAAATACCGTTACAGGATCTTTGTTTATTGTATGGTTCGCTCTCACAGTTGCCTCAACAGTTCCCTGGTTATGGTTAATGAGCCTCGATGCACACTGGTATTCTACTATGTATAGCTGGTACACGTTTGCGAGTTCTTTTGTAAGTGGTATGTCTTTGATTGCATTGTGGGTAATATTTCTTAAAAACAAAGGGTATCTTGAATATACCAACCAGGAACACCTGCATGATATTGGTAAATTCATGTTTGCCTTTTCTATATTCTGGACTTACCTGTGGTTCTCACAATATATGC
>Ga0187893_10008823_pt1 | contig 15758 bp, 2 predicted proteins | sample MA1701074metaG_FD_139574 | JGI IMG/M metagenome (GOLD analysis project Ga0187893, IMG submission 139574) | White microbial mat communities from a basaltic lava cave in the Kipuka Kanohina Cave System on the Island of Hawaii, USA - MA170107-4 metaG ... | reverse complement strand
TGGTTCAACCCCAACGGGCCGGGTGCCGGCGGCAGGACGCGCATTTGCTTCCAAGGCGGATTTATCGCCGGCGCCTTCGCTGAAACTGCTCCGGGCACGCGAACGTCCGCACCTTTTCCGCTCGTTGGCGGCCAGGGTTATTACCTTGAAGGTTTGTACAAAGAGGCAGGCGGCGGTGATTATATGGAGGTTGCCGCCAAACTGGAAAACAACCCGACCGATCCCGCCACTTTGACGCCCATCCCGGGCACGATGCTAGGTTCTCCGACCGCGCCGGCCAATGTCGCAGGCAGTTTCACGATCACCCAACAGCCCGCCAACGCGAATGCCATTCCTAATGCGGCTGTCGCCTTTACGGTAGGCACCAGCACCGATGTGCCCCTTTGCTATCAATGGCTCCGCGATGGCGCTGAAATCCCCGGCGCGATTGGGCCGCAGCTTCGGTTCGTGGCGGCCGCCTCCGATAATGGCGCCCGCTTCAGCGTGCGCATCTCCATCGTGGGCGGCGCCACGTTGACCAGCGCGGAGGCCACGCTCACGGTCGCTCCTGACACCACGAGGCCCACCATGCTTTCGATCGCCGCCAACGCCGCAGGCACCAGTCTCACGATCACGTTCAGCGAAGCGATGGGACCCTCGGCGGCTGTAGCGGCCAACTACGCCATCAACGGCGTGGCCGCGAGTTCAGCGACGCAGACTTCGCCCACCGTGGTGACCGTGGTTCCGGCTTCCCCGCTGCAGCCCGGCGGTTGCACGCCCAACCAGGTGCGTATCTCAGGTGTCTCCGACGCCGCCGCCGTGCCCAACCCCATCAACCCGAATCCCACGACCGTCTCGTTAAGCTCGCCGCTGATAATTATGCCGCTGGGTGCAACCTGGAAGTATGAAGACTCCGGCAATGACCTGGGTACATCGTGGCGTGACACTGGATTCAACGACACCGCGTGGCTGTCAGGGCCGGCTCCTCTCGGCTTTGAGCCTGGCATCCCGCAGGTCCCGCCGGTGGCCACTCCGATTTCGGATCTTACCACCAACAAGACCGCTTATTTCCGCACTCACTTCAATCTGAGCATTGCTCCCAGCACGGTTGCGATTCTCGCAGTGCTTGAAGTGCTGGATGACGGAGCAGTCTATTATATCAACGGCGTCGAAGCGCGTCGCACCCGCATGCCGGCTGCGCCGGCTGTGATCGATGCCAGCACTCTTGCCATCGCCGGTGGCCCCGAGCCTGTCAATGGAACTCATACCGTCGAAGGTCCCAGCAGTATTTCCAAGGCGGGACTTGTCCAGGGAGATAACGTGCTGGCGGTCGAAGTCCACCCGAATTCGGCGACGAGTTCCGACTCCGTGTTTGGGGTTCAATTGCTGGCATGGACGACGTGCCCGCCGCCAAGTCTGGTCATTGAGCGCGTGGGATCGCAAGTCAGATACACCTGGCCTGATGCGGCCTATCGGCTGGAAACGGCGCCAACGCCGACCGGCCCGTGGACTTCGCAGGCCGGGGCCAGCGGACTCACTCTGCCAGCTTCTGGAGGCAGCGCTTTCGCCCGACTGGTGCTGATATTGGCTCCTTGACCGGCAAGTCAGAGTTTTCCCGAGAGTAGAACGCATGGAGACCGGGGATTTTCCCCGGTCTCTTTGTTTGTAATGTGCAGTAGCATCAGCCTGCTCATTCTGTCGATACGGCGCCCGCCTCGGCCATGGCGGCTTCGAGGATGCGCACGGCGGCAGGCACCACGGGGCGAAGCAGGTCGATTCGCTGGTTCAGCACGCTGACGACTTTTTTTGCGTTGGCTCCCAGCAGGCGGCGGTACCACGAAACGAATTCCTGGTTCACGCGCGTGGCCAGTTCCGCCGGGAAGGGTGACAGTGGCAGGTTCAACCGCGCTTCGCACACGAGCAGCGCGGCCCGAGGCGACGGATTTGCACCCACGGCCAGTTGCCGCCAGAGCGGCAGCGCTTCCTCGATCCGCCCGCTTAGCAGCAGGGCTTGGGCGCGCTGCTCGGCGATACCGGGGTGGGCCGGGAAAACTTTACCCGCTTCGCCGGTCCAGTCACACGCGAACTCCCTGAACTCCGGTTTGCTGAACGCCACCTGGCCGCCGAACAGCCAGAGGGTCGCGTCCGATGGATCGGATGCGATGAGTTGGTGCAATTGCCTCAGCGCATCGACCTCACGGCCATTACCAGCTAGGAAGCGCGCGTAGTCGAGCGACACCGATTTCGATTTCGGATCGGCCTTGAGCGCGTCACGGAACATTTTGTCCGCCGCCTCTGTCTGCTTGAGCGCGGCCAGGCAGAGCGCGAGACAATGGCTTGGCCCGGCCTTGAGGATGTTCTTGTTGACGGGCGAGAGCGCGGGCTTGTCGCGTTTGGCAAGACATCGGCGCATGTGCTCCGCCCCTTCCGCGAACTGTTTCAACTCGATGCAGGCCAGTCCAAACAGCCAGTGCAGCGTGGCCGTAAGTCCGTCGGCCTTCGCCAAGGGCGAACTCAACACGCGCGCCACCTCTGCCGGCCTCTTTGCCGAGAGCAGATGGGTGCAGAACTGGGTCAGCAACGTCTCGCGCAATTCAGGCACAACTTCTGTACGCGGCAGTGCCGACAACGCGCGCCAGGCGTCGTCGTATTGTTCCAGCCCTTCGCTCAGTTTCCCGGCGCGGACCAGCTCGAGGCCGAGATTCATGAGCAAGTGCGGCTCGCCGGGCAGTTCTTCGAGGGCCTTCTGCAACAGCCGGAGATTGCGCGCGATCTTGTCGCGGCTCGTCACCATTTCCTTCGTGTAGCCGTGGTGGAGCAGCGTGGCGTCGCCGAACTTGTTTTCCAGCCCCCACTCCAGACGCCGCACTTCCAGGCTGCTGAAGAGCTGTTCATGGACGTGCCCAATGTGGAACAGCCCCGGCGCGTTGCGGAACAGGCGCGGCACGTAGCTAACCCCTTCCTCTTCGCGGCCCTTGTCGATCATGGGCAGGCGAAACGCGATGGCGGAGTCGTCCTGAAGCAGCTTCAGCAGTTTCTCCCGCTGATCGGGTAACAATTCCTCGTCGGCATCAAGGAACAGAACCCAGTCGCCGGTCGCCCGCTCCAGCGCGGCATTGCGCGCGGCGCTGAAATCGTCGCACCAGTCGAACGAATAGACTTCCGCGCCATAACGGGCGGCGATGTCGCGGGTCCAGTCGGTCGAGCCGGTATCCACGACCACAATCTGGCGAGCCAGGTCGCGAATGGATTCGAGGCAATGGCCGAGGAGACGCTCCTCGTTCCTCGTGATAAGGCAGACGGAGAGGCGCGGGGCGTGGGGCGCGAGCCGCAAGGAGTCTGGCAGAGAAAGCAGGACAGGTGTCTCGCCTGTCCGGGTCCGGCGGGACGCCTGGCCTGCTTTGAGGAACTCTTGAGCGGGCTTCCATTTCGGCGCGAGCTTGCGGGTTTGCTCGGCGAGTTGTTTGGCGCGTTTCATGTCGCCTGCCGCGCGCGAAATCTCCGCCAGCAGCAGACAGGCTTCGGGATGAAAAGGGCGCGTTTCCAGAGCCGCCGCTGTTACCTTCCACGCGGCCTCCAGTTCGCCATCGCTGAACAGGGCGCGTGCCTGCGCAAGGTGACCAATCCGCGCGACGGGCGGCAGCGCCATCGGCTTGGAAGAACGCGGAGGTGGCGCGGACTCGTCCGTGTCTTGAGCCGCCAGGGTTTGCAGCCGCAGCGCGGCGGTTTGCGCAGCGCGTTCCCAAGTCCATTCGCGGCGGACGTGTTCGCTGGCGGCCTGGCCCTTGGCGCGGGCTTCGTCGCGATGCATCGCAAGCCACTTCATCTTTTCGCCCAGCGCCTTCAGATCGGGTTCGAGCATCCAACCGGCCCGCGCCAGTTTCATTCCGCTCACGCTGGCGCCGAATTCCCTTCTCAGCGCAGGGATACGATAAGAGAACTCATCTGTCGCGAAGTCGTCCGTCGAGCCACCGCCGGTGACAATGACCGGCCGGCCACACGCCATCGCTTCCAGGACAGGCAGCCCAAAGCCTTCGCCGCGGTAGGGATGAACCAGGCAATCGCACGCGGTGTACAGGCCGGGCAGCGCGTCGGGCGCTAGATCGTCATTCAAGTAAAGAATCTCCGGCGCATTGAGCCGTGACTGCGCGGCGCGAATTTGCGACTCAAAGGTCTGGCCCGTATACACGCCCTGCCCACCAAAATCCTTGATGACCAGGCAAACGTCGTCCGCGGCCGTGAAGGTTTCGAGATACGCTTTGAGCAGCAGGTCCGGTCCTTTGCGATGAATCGTCCCGCCCACGAATAGGAACTTGAACTTCTTCCGCGTCGCCAGTGCCATCGGTTTTGCATCGGGCCGGAACAATTCGGGGTCGATGCCGTTGGGCACGACGTGGACCTTGCGCGGGTCCACGCCGGATTCGACATACACGCGCCGGACGTATTCGCTTGGCGCCCAAATCTCGTCCACTGCCTCCAGACGTTGCACCCATTCCTCCGGCAGCACGCCGAACTCCCACGGCTGAATCAGCACCCACTTGCCGGAGGCTGGCCGTTCCCAATTCGGTGGCCAGGAGTGGCGGATGGTGACGTGCGTATTCTTCGGCGCTGGGTATTTCAGGCGCCGGGCGGTTTCTACGAGCGCGCGGTGGTGGGCCAGTTCGGGCGGCACGACGTTTTTGGCGACGCACGCCAGTGAAATCCCATCTTGCTTTGCAAGCTGCCGGGTCAGTTCGCGGTTGACCTGCGAGAGGCTGCCGAAATCGAGGAAGGAACCTTCAAGCGCGACCGTGAGAGATTGCCGATTTCCACTTGGCGATTGCCGATTGGTGGAACTGCGTAACCTGGCCGGCGGGCAGGCAGGTTTTATCAATCGTTCTTCAATGATCCGAACCCGCTCGAGCATGAGTTCGGCAACCACATCGGTGCTGAATTGCTCTCTCGCCTGCTCGCGGGCCTTCGCGCCTTTGGCGCAAGCTTCGGCGGGGTTCCGTTGCACGTGGCGCATCAATTCGCGCAGATGCCGCTCGGATGGATTGGCCCAGCGTTGGCCGTGGTATTGCCACTCGTCCAGTTCCAGGCCGGTGGCTGGGACCAGTTCGCAGTCGAGCGGATAGGCCGTGTCGGCGGTGAGAATGTCGAGGTGCGCGCCCCAATGCGTGGCGATGACGGGCAGGCCCATCATCATGGCTTCGAGCGTCACCCGGCCCCAGGCTTCTCCGCGACCGGGCACGACGACGCAGTCCACCGCGCGATACAGGCGCGGCAGGTCGGCCTGCGGAACCTCTGCGAGCAATTCGATGCGGGGCAACCGCATTCCGCCAAGGTTCAGCGACCGGGTGAACTCACGGATTTGTTGTTCGATGGCCGCGCGCGATGCGGCTGCCGAGCGTCGCGGAAAACTCGCGCGCAGGTAAAGGCACACGTCATCCTCCGCTGAGAATTCGCGCAAGTAGGCCGCCAGCAGCGCATCCCATCCCTTGCGCGTGCGCCACTCGAACATGGCGAGGAAATTGAACGCGGCGCGGTTGGGAAGCGGCAGCGGTTCATGCTTCGCCGGATCGAACAAACGGGCATCGACCGCGCTGGGAACCACCACGAGCTTGTCGCGCTCGACTCCACTGGCGGTGAACGCTTCGGCGTGAAAGCGGCTGGGGACCCAGAGTTCGTCCATCTGGTTGAAGGTCTTGGCCCATTCCACGGGCAGGCAGTCGGCGGCGAAGCTCGTCCGCGCAATGTGATACCGGGCGTCGCGCACGCGCTTGAGATTGTCGCCGTCACCGAAGGAGATGCCGATGCCGCCAAGGCAGAAGTTGAAGCGCGTGCGGGTGCTGAGCAGAGCGGCGCGCAAGGCCTCCGGCAATTGCTCATCGTAATCGCGCGAGTAGGGTTCGCAGTAATCGAACGTAGCGAGGTCGGTGCGCCCGGCCAGCGACGTGGCCAGGTTCAAGGCATCCCCAGTGGTCCCGCTGCGATGCAAGAACGAGGCAGCCAGGCGGACGGGTAAGTTGAGTGACGTGAGAGATTCTGAAGATACAAACGGCAAGACTGCTCCACTTGGCACATCGCGCGGAGCCTGACGTTTGCCAAACTCAATCGGCGAAACGGCGGGCGGGGCCTCGATGGGCGCAAGCTGCAACTGTCCGCGTTCAATATCGTCGCGCAGTCTGGCCGCAACTTCCGCCGGGAAGTGTTCCAGAAAACTCAAATCGCCCACGGAGCGTTGTTGAAGCAGGCGGGCCACGACGAGGTTTTGGCCAGCGGCGACATTCGAGGGATCGGCTCTTAGCGCCTGTTCGTAGCAGAAACGGCTGTAGGCGAGGTCTTGCACGTAGTTGCTGAACCACGGCACTTCGTGTTGCATCGCGAGATTGCCGAGGGCAGTCCACGCGCGGGAGGCAGATGCTGCATCCGACGGGTCCACGGCGTAGAGCCGTTCGATCGGCATCTGGCTGCGATACTGGCCAAGGATGCGGTCGTTCTCGTTTTTCGATTGAGCGGCGGACTTCCAACTCAGGCCCTCCGGGTTTTGGAAGAACAGGCTCAACGGCTGTGGCACATGCACGGCGCGCAGGCCGGCTTGCACGAAGCGAAACAGGAACTCCCAGTCGCCGGGCGCAGTGTAGGTCGGATCGAATGGGCCAAGTTTGTCGAACACCGTCTTGCGCCACATCGGATGGCAGCCGGTGACGCAATACATCATGACCGTGGCCGGGTGATACGGCGGATGGACGACGTGACGGAGGATGTTCGGATGGGCGAACGAGTCGTTCGGCACCGTGGAGGTGTAGTAATCGCCGTAGGCCAGATCGGCTTCGGGATTCGTTTCGAGGGCAGCGGCGAGTTTCTCCAGCGCGTCGGGGCGATGGGCATCGTCGCAATTGGCGTTGGCGATGTATTTGCCGCGCGCCAGGGCGATGGCGCGATTCCAGGCGGCGTAAAGCGTTTCGCGCTCGGTGCGGTGGTAGCGGATGTTCGCGTAACGCTTCTGGAATTCCTCGACGGTGACCCGCTCGTTCTGCGGCGAGCCGCTGTCGATGACGATGATCTCCAACTGGTCGAAGATGGTTTGCGCGACGAGATCATCGAGGCAGGCGCGGATGTATTTCTCGGCGGCGTAGGCAGAGACGATGACGGAAACGAGGGGTTCGGTGGCGCCAATGCAGGACAGGCTTCCGGCTTGTCCCGGTTTTGTTGAGATCAGTGCGGGCGTGGGTCGAGTCCCTGGTGATTCACCGCCACTGCCGGACGGACCAGGCTGGAAGCCTGCCCGACTGAGCCTGGCCAACATCCTTTTCGCCTCCGCGTTGCCGGATTGGAATTTAAGCGCTTCCTCGCAGGCGGCACGCGCGGTGTCGAGATCACCCGCGCCTTCAAACGCGGCGGCCAGGCCGAGCAGCACGCCGATGTCCTGTGGCGTTTGCCGGAGCAGCGCAGCGTAGCCGCGCGCGGCATCGGCGAAGCGCTCCTGCTGAAGGTTGAGATCGGCCAGCAAGCGGAGTGCGGGGCCGTTTTCCGGGTCCAACTGCAGCGCGCGACCGAGCGCAGACTCGAACTCTTCCACGTTTTGGAGGCGAAGGCAGACATTGGCCAACAGGACGTGCAGCAACGCATCGTCGGGCCGGCGCGAAACAGCTTTGCGAAGCGACAGCCGGGCGGACGGCAAATCGCCAAGTTGAAAGTGGAGGTTGCCGAGGGCAGTGAGCAATTCCACCGAATCGGGCGCCTGTTCGACGGCGCGGTCCAGGTGTTCGACGGCTTCGGCGAGATTCCCGGCATTAAAACACCGCTCGGCCAGTTCGAGATGCTGGCGGTCGGTCGTCGGGAGATTGATCTGCCCCAACCCCTTCCCGGCTTGTGTCGGTTTTCCGGCGACCACCGTGTGCAGCCGCTCGAACGGCGGACGAAATGCCACGCCGGTCCCCGCGCCGTGGCTGTGCTCGATGAAGAGGTATTCGGGGAACTTCGCTTTGTATTCGTTCCAGAGATCGCGCAGATCGAGGTGGCTCGGATTGTCGATGTCGTCGAAGACCAGCGCGCCGCCAGGGGCGAGACGGGTGAAGGTGAGGTCGAGATCGAGCTTCGCGCCTTCGCGAGTGTGATCGCCGTCGATAAAAATCAGGTCGAACTGCGCGGGAGATTTTGAATCGCCGAAGAACTTTGGCAGGGTCTGGTGTGAATCACCCGCGATGAGCGTGGGCGGGTTCGTCACCCCGAGCTTTCGCAATTCGGCGAGCACGAAGTCGGAGCCTGGATTCGTCGTGTGGATGCCTTGTGCGGGCACAGAGCCGTAATCGGGAATCCACAAGTCGAAGCCGACTGCCCGCGTGGCTGGCGATTCGACGAGTACCTGGGCCAGGGAACGCCCACGTCGAACACCGACCTCAAGATAGGTCTTGGGCTGGAACGTGCGGGCGAACCAGTTGAGAAACGTGGCGGCATCGAACCACGGGGTTGTGGTGTCCGCGTACATCTTGAGGTTGCGCTCCAGCCAGTAGTCCTTCTCCAGGCGGGAGATGATATTGAGCACGCGCTGGCGTGGCTCGAAACCGGAAGCAGCCTCCATGAGGCTTGCAGCCAGCCTGCTGTCGGCATCCTGCCGGTCGCACGTTGTGGCAGCCGCGATCTCTTTCTTCGCATCAACAAAGACCGGGATAATTTCCGCGCCCCTTGGAGCGAGAAACGGTTCCGCGCTTTTCCAGCGGGGAGAATTTGCCTGCGCTGGCCACAGGCAAACGTCCTGCACGAACACGCGAGGTTTGTTGGATGAAGCGGCCAGCGTCTGGCGAATTGCCTCGGCCACCACGATCGGGTCGAGGCTCTTGACGCAGTGGACGGTCGGGAATTTGCAGGCCCAGTTGCAGCCGTAACATTCCAGAGGCAGGCAGGCCACCGAAGTCAGCGACGAATAGGGGAGGAAGCGACCAAAATGACCGCCGCCGAGCACGACAACATTGGGCAGGCCGACGGCACAGGCCATGTGCGCGCCTGCTGAATCCGCGCCGACGTAAAGCCGGCATTTACGGAACAGCGCAGCCATTTCGCGCAAGGTGGTCTTTCCGCACAGATTGCTGGACGGGCCGGGGAGCTGCGCGGCAAGTCCTTCGGCGGCACTGGTGACTTCCGAGCCGCCGAAGATCAGAAAGTGATACCCCGTCAGTTCACGCAACGTTTCGGCCAGGCGCGGATAGACTTTCCAATCGTGCTGCGAACCGGGGAACAGCGCGATGGTGCAGGCGGGATCCAGTTTCTCTTCGATGAAGAACGCCCTGGCCAGCGCATCGTCTTCAGACGAAGTCCAGACCTGCGGTTCCAGCTTGTCGGCCTCGATGCCGAGCCCGGCGAGAAAATCGCGATGGCGCTCCAGTTCGGGTTTCACGTCACCAGGACTCGGAAGCAGCCGGGTGTAGAAGCGGTTGAACTCTGCCCGCTCGCGTGCGGAGATGTTTGACAGGTTCCCTTCCAGGCCGATGACTTGTGGCGCCTGTTGGGCGTGAATCAAAAGCTCCGTCAATGATTCGCGGGAATAGAGGGAGTTGAGGATGAGGTCGGGCTTGAACTGCGCAATCTCGCGAAGGATTTCACCACGCGCCTGTTCGTCGTCCTTCACCTTCTGCCAGTCGAAGCAGATCACCGTGTCCACAAACGGACAGGCCAGGTAAAGGTCGGTGACGTGTTCGCGGCCGAGTACGGCGATTTTCGCGCCGGGATACTTCGAGCGAATCAGCGGCAGCATCGGTGCGGCGAGCACGGCGTCGCCGATGGCATCGGTGCGGACAAAGAGGATGCGCCGGACATTGTCCGCAGTTGGTTTCGTGGAGGCGCCTTGCGCCCCGAAACCTCCAGGACCTCCCGCTTCTTCTCCCTCTCTTCCCGAGGTACGAGGGAGGAGAGGGCCGGGGAGAGGAGGTTTTTGCGGGATGGCCCCTCTCTCCGGCTCTCTCCCCGTTCGTTCCTCACGGGGAGAGAGAGAAAAGGCGCCTTCGAACCGCTGGTTACTGGGCAGGGAGGTCGATGGGTCCGCAGTCGACGTAGATGGAGTCGCAGGGCCGACGGATGCGTTCGGATTGCTCCCAGACTGGCCCACCATTCTCCCTCTCCCTGGGGGAGAGGGCCGGGGTGAGGGGGAAGAGAGCGATGGCGCAACCGATATGCTCGAATCCTGAGTAGAGTCGAAGAAAGTCCACGCACCAGACTTGTCCTTGGCAGCCAAGGGAACTATGCGCTGCGACTCGGCGGTGTTGACCTGTGCGCCGTCCTTCACCCATGCGAAATGATCTTTCAACGCGACCGGGAACCGGCGCTGTTGTTGGAGCTGTCGCCACTGCCGAAGCGCGCCCGCATAGCCATAGTAGGTTTGCTTGAACTCAAGCTGCTCCGGCGTGGCGTAGGCAAAGTGTTGAAAGACCAGTTCGGCGGCTTCGGTCTCCGCGTGGCGAAACGGTTTTATCGTTGCGAGGTCAGCCCACTTGCCGTTGCCAATGGGGCGGCACAATCGCGGTGGTTCGTGCGCCAGCCAGCGGCAGCCGGCCGTGAAACGCCAGGTGCGAATCCATTCGTAGCCCGTATTGTTGCCGTAGGTGTTGCGCGTGGTGATGACGAGATGCTCACCGACGAAGTAGTGGCAAAAGTAGAAGGCGGAGGTTTTCTCTGGATGCGTGAGGAACAGATTGCGTGCCGTGGCGAGTTGTTCGGCGGTCCACAACTCGTCCGCATCGACCTGCCAGAGCAGACATTCCTCGCGGATATTTGCCAGCGGGGCATTCACCATCTCCAGCTTGCCGTCCCAAAGCGCGCCGCCGGGCTTGCGGTAGAGCGTCACGTTGTTCGGAAATCTCCTGGCCAGATCATCGAGATATTCTGTGGTGCCGTCGCGGCTAAGGCCGTTGCGATGAAGGGTGGGCGCGATACGTCCGCCGTGCTGCTTGCTCCATGCGGTGTCGTGGTTCAACGCGGCGACGCCTTCGACAATGTGCCAGTGCCACGCGAACGGCAGTTGCTCAAACGCTTTGATATGATGTTCGATGAATGGTTTGCCGTTGAGAACGATGGTGAAGAAGTGGATCGGGAGGTCCACTTCTGTCGGCGTGCGCCCGTCCCCGGGCGCAGAATCAGTCGAACGACCAACCGCGTCAGGATCGTTCGATACGTTCAAGCGTGCGGAGCGGGCTGCGCCCGGAGGCGAGCGCACGCCGCTGGCGACCTTTGCCGCCGGTAACGCAATGTAGTTCTCGTAGAATGATGATGAATCAACGACCTTGCGGCCGAGGCGTCCGTCCTCTGCGATCGCATAGCACTCATAGCCGTGGCGGGCGAGGTAATCGAAGACGGGCCGGGCCGTGGTGTTCAGCCCTTCGAGCATCTTGCGGGAGATCTCAAACTGAAGGAAGCCGATGGCCTTTCGCTCCAGAAGTCTGCCAGTGCCTTGCAAGGCGCGAAGCTCCGCGCCTTCCACGTCGAGCTTGAGATAGTCGATGCGCTCAATGCGCTGGTCGCGGCAAAAGTCGTTCAGTGTGATGGCATCGACCTCAACAGTTCCGACGATGGGAACGAACTGGCCCTGGCGCTTCGGGTCTTCCATGCGCGGTTGGCCCAGCCCGTTCCAGGACGAATACTCCTCCGGGAACTGATGAAGCGTGACGCGAGCGCTGCTTTCGGCCACGGCGTTTTGCAGCAAGGCGACGTTCCTCAACTCCAGGCGCTGGATATCTGAGGCAAGCCGCTTCGCCGAGTCCGGCGTCGGCTCGAACGCGATGACCCGGCCCGTTTCGCCGACGAGCAGACTGAACAGCCTGGTGTATTTGCCCGCGTGTGCGCCAACATCAAAGACGGTCATGCCTTCTTTTACCAACGAGCGGACAAGCTTCTGTTCCTTGAGTTCGGAGTCGAACTGGTAGTCGGGAGGTAAGAGGTGCGAGGTGAGAGGTGCGAGCGGAGAGTCAGTTCGCCCTTCTGACTTCTCACCTCGCACTTCTCGAAACGGCCCGGCCAGCACTTCGACGTAGCGGCGCAGCAGCGAGCGCTTGAATGCCTCGGCTTCCTTCGCGATTGCGGCCAGATCTTGCTGTTGTATCCGTGCGAAAGCTTCGTCGAACTTTTGCCGCGTGTTGACCCAGACTGAATGCGAGAAGCCGTCGAGCGTGTGCGTGTGGCGGTCAGTGTCGTTGATAATGATGCCGGGGATGCCGTGGCCGTTGGCAAAGAGACTCGAGTGCAGCCGTGTGGTGATGACCAGATCGTAGCGAGGATAGATGTCGAACAAGCCCTGGTAGAAGGACGAGAACAGGACAGGAATCGAAGTACCGCGCAACGCCTTGAGGAAATGGAAGTATTCGGTCTTGTGGTGCGCGAAGACTTCGACCGTGAAGCGCCTGGAGAGTTCAAGCAACACATCCGCCGCCAGCTTCGACTGCTTCGCGGCACAGGAGTGGTTCACGAGTCCCTGGCCATGCGGTAACTGGATGGAAAAGCCGATACGCTCGATCTTCCTGCCGGATGGAATGTCTTTCACCTCGGGGACAGAGAGGATGGCCGGACAATTGACGTGGACGTAGGGCGTCCCCGGTTGCCGCAGGAACTCCGGCGTCTTCGCCGTGCGCCCGGTGATGATGCGGGCGCACTTGAAAATGGTCGCCTCCGGTTCCTTTGAGACGTGTTGCGCCACGTAGTCGTTCTCGTAGCCGGCGCCGATCAGATACACTCGGTCCTGCAAACCATTCTCGATGACCCAGCGATAAAGGTCCTTGATCTCGTCGCCCGCCGAAAGGCCGGCGATGACCACGGCGTCCACACTGTCGCGGAACTGATCAAGGTCGCCGCGCGAAACGTAGTTGGCGATGCCGGTGAACTTGCTCTGCGGAAAGAAGTCGGCGTTGAAATTGTAGAAGAGGAAATTCAACGCGACATCGGGAAACAACTCGCGCAGCACTCGAATGACGCCATCCCGCACGAAGTCATCGCCGGGATTCCAGAAGTTGGTGCCGGAGATGACGATGTTCATCGTCCGCAGTGGCGCAGGCTTGGCGGAGGGTGCGGTGGACATGAGAGCGGTCGATTAACGCTTGCGAAAGATGATCCAGGTGACCCACGGATGGTTCGGGTCGTTCTGTTCGGCAAGCTTTGCGTGGAATCGACGCCCGCCCAGGCCGCCGTGCCCGTCGTCGATGGCCAGGTTGTAGAGGAGCGCCTGGCGGTTGCCCCACCCGGCTTTCACCAGCACTTCAACGCGGTCGAACAACTCAGCCAGGCCGTCCGGCAGGAAGCGGTAGTAGTCATTGAACGCGGGCAGGCCGTGGCGCGGATTGTAGGCGCAGGTGGTGTGGATGCCGATGCCACCGGGCTTGAGCACACGCACCAGTTCCGCGCCAGCCAGCCAGGGCTTGGGGATGTGTTCAAGAACCTGGTGGGAATAGACGAGGTCAAACTGTCCGTCGGCGAAGGCGATGAGCCGCTGCGCGTCGTGCTTCGGATAGCGTGCCTCCTGAATCCGGAGGTCAGGCCAGCGCGCGCGGGCCATCGCATCCAGGTCTGGATTGTGATCGATGCTCAACGCGCACTGCGGCGAATCGCGCGATTGCAGAATCCACTGCTGGACGGCGCGCATCATCACCGTCTGCGGCGTCCAGAACTGGCCGTCGGTAAAGGGGCCGTTCGTTGCCTGAGTCATCATAGCGAATCCGAAGTCAGAGGCGCACGGCCTTCAGGCCGCTTCAACGTCCGAGGGGCCTGCGATTGATGAATGCCGCGCTCCGACTCATGGGCCATGGTTGGCGACATACAACTGGTTTCACCTGGGCGGCACGACGCGGAAGAAGCGGGCCGGTTCCGCAGGATCGATTGGCGCAATCCAATCGAGACTGCCGCTGCTAATCGTGGCGCCATGAACCGGAGTCCAGTTCTTGAAGTCCGTGGTGGTTTCGATCACGACAGGCGCTCCGTTCGGCCCGGTGACGCGCAGCAGCAGTTCCCGGTCACCGATGGCCCTGAACGAACTGATGGAAACAATCGCCGCCGCAGGCGGATCCCCGAAGGCGTCAGTGATCGTAACCGTGTTCGTAGTGAAGCTACCGGCTGCCGCATTGGTCAGGTTGAGCAGGCGGATGCGGAAGGTTTCGGGCGATTCGATGTCGTCATCGAACGCGATAGTGACGGAGATGATCTGTTCCGTTTCACCCGGCGCGAAGGTGAGCACACCGCTGGCCGCCGTATAATCCGCGCCCGCAGTGGCGCTGACATTCGCCGTCAGATAGGCGACGCTCACCTCGGTGTTCGTCACGCCTGTGCGTTCGACGATGAGGTCGATGCTGCCGTCCAATTCGTTCACGGAATCAGTGGCGGCAGTGAAAGCAAGGTAGGCCACGTCATCGTCAATGATCGTTACGGTGTTTGTGCCGGTGCCGAGTGACGAGTTTGTAATTCCGCTCAGGATGACGCGGAACGTTTCGTTGCCCTCATAGAGCAGGTCATCGGCAAGCTCGATGGTGAGCGTGTTGGTTGTCTCACCGGGGGCGAAGGAGAAGGTTCCATTGGTCGCGGTGTAGTCGTTGTCGGCGCTGGCCGTGACATTGGTCGTGGTGAAATCAATGGCCACGGCGGTGTTCGTAGCACCGCTGCGGATGATAGTGAGGGTGACACTCACATTCGTCTCCGCCAGCGTCACGGCATTGGTGGTGAAGGCAATGGTGCTGGCGTCGTTGTCGGTGATGGTCACAGTGTTCGTGCCCGTGCCGATGGTGGCGTCCACGGGATTGCTCAACACCAGACGGAAGGTCTGATTGCCTTCCTGCAAATCGTCCTCAGCGACATCGACGGTGATGGTGTGGCTCGTCTCGCCAGCGGCGAAGGATAGCGTGCCGTTGGTTGCGGTGTAGTCGCTGCCATCGACAGCGGTCACATCGATTGATGTGAAGTCCACCGTGACGACGTTGAAGGTCGTGCCGGAGCGGTTGAGGGTTAGCGTGAGCGTTCCGCCGTCTTCCGCGATATTGGTCGAGGCGGTGGACCAGCTCAAGATGGCGGAGTCATTGGTGTTGATGGTGATGACCTGGTTGCTCGTGCCGAGGGAAGTGTTGCTCGGAGTCTGCAAGCGATAGGCGATGAACTCCCGATTCTCGGCAATAACGTCGTTGATCACCGTGACCGTAAAGGTATTGGTGGTGATGCCAGGCGCGAAGGTCATCAGACCATTCGTTGCCACGAAGTCACTGCCCGCGGTGGCCGTGGTCGTTGGGGACGGAAGATTGGTGAAGTTCACGCTGATTGAGGTATTCGTTGCACCTGAGCGAACTACAGTCAGCGTCACGGTGTTCGTATTTTCCTCAACGACGATCGAATTGGTCGTGAAGCTGACACTACTCACGTCGTCGTCGGTAATGGTCACGATGTTCGTGCCAATGGTGAGAGTGCTGTTGGACACGTTGCTCAACCGCACCTGGAAGGTCTCGGCGCTTTCCTGGGTCGCGTTGTCGGCCAGATCGATGGTGACGGTGTTCGTGGTTTCGCCAGGATTGAAGGTGAACGTGCCATTGGTCGCCGTGTAGTCGCTGCCAGCGAGCGCGGTTGCGTTCGTCGTCATGAAGTCCACCGTGACAGTCGTGTTCGTCGCGCCCGAACGGACCACGGTGAGCGTCACGGTGCCATTGGTCTCGTCGGTGGATGTCGTGCCAGCGGTGAAGCCGACGGTGCTTACGTCATCGTCGGTGACCGTCACGGTGTTCGTTCCCGTGGTAATCGTCGCGTCCACCGGGCTGCTCAGGACGATGCGGAAGGTTTCCGCGCTT
>Ga0187893_10008821_pt1 | contig 15761 bp, 31 predicted proteins | sample MA1701074metaG_FD_139574 | JGI IMG/M metagenome (GOLD analysis project Ga0187893, IMG submission 139574) | White microbial mat communities from a basaltic lava cave in the Kipuka Kanohina Cave System on the Island of Hawaii, USA - MA170107-4 metaG ... | reverse complement strand
CCGGAGCCTTCGGGTGTTCCTTCGCGCGCATGATCTCGACGTCGGCCACGTAAACGAGGCGCGGCGGCTCGTAGTTGCGCTGGATCCCTGGAACTGGATTCGGCGCCATCGTGCGGCCAGTGCGCCTGGACCAGTTGAAGACGGTGGAGAGCAGCGAGATCTCCCGATTGCCCTTCACCTTGGCCGAGCGGCGCTCGAGGTACTGCTGGCAGTGCACGGTGCCGATCTGGTCGAGCGGGATGTGGCCGAACGCGGGCAGCAGGGACACGAGGTACTTCTCGTACTGGTCCTGCGTCTTCGGCCCGCGCTTCGCAAGCTCCAGGCGCTTCCAGTCCTCGGCCACCGCAGCGAAGGTGCCGGCGATCCCGGCCGCGTTCTCGCGCCGCGCCCACTCCATGCGCGCCGCGTTGAGGTTCGTGCCGATCGGGATCTTCTTGCCGCCGCCCGTGTAGTAGTACGCCACGGCTCCCGATGGATAGCGCCGACGCGCCATGTTCGGCGGCAGGTCCGCGTTCTCGGTCTTCTTCGGGCGGCCCATCGGTGCGCTCATCTTACGGGCCCCAGGGAGTACTCGGGGACCTGACCTTTATTCAACAGGTTGGACTGCACCACCGGGCGACCCGCGGCGTTGACGAAGTGCGGCACGCCTTGGCGCTGCAGCCACTCGATCTGCTTCGAGGGCTTCACGTAGCCAGTGAGCTGGCGCAGCTGGGCAGCGTCGAGGAACACGCTCACACCACCAGGTGGCCGCGGACCAACTCGACCTGCTCCTCCAACGTCTTGACCCGGCGCTCGAGCTCGGCGATCCGGTCAGTCGGCCCCATTCTGTCCTTTCGGTGCCACTCGTTCCGACAGGTGGTGGAGCAAAACCGCTGCCACAGGCGCTTGCGCAGGAACGGCTTGGCGCAGCCCTCGCAGGTGGGGGCGCTACCTTGAGCCTCAGCGGGAACGGAAGCGGCTGTAGATGCGTCTGAATGCATTACATCGGCCACTTCTCGCGTGGCGCTCACTTAGCAGGCTCCTTGCTGGACAGCGCCGCGTCCCTCGCGTCCGGCTTGGCGGCAACTACTCTAGCCGCGCGCGCCTGTCGAGTTGGTCCAGTATCAATGCCGATTTCGTCATGCAACGCGCCGACTAAAGTCTCTGGAGCCGGAGGCTTACGCATCCTTCGCTCCTTCTCAGAGAGTGGTGTAAGTGCCGGGTGCTCCTCCGTCGCGCTGTGCTGTGGGGAGGCGGCGAGCATGGCGCGGTAGGCGGCGCATATTCTTGGCTCGATCACCGTCTTCCCTACATCGTCTGCGCCAGCAAAAAAAGCTCGAATCATTTCTAAGGTCGGCTCAATCGGCACTAGCTTCCAGCCAGCAAGCACAGCGCCCTCGGCCTGCTCGGGCTTCTCAGAGGTGGTCATCACCATCCTCCCAAATCGTCAATCTCGGTCAGCACTGCGTAAGCAGCCGAATTGTTCACCAACATTGAAGGCTGGATCATGTTCGCCGAACGAATACGGCGCAACAGATCGATAGGCTTGGAGAAGTGGTCAATCACCGCCAGCATGTAGCCGTAGCGCCGCTCGTCCTTGATCTGCTCCGGCATGAGGTCGATGTCGTAGAGCAGTGAGGCGATGCGTGGATTCTCGTCGATTGCTTGAGCCACTTTGGCGCGGGTGGCTTCGTCGGGCTCGAATGGCGCGCTGGGCTGCGGGGAATAAGTTAGGACAATAGCTATCAAGTCTCCTGCCATATCAAGCGACTCGCTTATTTCAGCACTAGGACCGCATCGCTGCCTTGCAGCGTATATGGCAGATTGGACTTGTCGAAGCACGGCTGTTGTAGAGTTATAGCCAGCCGCATCCGCAGGCACCGCGCCCTCGGCCTGCTCGGGGGAGTTGGGGGAGGGGGTCATTCGAGCCTCGTTCCTTCTTTAATTCCGGGTTCGCATGGAATCTTCTTTAACCACGCTACAGGGTTCCAATCTGCGCTAGGCCCGAGCGCGTCCATTGCGGATTCGTGGCGCTTTCCGCACTTAGTGCAGCGCATGAACCCTGATCGCGCCTTCTCCATCGCGTTGACGCGGAATTTGTCCCCTATGTGCTTAAAAGCATTACAGCACGGCCACTGCACAACCTCAACGCAATCGCCCAGCGCAATAGAATCGTTTTCTGCGTCGCTCATTTCTCCCCCTCCTCGCCGACAACCCTGTAGGCACCAGCCACATCCGCAGGAGCTACCCGTGAGGCCGTAGTCTCCATTGCTAGCTGTCCCTGCGGTGCGGCTGATTCTGTCGGTCCTGTTTGTTCAAGCATATGCGTTTCTGTTCCATTTCGGTCCCCTTCAGGACGTTCAAGTTTGTCGGCTCTGCTATCCAAAGCCTCGTCTAATGTTTGACGCATACCTTCTGCGGTCATGTTCAAAAAAGAATGTTCTTTTAGACCGATAATTCGTCCGATTTCAACATTGAGCACGCCAATCATTTCGCGTAATGTTCTATAACGTCGTGCGTTGTGCTGTGCTTTATCTCTTTCGCATAAGGCGCACGACCCTTCGACGATTTCATGCTCTTTGTTACAGACGATAGTGACTTGTGTAAATTTTGTCATCGGTCATGCCCCCAAGATTGCCAGCAGTAAATATCATCGGCCCGATAGCCTCGACCGCCTTGTGAATCAGTGTCGAAGTATTCCCAAGGCCATCCATTTTCCTTGCAGATGCCGTTGTTCCACTCTACGCGCTCGGCATGGCTTCCCCACAGGCCAAGCAGAAGAAACGGCAAGAAAATTAACAAATCGTAATTCATGAGGAAAGAACTTCGCTCATTGGACGACCGAGTTGTGACCAATCGGACGCATGATTTTGTCCGCCACACTGACAATTACACTTCGGTCCCTTGGCACTGGTGCAGCGGATGTCGCACTTGTGTTCTTTGTTGTAGGTCCCAGCAATCCGCTGCCACGTCATACGAACACCACAGCAAAGCATCGGATTATCTGGGTGCGGCCATGTCTCGTGACGCTCCACTTTATTGCACTTATGGCAGCGGTAAAGTTTGGGGGCTCTCATGCTTCCTCGCTCGGCCGACTGGTGATCTGTTCTGCTGGCTTCGCGGCTTCCTGCGGCGCGAGGGCGCGGATTGCATCGCGGCACCCGTAAGCACCAGCCGCAAAATACGGCGCTGCTGCTTCTGCTTCGTCGCCTAGCTTGTCGCAAAGTTCTGCGCACTCCTCGATGACTGCCGACCGCATCGCCTCGACGCCCTCGGACTTCTGCCGAGCAGCGGTGAGTTCTACACGAAGCTTCCTGACCTCGCTTGCCAGCACGTAAGGCGGTTCCTCGTAATACGGTTCATCTGGCCCCAGCACCGACAGCATGTCCAAACGCTCCTGCTCGACAAGTGCAAGAGCCTCGTCAACAGTCAGCGGGTCCATCAGGATGAGCCTCGGCGTGCCGCTCGTTTCGCTCATGGGCGCTCCATATCCGGCTTGTCCACCGTGAGAAGCTGCGGCTGTAGCGGCTGGTTGAACGTAAGCACCTGTTGCCAGATGCGCCCGCCGAACAGTACACGCAGTCGCTCGCGCCACGACAGCGACCAGCAGCAGGCAATCCGGCCTTCAGGATCATCCGGCCAGCGGTACGCCGGAAGCGGGCGATATTGCGGCTGATCCTTTGCGATGACGACTGTTTGCTCTGGAAACTCGATCAGGTTCACTTCACCCTCCTGCGCATTCGCTGTATGCGTTTCCACAACCGCCACAGGCCATACAGTCCGCCAGTCAAAAGTACCGCGAGGATTACCAGAACGGTCTTGCCGTGCGTCAACGTCCATTCAATCCAGGGTGGAAGGTAAAGGCCGCTCATTTAATTTTCCTCCTCAGCACGTCCCGAAGCTCGCGGTTGTGGGCGTCTCTCCGCCCTGTCACGTCGTTCTGTGCGTTGACCGACAACCCGCCTTCGGGGCCATATTGCCTGCCTGAGTCCAAGCGCAGCGCACTCCCTCCGGTTAGGTCGGTCCTTCTGGCTCCAGACGTTCTCGTGCCGCGATTACTCCCTCGCACTCGGGGGCAGGATGATGCAGCCACGTTTCTCCCTGCGTGACTCAGCGGAGGCCATTGCTGGCTCGCCGTGGCAGTCAAAATTCTGTTCACTTGATTGGCCTCCTCAGCGTCTCCCGAAGCTCGCGGTGCAACTCTCCGATGCGGCGGCAGGCGGTCATCACGTCACGAACCAAAAGCATCGCAGGCTTCCGTGCCGCCGTCGTAGCATGTTCCGCAGTTTTCCCCGGACGTGAACGCGAAAAGCTCACTGTTCGCCAGCAACTCCTTTAGCGAGTGGTCCCGCTTTAGACCCTTAATCGTGGTCAGGTTCGCGTTCGCTTCCAGCGCCATGGCGCGCTCGATGTACTCCGGGTAGACCTCGCGCATGAGTCGAAATTCTGAAGCCGTTCTGTTCGGGCAGAAAAAACAGGACGACTTGCCGGGAGAGGGCAATCCAGCGCGCCGGATCGCCTCGCGGCATTCTTCAAGCCCCCATTCCCATTCAATCAGCGGGTAGCGGTTCACGTACTTCGCGTCCCTGAAAGGCTTCGCGCGCTGAGGTTCATCAAGATCAAAGCCGACGCACTTCTCGATCAACTCGCCACGATCCCAAGCCTCTCTCGCGCGCGGCCAGTTGTTGCACCACTTCTCCTGCGGCTCGATCTTGAATCTCTGGGAACAGGTTTTGAACTTCGGACCGTAGGCGACCGACGGCAGCGCCTTGCGGCGCAACAGGTTCTGCTCAATGTTCTCGCCAGATACGCGAACGACAGTCACTTGGGGAAGTGCGTGCTTCACGCACCAATCGGACATACGCTCGACGTGCCGATAGGTGTGCGGCAATTCCGCGCTAGTATCCGAAAATAGCGTGGCATCGACGTGAATGCCTCTGTCAGCCATGCCGATCAGCATCGCGGTCGAGTTCCAGCCTGCTCCAAAAGCAACGATGCGCGTCACGCTGACATCCCTTGCCGATCCTTCATAGCTTCTGCTCACGCTGCCTGCGGGTGAGGGGCTTCATGCCGGAAAGTCTTGCACTCTAAGATCGCGCGGCCATTCGGCCGGGTCGGCGCCGGCGCGGTCTTTGAGAATCTTGGTCCAGTAGTGCGACTCGCCTTCCGGGCGGGTGCGGTGGTCGGTCGTCGCGTTGCTCCCGAGTTGCTTCACAAAACACGGAACCTGCGCCGCCTTGCACTGCGCGATCGTCGAACGCGCCCACGCTACGTCGAACGGCCGCGCCTTCGCGCCGCCCTGCGAGCTTTCTCCACCAACAATCAGCCAGTCGATAAACGCTAGGTATGGCGTCCAGTCGATCAGTTCGAGCGCTGGTTCGTAACTGACAAAATGCTTGGCTGCTGGCGTGTCTCTCAGCTTGTAAAGGTCGCGCGCAGCCTCGGCTGGGTTCACCACCGACGCACCGATCCAGATGTTCGGCAGTGGTGGAGCGTCGATCATCTTGCTGTGCAGCACCTTTGCGGCCAGCCCAATCCGCTTCGTCAGTACTAGCCAGATCAGGTGCGGCGTTTGGGCGATCAGGCGGAATAGGTCAGTGCGCCATTCCTCCGCCACTTCGTTGTCGAACACGTCGGCGAGCGAGGCGCAGAAGACCTTACGGCGCACGCCATCGCGTTGAGCGGCCCGATCCCACCGCAGCGGCTCCTTCCAGTTCGACTCGCTCGTGCGGTGCCGCGGCTGCCCGACGCCCCACTTGATCTTCATGGCGCTCGCCGGCCGGCTGACTTCGGCGTAGCAGTTGTCGCAGCCCGGACTGACCTTCGTACACCCTATCCACGAGTTGAAAGTGTGGTCTGTCCAGGCGATGCCGGTGCGCTCACCCATGCACCACCGCCTTTCCTCGCTCAAAGACCACGATGCCCTTCTCGATCAGCTTCAAAAGGCTGCGGGCGTGCCCTTCCCAGAAGGCGAGTTCGATAAACACACGCGCAACGATTTCCCCCTGGTCGTTCCGATACCTGCGGCCGTCGTAAAGATCGTGACAGGCATGGCACCCATAGGCTCCCAGAAGATCGTGGGACTTCATCCCGACCCCCTTCCCGGCAGCAGAACCAATAGCGTGGCACCAGACCACCGATTCGGTGGAATGACGGCAAACACCGGGGAAGCGAATCGTGCAGTACTCCCCGCGGGCCGAGTTCGTGATGGTGCTCACGCAGCGAGCCTCACCGGCAGTTGCAGCTGATAGACGGCCTCGTCCACGTCGTCGAGGAATCTCCGTATCTCGGCTTCCAACGCGGTGATGTACTTCTCGTCCCGATGTACGCGGTGGATGTAGACGCGCAGGTGCGCCGGCATGTCCTGCGAGTAGCTGACGAAGTCCCACCAGTCGCGCTTGGCCAACCAGAGATTGCCCTGCACCTGGGCGACGTGCTCGGGCGGGTAGACGCCGCGCATCATCGTTTCGACCTGCACGGTGCTGATCACGCTCTTTATCTCGGCCCCGCCGTCGGCACCGATCAACCCATCGGGCGAGCAGCCGGCGAGCAGGGTGTCGTGCTGAATGAAACCGACGCGCGCCACCAGATTGTCGGTGCGAGCCTCGTAGGCAAGGCGGGCCAACGGCTCCTGCTCGGTGCCCCGGTCCATGTGGGCGTTCCGGTAGGTCTCGACCGGTTTACCGGTGAGGCGCTCGGCGATGATGCGGCGCATGTAGGTCGCGCGCTGCTTGCCCTTCCCCTTGGCGAGGATCGAGTCGAACTCGGAGGCCGAGGCTTTCCCGCATTTGACGGCATGCCATTCCTCCGAGCCCTGCAGGATGTCGTGGACGATCACGCGTCTACTTTGTTGGCGTTGTCGATGAACTCGCCGTGCTTTACCAAGTCGGCTTTCAGTCGCTCGGCGGCCTTGACATCGCCCAGGCCTTCACAGATCGCGAACGCCTCGCGCCACACCGCCTTCGCGGCGTCCTTGCTGGTCTGCTTCTCGATCTTCGCCTTCCATTCGGCGATTTCCTCCTCAGGCATGGTGTTGGCCTTGATCGGCAGCCCCTCGCCGCCCTCGGTGTTCAGGTGGTGCACCGCGGCGTCCAGGCGTTCCCGGCGCGGCCAGTATTTCGAGGCCTGCTTCACGCAGGTTTTCTTGATCATTTCCTCCTCGTCGGTTACCCACGGGCAGGTCTTTGATTTGTCCTTCTGGTATGCCTTCCACGCTTCCGAGCGGTCCCGTATCTCGTTGACTTTCGTCAGCGTCATCGGATGCGTGAGGTAGTCGCCGCCGTCGGTCTTGACCACGACGAACACGCCGATGATCTTCCCGCGCTCGGTGCTGAAGGGCTGGTAGGTGTGCAGCGGTTCCTTGTCCACGCCGCGCAGTTCGAAGATGTCCTTCTCCCGAACAATCACGGCCTGGCCCCACTGGATCGCTCCGCACTGCTGAGCGATGTGCATCAGGCCCATGTAGGACAGGTCGAGGCACACCCCACCCTTGCGCGGCACGAGATACGCCAGCTTCGAGGCTGGGTTCAAGCTGATGCCGATCGCAGCCACGTTGTTGATCGCGGCGTACAGCGAGGGCTTGTTGTTGAGCGCGACCTTCGAAAGGTAGTCGCTCGCGCCAAGGATCTGGATAGCGAACCCAGCCTCGCGGTCGAACTCAATGGCTTTGTCGATCGCCACGCGCCCGAACTGCTCGCGCTGCGATTCGACCAGCGTGGAAACTTCCGTGTTCATGCATTTCTCCTTTTGAGGGCCTGCGCCAGCAACGTGCTGGCCGGGGTAAGGCGGGCGATCTGGCTGCGGGTCTTGCGTAGCTGCTCGTTCACGAGGCGCAATCTGCGTGGCGCCATGGCCATCTGGTCCTCGATCACCTCCTGCTGGGCTTCGAGGCACCACTCGCAAAAAAGCAGGTACAGGACGAGGAGGCGCTTCACCGCGCGTACTCGTGGACGTTGCCCGAGGCTTCGCTCAGGGCCTCGCGCAATTCGTTGTAGATCCGCCGGGCTTTCCCGATGCGGTCTTCGTTCTCGTCGCGGGACTCAACGCCGTGGAACCACGCCTGCAGCAGTTCTTCGGCTTCGACCAGATCGGGGCGCAGGTCACCGAGGGCGGCTTCGATCACCTTGTATTTCTGTGCCCGGCGCACCGAGGCGGCGGCTTGCGCGGCGGCGCTTGGCAGGAACTTGATCGCCTGCGGCTTGCAGCTGCCGGCGTGAAGTCGTTCGGCGAAGCAATCGGAAGGTCGGCTGGCGCCGGTGACCTTGTCGACGTAGGTCGAGGCCGCGCAGTTGCTGGTGCCAGAGAAGTGAGCGCAGTCAGCGCAGACCTTCGTGCTGAGGTTGAAAACGTCGATCGGGTGGCGATCCATCAGGACTCCTCGAGTTCGCGGAGTCGGCGTTCCAGTTCAGGCAGCAAGCCCGCGCGCTTCATTATGCGATAAGGAAGCTCGCCGAGCTGGTGAGCGGGCAACCGATCAAACAAACTGGCGCCCCACTTCTTCAACCCGCACTCCGCATGAACGTAGTGCCTGACTCCATACTTAAACAGCGCCTGTGAGCTGGATTCTCCGTTTCCGCAAAGACGGCAGGTATTGAACTCGTTCATGACGCCTCCCCGAGTTCGCGGAGCAGGGCGAAAGCGTTATCCAAACACGACACAAATTCTCTGTGAAGTTCATTGCCAACGGTCAACCTTGTGTTTCCGAATTGACTTAGTGCCGCTATCAGCTTGGCGCGGTCCTCCAAGAGAGCCTTGATTCTGGCGTGCGCCACACTGCAAAGGTTCTCGCGCTCTCGTTCGTGAACAGCCAAAAGAAATCCGTCTTGGAGGCGCGCAAGTAGTTCCTGATCGCCGCGCGGCTGAATCCACGTCCACGGCTTGTGTAAACCGGGCGGCGTTGTGCACGGCAACTGCGTTGCTGGCTCAATGCATTTCGTGGCCTGATTCATCGCTTCCCTTTCCGGCCCGTTGATTCGGGCAGTGGGGCGATTATGTCCGCATCTGCGGACGTTTGTCAACAAGTGCGGACGAACGGGGCAAATCGATTCCCAGAGGGCCTATCAGGTGGTGTCAGTTACAGCGGGTTGTCGTGACGCCGAAGGATGTCGAACTTGTGCAGCGCAGCGGGCGGGTCGGGGGTGCCTGGCGCTGGAGGGATTGCATGCCAGCACGGTACTCCTCGGCCGCCGCCTGCGCGTTGATGGCAGCACGTTGGCGATCGTCCGCGGCCTGCCGATCCAAGAACGTCGCGGTGACCTTCTGCCACCGATCCTCGTACTGCGGCCTGGTGATGTTGCCGAGTTCGTAGTCGGTTGCGATCGGCACCTTGGCGGCCCGCCATTGCGCGAGCAGGTCGTTGCTGGGGTGGTATACCTTGGCGGCCTGCCACATGCGCATGGCGTGCAGGCGGGGCCCCAGCTTCCCGGTCTTCAGCTGCTCCTCGAGCTGGGAGGACCTGGCAAGCCACCCAGCGTCGCCGTATCCCAATGAGGTCGCGATCCTCGACTCCTCAGCCCGAATTGCGTCCTGCTCCTTGACGTGCGCGGCCTCGGACAATGCGACGTAGCGCTGCCGAACCAGGCCAAGCCATTCCCGCGGCGGGTTTGCATTGAGGAGGGCGTCCAGTTCCTTGAGCAGCTCGCCCTCAACGACACCGTAGTGCGGGTCCGTCCGCATTTGCATGGTCGTGAAGCTCTCGATGCCCTTCATGGCGCGCTCGCCGTCGGCCTTCGGATCCTGCGCCCAAGCGCAAAAGGCGGTCAGCAAAGCGACGAACGTCAGAGCGGTCTTCATTCCGGGTCATCCTCGTGAAACTTCTTCCCGCGCTGCAGGTTCTTGGAGCGCTTCGATTGCGCCGGCGTCGGCACCTGGCCGAAGGCTGCCGCGACGTCCTGATTCCCGAAGGTGCGCAACGGCTTGTTGAGAAAGCGCTTTTGCACTTCTCGATTGCCCGACACCAGGGCGTTGATCTCGAGCACGAGTTCTCGCTGCTGCTCTGGGGTGAGTCCCCGGAAGAGGAGGAGCATCATCTCCTCGCGCGCGTCCTTGGCCACGGCGTCGTCGCCGTTCGCTGTGACCATCTGTCCGTCGCCCGTCGCCAGCCATTTCGGGCTGACCTTCCATTTCTCAGCGATGGCGAAGACCTGCGCCGGCTTGGGCTCACCCGGGCCGAACCAGCGATCGACGGTCTGCTTCGAGTAGCCGAGCGACTTCGCCACGGCGGTCTGACTCCAATCAACCCCAGCGTGACGAGCGGCTTCCCGTAGTCGGTCGTTAAACGGCATCGCGTCCGCAAATCTTGACACCGCGCCCCGGGAAATGGGGTTTCCGTCCGCCGTTGTTGACAAACGTCCGCATATGCGGACAATGCGCGGATGATCTATGACGATTTGATCGTTCATTTCGGTGCTCCCTCAGACGCAGCAAAGGCACTTGGCGTCGATCGCCGGCTGGTGGACGGCTGGAAGAAGCGGCGCATCCCGACGAAACACCAACTGAAGGCCGAGTCCCTGTCGAGCGGGAAATTGACGCCGGACGCCGAAGCCCAGCGAGAAGCCGACGAGCTCAAAGCCATTTTCCAGTCGAGTGCGGCGTGAATTGCTCGACCTGCCACATGAAACATTCTCGTTTTCGCGATGCACGTCATACGGTTGCGGCGTCGTACTGCGCGAAGTGTCACGCGGCCTACATGCGGGCGCATCGTCCGAGGCACCACGAATTGACCAGTGAGCAGCGCAGGCGGAGCAACGCCAGGTCATACGCGAATGTGTACCAGCGTCGGGGGAAGTTGATTCGACAACCGTGTGAGCGTTGCGCGGCGCCGGCGCAGAAGCATCACGAGGACTACAGCCAGCCCTTGCAGGTTCGCTGGCTTTGCCGCCCGTGTCACCTTGAGGCGCATCGTCAAGCGGCCAATGTTCCGCTGCCGGCGCCCGCTCGATCGCGCGGCGCGCGACTTCCTCAACAAGCCACTGCGGCAGGCACTCGCTGATGTGCTTCCAAGCCATGCCAGCAGCGTCTCTTTTTTTCGCCTGAGTCCACAGTCCAATGACGTCCAAACTTTTGCGCGCGGTGGACTCTCAGGGAGAAATCCCGCTTACCAAGCCGGCCCAACAACAGCCTGTTGATCCGGAGGTGGTCTTCAAGCAGCCGACATTCTCGGCGGCGATCCGGCTCGCAGCCAACTGCTCCGGTCTGGAGGAAAAGGAAATCTACGTCCCGCTCAAGATCGACGCGAGCCACTGGACGCGAATCCTCAATGGCGCGGCGCATTTTCCAACCGACAAGCTCGAATTCTTCATGGACATCGTCGGCAACGAGATCCCGCTGCTGTGGCTTGCGCACGCGCGCGGCAAGGGGCTCGTGCTGCTGCTCTCTGAGGCCGAGCGCTTGCTGAAGGCCGAGCAGGAAAGGGCAGAGAAGCTGGAGGACGAGAACAAGCTGCTGCGCGACGTGCTGCAGGGGAAGGCGTGATGCGGCCGCCGGTACTCCGGCTGCACTATGATGAGCTGATCGCGCGCAGGAGGGCTGCGTGAAGCACTTACGCCGCGTCGCGGTCATGTTTGCAGCCGCGCCAAGCGTCTACGACGGATTTGCCGGCGTCGATGTGTGGAACAAAACGCGGGACGCCAGACGCTTCCCGGGTGGGATGCCTGTCGTAGCTCACCCGCCGTGCGCGCAATGGGGGCGTCTCAAAGCCTTCGCCAACGATGATCCTGCGGAGAAATTGCTCGCGCTTTTCGCGGTAGAGCAAATTCGTACTTGGGGGGGGGTGCTGGAACACCCGTTTCCTTCTTCTCTGTGGACGGAGGCAAATCTCCCTCGGCCTGGCGTGCGTGATCGTATCGGCGGATTCACATTTCCAGTTCATCAAACGTGGTTCGGCCATCGTGCGCGCAAACCAACTCTGCTTTACATCGTTGGCGTAGAGCCTTTCGCTCTTCCGTCGCTTCCGTATTCGATGGCCGAGCCTTCAGTCGTGATCTCCACGAGCACGAAGAAGGGCGAACGCTTGCCTGCGCTGTCGGGTGCGCACCGAGCCGCGACGCCGCCGGAAATGGCGAAATGGCTAATAGCCGTCGCCAGAGCAGTGCGCATCCCCACTCAAACTGCACAGCAACAAGTCGCCCGCGCGCAGTTCGAGGACCAGGTTGTAGAGGTGGCGGCGTGACCCCCAAGCGCCCGGTCCTTCGATACCACGGGTGGAAGTGGTGAGCGATTACCGCTCGTTCCTTTCTCAAAAGGGAAAGGCAGACCCCGCTACAGGGCTGGCATCCGTACCTGCTCTTAGTCGCGCTCTGTTCGATTTCCAGCGCGACATAACAGCATGGGCGCTACGTAGGGGCCGTGCCGCGGTGTTTGCTGATTGCGGTCTAGGCAAGACGCCGATGCAGCTTGAGTGGGCGCGGCACGTTCCCGGCAATGTGCTGATCCTAGCGCCGCTCGCCGTGGCCGCGCAGACGATCAGAGAGGGAGAGAAGTTCCGCGTAACGGTACGCAGTGCTCGACGGCAGGAAGATGTTCAGCCAGGCATCACGATCGCCAACTACGAAATGCTCGATCACTTCGATCCGTCCTATTTCACTGGGATCGTGCTCGATGAGTCTTCGATCCTCAAAGCCTACGATGGCAAAACGCGCACGGCGATCATTGAAGCGTTCGCAAAAACACCGTTCCGGCTTGCTTGCACTGCAACTCCAGCTCCGAACGACTACATGGAACTAGGCAATCACGCAGAGTTCTTGGGGATCATGAGCCGCGTGGAAATGCTCTCCATGTTCTTTGTCCATGACGGCGGGGAGACGCAGCAATGGCGGCTCAAGGGCCACGCCGAGTCTGAATTCTGGAAGTGGCTCGCATCGTGGGCGGTGTGCATCCGCAAGCCGTCGGACCTTGGATACGACGATGGCGATTTCGTATTGCCGGAACTGGTCATGCACGAGGTCACGGTCAAGGTTGATTCACCGACCGATGGATTCCTGTTTCCGGTAGAGGCATCGACGCTGCAGGATCGGCTTGCTGCCCGCCGCAGCACAATCGCCGAGCGTGTATCCGACTGCGCTGCCGTGGCGAATGCTACCGCCGAGTCGTTCCTTGTCTGGTGCAACCTAAACGACGAGAGCTCGCAACTCAAGGCTGCTATCAATGGGGCCGTCGAAGTCAAAGGCTCAGACTCGAATGAGCACAAGGAGCGTGCCATGCTCGGCTTCACGGCTGGCGATGTGCGCGCTCTCGTGACGAAGCCGTCTATAGCCGGGTTCGGCATGAATTGGCAGCACTGCGCAAACATGGCGTTCGTCGGGCTCTCAGACTCATACGAACAGTTTTATCAGGCTGTGCGTCGCTGCTGGCGATTCGGGCAAAAGCGGCCGGTCAATGTCTACGTCATCACGGCAGAAACCGAAGGGGCCGTCGTCGCAAACATCAAACGCAAAGAGGCAGACGCAATGAAGATGGCAGAGAGCATGGTCGAACACATGAAAGACCTGAACAGCGAGGCCGTGCGTGGCGTGAAACGCGAGAAGTCCGAATACGTGCGCGACGTGGCGAAAGGCGAAAACTGGACGCTACATCTTGGCGATTGCGTCGAGGTCGCATCCGAGATTCCCGACGACAGCCTGCATTACACGGTCTACTCGCCTCCATTCGCATCTCTTTACACCTACTCGAACAGCGACCGAGACATGGGGAATTGCGCGGACCATGAACAATTCTACGAGCACTATCGCTTCCTTGTGCGAGAACTCTACCGCGCTACGATGCCTGGGAGACTCGTCAGTTTTCACTGCATGGATCTTCCGACCTCGAAAGTGCGTGATGGTGTAATTGGACTGCGAGATTTTCGCGGCGAGTTGATTCGCTTGCATGAGGCCGAAGGGTGGATTCTTCATTCTCAGGTCGTCATCTGGAAAGACCCAGTAACAGCGGTGCAGCGCACTAAGGCATTAGGGCTTCTTTGGAAGCAGATTAAAAAGGATTCCTGCATGAGCAGGCAGGGGATACCCGACTACCTCGTGACGATGCGCAAGCCCGGTACGAATCCGGAAAACGTCAGTCATACGAGCGAAGATTTTCCGGTCCAGCTTTGGCAGAACTACGCCTCTCCCGTTTGGATGAACATAAACCCGTCCGATACGTTGAGTTACCGCGAGGCAAGAGAACACAACGATGAGCGGCACATCGCCCCGTTGCAGCTCCAGGTCATCGAGCGGGCGATTAAGCTGTGGAGCAATCCAGGCGATACGATCTTTAGCCCGTTCGCTGGCATTGGCTCGGAAGGGTACACGGCGCTGAAGATGGGTCGGCGCTTCCTTGGGTCGGAATTGAAGCGCTCCTACTGGCAGCAGGCGTGCCGGAATCTAAAGCAGGCGAAGCGCGAGCAGGCGGGTTTATTCGCCGCATGACGCACCTTGCCGATGGGGCCAGACCCCGCACCGAGGTCCTGTGGCTCAACCCTGCTGCTCAGAATGCATTGGAACAGGAGAGGGCTGCTTGATGTACGGCAAGGTCTTTGAATCGATTTACGACGGCACCCTTGCCGGGCACTGGCAGGCGATCGTCACGATGCAGCAGTTGATCGTGCTGGCGACTCCTGACGGTGTAGTCGATATGACTCCGGACGCAATCGCCAGGCGCACGTCCATCCCGCTGCACATCATCAACGCAGGCCTTGTGCACCTTGCCCAGCCGGACCCGCACAGTCGGACGTTCGGAGAGGACGGGAAGCGGATCGTGTTGCTCGACGATCACCGGCCCTGGGGCTGGCGATTGGTGAACCACGCGAAGTACATGCGCCTTCGCGACATGGAACAGAAGCGGGCAAACGACCGGGAGCGGATAGCTGAAAAGCGTAAGAAAAACAATAGTGTCGCCATAGTGTCGCAGAGTGTCGCCAATGTCGCCCACTCAGACTCAGACTCAGACTCAGACTCAGACAAAGACTCAAAGGGCAAAAGCAATGTCGGGCTGAAGCCCGACCCTGACCAGCAGATTCGAAAAAACGGGCGCGACCAGATCAAGACCCGGGAGCTCCGGGTGCAGGCCCTTGAGGCGCTCGGCTTCCTCAACGAGAAGACCGGGCGGAACTACCAGCCCGTGCCGGCGAACGTGGACATGATCGTCGCCCGGTTGAAGGAAGGGAACACGGTCGAAGATTGCCGCGCCGTGATCGCGAAGAAGTGCCGCGAGTGGGGCGCCGACGAAAGGATGTCGGAGTACCTGCGCCCAGCGACGTTGTTCAACCGGACGAAATTCGCCCAGTACCGCGGGGAGATCGGCAATGCCTGAAGCATCGAAGTGCGGTGACTGCGGGGGCAAGCTCGGCGTGAAAGCCACGAAGTGCAGGTGCGGCTGGGTGATGCCTGGCGCGCCACGCGATTCGACAGCCCGGCCGGTGAGGGTTATCTCCTGCTGCTTTTCCTCCTGTCTCGATGGCGCGATCTGCCGGATTTTTACCAAGACCGGGTGGGCCAATGTATGCCGTGGGCACTATCGCCAAGTCGCGCGCGAGGCAGGCGGCTATATGCCGAGGAGCGAGACAGCAGCAGCGATTCGAAAAATCTACGAAGGCAGCTACCACTACCGCCGCAAGCACGGACAGGAGAAGTCACCCGCCGAGCGTTCGCAGTTGGATGTCGAGCTCGAGGCGATGCGTCAGCGAATGCAGGCTGGCCGGCAACCTGGTCAGGACGACGAGCCAGTCGAATACACCCCTGACATGCCCGTCTCGGATTACGAGCTCTACATCGAAGGGCTGGCCAATCCGTGATGTGTCCCCCAGACGT
>Ga0187893_10008820_pt1 | contig 15761 bp, 13 predicted proteins | sample MA1701074metaG_FD_139574 | JGI IMG/M metagenome (GOLD analysis project Ga0187893, IMG submission 139574) | White microbial mat communities from a basaltic lava cave in the Kipuka Kanohina Cave System on the Island of Hawaii, USA - MA170107-4 metaG ... | reverse complement strand
CCTCGTCGAACTTGCGCTGCTCGGTGCGCGCGAAGTGCAGCAGGTGCTCGACCGTGGCCGCACCGAAGGCCTCGCGGAAGAGTGCCGAGCCCTCGAACTCGGCGATCGCCTCGGGAAGATTGCGCGGCACGGCGGGGAGACCGCGGGCCTGGTAGACGTCGCCCGTGAACATCGCCGGCGGCTCGAGGCGGCGGGCGAGGCCGTCGAGGCCCGCGGCGACGGTGGCCGCCAGGGCGAGGTACGGGTTCGCATCGGCGCCGGGAATGCGGCACTCGACCCGCAACGAGGGGCCGCGACCGACCACGCGGAAGCCGGCGGTGCGGTTGTCGTAGGACCAGGCGATCGTGGTGGGAGCGAACGTCCCCGCCTGGTAGCGCTTGTACGAGTTCGGGTACGGGGCGAAGCACAGCATGGAGGCGCGCGCATGCGCCATGAGGCCGCCGAGCCACCACCGAAACTGCTCCGACGGCCGTGCCCCGCTCCCCGGAATCGGCTCGCCGTCGCCCGCGAACAGCGGCCGCGTGCCGTCGAGGGACCACAGGCTCGAGTGCACGTGCATCGAGCTCCCGGCGTAGCGCTCATCGAGCTTCGCCATGAAGGTGAGGGCCACCCCTTGCTGATCGGCGATCTCCTTGGCCGCTTGCTTGTAGACGACGTGCCGGTCGGCCATCTCGAGCACGTCGGCATAGCGCACGTTGATCTCGTGCTGTCCCGGACCCCACTCGCCCTTCGAGAACTCGACCGGAACCCCGGAGCTCTCGAGATGGCGCCGAATGGCGCCGACCACCGGCTCCACCCGGCGGCCCTGGAAGACGTGGTAGTCCTCGGGATACCAGCCGAAGGGCTCGAGGTCGTGGAAGCGCTTGCGCTCGGCCGCGGCGAAGGAGTCGCGCAGCACGAAGAACTCGAGCTCCGAGGCCGCCATCACCCGGACGCCGGCGGCGGCAGCCCGCTCCACCTGCCGTCTGAGCACGCTGCGCGGGGCCACGGCGACGGCCGCGTGTCCCTGCTCCTCGACGACGTCGCAGAACACGAGCGCGGTGCGCTCGAGCCAGGTCGCGAGCCGCAGCGTGGTGAGATCGGGGACGCAGTGAATGTCGCCGTATCCCTTCTCCCACGACGCGAAGCGGTAGCCGGGGACCGGGTCCATCTCCATGTCGCAGGCGAGGAGATAGTCGCAGGCGTGCATGCCATGGCCGAGCACGTGGTCGCAGAAGAAGCTCGCGGTGTAGCGCTTGCCGACCAGGCGCCCGTAGAGATCGGGGAACACCGTCAGCACCGTGTCCACCTCGCCCTTCGCCACCAGCTCGCGCAGGGCGCTCTCCGACAGCATGCCGGCCACCTGCATGGCGCGGTCCTCTACCACGCGACAACCCACTCATCCATTCGTCAGGTTCCGGATGAAGTCCGCCTCGAACGAGGCCAGGTTGCGCGAGTACACGGCCAGCATGGCCTGGTCGAGACGGGTGCCGCTGCCGAGCGCGGCGAGCAGGTCGCGCAGGTGTCGCCCGCCGGAACGATCGACCAGCGCGCGCACGGCGAGATAGCTCTGCGCGTAGGCGACGCGGACGCGGTCGGGCGGCAGACCGGTGAACGACCCTTCGAGCTCTTTCAGCGGGAAGAGCACCTCGCCGGCCAGGGCCTGATAGGCCCAGTCCTCGCGGTCGCCGTCCTGGTCTTCCTCGCACCAGATCGCGACGCCTTCGTTGAGCCACACCGGCGTGTGGCCTCGGCTGAGCTGATTGACCAGCGCATGCCCGTACTCGTGCCGCAGGGTGCGCTCCAGCACAGCGCTGTCACCGTCCTCGACGCCGCGCGAGGGTAGCTTGATGCGTCCGTCGTACACGCCGCCGGTCCAGCTCGGCGTCTGCGTAATGTCGTGAAAGTCCTCGCTCGGGTAGAGCACCACCGGCACGCGCTCGCTCGGGTAGAGATCCAACTTGCGGCCGACGTGGAAGTAGACGTCCTCGAGGCCGTGCGAGATCACCTGTGCCGCGGCGTTGCTCTCCCGTTCGCCGCCGGCAAAGGCGATCTGGAAATGCGGACTGCGCAGCTCGGAGAAATCCCACTCGGCGTCGAGCTCGCGCTCCAGACGGGCGAGCGTCTGCTGGAAGTCCGGCCCGCCGGCACCGCTGTCGCGGGCGCGATGGAACATCTCCACCGCCGCTTCGCGTTCGCCCTGCTGGCGGTACACCTTGCCGAGGGCGATCAGGGTGTAGGGATCGGCGGCGCCAAGCGCGACGGCGCGCTCGAGGGACGTGCGGGCGGCGCCCCACGCGCCCTGCCGAACCCGGGCGACACCGAGCGCGCTGAGCAGCCCCGGATCTTCTTCCAGCGCCAAGCCCTGCTCGAGCAGCTCCACGGCGGCGTCGGTGCGGTTGGCATTGAGCTCGGCCACGGCCCAGTTGTGCAGGACCGTGCGCAGGTTGCGCCGCAGCGCCACGGTGTCGGGGGCCCGACGCAGCGCCTCGCGCAGCTTGCCCGCGGCGTCGGCGTACTGGCCAGTCGCGTTGAGGAGCACGGCCTCGTCGTTGAGGCGGTGCGGCGCCGGGTCGAGCTGCGACGGGAATCCGGTGTCCGACAGCTCCGCGGGACTCAACCCGCGCGGCGGCGGCAACGGGCGGGGCAGCGGGGCCAGGCGAAAGTACACCGCGGCGGCGAATCCGAAGATCATCAGGAGCGGCAGCAGGCGCGCCGCGCGGGTGGTGGGCGACAACGGCGGCGCCGGCGGCGGCATCGGCCGGGCAATCGGCGGCTCCGGGTCCGCGTCGTTCGGCACCAAGCGCGCCTGCGCGCCGCGCTCGCGCAGCTCAGCGAGCAGGCGCAGACCGGCGCCGTGCTCCAGGGCGGGGCACAGGAGGCGCGGCAGCTCGGCATCGCGCTCGATCACGATGGCACCCCCCTGCCCATCCGGCAGGCTGCGCAGGTACGCCCGCACGCGCTCGCCCGCCAGGTCATTGCGGTAGCCGAGCAGAATCAGGTCGAACAACGGGACCGGCATTCGACGGTGGATTGTACCAGGGTGATCGGCGGGGTCCACTGTGTCCTTGTTGTCCGTTGTCCGTTGTCCGTTGCCCGCAATGGAGAACGGTCAGACGGACAACGGACAACGGACAACGGGCAACGGGCAACGGACAACGGGCAACGGACAACGGAACCAACGCCTCCGTCAACCCCGCCGCCGCGCGAACCACGCATAGAACGGCAGGCCGCTGGCGGTGACCGCGAGCGCGACGAAGCATTCGAGCGCCCGCCCGCGCAACATGGCGGCGGCGATTCCCACGTTGGCGGTCAGGTAGAAGGCGGGGACCAGCGGGTAGCCCCAGGCGCGGTACGGGCGGGGCCGGTTGGGCTGGCCGCGGCGCAGGGCGTAGAGCGCGCTGGTGTCGGCGATGGTCGCCAGCACGATGGCGAAGGTCGTGTAGTCGAGCACGCTCGGGAAGTTCTGCAGCAGGGCGATCAGCGCCACCGCCGCCAGTCCCTGCGCGGCGATGGCGACGTGCGGCGTCAGATAGCGCGGGTGCACGCGTTCGACGCCGCCGAAGAACAATCCGTCGATCGCCATCGCGTAGGCGATGCGGGGACCGACCAGAATCGTCGCGTTCAGACAGGACACGATCGAGGCGAGGATCAGCGCCGCCCCGATGCCGCCCCCGGCGGCGCCGAAGAACACCCGCGCCGCGGCCTCGCCGACGCGGTTGTCGCCGCGCAGCGCCGCCACCGGCAGGGCGTAGAGGTAGGCGACGTTGACCAGCAGGTAGATGGCCGTGCACACGGCCAGCCCGACGAACAACGAGCGCGGGATGGTGCGGGCAGGATCGCGCACCTCGCTGGCGACGTACACCGACGCGTTCCAGCCCAGATAGCTGAACAGCACCGGCGAGAGCGCCAGGCCGAAGTGGCTCAGCGGCACGGCCGACAGCTCGGGCAGGAACGGCTCGAAGTGGGCGAGGCTGCCGGCGCCGAGCAGCGGGCCGATGAGGACCAAGGCCAGCAGCGCGGCGACCTTGACCACCGCGGTGAGGTTGTTCACTCGCGCGCCGGGTCGGACGCCGACGTAGTTGATCGCCGAGGTCGCCACGGTGATCAGCACCGCGGCGAGCACCTTTCCGGCCGTGCCGAGTGGAACGAAGTAGGCCAGCCCTTCGGCGAAGCCGGCCGCCAGGGTGGCGACCGTGCCGGCGTAGATGACGAAGAACGACAGCCAGCCGACCAGGAACCCAGCCACCGGATGGTAGGCCTCGCGCAAATAGACGTAGTCGCCCCCGGCATGCGGGTACATGGCGCCGAGCTCGGCGTTCGCCAGGGCACCGGCGAGCGACAGCATCCCACCAACCACCCACGCGGCGAGGATCAGCCCAGGCGCCGGCAGCACGTCCGCGATGGCGCCCGGGGTGAGAAAGATCCCGACCCCGATGACCGACGACACCACCAGCATGGTGGCGTCGAAGAACGTCAGCTCGCGCCGCAGACGGTCGCGCGGATGGCGGCTCGGCTCCGCCGTGGCGACGTTCAGCGTTGAGCGTTCAGCGTCCAGCGTTGCCCCACGTCAGCACCTCCGCACCTCCGCACCTCCGCACCTCCAAACCTCCGCACCTCCGCACCTCCAAACCTCCGCACCTCCAAACCTCCGCACCTCCGCACCTTTTCTAATGCATCACCTTCGGCATGTCCGTCGCTTCCTCGATGATGCCGAAGCTTTCTTCGTAGCGGCGCAGGTTTTCCTGCAGGGCACGCAGGATGCGCTTGGCGTGCTCGGGCGAGGTGATGACGCGCGATCGCAACGTGGCAACGGCCTGTCCCTGGGCGGCGCGCTGCGGCTGCAGAAAGAGGAAGTCGAGAATGAACTCCTCCTTGCGATGGCTGATCATCATCAGGTTCGAGTACACGCCGGTGCCCTGCTGGGCGTCGATCTGAATCTGGACCTGCTGTTGCTGCTGCTCCGCCGGAGCCGGGGTCTTCGGCTGCTCTGCCATCGCGCTGGCCTCCTGCGCAGACGCTTTCCCACAGCGACGACGGGGGCGCAACGTGCCCCCGCGAGCTCGCCGGGCGACGCATGCCCTGCGTAGGGGCGACGCATGCGTCGCCCTCGGCGAGAGATCCCTTGCGAAGGGCGACGCATGCGTCGCCCCTACGCAGAGCGCGCTCAACCTCTCAAGTCCGGCTCCGGCGCCGTCAACGGCTGGCGCTCGCGGGCGCGCCTGCGATTCTCCGCCACCAGCGGATCATCGGACGCGCCGATCCGCTCGAGCTCGCGCACCGCCTCGTCCCACTGGCCGGTGTTCGCGTACTCGTAGGCCAGATAGTGATGCGCCGCCGGCCACGCCGGACGATAGCGCAGGGCGATGCGCAGCATGGCAATGGCGCCATGCGGCTTGCCCTCTTCCTGAAACGCGATCGCGGCGCGGTAGCTGACCTGGGCGGTGGGTCCGGCGAGGTCATTGGTGAGCTGCGGCTTGAGCTTCATGGCCTTCTGGTACTCGCCGGTCGCGGCGAACCAGAGCCCCAGCCGCGCATAGATCGCGCCCAGCTGCCGGCGGACGGCCGCCCACTCGGGCTTGAGCGACAGCGCCCGCACCAGATGCCAGCTCGACAGGCGCAGGTCGCCGCGCGCGTGCCACAGCGAGGCGAGCTGCACGTGCGCCGCCGCGGCGACGCTCTCCTCGACGACCAACGTCGCCGGCTTGAGCGCCGCTTCGGCCTCGTCGAATCGGCGCGCCTGCAGATAGAGCTGCCCGAGCTGGACCCGCCCCGAGCCCGCCTCCGGATTGAGCCGGACGGCTTCCTCGTAGGCGTGCATCGCGTCCTCCGTGCGACGCGCCCCGAGCAGCGCCTCGCCGTAGGTCGAGTACGCGCGCCAGTTGTGCGGGGCCTTCTCCACCGAGTCTGCGGCCAGCGCGACCGGATCGCTCAGCACCTCGTTGCGGGCGATCGTCGCGGCCCCGAGCGCGACGATCCACACCGCCGCGGCCGCCAACCCGGCGCGCCGCAGAGACTGCGTCGAGACGCCCGTGCGCGTCGCCATCCAGCCGAGCAGGTCGAAGCCGCCGACCACGACCAGCCACGAGAGACCGATGATCGGCAGATACATGCGCTGTTCGAAGGCGGCATCGCGCAGCGGAATGAAGCTCGAGGTCGGCGCCAAGGTGATGAACACCCAGAGCAGGCAGAAGGTCGCAAGCGGATAGCGGCGGTAGCTGGCCAGCGCCGCACCCACCACAGCGAGCAGGACGGCGAGGGGCAGCAGCACATCGGCGCGCCACGGCGAGTCGACGAACGGCCAGCCGTAGTCGAAACACTGCCCGATCGGCAGCAGGTAGAGGCGCAGGTACCAGACGATGACGCCGAACTGCGTCAGCAGATACTGCCATGAGGTGACGCCTTCGACCTGAAACCCGGCGGTCGGGATGTACAGCCAGGAGCGCGGCACATCGGGCGCGACGGTCGGCGCGGCGGGAAACAGATACGGCCACGCCAGCATCATCCCGTACCCCAGCGGCAGGAGCAGCAGGGCCGCCAAACCCCACCGCGCGGCCCGCGAGCGCCCCGGCGCCGCCGGCACGAAGCAGAGACGGTAGGCGAGCGCGGCGACCGGCACCGTGGCGACCGATTCCTTGCTCACCACGCCAAGCAGGGCCGCGAGCGCCGCGGCCGCCAGGAGCCCGACCCGACGCACCCACACGGTGCTGGTCAGGGCGGCGGAGAACAGCAACAGGGTGAGCAGGTAGAAGAAGGCCGCGATGCTCTCGGCGCGCTGCACGATGTAGCTGGCGGCCATGGTCTGCAACGGGTGGGCGGCGAACGCCAGCGCGACCACCGCGGCCAGCACACCCGCCGCATCGCCGTAGCGCTGGCGCAGCGCCGGCAGGCGCAGCGTGCGGTGCACCAGGAGGTAGACGAGCAACGCGTTGGCGATGTGGACGAGGACGTTGACGAGATGAAAGCCCCAGACATCGAACCCGCCGAGCCGGTAGTTGAGGGCGAAGGTGAACGCCGGAATGCCGCGCGAGCGGCGCAGGTAGTCGAGCGGCGGCTCGAGCGTCTGCACGGTCGGATTGCTGGCGATCTCGAAGTAGTCGTCGAAGACGAAGGGGATCGAGAAGCTGTTGGCGTAGAGCAGCAGGCCGACGACGACGATCAGCGCCGGCGCGAGCACCAGACGCAGCACGCGCGCCCAGTCGACGGGGCTGGCGGCGACCGTCACGGCGCGCTGCGCCGGCTCCGCCGGACGTGCGACCACCATCCGCTCCTGCTTGCGCCGCTGCGCCTTGCCCATCTGCAGTGGCTGTAGCCCGGCCGCCGCAGTCGTTCAAACCTATGGAGTGCGGTGGCTTGCCACCGCTTTGGGGCGGGCGGGGATGGCCGGGTTCAATTCCTCAATTGGACCTGCCCCCCCGCGCCCACCCCAAAGCGGCAGCAACCTGCCGCACTCCAAAACGGCGGCGAAGCCGCCGTCGGCGTTACACGACAGCCTGGCGCAGCCAGGCGACGCTCGCCTCGACCAGCTCGGCGCGCACCGCGGCGGCATCGCGGCCGGAGCTGCGGCGCACCGCGAAGGAGTGATCGCCGTCATCGATCACATGCACGGTGGCGTGTGGCAGTGGGGCGACCGCCGCACGCAAGAGGTCGAGCCGGCAGAGCGCGTCGCGCGTGCCGGTCAGGAAGAGCATCGGCACGCTGATGCGCGCGAGATGTGCCACCCGCAACCGGTCCGGCTTCCCGGCCGGGTGCAGCGGGTAGCCGAGGAAGAGCAGGCCGTCGACCGCTTCCCCCGCTGCCGCCAGGTGCGAGGCCATGCGGCCGCCCATCGATTTGCCGCCGAAGACCAGGCGGCGTGGGGACAGCTCGCGATCGGCGCGTACCTGCGCGAGGACGGCGCGGTAGCAGGCCTCCAGCACCGGCGCCGGGTCGGGCCGCCGGCCGCCGCGCTCGGTGTAGGGAAAGTTGAAGCGCACGGTCGGAAACCCGCGCTCGCTCAGTGCGTCGGCGACGGCGACCAGCAGCGGGGTGGACATGTCGCTCCCGGCTCCGTGCGCGAGCACGACGACCGTCCCGTCGTGCGCGTCGGGCAGCGCCGCCACGCCAGACACGTGCTGTCCGCCACCGATTTCGAAGCGACGTTCACCGTGCCGGATCAACGAGAATCCCTGGAGGGCGCCGCGCCGTCGGCGCCGGGGGCGGCGGGGAAGCTCTTCGACCACGGCGCCGACGGCGCGGCGCCCTCCAAACTATACGCTCGCTGCGACCGGGGCGTCGGCGCCTTCGAGCAGCGCGCGCAGCTTGGCGGCAAACACCGGACCCTGGGCGTCCGCCTCGTGCTTGAAGTAAATGAAGACGTCGCGCCAGCCGGCCGCTGCATTCTGGATGCGCGCCGCGCAGTCGGCGAGGTCGGCGTCACTGTACTCGGGCTGGCGCAGGCGGAAGTAGCCGAAGTCCGCCGTGACTTCCAGCGGCACGGTGCGGTCGGGGCTCTCGACCACGCACAACGCGACGCCGAAGCGCCGCATCATGTCGTAGACCTCGTCGGCGAACCAGGTCGAGTTGCGAAACTCGAACGCGACGCGGAATCCCGGCGGCAGCTGATGCAGGAAATCCTCCAGGCGCGGCGCATCCCGCTTCAGGAACGGCGGCAGTTGGAACAGCAGCGCGCCGAGCTTGTGCTTGAGCGCGCGCGCGGTTTCGCAAAAGTCGGCGGCCAGGTCGGCCGCATCGCGCAAACGCAGCTCGTGGGTGATGCGCCGCGGTGCTTTGAGCGTGAACGTGAACTGGTCGGGCACTTCCTTCGACCAGCTCTGCAGCTGCCGAACGCTGGCAAACCGGTAAAACGTGTAGTTGATTTCCACCGCGGCGAACTGCGTGGCGTAGTGGCGCAGCATGTCGTTGTCGGGCAGCCCCTCTGGATAGAAGCGCCCCTTCCACTGCTTGTAGGAATACCCGGACGTACCGATCCAGTACGTAGCCATACAGTCCCTCTGACTAGCACGCCCCTCGCGGCTATCTCAAACCGGGGGTCGACAACTGCGTGACCGGTAACCGGTAACCAGTGACCAGTGGGGATCGGCTGACTGGTCACCGGTCACTGGTCACTGGTCACGCAGTTCAGCTGGAGGGCGCCGCTTCCGCGGCGCCATGGCCGCGCGGAAGCGCGGCCCTGCAACGGTCGCACGCGCGCGACGCCAGCCCTCAATTGAGCTCTTTGGAGGAGTATCCCAGGATGCGCCTGGCGACGATCATCAGGTTGATCTGCTGGGTGCCCTCGAAGATGTCGTTGATCTTCGCGTCGCGCATCCACTTCTCGAGCAGCAGCTTGCGCGAGTATCCGAGCGGGCCGAGGATCTCGACCGCCTTCTGCGTCACCTGCGTCACCGCCAGCCCTGCCTTCGCCTTGCACATCGACGCTTCGAGGCTGTTCTGCAGGCCGTGGTCCATCATCCAGGCGGCCCGCCAGGTGAGCAGGCGTGCCGCCTGCAGATTGGACTCCATCTCCATGAAATCACGCTCGAGCGCGGTGAGCTTGCTGAGCGGCGCGTCGTAGCGAATGGTGATCCCCGCCTTGGCAAGGGCGTCGCCGACGAAGTCCATCGCGGCGCGACCGATGCCGAGCGCGCTCGCGGCCACCGCGGGGCGGGTGGCGTCGAACGTCGCCATCACGCCTTTGAAGCCTTCGGTCGACTCTTTCACCGCCGCGCTTCCCAGCAGATTGTCGAGCGGGATGCGGCAGTCCTCGAGCACGAGCTGCGCCGTGTCGGAGGCGCGGATGCCGAGCTTGTCCTCGACTTTGGTGACGTGCACGCCCGGTGTGCCGGCCTCGACGACGAAGGCCTTGATGCCGGCGCGCCCGACGGACTTGTCGACCGTCGCCCACACCACGACGAAGCCATCCGACTTGTCGAGCGCGCGCTGGCCGCTGGTGCAGAAAATCTTCGTCCCGTTCAATACCCAGTGATCGCCGTCGCGCACCGCGGTCGAGGTGATGGCCGCCGAGTCGGACCCGGCGCCGGGCTCGGTGATCGCCATCGCCGCCCACTTCGGCTTGCCTTCCTGGAAGCGGGCGAGAAAGCGCTTGCGCTGCTCGGGCGTCCCGGCGGCGGCCACGGCGGCGCCGCCGAGCCCGGGGTTGGGAATGCTCAGATAGAGCCCGGCGTCCCCCCAGGAGAGCTCCTCGATGGTGACGGCGGAACTCAAGAAGCGCTCGGAGCGCGTCTTGTCTTTTTTCTCGCCGTCCTTCTTCTCCGACTTGCCGCCGAAGACCATGTCGCTGCCCTTCGACACGCCCCACATCATCTCGTGCCACTCGGTGGGATCGGCGTGCTCGCGCTCATCGTACTCGCGCGCGATCGGCCGCATGGTCTGCTCGGCCATCATGTGAACCATCTTGCGCGCGTTCTCGATGGTCTCGGACATTTCGAAGTCGATCATGGGTCACCTCTTCGGTTCTGTAGGGCCGGCTGTGCCGGCCGCATCCATTCCGGCCGGCACAGCCGGCCCTACGCGATCGCCAATCCCTCGAACACCGCGAAGCCGCGGCCGTTGCGCAGGAACAGCTCGACCAGGTGGTCGCGGATGTAACCGTGGCCGCCCAGCACCTGGACGGCGTTGTCGGTCACCTTCAGCACCATGTTGGCGGCGTAGTTGCGCGCCAGGCAGGCCTCGCGCGTCGCATCCTCGCCGCGATCGATCTTCCACGCCGCCTCCCAGGTCAGCAGGCGGGTCGCGTCGATCTCGATCGCCATCTCGGCGAGCATGAACGCGATCGCCTGCTTGCGTCCGATGGCGACGCCGAACGCCTTGCGATCCTTGGCGTAGTCGCGCGCGTACTCGAAGGCGGCGCGCGCCACGCCGACCGCCAGCGACGCCAGCGCCACGCGCGAGCGGTTGAACAGCGCGGTGAAGTCGCCGGCGATCTCCGCGCTCGCCGGGACGCGGCAGTTCTCCAGTTGGAGCTCGTAGGTCGCCAGGCCTTTCAGGCCCATGTTCTGCTCGCGCTCGCCGATGCTCAGGCCCGCCGTGCCGCGCGGCACGATGTAGGCCGCGAGTCCCTGCTCGCCGCGGGCATAGACGAGGATGTGCTGCGCCTCGGCGGCGAGCGGGACGTAGCACTTGCTGCCGCTCAGCACGACGTCGCCGTTGCGGCGCGTGGCGGTGGTGGTGAGCTCGGCGAGGTCGAAATTGAAGCGCGGCTCCATCACCGCGGCCGTCCCCGCGGCGAACTGCGCGCCGGTGTACGCCGGCAGCACCTCTTGGCGCTGGGCATCGCTGCCGAGCTCGAGGATCGGATACACCGCCAAGCGCGGCGCCAGCATGTGCAGCGCGATCGAAAGGTCGGCCCAGCCGAGCTCCTCGCACACCAGCGCGCTGGTGATGGCCAGACGTTGATCGCCATAGCCGCCGAGCGCTTCGGGGATGGCGCTCTGCACCAATCCCAGCTCCCACCCCTGCTGCACGAGGGCGCCCGGGATGTGACCCGTCTCGTCCGCCTCGCGCGCCGCCGGGCGAATCTGCTCGGTGGCGAAGCTGGCGACGGCATCGCGCACCTGCTGTTGCTCCTCGGTCGGCTCGAAACTGATCATCGCGTTGCCCTTCCGGCCCGCCGCGCCGGAGCGGCGAGCCACGTGAGATACTGCTCGCAAAAGGTCCGCAGATGCTCGCTCAGGTCGACGTGCTCGGGGTCCTGATAGTACTGGATCTCGGCGCCCATCACCGCCCCGGCATAGACCCCGGCGGCGGTGATGGCGCTGACGTCGGCGCGGAAGGTTCCCTGCCGTTGGCCGACTTCGATGATACCGCGCAGGAACGCGCGAAAGCGATGCATCATCTCACGAAACTGCGCCGAGAGGCGGGCGTTGGTATCGAGCGCTTCGACCATCAACGTGACGATCAAGCGTCGATGATTGCTCTTCGTGGCGTGCTCGAGACAGACGTCGGCGACCCGCTTCAGCGCCGCCACGGCGTCCTGCACCGTTCCGATGTCGCTGATGACGCGGCGCTCGAACTGGCTCACCCGGTTCTTCACCGCCTCGAACAGCAGCTCTTCCTTGTCCTTGAAGTGGTAGTAGATGGCGCCCTTGGTCAGGCCCGCGGCGCGGGCGATGCGGTCGATCGACGTGGCCTGGTAGCCGTAGCGCGCAAAGCAGTCGATCGCGATGTCCATCAGGTCCCGCCGCCCGTTCTCCAGGCGTGCGGGCCGTGTCGGCGCCGCCATACTGAACGTTCAGTATGTGAGCGCCCGTCGACTGTCAAGGCACGTTGGAGGGTCCCTCTCCCGCCGGGTCCCGCCGGGAGAGGGTCAGGGTGAGGGGTGAGGGGATGAAAGGGATCAAACCCGAGTTGACCGGTATCGCCGCCGGAGAGAGGCCACGACGAGCGCCCCGAGCAACGGCAGCGCCGACCCGTCGCCCACTGCCGGCATGATCGCGCAGCTTCCGCTCGCCCCCTGTGTGTCATCCGGTGTGACGTTCGGCTTGGAGTCCGTCCGCACGATGATTTCTCCGGCGCTGCCGGTCATGGGGATCGCCTGCCCGCCGAGCGTGCTTCCCTCGACATTCGAGATCGGCAGCGGGTAAGTCCCCTCGGGCGTATCCGCGGCGATCTGCACCTCGCAGGAGAACAGCTCCGACCCGTCGGGAATGGTCTCGTTCGCCAGCAGCAGCACGCGGACGGCGACGGCGCACTCGGTCCTGCCGCAGCCTGGCGGTTGAAATGCAGACCCGCTCCCGGCGCCGATGTCCAGCGCCGTGTTGAACGTGCAGTCCGGCTGGAGGACCGATCGGGTCAGGATCGCCGCCTCGCGGGCGAATCCGATGTCTGCTGCAAGACCGCCGATCTGGTGGCCGTGATTCTCGAACCGCGCGCTGAAGCGCACGCGCTCACCCGGCCGGCCGCTCACCGAGCCAACGTGGACGGCCGCACATGCGGGGTCACAGGGTGTGCCGGTTACCGTCGGCGTACGGGTGATGGTGGGAACGCGTGTCCGTGTCGGCGGCAATTGGGTCCGCGTCACCGTGGGCGTCGCGGTGACGGTTGGCGTGGGAAGCTCGGCCACGACTTCGATCGCACCGTCTACGCATTCCGCGATTAGCGTGTTCGCGGCCGGATCCGTGGCCCCGGGATTCGAGCAGCGAACTGGATACGTGCCTTGCGCGGCAGACGCAGCGACCTCCACGGTGCAGGTGTAGAGAACCGATCCGTCAGCAATCGGCTCAACGGTATCCAACGCGAGAACGAGCGCCCGCAAAGGGCAGTTGGGCGGTACGCAATCGGTCGTTCGGAAGACAACCGACCCACCGCCCAAGGGTACGAAAGCCGAAAGCCGGCAGTCGGGGAGAGCGACCGCGCCGGGTCTGACCGCGACTGGAGTCAGAGGGTCGAAGCGCAGATCGTTCTGCGTGCCGACCACCTCGAGCCCGTGCGAGCGCAAGCGCACCTCGAGCCGCACGCGCTGCCCTGCCAGGGCGAGGACCGCGCCGACCTCGATCGTCGCCTGCGCGTGCGCGGCCGTATCGCCATCGGGAAGGCACCCGAAGAGCAGGGTCAGCGACGTAAGCGCGGCCAAGCGTCGGCACATGTGCTCCCTTTCTGAAGCCGGCGTCCATCATAAGAGCGCGGTCGGCGAGAAGGAAACGGATCCAGCTCGCGACACGGCGGTCGTCGCTGCCCGGGCGGGTCCGATTTCGGGACCTACCCGCGGCTTGGATGATCTCATCCCCTCACCCTGACCCTCTCCCTGCGGGCCCTGCGGGAGAGGGTACCTTGTGATGCAAGGCGTTGTCGGCGTGGTATACGAGCGGTCGATGAGCGGCGCGCCCTGGGTCTACATCGAGGACATCGGCCGGCACGACGGCGAGACCGTCACGCTCAAAGGCTGGCTCTACAACAAGCGCTCGAGCGGCAAGCTGCACTTCCTCCAGGTGCGCGACGGCACCGGTACCCTGCAGTGCGTGGTCTTCAAGAAGGACGTGCCGGAAGCCCAGTTCGCGCTCGCCGATCATCTGCCGCAGGAGTCGTCGCTGATCGTTACCGGCACGGTGCGCAAGGACGACCGCGCCCCGCTCGGCTATGAGCTCGGCGTGGCCGATCTCCAGGTGCTGCACCAGGCCGAGGAATACCCGATCACCCCGAAGGAGCACGGCGTCGCCTTCCTGCTCGACCACCGCCATCTCTGGGTCCGCTCGGCGCGCCAGCACGCCCTGCTGCGCATCCGCGCCGAGGTCATCCGCGCCTGCCGCGAGTACTTCGATCAGCGCGGCTTCGTGCTGTTCGACTCGCCCATCCTCACGCCCGCCGCCTGTGAAGGAACCACCACCCTGTTCGAAACGCCCTACTTCGACGAGAATGCGTACCTGACCCAGAGCGGCCAGCTCTACCTGGAGGCCGGCGCCCTCGCCTTCGGCAAGGTGTACTGCTTCGGGCCGACCTTCCGCGCCGAGAAATCGAAGACGCGCCGGCATCTGATGGAGTTCTGGATGGTCGAGCCGGAGGTGGCGTTCATGGACCTCGCCGGCGACATGGACCTTGCCGAGGACTTCGTCGCCGCAATCGTCGCCCGCGTCCTGGCCACGCGCCGCCGCGAGCTCGAGGTGCTCGAGCGCGACGTCGCGGCGCTCGAGCGGGTGCAGAAGCCATTCCCGCGCATTGCGTACTCGGACGCCATCGCGCTTCTCCGCGACAAGGGGTTCGCGGTCGAATGGGGCACCGACTTCGGCGCCGACGAGGAGACGGCGATCGCCACCAGCTTCGAGCGCCCGGTCTTGGTGCACCGCTATCCGATCGCGTGCAAGGCGTTCTACATGAAGGCCGACCCCGCCGACCCGCGCGTGGCCCTGTGCGTCGACATGCTCGCCCCCGAGGGCTACGGCGAGATCATCGGCGGCGGCCAGCGCGAGGACGATCTCGCCACCCTCGAGGCCAAGATCCGCCAGCACGGCCTGCCCGAGGAGGCGTTCCGCTGGTACCTCGACCTGCGCCGCTACGGCAGCGTCCCCCACGCCGGCTTCGGCATGGGCATCGAGCGCGTCGTCGCCTGGATCTGCGGCCTCCCCCACGTGCGCGAAACCATCCCGTTCCCGCGCATGCTGGAACGCTTGCGCCCGTAGTTCTCGTCCTACGTCTCGTCCGGGAGGCCGCCGTGGCCGAGCGGCTCGCTAGCCTCGTCGACGCCGTCGCCGCAGTGGTCGATGCGCTGGAGCGTGCCGGCATCCGCTACGCGCTGGGGGGAGCCGTCGCCTACAGCGCCTGGGTCGCAACCTGGGATCGGCTCGTCGCGGACTGCCAGTAGCGGGAGCGTGGCACACGGTTCCTGCCCCGTGAGCATTTCCGCATTTCCGCGGACGGAGGAGGTCAGGAGGGGGCCTCACCTCTCCCAGACGACGTACTCGTCCAGCTCCGAGCCGTCGACGATGACGGCGTACGGCCCGGCGATATGCAGGTCGCTCGCATCAGGTGGCGCCGGCTGGTGGAGGCGTTGGCAATCCTCCGCAAGCGCTGCGCGGAACTGCTCGTCGGTCGGACGCGAGCCGCCGCGGGGCACGCGCAGCAGAGCAAGTGCGACGGACGCTCCTGCGGGCATGTCCGGCGGTACATAGGAAGCACGCCCGAGTGGGTCAAGCTTCCTCCCGTGCCCGTGCCCGTCCCCGTCAGTTCGCCGCTTTCTGCTTCAGCTTCTTGATGATCGTGAGGTGCACCATCGACGTCTCTCTCGGCCCCGCCCCTGGGTCCACCGGATCAGTCTCATTCGGGCACGGGCACAGGCACGGGCACGGGTT
>Ga0187893_10008819_pt1 | contig 15762 bp, 12 predicted proteins | sample MA1701074metaG_FD_139574 | JGI IMG/M metagenome (GOLD analysis project Ga0187893, IMG submission 139574) | White microbial mat communities from a basaltic lava cave in the Kipuka Kanohina Cave System on the Island of Hawaii, USA - MA170107-4 metaG ... | reverse complement strand
TGTTTGATCAAAATTATTCCGGCTTGGTTACTGTGTTTGACGCTCTTACTTATGCCGGGAATCTTGACAACCTCCAGGGATTGGACAAAACCAGGTGCCGCTTTGTTCGGGGTGATATCGCCGATCGTTCCGCGGTTTTGTCAGCGCTGGAGCCTGAAACCGAGGCAATAGTTAACTTTGCGGCCGAGTCCCATGTCGATCGCAGCATCGCTTCCGCGGATGAATTTTTGCGCACCAACATCATCGGCACTCAAGTGTTGCTGGATGCGGCCAGGGAAAGAGGAGTGCGGAGGTTTATTCAGGTTTCTACCGACGAAGTGATGGGGAGTTTGCCCGAGAATGAACAGAGCTACTTCACCGAAGACTCTCCTTTTGCTCCCAATAGTCCTTACGCGGCCTCAAAGGCGGCAGCCGAGCATCTCGTTAGAGCCGCGCACCATACATTCGGTCTCGACACGATAATCACTCGCTGTGGTAATAACTATGGGCCTCGCCAGTTCCCAGAAAAATTCCTGCCGCTGGCACTCTCGAATGCGCTCAACGATGAGCCGATCCCGGTCTATGGGGATGGACTCAACGTGCGCGATTGGATCTACGTTGAAGATCACTGTCGTGCTTTGTTGCTCGCCTTGGAAAAAGGCGCCCCGGGCGCCGTCTATAACATTGGCGCCCGCAACGAACGGCGCAATATCGATGTGGTTGAATCGTTGCTGGATACGCTCGGCAAACCGCGCACCCTCATCCGTTTTGTCAAAGACCGCCCGGGACATGATCGTCGATACGCCATCAACCCGGAGCGAATTGAATCGGAACTGGGGTGGCTCCCACGCGACACCTGGGAAACAGGATTGCAGAAAACCATCGATTGGTACCAGCAGAACGGCCTATGGCTCGAGCGAACGCGAAGTGGCGCATATCGAGACTATTACCGGTCGCAATACGGTATGGAGGTAGGAGCGGTTTGAAGGTTTTGGTGGCAGGTGCAGGCGGAATGGTAGGCCGAGCAGTTACCCGGCACTGTGTTGACAGTGGCGACCAAGTCCACAGTTACGATCACCAGGCTCTGGACATTTCAAATTTGCGGCTGGTGAGCGCATTAGTTGAGCGCGATCAACCCGAGGCACTGATCAACTGTGCCGCTTGGACCGATGTTGATGGTTGTGAAAGCGATCCGGTTCGGTCCCACCGTGTTAACGCGATGGGACCAGAGAATTTGGCGAAAGCCTGCCGCCGAGTCGGGGCGGTCCTCGTAACCATCTCAACTGATTATGTATTTGATGGAACGAAAGCGGGTTTTTACACCCAGCGAGACGATCCGGATCCAACGAGCGTTTACGGAGTCTCAAAACTGGAAGGCGAGCGCAAAGCTCAAACGGCAAATGCCCGCACTGTTGTCGTGCGAACCGGTTTCGTGTTTGGTGAAGGCGGCAGAAACTTCCTCAGCACTGTTGTGGAACGCGCCCGGCGAGGAGAGCCGATAAAAGCCATTGAGGACGCCTGGGGAACACCGACATATGCATCTCACCTCGCGGTTCGTTTACGAGAGTTGGCGGAACGTGACATTCCTGGAATCTTCCACGTTGTGAACGCCGGCAACGGAGTAAGCTACAGCGAGTTTGCTCGCGTAGCCCTGGAAACGGCGGGCGTTACAACCGCAAAACTTCAGGCGATTTCGATGCATTCTCTCGATAGACCCGCGCCACGGCCGGTCAATTCCCGTTTGAAATGTCTGATCTCGGAAGCCATGGGACTGCCGTCCCTGCCTTTCTGGCAAGAAGCAGTGAGAGAGTTTGTGATTCCCCACATTTCCCACATAGAAGCTGAGACAGCAACTCAAACTTGAAATTGCCTCGAGATGCCGATCACAGTCTAAAGTCTGTGCCAGGGCCAGGGAGACTGGCCCCGGCCGGGTTTGGCACTTGCCAGACGGGTGGTGAATGATATTATTCTGTTGATTGTGCTGATGGTCTGGAAGTTGAGGGTTGAAAACTATGATGTCCCAGGATAATCGTCTTCTGCCAGTGAGTTCTTTGGATCGCCGCCTGGATCGTCCGCTTGGCGATCTGGCTCAAACGAAGCCTTACGGGATTGCGGGCGTCGAGGCTACCACTCTCCGCGATTACTTGTTCGTGGTGTTGAAGCGCAAGTGGCTGATCCTTAGTCTGGTGCTGGCTGTAACCTCATTGGTGACCATCCAGATGTTTCGCTCCCCCTCTATCTATAAAGGGGAAACGACAATCAAGATTGAGCCCAGGCCTAGAAGCGTACTGCAAACTAAGGACATCACCATCAACGCCCAAAGTGATCCAAACTTCTGGGGCACTCAGTTGAAGCTTCTCGAAAACCCGACACTGGCCCGTCAGGTCGTCTTGACCCTCGACCTGCAAAACAATCCGGCTTTCTTAGGTGGTCAGAGTCAGGGCGGGATCTTCACCTCTTTGCGCAAAATCTTCTCAGATAAAAAGCCTGCCCCGGCGCCGGCCTCCGATTCCGGATTGGCAGTGGTCAGCGAGGACGACGCAGCCGCGCGAGCCCTTTCCTCGGAAGAGCTTGCCAAACTTGAGCCGTACGAAGACGCGATCATTGCCGGCGAGGAAATTGAGCCGATCCAGGGAACAAATTTGGTGACGATCAGGTTCCTGCACTCAGATCCGGAATTGGCCCAAAAGATTGCCAATACATTGGCGGAGGTTTTTGTAAATAACAATTTTGCGCGAGCTACGCTGGGTTCTACCAAGGCTGAGGATCTTCTGGCTAAGCAGATAGCTTCTCTTCAGGGCGATATCAAGCGGCAAGAGGAAATGCGGTTCAACTATGCCAAGAATCATAATCTACCGCTGACCACCGACCCGACGGGTAATCTCGAGGCTAAAAGGCTGGCGACGCTGAGTAGTCAGTTGCTTGATGCTGAGAACGAGAGGAAGAATCTTCAGGCCCAGTACGAAGCTGCCAGAAAAGAAAATGACTCTTTTTCGATTCCTGATGTTCAAGCTTCCGCCCGCGTTGAAAAACTGAGAGAGAGAATCTCGGCCCTTCAGGAGAAACGGGAAGCGCTCCTCATGGTGTACACGACCGAGTGGCCTGAGGTTAAGAAGATTGACGCGCAGATTAAGCCGATCGAGGCTGAACTGGCACGGGCTCCGACTGAAATTGTGGCTTCGATGAAAAGAAGATACGAAGCCGCGGTGAACAAGGAGGATAGCCTCAGAAGAGCCTATGAACAGCAAAGGGGAACCACCACCCAACAGACACGCGACGAAATTGATTTGATTGCGATGAGCCAGGAGCTGGAAACCAATAAACAATATCTGAACACTCTTGTGCAACGCCTACGTGAACTCCAGGTAACTTCAACCGACCGGCCAAACGAGGTTTCTATTGCCACGTCTAGTCGTTTGAATCCTACACCGGTTGGCCCACCGCGTTTCCGAAACATTTTCATCGCTTTCTTATTGTCCCTGGCTGCGGGAATAGGTCTGGCTTTTCTCCTCGATTTTCTGGATGACACCGTAAAATCGATCGATGACGTGGATCGCTACATTCATCTACCAGCCCTGGCTTTGATTCCCGCCAGTCGATCAGACCGTCCCAGATTGGTGGGGCTTCCGGGTGCGACCGGGCCTGCACCGGCGCAAACAACGGCCCTGGCGTTGGTCGATGACGCACGTTCGCCCGTTGCCGAGTCTTACCGGCACCTTCGTACCTCACTCCTTTTGTCTTCGGCGGGTCAGCCACCGAAGACAATTCTGGTTACGTCGAGTCAGCCATCGGAAGGAAAGACAACAACCGCAATCAATACCGCGTTCATGCTGGCGCAAACCGGCGCCGATGTCCTGATTGTGGATTGTGACCTCAGACGGCCGAGACTGCATGCGCACTTTGATCTGCCAAATTCAAAAGGACTGACCAACTGGCTTTCCGGGGAAACCGACCTCGAACAACTGCTTCAGAGTTATGGCAAGCATCCGAACCTGAAACTGCTGACCTCGGGTCCGGTGCCGCCGAATCCAGCCGAGCTTTTGGGTTCGGACGAAATGCGCAAGCTGTTGGGTATTTTAGGTGAGCGCTTTGGACACATAATCATCGATTCACCGCCGGCGATCTCGTTTACGGATGCCTCCATCCTTTCAACGATGGTGGATGGTGTGGTGCTGGTGGTCCATAGCGGCAGAAGCTCGCGCGCAGTGGTTCGGCGAGCCAAGCAGCAGTTGCTTGACGTCGGCGCTCACATCTTCGGAATCGTGCTCAACAACGTCAAGGTGGAAGCCCAGAACTACTATTACTCCAGTTACTACTCAGGCTACTACTCGGACGCGGAAGCTGGTGAGAAGCCGGGAGGTTCAGCCGGCGCCGCCGCCGAAACGTGATAAATCTGTTTTGAATCCGTCAAAAACCCGATCAGAGCTTAGAAAGTCTCGCTGCTCGATTTGCGAAGCATTCTCAACCTCTGCGCGTCGAAATTGCTGGCGGCCTCTCCTCCCGTAGTGGAATCGGCAGCATCAGTTCTTACTGTTGCCACAAGCTGTATGGCGAAACAAACCAAAGCATTGGTAACCGGCGCCGGAGGGTTCATCGGCCACCATCTGACCACATATCTCGTCGGCAAAGGTTACTGGGTGCGCGGCGTGGATATAAAAACCCCCGAGTACGAACCGACTATGGCAGACGAATTCCACTTGCTCGATCTGACGAGATTCGAGAATTGTCTGGAAGCCACGGAAGGGATCGATGAGGTTTACGGACTGGCTGCCAACATGGGCGGCATCGGCTTTATTGAGAATAACAAAGCCGTCATTGTGCGCGACAACACCCTGATGAACCTGCACTCGCTCGAGGCGGCTCGAATAAATGACGTCAAACGCTATCTTTACACTTCCAGCGCTTGTGTCTATCCGGGCTATCTCCAGGACAAGGCCGATGTTCCTCCGCTGAAAGAAGAGGATGCGTATCCAGCGGATGCAGAGGACGGCTATGGTTGGGAAAAGCTCTATATGGAGCGAGTCTGCCGTCACTACTGGGAAGATTTCGGTTTCGAAACTCGAGTGGTCAGGTTCCATAACATTTTCGGGCCGTTAGGAACCTACGACGGCGGAAGAGAAAAGTCACCGGCTGCAATCTGCCGCAAGGTGGCCATGGCCGAGGCCGATGAGGAGATCGAGGTGTGGGGAGACGGCAAACAGACACGGTCTTATTGCTACATCGACGATTGTGTCGAGGGTATCTATCGCCTGATGCAGAGCGAGTATTGCCTGCCCCTCAATCTTGGTCAGGATCGGATGATTTCGATCGACGAGTTGGTGGAGATGGTCGCTCGTATCGCCGGCAAGAAGATTATTAAGCGCTACGATTTGACAAAGCCTCAGGGAGTGAGAGGCCGCAATAGCGACAACACCCGTTTGCGCGAAGTGCTGAAATGGGAACCGGGTACGTCTCTTGAGGAAGGCCTGGAGCGTACCTATCATTGGATCGCCGCCCAGCTAAAGAAAAATCCGCAGCCAGTCGTCCGACAAACTTCAGTTGGTCGCCAAAGGAGCGTAAGCACCTTAGATTAACTTCCCCTGGATCAGCGACAAACTAAAGTTTGTCGGACATGCCGGTTGTATAATTCCCTAACACGAAAATGCCGCAGCGCTCTTTTCGAGTGGAAAGAAATTTTGGACTGATCGTTGGTGGGGTTTTTACTCTGCTCGGCGTTTGGTGGCTTTATCGAGAAAAGTTTCCGACCGTCTCGCGGGTGACCCTGACGTTGGGCCTTACGCTCATGGTTCTTGGCCTGATCTTTCCCAGATTGTTGGTCTATCCTAACCGAGCCTGGATGATGTTGGCCGAGGTGCTGGCATTCATCAGCACGCGAATCATTCTCGGTTTGGTATTCTTTCTGATTGTGACTCCCATCGGCGTCGTTAAGAGAGTATCGGGCTGGGACCCGCTGAAACGCCGCTCGGGTTCCAGACCTTCTTATTGGAATTCTTATGGCGAGCGGCAACGCGATCCTCGCCATTATGAAAAAATGTACTGAGGGAAAGAGCGCTCTGGAGGATTTTGAATGTCAAAGGTGCAGGTGGTTAGTGAACTGTGGCAGTTCATGAAAGAGAACAAGAAGTTTTGGCTGGCGCCGATTGTTATCACGCTCGTGCTGGTTGGGGCCCTGTTGGTGCTGGCAAAGGGCTCGGCACTTGCTCCCTTTATCTATACACTGTTTTAGCATGATCATTGGGAGGGGGCATTTGGTAAGCATTCTTGGCATCTCAGCGTTCTATCACGACTCCGCGGCGTGCCTGGTGGTCGACGGTGAAATTGTGGCGGCGGCTCAGGAAGAACGCTTTACTCGAGTAAAGCACGATCATAACTTTCCCCTTCGTGCGGCTCGTTACTGCCTCAAAGAGGCTAACCTTGACGCGGGCAGCCTGGATTATGTCGGCTTCTACGATAAGCCGCTGCTGAAATTCGATCGGCTGCTGGAGACCTACCTTGATTACGCGCCCTCCGGATTCAGCTCATTTCTCAAATCCATGCCTCTGTGGATGAAAGAGAAGCTTTGGATGCCGGACTTGATTAGGACGGAGTTGGCGAAAACCAACGGCGAGGAGGACGAACGATCAGCTAAGAAAGCAGGCAGAAAGTTTGAGTGGAAACTGCTTTTTGGCGACCATCATGAGAGCCATGCGGCCAGTGCTTTCTACCCTTCGCCGTTTGAGGAGGCCGCGATCTTGACGATTGATGGCGTGGGCGAGTGGGCTACCAGTTCAATCGGAATCGGCAAAGGGAACGAAGTGACGTTGCTGAAAGAGCTTCGCTTCCCCGACAGTCTGGGTTTGCTCTACAGCGCCTTTACCTACTACACCGGATTCAAGGTGAATAGCGGCGAATACAAAGTGATGGGACTGGCGCCGTACGGCGAACCCCGCTACGTCGCGGACATCAGGGACAAGCTGGTGGAAATTCGCGATGACGGCAGCATCAGAATGAATCATGATTACTTCAGTTACTCGCAGGGTTTGCGCATGACCAATGGCGCTTTTGACGATTTATTTGGCGGGCCACCGCGCAAGCCCGAAGCCCTGATCACTCAAAGGGAGATGGACCTCGCGCGCAGTATCCAGGTGATTACCGAAGAAGTGATGTTGAAGATGACCCGGTTTGTGCACAAAGAAACCGGAATGAGCAAACTCTGCATGGCTGGTGGAGTGGCGCTCAACTGCGTCGCTAATGGACGCGTGCTGCGGGAGGTTCCTTTTACTGATATTTGGATTCAGCCGGCTGCCGGAGATGCAGGTGGAGCAGTCGGCATCGCCCTGGCGATCTGGCATCGTTATCTGGGTAAACCACGATTGAGTCCGGAGAGTGCCGGCGCCTGGCAGTCGGTGCGCGAGACTCGCGCCGCGGCCACAAACGGGTTGCCCCGCTATGCTGATGGGATGAAAGGAGCATACCTCGGACCGCGGGACAGCGAGGAAGCAATTGAAAAGTTCCTGGAAGAAAGAAAGCTGCCTTATCAGAAGTACAGCGTCCGCGACTTGCCCGGTGTGGTGGCGGGACTACTGGCCGAGGGGAAAATCATTGGGCTGCACCAGGGCAGAATGGAATTTGGACCGCGAGCGCTTGGCGGACGAAGCATCATCGGCGATCCTCGTTCGCAAACGATGCAGTCGGCAATGAATCTGAAAATAAAGTATCGCGAAAGCTTTCGACCTTTTGCCCCCAGCGTGCTGCGAGAGAAAGTTGCCGACTGGTTCGAGCTTCAAACTGACAGTCCCTACATGCTGCTGGTCGCGGACGTTATCGAACCACGGCGACGTAAGATGACTGAAACCGAGCAAGCCCTTTGGGGGATTGAGAAGTTGAATGTCAAAAGATCGGAGATTCCCGCCGTTACCCATGTGGATTATTCAGCTCGAATTCAAACCGTGCGGCGCGAAACAAATCCGCTTTACTGGGACATTATTGACGCATTTGAAAAGAAGACCGGTTGCCCCGTGATCGTAAATACGAGTTTCAACGTGCGCGGCGAACCGATTGTCTGCACCCCCCTGGATAGCTACCTTTGTTTCATGAGAACTGAAATGGATTTTCTGGTACTCGAGAATTTCGTTTTGGATAAGAAGGATCAGCCGCGCCTCGAGGAAAAAACCGATTGGCGCTCGCAGTTCAAGCTCGATTGAGGCGAGCGTGGCTCAGTGAGAATCAGCGTCATAATTCCAGTCCTCAACGAAGAGCATTCCATTCGGCCGCTGCTTGATAGTCTGAAGAGCCAAACTTTGACGCCGGCGGAAATCATTATCACCGATGGCGGCTCAACGGATAAAACCATCGAGCTGATCGAGAACTACGATCGCGGAGCGGTGCCAATCCATCTAATCTGCGCCGGTCGAGCCTACCCGGGCCGAGGCCGAAATCTGGCCGCCGCCGCCGCGACGAATGACTGGATCGCTTTCATCGATGCCGGTGTTAAGCCAACATCGAATTGGTTGGAGTCCCTCGCGGCCGCGGCCGGCACAACAACAGATGTCGTGTACGGCTCCTACGAACCCGTAACCGATACATTCTTTCAGGAATGCGCGGCCATCGCGTTTGTGCCGCCGCCGGTAAGCGTGCAGGGCGAGTTGATGCGCACGCGTTCGACCGCTTCGATGCTCTTAAGGCGCAGTGTGTGGCAGAAAGTCGGCGGGTTTCCAGAAGATTTGCGTTCCGCTGAAGACCTGTTATTCATGGATCGGATCGAGGCGGCCTCATACCGCATCTCCCACGCGCCCAACGCAAAGGTCTACTGGTCTATGCCGCCAACGCTTTGGAAGACTCTTCGCCGGTTTCTCGCTTATTCGCACAACAACATTCGGGCGAGATTGTGGCAGTCATGGCAAGCCAGCATTTTCAAACGCTATGTAACGTTAGGGCTACTCGCGGTGGTGGGATTCTTACTGAATTTTAAATGGCTGTTACTTCCGATTGGATTGTGGTTACTAATGCTTTTAGCCCGGGCGCTAGTGGCATCGCGGAGAAATGCGAACTGCTACCCGGCGGGCACGGGCCGGTTTCTGCTGCGGCTGATTGTGATTGCGCCCGTGTTGGCCGTCATAGACTTTGCGGCGATCGCCGGGAGCGCCGGTTGGCTACTCACAGACAGATCTTTTACGCCAAATACGAGGAGCGTCAGCGATGGCGCTTGAAGGGCGGCGCGTGCTGTTTATCTCCTACAACGGAATGCTCGACCCTCTTGGCCAGAGCCAGGTTATTCCGTATCTGCGTGGCTTGGCGAAGCACGGCGTGTGGTTCACTCTACTCAGTTTCGAACGTGCCCAGGCGTTCAGCTCCGATGGTTTATCCAGGTGCGAAGATCTCCGCAGGCAATTGGCTTCGGAACACATCGAGTGGCACTGGCTGAGATATCACCAGACACCATCACTTCCCGCGACTATCTATGACGTTTTGGCCGGAATCGTTTACGCGGCAAAGCTGGTGCGCCAGAACAGGATTGAGATGGTGCACGCCCGCGCCCAAATTGCGGCTACGATCGCCTGGGCGCTCAAGATGATGTTCGGACTCAAGTTAATCTTTGACGTGCGCGGACTGATGGCCGAGGAATATGTCGATGCGGGCCGCTGGACCAAGGGCGGAATTCCCTATCGGCTGACTAAGACCATGGAACGACGTTCGTTTGCTGCGGCTGATGGCGTTGTGACTCTCACGCAAAAGATCTGGCCCATCATAAAGGATTGGGACGGCCTTCGAGGCCGTGAGGTGGCTCATGAGGTTATCCCCTGCTGCACGGATCTGGACTTGTTCGAGTTTCGCGCTGAGGACCGCCGCCGCCGGCGGGCCGAGCTTGACCTCGGCGATCGCTTTACTGTTGTCTACAGCGGGTCGATTGACGGTTGGTACTTGACAGAGGAGATGGCCGACTTCTTTGCCTGCCTGTTACGGCAACAACCCGATGCTCACTTGCTGTGGCTGACTCCCAACCGGCATGAACGCATCCGGTATATGATGCGTGAGCGGGGAATTGATCCGGTGAGTTACACGGTGATGGCCGCGGCCAGAAACGAGGTGCCGGCTTACCTGGCAGCGAGTGATGCAGGTTTGGCCTTTATCAAGCCTTGCTTTTCCAAACTTGCCTCATCACCCACAAAAAACGCCGAGTATCTCGCTTGCGGTTTGCCAATCATCATCAACGGCGGCATCGGCGATTCAGCCGCATCGTTAGAAGGCGCGGGCATAGCCGTCGTAGTCAATGAGTTTACCGAACGGGAGTACGACAAAGCGGTGACAAATATCAGATCGTTAATCGGCGATCCAGGACAGGTTCGCCACCGTGCCCGAGAAGTCGCGCGGAGATTTTTCGACTTGCATAGCGTCGGGGTTGATGGTTATGCGCGCCTTTACCAAGCCGTCCTGGCATTAGACCAAACAGCCGTACGCCAAAAACGCAAGCGGCTCGATGCCTGAAGGTTGCCGATCGTTCCTTATGAGAGTGTTAGCCCTCGCTTCCTATCCGATTCAAGCTGCATCGACTCGTTATCGATTGCATCAGTTCGTCCGTCCGCTTTCCGAGCGCGGGATCACGCTCACGATCCGGCCGTTTTTGGACTCGCGGCTATTCCAGTCGCTCTACGACCGCCGCGCACTTCCTCATACGGCATTTGGTTTGCTCATGGCCGGGTTGCTGCGCACGCGTGATTTATTGGACGCCCGCCGAGCCGATGTAATTCTCATTCAGCGCGAGGCGGTAATTTTCGGGCCGCCGCTGATCGAGTGGTTGTCGAGCCGCTTAATCAAACGTCCGATGGTGCTTGATTTGGATGACGCTACGTACATCCCCTATACTGGCCCAACTTACGGCCGCTTTGGAAAAGTTCTGAAATGGTTTAGTAAAACCGACGATCTGATCCGTTGGGCGAGCATAGTAACTTGCGGCAACCGCTTCATTGCGGATTATGTAGCCAGTAAGGGAACCAGAGCGAGAGTTATCCCGACGGTGGTAGACAGCGACATTTTTTGTCCGGCGCCGCAAAAACGTGAATCCGAGGCTGCGATACTGGGCTGGATCGGCACGCATTCGACCTTTCCCTATCTGGAATCGATTTTCCCTGCCCTCGGAGAGTTGGCCCGGAAATGCCGTTTTCGCCTGAAAGTTGTCGGCGCTGGAAAAAACGATATCAGGATTCCCGGAGTCGAGGTCGAGAATCTTACCTGGGAGCTGGAACGCGAAGTTAACGATTTCCAATCTATTGATATCGGTCTTTATCCGATCGATACGAGTTTATATGCGGCAGATTGGGCGGCTGGAAAGTCAGGCTTCAAGGCGATCCAGTACCTGACCGTAGGTATCCCCTACGTAGCTACGCCGGTCGGGGCGATAAACGAGATTGGAGAATTGGGCAGGACTCACTTTTGCGCTACGACTCAGAGGGAATGGTGCGAAGCTTTGGCTCAGCTAATCGGTGATCGGGACCTGCGGATGAAGATGGGGACGGCGGGACGCCGGTTCGCCACCGAGCATTACGGACTTGCGGCACAGGCTGACAAACTGGCAGTGGTCCTGCGCGAAGCTGCTGAAGTCTCCTGAATATCGGTAGCCGATGCATCACACAACGAGATTCCGATTCGCTGTCCTCGCTCTAATCGCGCTCTTCCCGTCGTTTCTCAAACGAGGTCTGTACCGCGGCTTTTTTGGTTACCGAATTGGCAAGCGAGTGAAGATTGGTCTCAGCATCATCGATGCGCGGGAATGCGCGATCGACGATGATGTTCGCATCGGCCATCTCAATCTGGTTATCAGTGTCGGAAAGCTCCGCATTGGAGATCACGTCAGGATCGGGCACCTGAACATCATTCGGGGAGGAGAGGAAGTTAGCCTGGGACGCTACTCGGAAATAATCCGCCTCAATGAGATCAACTCAATTCCGGATGCGGACGTCGTCAACCCTGTGGATCCGAGGTTTGTGCTGGGGGATGGCAGCATTATTACCGCCGGACATAAAATAGACTTTACCGATCGAGTTCAAATCGGGTGCCGGGCAGTGCTGGCGGGCCGCAACTCTTCGCTATGGACGCATAACCGCCAAAAAACGCGTCCGATTGAGATTGGGTCGTTCGCCTATGTCGGTTCCGAAATCCGGATGGCGCCCGGAGCAGCAATCCCGGCAAGATGTATAGTAGGGATTGGTTCGGTCATTACGGGGCGCCTGGAGCAGGAAGGATATCTGATCGCCGGGGTGCCGGCGAAGCCGATCAAGGAACTCGATGAGGTTAATAAATTTCTGATCGAACGAAAGACGCGCGATGATTTACCCGACGACATCCGCTGATGGCTTGCGCAGATGAACGGCGTTCTGACATTGCTGGCTCTCATAATTTGCGGCCTGATAGTTTTTGCAGTGCCGGCTTTGGTTGTGCCCTTTACTGACCAGTACGGGCCGGTCACTTTTGTTGATACGAGCAAAGCTGTCTTGCTTTGCGCCGCCCTCGCCACCATTGCGGGGTTCATCTTTTATCGAAACTCGATCAACGGTTCCTTCCTTTTGAAGTTATTCATCTCCGCGTTGCTTGTCAGAATGCTTCTGGGAACTGTCATTTTCGCTTTCAACGGCCAGGAATTTTTCGGTGGCGACGCGGTCACGTACGATTTCTTCGGCTACGCCCAACTCGAAGGCTGGAGCGGCGACAAATATCATCAAGCCGCCGTCAACAGATTTGTGGCGAGCGGCATCGGCTGGGGCATGGTCTACATGGTGGCTGCAATCTATGGTGTGATTGGCCGCAACATGCTGGCGATCCAGCTTGTTAATTCTGTCCTGGGGGCGGCTACTGCCGTCATAATTTTTCTCAGCGCCCTCGAGGTGTTCAGTAACACCAGGGTGGCCCGACTGGCGGGATTTGCCGTGGCGTTCTATCCGTCTTTAGTGCTTTGGTCCTCGCAGGGACTCAAAGACGGCCCCATCGTATTCTTCCTGGCCTTGTCGATCTTGGCCACCCTGAAGTTGGGACGACAACTGAGTTTCAAGTATCTGGTGATCCTGGTGGGTTCGCTGTTTGCGCTCCTCAGTTTTCGCTTCTACGTCTTTTACATGATTGCCATGGCCGTGGGCGGAGCTTTCATTGTAGGTTTGCAGCCGCTTACCCAGAAAAGTTTCGCGCGCCAGTTGGTCGTGATCGTTTTTGTGGGTCTGACGCTGACGTATCTGGGCGTTACCAGGTACGCAAATGTTCAGCTTGAACGCTTTGGCAGTCTGGAACGAGTGCAGCGGAGCCGGCGTGATGCTTCCACCAGAGCCCAATCCGGCTTTGCGCCCGACGTTGACGTATCCACAACTCAAGGAGCGTTGACGACCATACCGATTGGGCTGCTTAATCTCCTTTTTGCCCCATTCCCCTGGCAGTTGGCTTCTTTGCGGCAAAGCATAACTCTTCCGGAGATGGTTATCTGGTGGACTTCATTCCCCATGCTGATTTTGGGATTGTGGTTTTCGGTAAAGTACCGGTTGCGGCAAATCTCGCCGATCTTGATCTTTACCATCATGCTTTCTCTCGCCTACTCCGTTTTTCAGGGTAATGTCGGCACGGCCTATCGGCAAAGAGCTCAACTGCTGGTTTTCTACTTTATTTTTGTGGCCGTCGGATATGTGTTGTTGTTCGAGAAGCGAGAAGAGAGGAAACGTCAGGAACTGGCGGCAAAGGAAGCCCTGGCTAATCGACTGGCGACCTCGACGGCGTCCCGGCGCTAGACCGTTAAGGCATTAGTCATTCGGATGAAATCAAGTGTGTGGAATTGCAGGCATAGTTAGCAGCGGCACTACTCCGGTCGATGAAGCACTGCTGTCGCGCATGTGCGAGGCGATCCGCCACCGAGGCCCGGACGAAGGCGGATTCTATGTAAAAGGAACAGTGGGGTTGGGGGTTAGGCGGCTATCCATCATTGACGTAAAGGGCGGACATCAGCCAATTGCCAACCAGGACAAAACGGCCTGGATCGTTTTCAACGGTGAGATCTACAACTATCTCGAACTCCGCGCGAAGTTGGAAAAGCTGGGCCACAAGTTCTACACCAATAGTGACACGGAAGCGATCGTTCACGCTTATGATCAATACGGCGCCGACTGTCCTAAACATCTGCGCGGAATGTTTGCGTTTGCCATCTGGAATGAGAAAACTCAGGAATTATTTTTGGCGCGCGACCGCGTCGGCAAAAAACCTTTGCTGTTCGCGCAGGTCAATGGTGATTTCTTATTCGGATCGGAATTTAGCGCGCTGCTGCTTCATCCCCGCCTCAGCCGTGAAATCGACAACCGGGCTCTGGATTACTATCTCTCGTTCATGTGCGTCCCGGCGCCGCTGACGGCTTATCAGGCGATTAAGAAGCTCGAGCCGGGTCACACCCTGCGCTGGCACAAGGGCGAGATCAGGATTGAGCGCTATTGGCAGCCAAACTTCTCAACCAAGTTGGCAATTAGCGAAGAGGAAGCAGGCGAGCGAGCGCTTGAGGTTCTGCGCGAAGCGGTGCGAGTGCGGCTGATGTCGGAAGTACCGCTGGGTGCATTTCTTTCGGGGGGCATCGATTCGAGTGCGGTGGTGGCGCTCATGAGCGAGGCCTCGAGCGAACCGGTCAAAACATTTTCCATTGGCTTTGACGAACAGGATTTCAGCGAACTTCATCACGCGCGTCGAGTCGCCGAACACGTGGGCGCCCACCACCATGAATTCATCGTGCGTCCCGACGCTCTGGAGGTTTTGCCGATTCTGGTTAAGCACTATGGCGAGCCTTATGCTGACTCCTCGGCCATTCCGACCTATTACGTCGCGCGCGAAACTCGCAGGCACGTAACGGTAGCGCTAAACGGCGATGGTGGAGATGAGTCTTTCGCGGGTTACGAGCGTTATGCCGCCATGCGCCTCGCAAATCATTATCATCGCCTGCCCGCCCTGCTTCGTGAATCGATCGTCAGGCAGGCCGCCGGCTTGATCCCAACTAAGGGGGCGTCACGCAGCCTTGCCAGCCGGGCCAAACGTTTTTTGCATGCGGTATCGTTACCGAAGGTCGAACGCTATCTTCGCTGGGTAAGCGTTTTTGATGGGGAGGCCAAACGAGAACTTTATTCGGAAGACTTCAGTCGCGAGACGGAGGGCTTTCAGGCAGGTGATCTGCTCGAGACCTGGTTTGCAAGAGCTAATGGCGCCGGCATCGTCGACGCGGCGTTGCAGGCGGACATCATGACTTACCTGCCGAATGATTTACTGGTAAAAGTTGATATTGCCACGATGGCGGTTTCTCTCGAGGCGCGCTCGCCCTTTCTCGATCATCATGTCATCGAGTTCGCCGCCAGCTTGCCTGAGAAGCTAAAATTGCGCGGCATAACAACCAAGTACCTGTTGAAGCGCGTGCTCAAGAAACTCTTGCCGGTGGAAAATCTCGAGCGGCGCAAAATGGGATTTGGCGTGCCGATTGGGCATTGGTTCCGTGGACAAATGCAACCGTTCCTGCGGGAAGTGCTGCTGTCTGAAAAAGCGCTGCAGCGCGGCCTCTTCAAACCGCACATGGTCAGACAATTAATCGACCTGCATGTTCGCGGAGAGCGAGACTATCAACACCAGCTCTGGACTCTGTTGATGCTTGAATTATGGTTTTGTGAATTCATAGATTAGTTGGAAATGGTCTGGTTGCTTGGTCTTTGGCCTGGGTAGGTGTTTGTTTTTAGGTTTTTTGAGCTTTGGACTTTGAGCCTTGACCAAAGACCCAAGACCAAAGACCAAAGACCAACACGCAAAGCT
>Ga0187893_10008818_pt1 | contig 15762 bp, 7 predicted proteins | sample MA1701074metaG_FD_139574 | JGI IMG/M metagenome (GOLD analysis project Ga0187893, IMG submission 139574) | White microbial mat communities from a basaltic lava cave in the Kipuka Kanohina Cave System on the Island of Hawaii, USA - MA170107-4 metaG ... | reverse complement strand
TGGACTCCGGAGCTGAGTCTGGCCGCCGCGGTGATGGTACAGGCGATGACCGACATCCGGCTGCGCCGCCGCGATGCGCGCGACCACATCCAGGTGGCCTCGGCGCTGCGCTGGGTGCGCTCGAACGACACCCAGTGGCCGCTCTCCTTCCGGCGCGTGTGCGAGCTCCTGCAATTCGACCCGTCCTGGGTCCGCCAGACCGTCAACCGCTGGCTGCAACGCGACGCGACGCCCGGACGCAGCCGCGGCTACCGCCGCGCCGCGTAGCCGAGCGAGCACCTCGCAGCGAGTCGTTCGCGCGTACGTGGCGCCGGCCTCCGCGCCGGCGTGGGGCCCGCAGGGCCGCCGCGTACGCGCGTCCGCGCCAGCCGGCGCGAGCTTTCAGAACCTGCCACTACAAGGCTACGTACGACCAGCGAGCGCGCTTCGGGAATCGCATGCAGCCATTCTAGCGAGAGGTTCTGAAAGCGTGCGCGGGGGTGCTGCTACGCGCCTACTCGGCCGGCCTCCGGCCGGCCACGCCGGCGCGGAGGCCGGCGCTACGTACGCGCGGGCGACTCCATGGAGGCGCGGATTAGGAGCGCGCCCGCTGCAGGCGGCTGCGTACGGCGCCGAGCTCGCCGATCTCCACCGGCACGCCGTCGCGGTAGGCGATCACCAGGCCGGAGAATGGCGACACGCGCGCACCCGGCGTCAGGATGCCGACCAGGTTGAGCGGGTCGGCGGCGGCCACCAGCACCGTCTCTCCGGCGGTGGCGCGCCGGCGCACGCTGCGCAGCGCATCGACCGCTTCCGGCAGGGCGAACTGCTCGCCGACGAAGCCGTCGACGAAGCGGCCGCCGCGAATCTCGCCGCGCGCTTCGAGGCGGCGCAACGCAAACAGCAGCGCGCGCCAGCTCGGCAGCGCGCGCTCGCGAGCGCGCAGCTCGCGGAAGACGACCCCCCAACGCAGTAGCAGTCGGCGGGCGGCACGCTCGGCCACCTCCTCGGGATGGGCCGATGGGGTGGCCTGGTCGCGCAGGACCGCCCAGCGACCCACCGGCATCAGGCGGCGCGCGGGGCGGCTGGGCAGCGCGCGTAGATGCTGTGCCCGGCGCGGGCGCCGCTCGCGCTCGGGCAGCAGCAGCGTGCGCAACCCGGCGATCCCGTCGCCGGTCACCAACCCCGAGGCGACGAGCTCCCAGAGCGCATCTTCGACCTCCGTCGGCAGCTTGCCGAGACCGCGCGCCACGTCGGCGAGGAACGACGCGCCGCGCTGGCCGAGATACTCGAGCACCGCGCGCGCGGTCGGCGAGCGCTCGGCCAACCCCTCGGCCTGGTCGGGCGCGGGGGCGAGGAGATCGGGAAGATCGGCGCGCAGAACGAAGGCGAGCGGTGCGGCGCGGGTAGGCATGGCGCGGCGCTTGGGCGGCTGCGGAGCCGGATCGTCGGCATCGGTCGCCGACGCAATGGCCAGGCGTCCCCACGCCACTTCACCGGCGAGGCAGAGCTGCTCGAGATCGTCCGGGTCGTACTCGGCGACGCGCGCCGGCAGCACGTCGCGCTCCCAGGCGGGGCCGGGCAGCTCGAGACCCTCGAGCTGAGCGATGACGTGGCGGACGCCGTCGCGTCCATGCAGCTGGGTGCCGGGCTGCAGGTGCTGCCAGGCGAGCAGGAAGCGAACGAAGTCGGCCGGTGACACCGCCTCGATCTCGCGCCGCAGCCGCCCGAGCGTCAGGCGGTGAATGCGCGACAGCAACCCGCGCTCGCACCACTCGACGGCGCCGCCGCTCGCGCCGGTGAACCGCCCGCGCAGGATGCAACCATCGGCCTCGAGCTGTGCGAGCGCGATGTCGACGGCGGATTCCAGCAGGCCGAGTCGCTCCGCCAGTGCCGCCGCGGTGGTCGGACCGATCGAGTCCATCCAACCGCGCACGATGGCGAGAACGGCGGCCTGCCCGTCCTCGACGCCGTCGCGCTGCGAGAAGGCGAGCGGGAGCGCCGGTGGGTCGAACTGCGCATCGGGGAACGCGGCGTGCGCGACTGCCAGGCGCTCTGCCGCAACGAATTTGGAGCGCGGCAGCTTGCTGCCGCTTTGGGGTGGGTGGGGTGCGGGCGGTACAATCTGACCCTCTCCACCCCGCCCACCCCAAAGCGGCGGCAAGCCGCCGCACTCGACAGCGGCGGAAGACCGCCGCATGGAGAAGGCGCGCCCGTCCGCAACCAGCTCCTCCAGCCACGCGCGCCACCCCTCCGCGTCCTCCGCGGGCAGCACGCCGAGCGTCAGCAGCGCGTCGTGCACCTCGTCGGCGTCGCGCGCGTCGGGCCACGCTTGGCGGCGCACTTCGGCGATGGCGTCGGGGTCGAGCGCGCCGATGCCGGCGGCGAGGTCGGGATCGGTGCGGCGCAGCGATACGGCGCGGGCCCGGCGCTCCTCCAGCGGGGCGTCGTCGAGAAACGCGTACGGGTTGGCGTTGAGGATCTCGTGCGACATCGGCGAGGGCGCCGCGGTTTCGGCCGCGCGGGTCCGGATGGCGCCCGATTCGATGGCCTCGAGCACGGTCTGCAGGCCGGCCGCGTCCATCGCCTCGGTGAGGCAATTGCCGAGCGTCTCCTGGACGAGCGGATGGTCGGGCGGCTCGATCGGGCCGGGCCGGTTGTCGCCGCAGGCGAGCTGGGCGGGAAAGACGGCGGCGAGCAGGTCCTCGGCGCGCATGCGCTGCAGCGGCATCGGCACCTTGCGGCCGCCGCTGAAGCGCAGCAGGGCGAGGGCGCGGGTGGCGTTCCAGCGCCAGCGGTTGCCGAACATCGGCGCGATCAGCGCGGCCTGCACGAGATCGGGCATGAAGCTCCGCGCGCGCACCATGCCGAAGACGCTGTCGAGCGCGAAGCTGTGCTGCTCGCCGAGCGAGAGAACGACGCCGTCGTCGGTCGCCGCCGCCTGCAGCTCGAAGTCGAAGGTGACGCAGAAGCGCTTGCGCAGCACCAGGCCGAGGGCGCGGTTGATGCGGCCGCCGAATGGCGCGTGCAGGACGAGCTGCATGCCACCGGCTTCGTCGAAGAAGCGCTCGGCGATGATGGTGTCGAGCGTCGGCACGGCGCCGAGCGCCGCCAACGTGTCGAGCACGTAGCGCACGAGTTGCTCGGCACCGCCGTGGTCGACGTGCGCGGTGCTCTCCACCCAGCGCACCGCGGCCTCGGGATCGTCGGCGCGCGCGGCGACCTCCTGACGCAACCCGGCCACGGCCGCCGAGAGCTCGGGGGTGCGCGCCGGTGCTTCGCCCAGCCAGAACGGCATCGTCGGCGGCGCGCCGGCAGCGTCGTGCACGCGGATGCGGCCGGCCTCGACGCGCTTGATGCGCCAGCTCCGATTGCCGAGCTGGAAGACGTCGCCGGCCAGGCTCTCGACCGCGAAGTCCTCGTTGACCTTGCCGATCAGAGCGCTGGTCGCATCCTCGACGACGTCGTAGTCGGCCATGTCCGGGATCGCGCCGCCGCCGGTGATCGCCGTGAGGCGGGCGCCGCGGCGCGGCCGCAGTCGGCCGTGCACGCGGTCGGCGTGCAGATGCGCCGAGCGCCGTCCGCGCCGGGTCGAGACGCCGTCGGCGAGCATCTCGAGCACGGCATCGAAGTCGCGCCGGGCCAGGTTGCGGAACGGGTAGGCGCGCCGCACCAGGTCCCACAGCGCCTCGATGCCGATCTCGCCCTCGCTGGCGGCGATCGCCACCGCCTGCTGGGCGAGAATGTCGAGCGGATTCTCGGGAATGGTGAGCCGGTCGAGCTCGCCCGCCTCGATGGCGCGCACCGCGGCGGCGCACTGCACCAGCTCGTCGCGGGTGAGCGGGAAGAGAATTCCCTTGGGCGTCGCGCCGAGCGAATGGCCGGAGCGGCCGATGCGCTGCAGCGCCGAGGCGATCGAGCGCGGCGCGCCGAGGTGGCAGACCAGATCGACGTGGCCGACGTCGATCCCGAGCTCGAGCGACGCCGTGGCGACGATCACCGGCACCGCGCCGGATTTGAGGCCGGTCTCGGCGGCAAAACGCATCTCGCGCGACATACTGCCGTGGTGGGCGGCGACGCGCTCGGGGCCGAGGATCTCGCCGAGGGCGTAGGCAACCCGCTCGACCAGCCGGCGGGTGTTGACGAAGACGATCGTAGTGCGATGCGCGCCGACGAGCGCGGCCAGGCGCGCGTAAATCTCGGCGCGCAGCTCGTGGCTGGTGATCGGGCCGAGCTCCTGGTCCGGCGTTTCGACGCTCAGATCGAGGGCGCGGCGGTGTCCGGCGTCGACAATGGCGCAGCGCGGCGTGCCGTCGGCGGCGCAGCGGCCGGCACCGACCAACAGGCGCGCCACCTCGTCGATCGGCTTCTGCGTCGCCGACAGCCCGATGCGCTGCAGCCGGCCGCCGCTGAGCGCATCCAGCCGTTCGACCGACAGCGCCAGGTGGGCGCCGCGCTTGTCGGCGGCGACGGCGTGGATCTCGTCGAGGATCAGCGTAGAGGCCTGGCGCAGCAGCGCCCGGCTGCGCTCGGCGGTGAGGAGAATGTAGAGCGATTCCGGCGTGGTGATGAGAATGTGCGGCGGACGCCGCACCTGCAGCGCGCGCTCGCGCGCCGGCGTATCGCCGGTGCGGACGGCGACGCGGATCTCGGGCAATTCGATGCCGGCCGTCGCCGCCACAGCCCGAATGCCCGCCAGCGGCACCTGCAGGTTCTTCTGGATGTCGTTGCCGAGCGCCTTCAGCGGCGAGACGTACACCGCATGGATGCGGTCCTCGAGCGCGCCGGCGAGTCCGCGCTCGACCAGGTCGTTCAGCGCCCAGAGGAACGCCGCCAGCGTCTTACCCGATCCGGTCGGCGCCGCGATCAGCGTGTCCGCGCCAGCCGCGATGTGCTCCCACCCGGCGGTCTGAATCGCCGTCGCCTCGGCAAAGGTTTGGCGAAACCAGTCGGCGACGAAGGAGTGGAAGGGGGCGGCGCGCATCGTCTCGATGCTTACCGCATGCGTGAGCGGGATGGTACCCCCGGCGGTGTTGCCCGTTGCCCGTTGTCCGTTGCCCGTTACCTCATTGGCGCGCTGGGAGAGCCAACAGACAACGGGCAACACTTCACAGGCGCCGCGCCGGCTCGACGATCGTCTCCGCCAACCCGTCGAGCGTCCGCCGCAGGTCGTCCCGTGTCGCACCGACGGCCATCAGGATCACCTGGTCGGCGCCGGCGTCGCGGTAGCGCTTGATCAGGTCGAGATCGGCCGCCTTCAGGTACGGGCAGATCGCGACGTGCACGTCGCTGCGCCGCCGGCCGCGCGCCGCGAGCAGCCGCTCGAGATCGCGCAGGCGCGCCGCCAAGGTCGGCGGGTCGATACTGAACGGGTACCAGCCCTGCCCGAGGTCGGCGACCCGTTTCAGCGCCGGGTCGCTCTCGCCGCCGAAGAAGATCGGCGGGTGCGGCTGTTGAATCGGCTTGGGAAACTGCCGGCACGGGGGCAGCGCGTAGAACTCGCCCTCGTACTGCGAGATCGGATCGCACCAGCAGCGCCGCATCACCTCGAGGTACGCACGGCAGCGCGCGGCGCGGCGCTCGAACGGCACGCCCAGCGCCTGAAACTCCTCGGCCAGCCAACCGATACCGACGCCGAAGTCGAACCGGCCGTTGGAGAGCCAGTCGACCGACGTCACCTCTTTCGCCGTGTACAGCGGGTTGCGCTGCGGTACCAGGCAGATGCCGGTGCCGAGGCGGATCTTTCGCGTGGCGGCGGCGAGGAAGGCGAGCAGCGGGAAGGGGTCGATGATGCCGTTCTCGGCCGACACGGGAATCCGCCCGCTATCGGCGTACGGATAGCGCGACTGGTACTGATCGAAGAGGACGACGTGCTCGGCGACCCAGAGCGAGTGAAAGCCGCGCTCGTCGGCGACAGCGCCGAGGGTGTGGATGTACTCGGGAGTCGCGAAGGGATTGCCGACCGGGGCGAAGACTCCGATGTGCATGCGGTGCGACTAGCACGATGAATTTAGCAAGTGGAGGGCGCCGCGCTGTCGGCGCCGGAGGGGCGGGGGTGGGTGAACAACGGCGACCGGAATTTGACCCCGCCGCCCGCCCCGGCGGCGACGGCGCGCCGCCCTCCAAACTGAGCCGCAACGGCGCCGGCGCAGCCGGCGCCTCATCCCCCGTGGCGCGACGTCTCGCCCGCTTGCACGACGCGGGCAGGCCGGGGTTTCGGCTCGGGCAGGGGCTCGCCGGCGAGGCGGGCGTTGACCGCCGGGGCGAGCAGCTTGAGGACGCTCACCGACAGCGCGCTGGTGAACTCGTAGCCGCCCGCCTGCTTGCCGGGCACGAAGGCGGTGAGCACGCCGAAATAGCGGTCGTCGATGTAGAACGTGAAGGTCGCCGTCCGGCTGACCACGCGCGACGACTTGAGCCAGCCGCCGCGGCCAAAGCTCTTGAAGCGGTTGTCGCCGGAGCCGGTCTTGCCGCCAGCGACGACCTTCTTGCCGTTCGGCGTCTTGAACGCGCCGGCGACGCGGCGGGCGGTCCCGTTGTCGACCACGTCGGCGAGCGCGCGGCGCAAGGCCGCCGCGACGGCTGGATCCATCACCCGCTCGCCCGCATCCGGCTTCGGCCGCATGACGGTCTCGTACGGCGTGCCTTCCCCCCAGTGCAGGCGGGTGAAGCGCAGCATCGGCAGGCGGACACCGTCGTTGACGATGATGCCCATGAGCTCGGCGAGCGCCGCCGGGCGGTCGGAGGAGCTGCCGATGGCGGTGGCGTAGGACGGCACCAGCCGCGGGAACGGGAACCCGAGGCGCTGCCACGAGGGCGCCATGCGCTTGAACGCATCGCGCTCGACGCGGATGCGCAGGCGCAGATTCTGCGCGCTGCGCGCGTTGCGGCCGAAGAGCCACTGCGAGGCGAGCAGCCGCGCGGCGGCGCTGCGCTCGACCATCGCGTCCCGGGTTACCCCGGGCTCGTGGACCACCTCGCCGACCCCCCACACCTCGAGCGGGTGGCGGTCGAGCAGGTATCCGTAGTCGAGCAGGTTCAGACGCGGACTGCCGTAGGCGCGCGCCAGCTTGTCGAGATCCTTGGGCGGCACCTTGACCGAGAGCGATTGCAGCCAGTCGGCGAGCTGCGAGGGGCTGTCGCCGAGCTGCCAGGCGAAGAACAGCATGGCCAGATGGCGCGGCGATTTGGCGCGCGAGCCGAGCAGCCGGCTGATCGCCGCCGCCGGGGTGAGACCGCTGTACTGGCGATGGGTCTTGAACAGAATCTGGCGGGCCTCATCGTCGGCGATCTCTGCCAGCATCCGCTGGCGGTCGGGATGCTTCGGATCCTTGAGCAGCGCTTCGGTGTCGTAGTCGAGCCGGGCGCGGTGAAAGCGCACGAGATCGCGCATGAGGCGGACGAACACCAGGTTGGTCGAGTTCCGGAGGCCCTGTCGCACCGGCATGATGCGGCCGTTGTCGTCCTTGTTGAAGTTGCCGAAGACGTGCATGCCGCCGCCGGTGAAGAATGCCTCGCCGGGGTTGGCGGAGTACTTGCGGTCGAGCGCCTTCTGCAGGAACGGGTCGCGGCCGACGCCGGGTTCCTTGACCAGCGTGTCGGCCGCCCATGCGGTGATCGGATCGGTGCGCTTGGCCGCGGCCAGCTCGGTGAGCGCCTCGCGCGGGCGCGTCGCCAGCTCGGCGTGCAGCAGCGCCACCACTTCCAGATAGTGCGCCAGCGTGCGCAGCTTGGCGGTGCTGCCGAGGTCGAGCTTCACGCCGCCATTGATGTCGAACGGCCGTTCCAGGTTGTCGGCGTTGACGCGCAGCAGGTTGCCCTGTGGGGTGCGCTCGAACAGCATCAGGCTGTACACCACCTGCGTGGGGTCGGCGTTGCGCAGCAGCCGTTCGCCGGTGAGCCCGTTGGCGCGCACGAAGTTCTTGTCGGCGAGATCGTCGAAGAGGCGCTCGACCGCGCCTTGGAGCGCGACGTCGATGGTGCCCTCGGCCGACAGGTGCAACCGGTCGAGCTCATAGAAGCTCGGCACATCGAGCCATTGCAGCAGCGTGGTGCGGATCGCGTTGGGCGCTTTCTGGCGCGCAAAGGGCAGCGGCGGCGCCACCGGCCCGCGGCGGAGAAAGTCGAGCGGGATGGTCTGCACCGCGGCGGCGAGCTGCGCGTCGATCACGCCGTCGCGGGCCAGCAGCCGCGCATACTCGTTGACCTTGGCATTGAGCGGATCGCGATCGCGATGCAGGTAGGTGCTCGGGGCCCGCAGCGCGACCAGCAGGGCCAGGGCGTGCTTGTAGGCGCGCGCCTTTTCCGGCGCGGTGTCGGCGGCGGCGAGCGCGCTGCGCACCTCCTCAAGGTCGAGCCCGAACCAGGCGTAGAGCCCGTCGCCGAGACCGTTGATCTCGCCGTACCCAGGCACGGCGGCGAGCGGCGCGGTATTCAGGTAGTCGACCACGATCTCCCGGCGCCAATCGCGCGTGTCCCCACCATCTCGGTAGGCCTTCAGACTGGCACCCGCCACCTGGCGGAGCTTGTCGAGCGGCGAGTTCGTCCGGCCGTTCGGCGAGTGGCGATACTTCTCGAGCTGGATGGCGAGCGTGCTGCCCCCCTGGCGGGGAACCGGCAGACCGAGCTTGGTCCCCAGGTACAGAAGACCGGCCTTGGCCATCCGATCCCACTCGATCGCCGGGTTGGCGCGCGGATCGTAGGGTGAGAGCAGCTCGCGGTTCTCGATGTAGAGCAGGGTCTGCACCAGGATGGGCGGCACATCGTCGAAGCTGAGGAACCAGCGCTGCGAGCCGGTGGCGTCGTAGAGCGGCGCCCCATTCATCCCGCGCACCTTCAGCCCGGCCACGACTGGCTCGCGATACGGGGGCGCCACTCCCCAATCGAGCAAGCGAACCATTCCCGCCGGGGCGACCGCCTGACGTTCGACCTCGAACCCTCGTTGTTCCATGCGCGCCTGGAACTCAGCCAAGCGCGAGTAGCCGAGGCGGTCGTCGAACGGCGCGCTGCGCGGAAAGGCGATGCTCTTGCTGGGCCCGTCGACCACCTCGTACTGGAGCCGCGCGGTGTAGCGCGGCAGCAGCCAGGCCTGCAGCGCCGAGGTACGCAGCTCGTAGCCGATGACCACTGCGAGACTGAGCAGCGCGAACGGCCAGAGAATCAAGCGGAGGAGCGGGCGACGGGGTGGCTGGGAGACGTCGCTGGAGAGCTGGTCGCCAGTCAGGTCGGAAGGCGGGGCAAGGACGTCGGCACCCATCGCAGCAGGGCTTTTAGCAACTATGCGACCACCGACGTTCTGACACAAGCACCCTTTCTTTTCACCTTCCCTGCGCGCCGGCACTTACCAAAAAACGGCACTCGGGCGCAACGCGGTGCATCATTGCGAGGAAGCGCGGGGCTTTCGGCCCCGCGCGTTGAGCGTTGAGCGTTCAGCGTTGAGCGTTGGCGGGGCGGGCTGCCCCGGGGCAGCGCGTTGTGCTGCCCTGCGAACGCGCAACGCCCAACGCTGAGCGCGCGGGGGCCGAAGGCTGTGGAGGGCGCCGCTTCCGCCGCGCCATGGCCGCGCGGAAGCGCGGCCCTCCACGGGTGGGCAGACGAAAGGAATGGGGCAGACGCGCGGATTGCGGTTCGCAGGGCTGCAAACGCGCAACGCGCAACGCTGAACGCGCGGGGCCGAAGGCCCCGCGCTCAGATCAGCGTGCTCACCGCCTCCTCGCGCTCGATCGGTTCGGTGCGGCGCTCGATCGGCACCCAAGCGCGGGTACCCTCGCCGAGGAAGATCTGGCGCGGGCGGCTGATCTTCTGCTCGGGGTCGCGCACCATCTCCGCCCATTGCGCCAGCCAGCCGGAGACCCGTGGGATGGCGAACAGCACCGGGAACATGGTCACCGGGAAGCCCATCGCCTGGTAGATGATGCCGGAATAGAAATCGACGTTGGGATAGAGCTTGCGCGAGACGAAGTAGTCGTCCTGCAAGGCGATGCGCTCGAGCTCGAGGGCGATGTCGATGAGCGGGTTCTTGCCTGTCACCTCGAACACCTCGTAGGCGAGCTGCTTGATGATCTTCCCGCGCGGATCGTAGTTGCGGTAGACGCGGTGGCCAAAGCCCATGAGGCGGCCCTTGCCGGCTTTGAACTCCTTGACGGCGTCCGGCACCTTGTCGACCGAGCCGATCTCGGTGAGCATGCGGATGACCGCTTCGTTGGCGCCGCCGTGCAAAGGCCCGTAGAGCGCGCCGACGCCGGCGGCGACGGCGGAATAGGGGTCCACGCGCGAGCTGCCCACGGCGCGCACGGCGTTGGTCGAGCAGTTCTGCTCGTGATCGGCATGGAGGATGAAGAGCACGTCGAGCGCGCGCTCCAGCACCGGGTTGGGCTGATAGACCCGTTCGCCGATCTTGAAGAGCATCTGCAGGAAGTTGCCGGTGTAGCTGAGCTCGTTGTCGGGGTAGACGTAGGGCAGGCCGCGCGTGCGCCGATAGGCGAAGGCGGCGAGCGTCGGCAGCTTGCCGATCAGCCGTCGAGTCTGCAGGCGGCGCGACTCGAGCTCGTCGACGTTCTTGGCGTCCGGGTAGAAGGTCGACAGCGCGCCGATGGTGCTGAGCAGCATGCCCATCGGATGGGCGTCGTAGCGGAAGCCGTTCATGAACATCTTGACGCTCTCGTGCACGAAGGTGTGGACGGTGATGTTGTTGCGCCAGGCCTCGAAGTGGATCAGGTCGGGCAGCTCGCCCTTGACGATCAGGTACGCGGTCTCGAGGTAGTTGCTGTGCTCGGCGAGCTCCTCGATCGGGTAGCCGCGATAGCGCAGGATGCCGCGCTCGCCGTCGATGAAGGTGATGCGGCTCTTGCACGACGCCGTGTTGGTCAACGCCGGGTCGTATCCCATGAGCCCGAAGTCGGACTCGTCGGTTTTGATCTGACGCAGATCGGCGGTGCGGATGACGCCGTTCTCGATCGGGATCTCGTACTGTTTGCCGGTGCGGTTGTCGGTGATGCTCAGCGTGTCCTTCGCCATGCGCACACTCCGGATCAGGGGATGCCCATTAGTACCGCCGCCCCTCGAGCGGAACAACGGGGGCCTTCACAGGATGCGCGAGACCGGCCGGCCTTTACAGGATGCGCGAGACCGGCGATGAGAAGGCGTGACCGGTGACCAGTGCGCGGTGCAGGGGCTGAACGTTACCGGTCACGTCATTGGTCGACGAGAGGAGCAGCGATGCCCGCGACGTACCGTATCTTCGGCAACGAGCTCTCGCCCTACTCGATCAAGGTCCGCTCGTACTTTCGCTACAAGGGTCTGCCGCACGAGTGGATCATCCGCAATCCGAGCGTCGAGGAGGAGTTCAACCGCTACGCCAAGCTGCCGCTGATTCCCCTGGTGGTGACCCCGGAGGGCACCGGCATGCAGGACTCGACGCCGATCCTCGAGCGCTTCGAAGCCGAGCATGCGCAGCCGGCCCTGCAGCCGAGCGATCCGACCCTCGCCTTTCTGTCGGCGTTGATCGAGGAGTACGGCGACGAGTGGGGCAACAAGCCGATGTTTCACTACCGCTGGTTCTACGAGCCCGATCAGGAGTCCGCCGGCGCGCGTCTCGCGCGCAGCATGATGCCGGGGCTCAGCGAGGCCGAGCTGCCCAACGGCGTCGCCATGATCAAGGCGCGCATGATTCCCCGCCTGTCGTTCGTCGGTTCCTCGGCTGCGACCAAGGACGTGATCGAGGGCTCGTTCCGCACGCAGCTCGCCGTGCTCGATCGCCACCTGGCGACGCGCCCCTATCTCTTCGGCGCGCGTCCGGCGCTCGGCGACTTCGGCCTGTTCGCCCAGCTCTACGAGGCGTCGACCGATCCGACTCCGGCCGCACTGATGCGCGACTCCGCGCCGCACGTGGTGAAGTGGATCCAGGAAATGCTCGGCCCGCGTGCCGAGGGCGAGTTCGAGACCTGGCCGGCGCTGGCGCCGACGCTGATGCCGCTGCTGCGCCAGGAGATCGCCGGCGTCTTCTTTCCCTGGTCCACCGCCAACGCCAAGGCGCTCGCCGCCGGCGAAAAGGAGTTCACCGTCACACTCGGCGGCAAGCCCTTCACGCAGGAAACGCAGAAGTACCACGCCAAGTCGCTCGCCGCGCTCAAAGCCCGCTACGCCGCCGTGCCCGACAAGTCCGCCCTCGACCCGATCCTCAAAGAAGCGGGCTGCTACGACTGGCTGCAATGAAACCCAACCACCGATGAACACCGATGCACACAGATCGAGTCCGTCCTCCAACCTATTCAGTGAATCCATCGGTGTGCATCGGTGCTCATCTGTGGTTTCTCCGTCTTGAATGCAGGCCGTTGAAGACAAAACGGCCCGCCTGACGGCGAGCCCGGTGCGCCTGATGGTGCAGGCCATCGGCGGGCCGCGGCAGGTGGCGGGCAAGATGCGCCGGCTCGGGCGCACGCTGCGGCTCTACGTCGATCGCGCCGAGATCGAGCGGCGGCTCAGCACGCTCGAGTCGAAGGGCTACGTCACCGGCCGCCCGAGCCGCCTGCAGATTCTCTTCGGCGGGTTCGACATGCTGCGCTTCGTCATCGAGCCCGCCTCGCGCGATTACTACCGGCAGAAGGGTATCTCGTTCGGCTTTCACCAGCTCCTGCGCGTGCTCGACGATCCGGTCTCCATGATCGACCCGACCGGATTCCTCTCCGAGCGCGACACCATCGTCGGCCACGTCATGCAGGTCGTCCATCTGAACCCGGTCTACGACCTGCAGCTCATCCAGATGTTCCCCGACGGCCTGGAGAACTTCGAACGCCAGGTACAGGCGATGGTCGACGGCACGCACCCGCGCCACGCCACGATCGGCGCGATCGTCGAAGACCCGGAGTATCACGCCCGCCTGCTGGACTACGTGCGCCGGTTTCGCGCCGACCCGAACACGCCGCCGCCGGTGCGCCAGGAGCAGACGCTGCGCAACGACCCCCACTTCGCCGCCGCCGAGCGCACCTTCGCCACCCTGCCCGGCTTTATCGGCTACTGCCATACATTGCCCACCGGCTTCGGCGCCCTGCTGCGCCGCTGGCGCACGCTGCGCCAATTCCCCATCGCGGTCCCGATGTAGAGGAGTGATTCGATGAAGATCTACGACAGCCAGACCGCGCCCAACCCGCGTCGCGTCCGCATCTTCCTCGCCGAAAAAGGCATTGACGTGCCCTACGAACAGGTCGACATCGTCAAGGCCGACAACCGCAGCGCGGAGTTCCGCCGCAAGAACCCGCTCGGCACGCTGCCGGTGCTCGAGCTCGACGACGGCACCTGCATCGCCGAGAGCGTGGCGATCTGCCGCTACTTCGAGGAGACGCAGCCCGAGCCGCCACTGTTCGGTACCGACCCGCGCGACCGCGCGCTGGTCGAGATGTGGCAACGGCGCATGGAGCTCGAGCTGTTCGGGCCGATCACGCAGGTGTTCCGCAACGGCCACCCGTTCTTCGCCGGCCGCATTTCGCAGGTACCGGAGTGGGGCGAGGTGTGCCGCAAGGCGGCCGAGGCGCGCCTGGCCTGGCTCGACACGATCCTCGCCGAGCGCGAGTTCGTCGCCGGCGCGCGCTATACCATCGCCGACATCACCGCACTGTGCGGCATCGACTTCGGTCGGGTCAGCAAGATCCGCCTCCAGCCCGAGCAGACCAACCTGGCCCGCTGGCATGCCGCGGTCTCGGCGCGGCCGAGCGCCAAGGCGTAGCCAGTTCGATCCCGCCCCGGGACGGGCCGCCCCTGGGCGGCCCGTAGGCGCGCCGGCGGCGTACCTGCTCAAGGGGAGCATGCGCACGGCGCGGCGGTGACATTCAAAGGGTCGGCCGCCCTCCGGGCGGCACCCCGGGGCGCCGAGAGCCCGCGCCCCTCCGCACGCCCAATGTTGCTGGCTGCCTAACGGGCATGGCGGTCGCCCGCACGCCGGCACCGCGCGGCCTGGAAGCGGGCCGTGGCACGTCCCTTGCGACTGACGCGGGCACCGTGGAAAGCTGCGCCCAGTTTTCGAGGACCGGCGTCGGGGACACCGACCGATGACCCAGCCCAGCACCCTTCAGCTTGCAGCCGCCGCGGCGTACCTGCTGCCGGCGCTGGTGTTCTCGGTCGTGGCCGCCGATCTCTGGGAATTCTGCCTGCGCCTGCGCCCGCGCAACCAACTCTCGCGCGTGCTGCCCTGGCTGGCGTCGACCGCCGCCGCGTTCTTCTACCTCGATATCGTCTTCGCGCTGGTGCCCGAGCATTTCCATCTCGATCCGACCCGGCCGCTGGTCGCCCTCTACATCGCCGCAGACGCCGTCATCATCATCAGCGTGGCGTTGACCCGCCACGTGGTGCAGCTCGTTCCGCTCGCCTCGAGCCCGCCGACCCGGCGGTGGCTGCTGCTCCACTACGCACTCGCCGGGCTGATGATCGCCATCAGCGTCCAGCCGAATCTCATCCCCGCCGAGACGTGGGCCACCCGCCTGCGGCTCATGCACATCGCCCACTTCGTCTACATCGTGGCGATGTTGGCGCTCAGCGTCTGGCACGCCGCGCGGTACGCGCGCCGCGGTCTCTGGCGCCCCGGCTCGCTGGGCGATCTGCGCACGGCCGACATCGTCATGCTCAGCGTCGGCGTGGCGGGATGCGCCATCCTCTTCATCGCCATCATCAGCAGCAGCTCAAGCGGATGGTCGGAGAAGTTCTGGTTGCCGTTCCTGAGCTCGGGGGCCGGCTTGGCGCTGGCGACGCCCTTTGCCGTCCGCATTCTCGGCCGCCTGGTGCGCAGCCTGACCATCACCGCGATCAATCTCGGCGTCGCCGCCGGCCTGTACGCCGTGTCGCGCATGGGCATGGCGGCGGCCGCATCGGACCTCGATCCGATCTTCCAGCTCGCCGCCGTGTTCGTACCGGTGCTGGCGTTGATCCCGGCGCAGCCGCTGCTGCGCCGCGGCGTCGACCGCCTCTTGTTCGGCCGCCGCCTGCGCCGCCACGCCGAGCTGCACGCGTCGCTCATGCGGCTGTCGCCGGAGGTGGGGATCGTCGAGTGCTGTCGCCGCGCCATGGCGGAGTTCGTCGACACCATGCAGCTGCGCGGCGCCGGGATCCTGCTCGAGCGCGACGGCAGCGCGATCGTCTCCGGCCAGCTGGACATGGCCCCGCTGCAGCGGGTCTGGCCGCGCGGCGCCGCCGCCGACAGCTTGCCGACGGTGGTGTTCTCCGGCGGCGTCTTCCGCGAGCTGCCGAACACGCTGCAGGCCGCGCTGATCGAATCCGAGGTGATCGGCGTGACGCCGATCGTCAGCCCGCGCCAACGCTGGGGCTACGGCTTCGTCACTGCCAGCGTACTGAACGCGTCATTCAGCCCCCAGGAAATCGAGGCGGTGCAGGCGCTCGCCGGTCAGTTCGCGCTGGTGCTCGACGCCGCCGAGCTGCTCGAGCGCGCCGTGGCGGTGGAGCGCTCGCTGGCGCACACCGAAAAGCTCGCCGCCGTCGGCGAGCTGGCCGCGCGCGTGGCGCACGAGATCCGCAATCCGGTCACCGCGGCGCGCAGCCTGGCGCAGCTCCTGGCGCGCGAGCCGACCTCGCCGTTCAACACCGAGCACGCGGAGCTGATCCTGGCCGAGCTGCAGCGCGTCGAGCGCCAGGTCGCCGCGCTGCTGCGCTTCGCGCGCCGCGACGAGCTCCAGCTCGCTCCCGTCGACCTCGGCGAGCTCGTGCGCGAGACGGCGGAGCATTTCCAGCCGCGCCTCGAGGGTGTCGAGGTGTCGCTCGAGGCGCCGCCCGCGCTCGTCG
>Ga0187893_10008817_pt1 | contig 15763 bp, 17 predicted proteins | sample MA1701074metaG_FD_139574 | JGI IMG/M metagenome (GOLD analysis project Ga0187893, IMG submission 139574) | White microbial mat communities from a basaltic lava cave in the Kipuka Kanohina Cave System on the Island of Hawaii, USA - MA170107-4 metaG ... | reverse complement strand
GAAAATGGCCGGCATCATGTTGACTCAAGACAGCGATGCCGGCCGGGGGAGAAAGGGATGAACGGGTAATGGACATCCAGTCTCCTTCAGTCGTAAACTTGACCTCTAGTATGTAAATATGGACGTAAGTTTCGACCCTATTTTATGTCACTCAAATTACATGGTACGGGCTACTTGTTCAGCAGATTAGAGCCTTATGACGTTTTTGGCGGCAAACCTGATGTCTTCTGGCTTGATGGTCTTGCGCCCAGCATGCACCGAGAGCTCCACCGCCTGCTTGGAGATCCTCCCGGCGACTTCTTCCAGAACCTTTCTCAGCTCGTCTGCTGCGTCATCGCTCACCCTTTCCGCGCCGGATTTCTTCATTACTCGGTACATTGCTGCAAGGCCAAATTCAGGACCGGAAGACATGCATCGTTATCTGGTACAGCCAAGTTAAAAGTTTACTTTGCGAAGACGATAACACAATCGCTAGACCAGCATACACAGGGTTTATTTTCTTGAATACATTGATCAAGCCGCTCTTGCCGCTCTATGACGCGCACATACACCTTACTGACGGAGAATATTCTGACTATGTCGGACAGATCATTACCGGATTGCGCGCTATGAATATCGTGGCATGCTCTGTGACCGTCGACATTGATACTACGTTAAGGAGCTTTTCACTATTTCATCAGCATCGTGATACCGTCAAGCAATTCGTTGGAATCCACCCAGAAGCCGCCGCGAAAGAAGATTTAGAGCGCTTCAAAGAAATCTTTAGGAACAATCTGCAATACATAGATGGCGTAGGAGAAATAGGGCTAGATGGAACCTATGCAGAAAAAGGGATCGCTTCACTATCGCGCCAGCGCGAAGTCTTTAAGGCGATGCTCGAACTGGCAGAGTCCACCGGAAGACCTGTTTCCATACATTCACGAAAGGCTCTGGATGAAATCTTGGAGGTTCTCCCCTCGTACAAGTTGAGAGGCACTCTTTTGCATTGGTTTGCGGGAAGCAAGAAACAGCTGGTACGGTCAACTGATACGGGTCTGTACGTTTCGTTTGGCCCTGTCCTCGTTTACTCTGAAGAAAAGAAAGTGCTTTTAAAGAATACTCCGAGGGACAGGCTCCTGGTGGAAACAGACGGGCCCGTGAGATATGGAAAATGCTTTGAGAACCTGCCGGCCATGTCAAGCTCTTTTCTGGTGAGCGTAGTATCATCCGCCGCTTCGGCACTCGATCTTTCATATGAAGAGGCATGTCATCTGATCGAAGCTAATACCTGCAAGTACCTGTCGGTGGCGTAGGCAAAGATAAAATAGCCTTTGTCTTGCCTTTTCTGATGGATGAATAGGATAAAGCGCATTTCGACGGAGCTATTGCAAAAGCATCCAGAAAAGTTTGGGCTTGAATTTGATGCTAACAAGAAGGCTATCAATGACCTTGCGGTCGTGAGGTCCAAGGTACTTCGCAACGAGCTGGCCGGATATATCACTTCACATCTTCGAAAAGAGTCGGCTCAGGAGAAAGCCTCCATGGCTGCGAGCGAGGATTCCGAAGAAGGCTCTGACGACGAAGAAGAATAGAGATAATGATAACGATACGGCTGCTCGGCGGGGCCAAAAAGGCAGTCGGCGGGCAAGCCTCACTTGAGCTTGAAAGATCAAATGCCTCAGTTCTGGAGATTCTTCAGTTTCTGGAACGGATGGCGGTTGAGCCAAAGTTGCTGCGACGAGAGAATCTGATAGTCGCTATAAACGGGGCGGATTCATCCGCGCTTTCGGGCAAAGATCCTGTAGCAAAGAGTGGTGATGTGGTGACCATAGTAACTGTCGTTCATGGCGGTTCTGTCCAAAAATCCAAGAGAGAAATCGTGGTGAAGGGTGTCGCACCAGTGTCATCGGGCTTGGATCCGGGACAAGTGATAGACGAGATGCGTGAAAAGCACAAGAGTTTGTCCATACAAGTCACGGCCGCGGATGCAGTCTTTGGATTCGAACACGCGCACCGGATCGCACAGATGGCACTCGAAGCAGAGAGCAGAAAAATAATGCTTGCAAAAAAGATAGAGACCGACTTGCTGCTGCGATTGGCCTACACGAACCAGATCTCGGAAGCAATCGCAAGAGTGGGTTTGAAAAAGGGCAAGTCAGCCTGCATTGTCGCCCTGTCAGGCGGGCATGGGACGCGCGGCTTTGAAGATTGGCTGGGCAAAGAATTTGAAGTGGATGATTCGGTACTGAAACAAACAGTGAAGAAGAGAACCGAATTGTCAAAGATGCTTGGCATCGGCGCAAATTGTAGAAACGAATACCTGCTGGACTGTCTTGTCGAAAGGGCCGCGATATTGGTGAACTGATTCTATCCCCGCTTTTCTTTTATAGAACTGAAAACCTGCTGGGGTGTGATGACGGAAATGCCTGTGCGCGCACCCAGGACCTGCACAAGCACCACCCAGTCCGGGTTTTCAAGGTCTACCTTGCGCTGAATCGCTTCGGCCACCGAGCTGATAATCTCGCTTGAAGTGATCGGAGAATGCCTCTTTTCCACGGTTACTCTAAACTTCTCTGTACTTCCGATTTTGCTTGCAAGTTCCACTGAGGCTTGTCCGATGCTGCGCACGTCGGTGGCAACCACCGCTTGTATCGGAATCACTCTCAGAATGTATCGGATCTGCCAGGGATCTGAAGACGTTAGATCCTTTAATTTAGCCACGACATCCGTGGGTGCGATGGCGGTGCTGGCAAGCAATAAGCCCTTGATTTCAGTAATTTCGCATTCAGAATCCGGATCTCCGAATTGCTCGAGCAGGTCCAGCAATTCGTCCTGCGCCTCCTCCTCTCTGAACCTGTACGTCGAAACTACAAGATTGAAATCCTTCATCCCGATGATCCTATGACCCGATAGATGTCAGGCGATTTTATCGCTCCTTCCCTGACAACCAGGCCGCTGGTCACATCAACTATCGTTGATTCGATTCCTTTTTCGACTCTGCCGCCATCGAGCAGAATTTGAAAACCGTCCAGACCGGAATCGATTACCTCTTGAGCAGAAGCAGGAGATTTTCTTCCGGAAATGTTTGCACTCGTGCCTACAAGGTGCCTGCATTTGCTCAATAGCGAGCTGACGCACTGCCCCGCAGGCACCCTGAGAGCAACGCTGCTATTACCACCCAGCATCCTTGGCGCCAGACCCGACCCAGCGACAAGTGGGGCAATAATGGTTAGCGCGCCAGGCCAGAACTTTTGGGCAAGCAATTCTCCACTCTTGCCCAGAGCCGCAACCTTTCGAGCAACGTGGAGATCGTGAACCAGGAGCGGAAGGGGTTTTTTTTCGTCGCGCCCTTTTATCTCAAATATCCTGTTCACGGCGGCTTCGTTGGCAGGGTCACATCCTATGCCATAGACCGTATCTGTGGGAAAGACAACCACTGCACCGTCCTTGATGGCTTTCATACACTCACCCACTCCGCTTTCCGTGCATGGGACTGTCTTGAATGTGGGCATCTCTTTAGCCAATCCTTACTATGGCTGCAACTTCCTTTGCCGCCCTTTTCAGCTCATCGCGCATTGCCCTAGCCAATTGTTCAGGCGCGGTACTGTTAACATGGCGCGTGGTAACCAACCTGTTAACTGTCGGGTGGACCAGCAAACTTCGCTATTCTCCATATATTTCTGAACAAGCTACCAAAATGTCATCATTAAGATTGGGATCTCTGCAATCGACCAACCCGTCAAGGGTGAGAACAGTGCCATACGGTACTGTCATACCAACCGAGTCAAGTGCAGAATCTCCATTCATAGTGCCACTAGGCAAGCTCATTGAGCTTAAAACTGCAATTAAGGCTACTCCGACTGCCAATCCCGAAATCACAGCCAGTGGAAGTCCGTTATCCACTTTGCTACATGATTTCAGCACTTTAATCAAGCTTATGCAAATAGACTCATCCGACCATCAATTCAGCTTGCTTGCGTCTTGGATTGCAGTAATCCGCTTGTCGTTTCCTTCAATCTTAATGCCTGCTATCTCTGCAGTTGTCTTGACTGCTAATCCCTCATGCGTTCTGAAGTATCAATGGTATTGCTGGTGGCCTGTTAGAATCAAGATATCCATTTTTTCACGCCTCCCATGGTATTTTGTCTTTCCCGGATTTCACCGTTCAGCTTTCCATCTTTTCACTCTAGAACCCGCGTGCGATTATTCGAAATGAAATCAACAGCTATCTACCCTCAAGGTACTTTCCACTAAAGCACTGAAAAAACACAGGTTCATTATTTCAGAAGCTTTTTGCATAAGCGTTAAAAGTGATAAGTTTTGCGAAGAACCTGAGTTGTAAATGAATGAAGGATCTAGAACAAAATACGCCAAAATATCAGTGGCAATTTCTCTCTGTATATTCTTGGTGGCTTCTGCTGTCTCGCCTGTCTATGCAGCAGAAACGTTCAGGCATTTTGACGGCAACGACAAAGTGGACATTGCATCGAAGGCTTCTCTAGAGCTTACCCACTTTGTTCTAGAAACGAAAATAAGGATTGCGGACGCACCTTCGGAGCGCGGATATCTAATAAGCAAAGGATCACCTGGAGGAAACAACCAGGATTATCAGAATTACGCACTATTCATAGAGCCGAACAGAAAGGTCGGTGGCGGCTTTGAGGCTGCCGATGGTTCGAGTCACTATGTTTTTTCATCAGCCATCTCATTGAACAAGTGGCACACTGCCAAACTAGTATTCGACGGCACCAAATTACGATTGATAATCGATGGAATAACGACAGCAACGAAATCCGTCAAAAAGAATCCTGACACGGGACTTTCAGGCGTACTGAGGATAGGCGCCAACGCAAAGGTTCTAAATAATTTCTTCGTCGGCGACATGGACTATGCCAAAGTGATGAACCGCGATACGTGGAAAGTTGCCTATTACAACAACTTTGGGGGTGGAATGACTTCGCCTTTGTCAACATCTCCCGCAAGCGGCGCGGACTGCGACTCCAAACCAATGAGTCAACTGCGCGGAGTGGCATTCATGGATCCTGTCCTCACAAGAAGCGAAAAGGGCAGGTCGTTTAATGCACCACCGGACTATGTCAAAGAGAGCCTTCAGCGCTTGCATTCCTACGGGTTCAACCTGATAAGGGTGCCCTACTTTTGGGAATCCTACGTATACAATCCAACGCAGTTCATGAACGAACTTGACCTGGTGGCAAAGACCGCACAGGCCAATAACATTTGTGTTATCTTCGACAACCACCACTGGTTCACGTCCAGTCACTGGAACACGAACATAGGCAAGAGCGGTCAGGCCATCGGATTTCCATCCTTCGTAGTCAAAAGCTTCCCATCAAAGGCGACATACTACGACACCGCAGGACCTTTCTGGGAGGGTTTGCTTAGCAACACAATCGTCGTAAATGGCAAGAAAGTGTGGGAAGTCCAAGCCGACTTTTTGAGAAAAGTTGTAAACAAAGTCGATGGTTACAGTAGTGTCGCCGGTTATGAAATACTGAACGAGCCGCACCTGTGGTCGAAATCCCAGTACGAAAAGCTGGGCGATTACAATACGTACATGGCAAAGAAGATCAGGGCGATCTCTGACAAGAAAATCGTCTTTGACAGGGAAACAACCAAGGAGTTCGTGCGAGATCCAAAAATGGAACACAAGATAGTGCCACGAGGGGTGACAAATCTCGTATACGGTCCACATCTTTATTCCGTTCCGTCGGGGGCCGGCGGGCTGAAGCAGCTCAACAATTTCAAAGAGTGGGCTCGTGACTGGAAAGTGGAAATCATGATAGGAGAGTTTTCTGCCCACAGCCAGACCGACATGAACGCATTCCTCAAGGCGTGGAAGGATGCAGGATTCGGATGGACATACTGGAAATGGAGCAAGGCGACAAGCACCGGGGCGGGTCATTTGGGCAACGTAGTATTCGAGAGTGACACTACTGCCAAGACACAGGCTCTAAAGCATCTTCTTGGCGCTTACAACAAGGTGTACTGAGCGCCATCCTCTTTTTTTGACGATCTGGTCATCTGTCCCAGGTGGCAGTAGAATCATCTGGAAGCCAGCCCTTACCATTGCAAATGTAACACTTCGAAGTGGGCTGAGGAGGTAGAGCACGCGGGACGAAAGTGCCAGTTTCGCTCAATCCCGTTCCCATACATCTGGGACACATCTTTGTCATGCCTCTCGAATTTTCTTGGTTGAAGATACTTTTTAGCGTAGCTGCGATTGGGTCTTACCATTCCTTCAAGAAAACAGTCCACATCCCTAAGATATTATCCGCCCGCCGACTCTATCACGCCCGCGACCTTTAACTTCTTTTTCGGATGCATCAGGTGGAAGTGTTGCTTGTATTCCACATCGCCGTGGAACGCCAGATGGCAGTTTGGACAACTGAGCCACAATTCTTTCATTGAGCAAACAACTGACAGGAATTATAAATAAAATCTTGGCTATCGTTATATTATCTACTGCGACCTTGCCTTCAGCCACTGGCCTACTTTTGGCAGCACGTTGTTCTGAGAATACAGGCTTGCTATCAGGCCGACATGGCCCGTGTGGAAACGCATCAGCCGCTTGTCGACGCTTGAGACCATGTCGTTGAGCGGCGCGCTGCACTGTGGCGACACAAGGTGGTCTTCGTCAGCGACGATGTTCAACAGGGGAACCTTGATCTTTGACAGATCGATTGTCTCATTTCCGAGCTTTAGCTCGTTCTTGACAAACAGGTTCTTTTGATAAATATCCGCTATCCACTGCCGGAAAGTCTCCCCGGCAATTGGAGGAGTATCGTAAAGCCATTTTTCGATTCGCAAAAAGTTGCCGACAAACGATTCGTTATCGATGTTCTGTACCAGGTTAAAGTACTTGTTGACGCCCTGCTTGAATGGCTTGAGGATAGAGTAGCAGGAGTAGAGCTGCTCGGCAGGCAGGTTTCCGATGATGTTTACCATCTTCTCGACATCCATGTGTTTTGCGATGTTGCCAATTACCGTCGTGTCCTTTTCCGTGTCGACCACAGGGGCAATTACGGCCAGGTTTCGGACTTTGTCCTGGTGGAGCGTTGTATACATTGCCGACATGCTCGCGCCCATGCAATAGCCGTGGAGCGTCACCTGGTCGACCTTGCTTTTCTTTAGGACGACATCGACGCAGTGGTCCATGTCGCAGTTAACGTAATCGTCAAATGAGGCATACTTGTCGGCTGTGGTGGGGGTCTTCCAGTCGATAAGAAAGACGTCGAATCCCTGGCTTAGCAGGCTTCTCACCCAGCTCTTGTCCGGCTGAAGGTCAAGCACATACGACCTGTTTATCAGCGCGTAGGTAACGAGGATTGGGGTCTTTGCAGTCTTGCTAACCATCTGCTGGTAGTGCAGCAGGCGATATGTCCGCGTCTCTTCGAGTATCTCATGCGGTGTCTGACCTACCTCGACATCGCCGGCGGAGTGAAGGATTGACCTTGTCTTCTCGAGCTTTCTGTAGAGTTCCCGAATTTCTTTTGCCCTGTCTGTTTCTTCTTTGGTGACTCTGGGCTGCTCCTGCTGCTGGGGCTGTGCAGGAGGAGGTGACTTTTGTTCCTCTTGTTTCTGGTCAGGTTGTAACTCTTCTTGCTTGGTCATTCTTTAATACCTCTACTTCCTTTTTCAACTCGCGCACCGATTTCCGCAGCTCGTGTATGTCTTTTAGCATCTCGTCAATCTCGCCCCTTGCTGGTAGGTTGAGAACTTTAAAGTTCTTTTCGGCGATGCTCTGCAACGCTTTTGAGAAATCAAGTTGAGAGCTGAAAACTTTTCCGTAAACAACGGAAAATTCCGAAGAAGCAAAAAGTTCCGTGAACGCGTCCTCAAAAGCCTCGATTGCTCCGCGTCTATAGCTCTCGAAATCCTCTTTTGTGACAAGCTGCTTTGGGGCCTTCTCTGCGGTACCCCTCGCTGCCTTGGCGTATGCGGCAGTAACAAGGGCCCAGTAACTGTCATTGTGGGTCTTTAGCTCTGCCATGATCTTGCCCAAGTTTACATAATCGTTCGCATATGCACCGAAATCCTTCGAAAAAGCATACATCGGACCTATCGTCGGGAGCTTCATAACGTTGGTCCAAAAATCATAGATCGCATCAGGAGAAATATTGGGCTGTGATTTGTTTTCGTTCTGCGTCATATGTCATCGCTTTATTTTTGTCAATCTACATTTCACCGTCTAGCTATTATAGTTTGTCGATATAGATATTACACCAATATGACAAGTGTTGTGTAAAATATATAACTTGACCTGAAAATTCTACATCCTTTCCCATCCGTAATATCAGAATAGGGTCAGCCGCGCTGACGGTGCCCAAGTGAAATATTCACCATACTCAAATAAACATTTTATAAAGGAAAGCATCGCCTTTCTGCTGCCATGCGAAATTGCCTTTTGCCCGCGCAAAGGACGATTTGCTAAAGCGGGCTCGTAGCTCAGCATGGATAGAGCGCCTGCCTTCTAAGTTCTATTGGAGAGAGCCGGAAGTCGTGGGATCGAAGCCCACCGGGCCCGCCTTTGTTCCCATCAGCGCAAACAAGCCGCCGGCTCCGTAAGCCACTGCGATAAGAATTCTGGAAAGCATGATGGCAATGTCCTGAGCCGAAGCAAAGAGCGTGGTATCAATAGCGACTGCCGCAGGTATGGCGGCCAGCGAAATGACCGCGACTATCAACTGCTCGCGGTTGTCTTTTGCACTATACCTTCTGACCAGCAGGTATGTTGACAGGTTTCCAAGTCCGATCCCAAGCAGGATAAGGTACTGGTAGAGTGAAGGGACGGCAGCGATCGCGACAAAAGGCCCGGCCCAGCACAAGCCGTTCAGGATTTTGGCGGGACCAGACCATCTAATGCTTGTCTTCATCCTTCCTTTGATGGATGGTGCTACTTTTCGCAGGGTCGGAGCCGCTGCCCCAAAGACTGCACCAAAACTTCCAAGCCAGATGATCGCATGGTAGAAGAGAGGTGCGCTATTGAGGTATGCCAGCTCGCTAACTATTGCCGCCGCTGCAACTGCTATCGATACGCATAAGAAAAGAAGCCCAAAGGCACGCCGCGTCTCCAGCGCTGCGCTCTCCAACAAAAATGCGATCCTAGAGCAAGCTAATTTAAATCAAGTCAAAAAAGGAGGAGTGCAAGCGACTACTTTGAATTGCCTTTCACCTTGCCCCACTTTGTCAATGCGCCGGCCGCTGTCACCCATTCTATTACAGAAAAGTAGACAGGCACGTTCGCATCCTCTATCCTTTCAGAAATCTTTTTGGTGAAGGGTCCTCCCATGGCGCCGACAAGTATGGGCTTTTTCTTTTGTTTCTGCAGGTTTGCCAGTACATCTACTATTGTTTCTTCAAGTGGGTCGTCCTGGAAGACGAACCAGGGCATCACAATGTCAACGTTTGGGTCATCAAGGAATGCTTGCATTGCAAACTTGTAGTCATCGGCGTTCGCTGAGCCGGTGATGTCGCACGGATTGCCTATTACATAGGTTGCCGGGTAATGTTCCTTGAAAGCCTTCTTTGTCTGTTCGCTTAGTTCGGCGACTGAGAGTCCGAGTCTTTCAAAGCTGTCTATTGCCGCGATTATCGGTCCGGCGCCATTTGTGACCATGGCAACTCGGCCACCTTTCGGAGTAGGCTGCCACGAAAGTGCCTTGAGTGAGGCAGTCAATTCCTCATAGCTATCCACGGCAATTACCCCAGCCTGATCGAGGGCGCCCTTTACTACCCCATATGAACCTCCTAAGGATCCAGTATGGGACGCGGCCTGCTTCGCGCCCCTGACAGATCTGCCATTTTTGAATACCACGATCGGCTTTTGTTTTTCCTTCATGACCCTCTTTGCGGTGTTCATAAACTTGCGGCCGTCACCAAGCCCTTCGACATAGAGTCCTATCACTCCCGTCTGCGGATCTTCAGAGAGATACCATATCATGTCTGCTTCGTCGACGTCAGACCTGTTTCCATAGGATATCATCTTGCTCATGCCAAACGCATCCGCAGTCTCCATGAAGGCGATTCCCACTGTTCCGCTCTGCGACAAAAAGGCCACATTTCCGTTCTTCGGGCGAATCATCCTCGCATGGCCCTGGAAGGCGCAGTCAAGTCTGTTCTGCCCGTTGAACATGCCGATGCAGTTTGGCCCGATAATCCTGATTCGCAGCTGCTTTGACAGGTCCTTTACCTGGGCCTCAATGTCCGCGCGCTCGCCACCCAGTTCCTTTCCTCCACCAGATATTACGACAAAGTTGTGTATGCCCTTCTTGGACGCAGATTTTAAGAGGTCGGGAACAAATTTCAAATCGACCGTTACCACGACGATATCGACCTTCTCGGGGATATCCTCAATGCTCTTGTACGCCTTTACTCCCATTATCTCAGGGTAGCCCTTTGCGTTCACGGGAAATACTTTGCCCTTGTACTCATGTTTTACCAAGCTCTCGAGAACTGAATTACCCACTTTGCCTGGCTCGGGTGAGGCTCCTACCAACGCAACGGATTTTGCATTGAAAAAGAGGTCCATGAATTCAGAATCCGGTTGAGCCTTTGACAATATTTCGAGGTCAGGCTTGTCACGAAGGAGTATCTTGGCGTCAACAACCACATAGTCCTTCTCGTAGAAAATTACGGGGTTAAAGTCAATGCTTTCGTAATACGGCGCCATGTCGGTTCCAAACTTGCTGATGCTTACGAGCGCGTCGGCCAGCATATTCATGTTTACAGGAGGCATGCCTCTAAAGCCCTTGAGGATCTGTTTGCCCTTCAGGTCTTCTATCATGCTGAGCGCGTCCTCTTTTGCTATCGGAAGAACCCTGAATGAGACGTCCTTGAACACCTCCGTGTAGATTCCACCTATTCCGGCCATGATGACAGGACCGAACTGTGGGTCATTCTGCAGCCCGACGATGAGTTCTATTCCCCCGGGAGCGGCCATCTTTTCAAATAGTACTCCCTTGACACTGTACTTTTTCGACAGCCTTCCGTACATGTCATCAAAGGTTTCCTTCGCCTGCGCTTCCGTTGTAATGCCAACTTTGACTCCCTTTACATCCGTTTTGTGCAGGATCTGGGGCGATACTATCTTGGCGACAAGGGGAAAACCAAGTTCTCTTGCTTTCGTTTCAGCTTCTGCCGCGCTCTTGACAAGAGCGTATTTGGGCACCTTTACCCCGTACTCTGTCAGAACCTGCTTGGCTAGTTCTTCTGTGATTACTTTTTCCTTGCTCGAATAAACGTCATTAAAGATCTTCTGGACCTTCTCATTGGCCATGTTAGTCTAGTCAAAAAGCCGTCAAGCTTCTTTTATAGTTTAGGTTCGCTCGCGAAAAACTGTTCACGTGAAGGGTTGGTTGAACTAATGTGTGACCTTCGATATCTTGAAGATTCTTGGGCAGTCGGGGAACCGTTGGCAGTTGGGGAGCCCTACTGCCTTCCGTTTATCAATCTTGAAAAGTTGCCGTACACTCGCGCGCACTTTTGTTCGAGCGCGTCGATGTCACCGGGTTTTGGAAGGATGCTGTCGATCTGCAGATCTTCACGTTCGAGTTCGGCCCTATACTCGTGCATCCATCTCTGTATCAGGGCTTCGTCCACTTCAAGGTGGAACTGGATGCCAATAGCCGAGCCGACCCTGAATGCCTGCGGATAGAATTCCGATGTAGCCAGGACCGTCGCACCTCTGGGCGGGTCATAAGTATCACCATGCCATTGGAATACTCTGTGCCGCCCGCTGCCAAGTCCGAGGAATACATCGGAACTCCCGGCCGGGGTTAGCGAGACATCATACCATCCTATCTCCTTCTTCAGTCCTCTATACACTCTTCCGCCTGCCGCCTGCGCTATCAGTTGCGACCCAAGACATATACCCAGCAGGGGTATTCGATTCTTGATTGCTCTCCTGACAAGGTTCTGTTCTTCGACCAGGTAGCTGTGATCATCGTAAACCGCCACGGGACCCCCCAATATGACTATGCCAGCGAAACGTTCGAGATCATCAGGAAGCTCATCTTTCTGCGCATTGATCGAATCGATTGAAAACCCGTCGGCAAGGAACATCTTTTCCAGAGTTCCCAGAGTTTCACACTCGATATTCTGGACCGATAGAATCCTCAAGCACAACTAGCTTGCGCGTTTCAATGTATTTACCTTGCGCATAAGGGGCAAAAATGTTAAATCCTGAATCTACGTATGTACAGCTGCGCCGATGGGCTTCCAGTCAAGTTTTGACGATAAAACAGTCGAGCGCGTTAAGAGCTTTGTCGGCATGCTCAACGAAGAGTCCGAGAAAGGTTCCATCATAGTCGTAGAAGGAAAGCGTGATGCCTCAGCGCTGGCGAGCATTGGATTCTCGGGCACCCCTGTAGTATTTCATAATTTCAAAGGAATCGCCGATTTTATCGATAACTACAGCAGCAGGCGCGAAAAGATGATCCTCCTGCTTGACATGGACAGGACCGGCAAGTACCTTACGAGCAGGCTGGTTTCTCAGCTTCAGTCCAGAAGGCACAGCATAAGTCTCTTTTACAAGAAAGAACTTGCCAAGATAACAAACGGCAGGGTGAGACACGTAGAAGACCTTGTGATCTTTGCGCCACAGGTCTCGGGTGTTACAGGCACGCGAAAAGATCTCTACTTCTACACGTAATTTTTCAAACTTCACAAAGCACTTATATTCAAGCAAAGAAAAGTCTGTGATATAGTATCAAAACTACGAGGTTATGAAAGAATTGCCTAGCACAGGAATCGTGAAATATCACGTCAAATTAAAATTTGAAGTTGATGGTTTGGTTGAGAAGGCCGATATCATCGGTGCAATTTTTGGACAGACCGAAGGTCTTCTCGGACCGGAAATGAATCTCAACGAACTACAAAAAGTCTCCAAGGTCGGACGAATCGAAGTAAATGTAGAAACAAAGGGAAGCGTCGCAAAGGGCGATGCCTTGATACCAATGAGCACTGACATCTCTACCGCAGCGCTCATTGCTGCTGCGATAGAGAGCATCGACAAGGTTGGACCGTTTCAGGCCAAGTTCAACCTCATGGGAATAGACGACATCAGAGCTATCAAAAAGAAGGTAATAGTCGACCGCGCCAAGAAAATAGTCCAGGACTGGGCCACTAGGACCATAAGCGAGGGAGACGAGATGCTAAAGGACGTATACGACGCGAGCAAGCCCGGCAAGCTGACGAGTTTCGGCAAGGCGCAGCTCGCATGCGGAACGGGAGTTTTCGAGTCTGACTGGATCATCCTGGTGGAAGGTAGGGCGGACGTTATCAACCTGCTTCGAGCCGGTTTTGATAATTCGATCGCTATTGAAGGCGCCAGAATAGACGAGACCGTGACAAAACTCACGGATGGCAAAAAGGTCGTGGCGTTTCTAGACGGCGACAGGGCTGGTGACCTGATACTGAAAGAGCTTCAGGGAGTGGTAAAGATAGACAGAGTGCTTCGTGCTCCACCGGGCAAGGAAGTCGAGGAATGCACTCCGCTAGAGATTTCAGAGATTTTGAAGGACGTGGCGGCAACTCTGGGAGAACCTACTTCCCAGCCGGTTCATCAGCCGGTGCATCAACCCGAGCGCAGACATACGCGTAGATACGACAGAGAGTCCCGTGACGAGATCCCGCAGCAGCGGCAGCAGATGGTTCAGCCATCAGAAGTGGCCGCGCAGGACAAGCCGGAGATACTCACCGCAATCCGGGATGTCTATCCTCAGATTAACGAAACTCTCGAGGCAGTCGTGCTTGACGGCTCTATGAACCAGCTGTTAAAAGTCCCGGTTTCAGAGGTAATAAAAAGGCTGGACAGCGCCGAGGGTGCAAAGCTGCTCGTGCTCGATGGGATCGTGACCCAGAGGCTTGTAGATGCCGCTGACAAGGCAGGCATAGAGTACGTGATTGGGCACCGCATGGCCGATCTCAAAAAACCAGCAGATGTAAGGGTAAGGACATTCGGTGACATTGGGATAAACAACTAGAGGATAATGCCGACCGAAGAGATAAAGCTGCAGCACATACTAACTATCGTGGAGCTGCTCTCAAAAGGGGCACGGAACAATTTTGTTGAAGTCACCACTACTGAGCTTGGAAAGCGGATCGGCCGGTCACAGCAGGCTGCATCAAAACATCTGCTGGAGCTCGAAACCTCAGGTTACATCGAAAGGGTAAAGCGCGGCCAGAAATTCGCTGTGCGGGTGACAGGAAGAGGATTCACGGAAATCCAGAACCTTTCTGCATCGCTTCGTGCATCGCTTGAATCATCTCCTACAGCCGTGGTTTTCGAGGGCAACGTGATTTCCGGCATGGGCGAAGGCGCGTATTACATGTCGCTTGAAGGCTACCGTCTGCAGTTCAGGGAAAAACTGGGTTACGAGCCGTATCCCGGGACACTGAATGTCCGGCTGGTCGATCAGTTGTACATGAACGCGAGGCGTGAGCTCGGAATGCATCAGCCATCAGCCTTTATCGATGGATTCAGCGATGGTACGCGCACATATGGCTGGGTCAAGTGTTACCGCGCCAAGATAAATGATGGTTCATTAATTGAAAGCGCTGCGGTGTTGGTATTGGAGCGAACACACTACGACGATAGCATGCTTGAAGTCATATCACCGGTCTCAATAAAGCTGGCTGCCGGAATAAAGAATGGCGACAAGGTCAAAGTTCGCGTGGAACTGCCTTCTGCCTAAATGCCGTAGAACGAGTCTCCCAGATCTTCCTTCATCCTTGAGCTCTTGGATCCCGGAATGGGAGTGGACAGTCGGACCACGTGAATGTTCAGGTTGCGCTTTTTACAGTTCTCGGCGATCTCTTTTTCACTGTGTGCCTGGTCGTATCCAAGGGCAATCACATCTGGCCTGACATGTTCCACCGTGTCGTAGAGCGTCCCTTCGTGTCCGACTATAGCAATGTCGACAAAGTTGAGCGAAGCTACCAATTCTTTTCGCAGGTCTTCATCGTGGTAGATCTTTCTGTCACGCTTTATTTTTTGGGCCGTGGAAGTTCTCGCAACCACAACTACGAGTACGTCACCCTGTTCCTTTGCCGCCTTTAAGGTGTGAATGTGCCCAGGATGAATAAGATCAAAGACTCCACCGACTAGTACCACTCTCAGGGCGTCGCGTCCGATGAACGTCAGTTTTTCAGGGTCTTCCTTTTCGACAAAACCAAGTTTGCCTAGGTGGCTTAGCCGCGTACTGAAAAATTCCTGGCTTACCGGCAGCCTTGCTTTTACCCTGTCGTAGGCAGAGATCGAAGGGTCAAGGTTGCTGGCATACAATGAAGCAAGAACTGTCTTGTCTACGGGATCCATTATTCTATGCAGGCATCTGCGAATTCGATCTACTAATGCTATAAATGCTACGCAGTGCTCTCGTACTAGTTCTTGTCTTCGACTGCCGAGATCAAGAAGCAGCTAGAGCGGAACTGGATCCAGTTCCTGAAGGAAAATTCTGCAAGGCTTTCAGTCGATCACATCGACGGCTCTAGCCCACCGTCTGTTTTCGTCGGCAGTTACGGATACCCAAAGGTGAGAGTTGGCCCAATGATCCCGCCCATGCACGGCGACACTTCTATAATGGACAAGAGCGAGCTGTGGCCAGGCAGGGGCCTGGTAGAAATAGCCAACTACAGACTGTCGGCTCCGTTAACTTAACCCCCGTCCATAGACAGGAACATCATGAATCTCTTCCTGTCCATTCCCATGTGGAAGTACAGTACAAATAACTTCAGCCAGTTCCAGACATGCTGCCTGTCGCAG
>Ga0187893_10008816_pt1 | contig 15764 bp, 12 predicted proteins | sample MA1701074metaG_FD_139574 | JGI IMG/M metagenome (GOLD analysis project Ga0187893, IMG submission 139574) | White microbial mat communities from a basaltic lava cave in the Kipuka Kanohina Cave System on the Island of Hawaii, USA - MA170107-4 metaG ... | reverse complement strand
TACTTAAAGTCTTTCTTAACTTATTTCTGGCGTCGCCCTTTTCCCCTAGAGACGAGACTCCTCGGGTTTATGGCAACGCGATATGCGATTCGTCTGCCATACCAGGATGTTCCGCCCTATGCTGCTGGTGAAGATATGAGGGCTCCGTCCGGCATACTCAATCGCAGCGGCATGATCCGGTTGGCCTTCGAGTTCATGGCCGGAAATCTTATGAGCGGAGACTATTTCGAGTTCGGCTGTTGGGGGGGCCGGACTTTTCGGATGGCCTTTGAACACCATAAAGTCCATTTTGAAGGCAAAATGCAATTTTGGCTGTTCGACTCGTTCAGGGGCCTTCCCGCGTTGGGCCCAATCGACCAACATCCTAAATGGAAGCAGGGAGACTTCTGTACCTCGCTTGAAGATTGGCGCCGCATCGCAACCGAAGCAGGTATTCCGCAGGAGTCCTATTCGCTCATCGTGGGCTACTATGACGACACGCTCACGGCAGAAAGGGCTGCGAGCTTGGCTTCGAGGACAAAAGCGGGGGTGGTGTTCATTGACTGCGACTTGTATCAGTCGGCGCGCAAGGTCCTGGATTTTATACGTCCGCTTCTTCAACAGGGGACCGTACTCTGCTTCGATGATTTTTACTGCTTCAACGGCAGACCGGACCGGGGCGAGCAATTGGCGATCAAAGAGTTTTTGCGGGAGCACGGAGAGGTGACGCTGGTTGACTATGTGAATTTCGGCTGGCACGGGAAAAGCTTTCTCGTTCATCTGCAAGAGAGGGAACCCTCATAGCGGATGCTCCGCTCTTTCTTATCGGCCGTGCACGGCCTTCTCAAAGGTTACCAAGATCGCCTGACCAGGCGCCGACAGGATCATCCGGGCCGTCAGCTTGCAGAAGTGATGGCTCGTGCACTAGGACTCGGAATCCCCCTCGGACCTCGGCTGGATATTGGAGCAGGGCAGGGAGAGTACCGACAGCTCCTGGCCGACACCAAGGAACCGGTGCTGGAACTGGATCGATTCGGCGGACCGCACGTTGATGTCATTGGTGATGCCCATCATCTGCCAGTCAGGAACGGAGTTGCGGGTCTGACCGTCCTTGCAGAGGTATTAGAACATCTCGTGGACCCCGCGGTTGCGGTACAGGAGTGCTACCGAGTGCTGCAGTCTGGAGGAATGCTGATCATCACGACGCCTCAATACTGGCATGTGCACGGTCATCCCTCCGATTATTACCGCTTTACTGACGCAGGACTCCGGCATCTGTGCAAGCGCGCAGGCTTTAACGTTATCGACTGCTGGTCCAGGGGAGGTCCCGTTCTTATCCTCTTCCATGTCATTCGCGTCAACCTTTCAGAACGGTGGCGCCCGCTCTTTGTCCTCCCATTCTATGCCCTCGCGGAATGGATCGACCGGTCAGCCTATGACCGTCGACCGGCCGGAACGCACTACGATGCCCTGGGCTGGAGCCTGCTGGCGAGAAAACCATGACCGGGAACTACGCGGTGAACAGAGCAAGGATACCAACCTTATTCAAACACGTCAGCCTTTACACACTGCTATGCCTGGCGACGCTCGGTGCGTTGGAAATCCTGACAGTCGTGATTGGCCAACGGTCTTATTTTCTGGATCCGGCACTGTTTGCACCGAATGCCGCGACCGTGTACGGCAATCGCCCTGGGTTTCGTGGCTACTATGCCGGCGTCTTGGTCTCGATCAACTCAATGGGGCACCGCGGCAGCGATTTTCCGCAACCCAAAGCGGCCAATGAATTTCGCGTTCTACTCTTGGGCGACTCGGTCACATTCGGACAGGCAGTCGAGCACCACCACACCTTCTCTTCTCACCTTGAAGCGCTGCTCAACGCCAAGCGGACAAAGGCTTATTATCGAGTCATCAATGCGGGCGTCCCTGGATTCAACACGGGGGATGAGTGCAATTATCTTCGTGCCTTCGGCGATGCGCTTGATCCCGACTTTGTGATCGTGACATATGTGCACAACGACACAGTGCCGTCAGCATTTGCGGGGTTCGACAAGCGTGGTGTTCCTATTAAGAATGATGGCAGTTCACTCTTACGAGGAGACCTACGAGAACAGGTGAGCACATGGCTCTACCGGCACTCGGCCCTTTATAACGTCCTCCGGAGAGCGGAAGCAGTACTTCGTTTCCACTTGGACGGGCCAGGATTTGACATCCTGAATTCCAACGAGGCCTACACACGGTGGGTGCGCAAGGAGTTTTCGGATGACAACCCAAGGTTCCAGAAGTCGAAAGAGGCCTTGAGAGCCATGAAGGCGTGGGCTGAAAACAGGCGGAAACCGTTTCGCCTCGCGATCTTTTCTTGGTTCCCCCCATTCGTTGAGGATCCTTATCGAGATGCACTGACATCGTTTGGCCGTGCTGAGGGGATCGCGATCATCCAGCTCAGTCCTCTTCAGGATGGAGGGCATCGTCGAGATTACACGGTCCATTTCGAGGGACATCCGAATGAGATCGCACATGAACGAATGGCGATGAGCTTGTACCAGGAGATTCGTGCCTATCTTGATGGAGACCCTAGGGTCAGCGAGCGAAAAACGGCCAGGTCATCTGAGGAGAACGGCGCATGACTGTGCAGCGAGTCCTTCTTACCGGCGGTGCCGGGTTTATCGGATCCCATCTTGCCGACGCGCTGCTGGCCGAAGGGTACAGAGTCCGTATCCTAGACGCACTCGTACCGCAAGTTCACGGTCCTCAGCGGAAACGGCCTGCTTACCTCGCTACCGGCGCCGAACTGCTTGTGGGAGACGTTCAGGATACCGCGATGGTTCGGCAAGCCCTCGAGAAGGTCGATGCCGTGATCCACTTTGCCGCGGCGGTCGGAGTGGGCCAGTCCATGTACGAGATCGCTTCATACGTATCAGCCAATACTCAGGCCACCGCACAGCTCCTCCAGATTCTGAGCCAGGGAGGGCACGGTGTGCGCAAGCTGGTGGTGGCCTCCTCGATGTCCATCTATGGCGAGGGGGCCTATCGATGTACAAGCTGTGGACCCTGCACGCTACCACCCCGCAGTCACAGCCAACTCGAATTAAAACAGTGGGAGATGGTCTGCCCTGCCTGTGGAAAGATCGCCGAACCAGTTGCCACACCAGAGGAGAAGCCTTTAGCCCCTACCTCGATCTACGCCATCACGAAACGCGACCAGGAGGAATTGTGTCTGTGCGTCGGCCAAGCTTATGGGATCCCGACGGTCGCTTTGCGTTTCTTCAATGTTTACGGTGAGCGGCAAGCCCTGTCCAATCCTTATACTGGCGTGGCTGCGATCTTCTCGTCCCGCCTGCTCAACGACCAACCGCCGCTGATCTACGAAGACGGCCGGCAGAGCCGTGACTTCGTTCACGTCAGCGATGTCGTTCAGGCGACGCTGTTGGCAATGCGGCGGTCGGAGGGGAATGGCCAAGTCTTCAACGTAGGGACAGGCCATGCGACAACTGTCGCTGAGGTCGCCTCGGTGCTCGCGGATAGCCTAGAGAAACGGGTTGAGCCCCAGATCCTCCACACGTTTCGGGTCGGGGATATTCGCCACTGTGTCGCGGACATTACGAAGATCCGCAAGATCCTCGGATACCAACCCAAGGTAGCTTTTGCAGAAGGGATGAACCAGCTGAGCGCCTGGATCCGGAATCAGCAGCCATATGATGGGGTGATGGAGGCCAATGTACACCTGCAGGAACGAGGGCTGATACGATGACCTCGGACTCTCTGTTCGTGGCGGTCGTGATCCTGAACTGGAATCAGGAGAAGGACACGGCGGATTGTCTCACATCGCTGCGAGCCGTGGAAGGAATCCCTCTTCGAGTCATCCTGGTCGACAACGGGTCATCTCCGGAGTCGGTCGATAGACTGGAACGGCACTTCTCGGAAGTACGAGTCATCCGTCTTCCGGACAACCTGGGCTTTGCCGCAGGCAACAATGTCGGGATCAGAGAGGCCTTGAAGGAAGGAGCCAGTCACATCCTGCTGCTCAACAATGACACCCTTGTCTATCCTTCGTTTCTTCCTCCTCTTCTGGAGGGCCTTAAGATATACGGGATCGGCGTGGTCGGGCCGAAGATCTACCATCACCCGGAGGTAACCAGGCTCTGGTTCGCTGGTGGCATGATCGATTGGCGCACGGGCCGTCAATGGCACCTTGGAGCCAATGAATTGGACGAGGGGCAATGGGATAGACCACGAGAAGTGGACTACATCACCGCCTGCTGCCTCCTGGCTCCGGCCAGACTATTCCAAGAAATTGGGGCGTTCGACGAGCGCTACTTTATCTACTTCGAAGAAACCGACTGGAACCTTCGCGCCCGTGCGCGCGGCTATCGTTGCCTGTATCTCCCCGAGTCCAGGGTTTACCACAAGGTTTCTCAAGCCATGAAAACAGGATCTCCTGTTTCAGATTATTACTACGCGCGCAATCGTCTGCTGTTCTTTCGGAGTCATGCGCCTCTTCGCTACCGACTGGGGCTGATCGCCCTATATACGGTGCGTTCTCTCCGGTACGCCTATACACTTCGGACCAACGGGCTTCGGCAGAACGCCAGGGCCGTGGTGCGAGGCATTCGGGATTTCTATGGCGCTAAGTTCGGCAAATGCCCACTGACATTCGCCGCTGACGTTTCGGCTCCACCGGCATGACATCCGACTTGCCGACACCACAGATGGATAAGCCTCAGATCCCTGACAACATCCCAGGCCTTCCACGCGCAGTGTTAATTGTGCTGTCGCTGATGGTGGCCGCCATCACCGTGCGGTTTGGTATGGAGGTGCTACTGCTCGCCAGGAAAAGTGAAATGAGGGACTTTGCCGCTTACTACACAGCCGCGGTCGTAGCGAAATCCGGCGCTTCATTTTACGACCCCCAACCCAAGCGCGCTTGGTTTCTTGACAACGAAAATCCTGATCTGATCGTTGCGGCCAAGCGGCTCGGAACGTTGCACCGACACGACAGCTTTGAGCACGTGCACATCTTCTCCTATCCACCGGCCATGATGTTCCTGATGCTACCCATCGCTTCCTTGCCCTTGCACATGGCCAGAGTGGGCTGGCTGGTCATGTCTCTCTTGGCGATCGGTTGTGGCATGTGGCTTCTAGCCAAGACTCTCCGGAGTGGACTGCTCACCACTCTCTGCATGGTCTTTATGGCCGTCACCTTTCATCCGATCCGCAACACCCTCGATCTCGGCCAAGTCAACGCGGTCATCTTTTTGTTCTTGGCCCTGTTCTTCGCCCTATACAGACAGGGGAGAGACACGACGGCAGGAGTGATTCTGGGAGTCGTGACCGCTCTTCGGTTCCATCCTGCGTTCCTGATCCTGTACTTGCTTTGGCGGCGGGAATTCCGCCCGGCACTGGTGGCCCTCGCCACTGCCGGCACGGTAACCGTGCTGGCAGTCCTTGCCCTCGGGATAGACCAGAGTGCGATTTACTTCACTCAGGTCGCACCGAAGTTCTCCACCGCATTGGTCTCGATCGAGAACCACTCATTGGCCGGGTTTCTTGCGACCATTGGACGCTCGATGGGCCTGAGCGATCCGAGTCAACCGGTCAGTTCACCCTGGACTGCCAGACTTGCCGCGGGGCTTGTCCTGACAGCAACAGCCTTGCTCCTCCCACGCAACGCGGCTCCTCGGCATTCAAGGACAGCAACGCTGGAATTTGCGCTGATCCTGGTCATGACCCCCTTAGCAACGCCGAATACCTGGATCAATCATCTTGTGACCATCATTCCAAGTCTGTGGATTCTCTTCGATGATCTCGTGAGGCACGAGAGCCTCCGCGGCATCCTCCGGCCTTGCCTGGCTGGCGCTGCCGTCATCATGATCGGGGTGGTGGATGATTTTTACATGCATCCGCTGCTGGCTCATGGAGCGTTGGTCCTGCTCTCGGAAATCAAGTTTTACGGACTCGCTCTGGTTTTTCTCACGCTGGGATGGATGCTCCACGACGCCAGGAGACCTCGCACGCAATAGGCCGAACATGCGCATTTGCATGGTATGCCCTTCCTATCCTCCACAGGACATGACCTGTGGGGTCGGAGATTACACGCGATGTCTGATGGAAGAATTGGTCCGACAGGGCGAAGAGGTACTCGTGGTGACCTCCGATCACTACCGTGGGAAAGCGGACAGCTCCATCCCCGTGCTCCCAACAGTGCAGAGCTGGACGCTTGGCACAGCCTGGTGGCTCACAGGATCGAGGAAGCATCCACCTGTTGACCTCATCCATCTGCAGTACACCCCGAACCTCTACGGGCACAGCCTGGGGTTCAAACTGATCCCGCTCCTTGCCAGGCTGCTGGCCAAGGGCCCACCCATCATCGTGACCTTTCACACCTTGACCGGAGGATCCCTGAAAACCAAGATCGCAGCCCTGCTCCTTCTTACGACCGCCCACCACAGCGTCAGCGCAAATGAGGAGGTCAGCGCAATGCTGCGTCGGCACCTGCCGGCACTGGCTGGACGCTGGACCGAAATCCCGATCGGCACGAACATTCCAGCAGTCCCAACCAACGAAGTCCTGGACAGGCGGACTGCCCGCACGCGCCTCGGGCTTCCTGAAGACGCGCTGCTTCTTGTCCATTTCGGCCTAGTCTATCCTGGGAAGGGCCTCGAAACGATCATTACCGCGCTTCCCAAGGTCCTTCGTCACCAGCCTCGCGCACGTCTCGTGATTGTCGGAGACATCCGTCCTGAGAATCAGGAATACCGCAGGACCCTCACAGCCCTCGCGGATCGTCTGAGCGTCACGTCGGCCGTCATCTGGGCTGGACGGCGATCCCCTGAGGAAGTGTCGCGCATCCTCCGGGTTTCCGACTTGTTTGTCGTTCCCTATGACGATGGGGCTTCAATCCGCCGGGGCAGCTTGATGGCTGGGCTGGCGCATGGCCTCCCGGTCATCAGCACCCACTCCTCTCTGCCATCCTCCTATCTCAGGGACGGCGTGAACGTTGTGCTGGTACCGCCGAGAGATGCCGACGCGCTAGCGGCTAAGATCGCTTCCCTGCTGGCAACACCGGAAGAAGCCGCACGTCTCGCCAAGGCCGCAGTGGCCTTGGCAGAACAGTTTTCATGGCCCTTGATCGCTCGAGACACTCGGGCTCTCTATGCCCGCCTGCGACGATGAGAATCTTGGTCCTGACCCCCACATTTCTGCCGGTTGTTGGAGGAGCCGAGTTGGTCCTCTTCGAGGTGTATAGGCGGCTAGCCCTCAGGCACGAGGTCTACCTCGTCACTCCCCTGTTGGATCCCGCTCTACTGCGTGACCAAGCCAGCGAGGAATACGACGATGCGGCTCCGTTTCCCGTGGAGCGGTACCATGACAGACTCTCACTCATGAAGATCCCCGGTCATCGCTGGAGCGGCGGAGCGATTCCACCTTTCTCGCTGTCGGCTATCGACGCCGTCCGCACGGCTGTCCGGCGCTTCCATCCTCATGTCCTGAATGTCCATTATCTGATGCCGACCGGTCTAGCAGGTGTCGTCGCTGACCGATGGCTGGGAATCCCGACGGTCGTAACGATGAACGGCCGGGATGTGCCTGGTCCCGGTGTTCCGGTCCTCTGGCGTTGGTGGCAGCGGGCAATCCTGGCGCTCGTCACGGATGTCACCTATGGCTCCCACTACTGCCAGTCGACACTCTACTCTGGCGCCCGCGCCCGTGGGCAGGTTGTCTACAATGGCGTGGAGATTCCCCCTCCATCAGGCGATGGTCTCTCGATTCGTCGTACGCTTGGCATCCCAGCAGAGGAGCCGCTGATCTTCGCGCTTCAGCGACTGGGAGTGGAGAAGCGAGTGGATGTCCTGCTCCATGCCTTGCGGCGCTGTCGCGAGCAGACCGGCGCTGGGATGCTGATGATTGGAGGCAAAGGCCCAGAGGAGGGTAGGCTTCGCAGCTTGGCCGATGACCTCGGGATCCAAAAACAGGTCCGGTTCGTCGGGTACATTCCCAAGGATCAGCTTCCATCCTATTTCCTTGCCTGCGACCTGTTCGCATTCCATTCCACCTTTGAAACCTTCGGTGTCGTCGTGGCCCAGGCCATGAGTTATGGTCGGGCCGTGGTCACCGTCCGCAATACGGCCTTACCTGAAGTGCTGGGCAGCGGAGGTCTGCTGGTGGAAACAGGGGATGGGCAAGGATTTGGGGATGCTCTGGCCCGGTTGGTCCGAGATGAGGCGCTACGACGACGTCTGGGTGGGGCTGGTCGCGCCCGCGCTGAAGCCCTGTTTCATTGGGATCGAATCGTGGAACAATATGAAACGGTCCTGACCAGAGCTGCTGGCCGGAGGCAACATGCCGATTAGAGTGCTCTACCTTCACCATGTCGAGCGGATCAGCGGTGCAGAGCAGAGCCTTCGGCTGCTGTTCCGTCACCTGGACCGTGACCACGTCCTTCCACATTTTGCAGGGCCAGGGGCCGGGCCCTTTCCGAGTGTCATCGCCCAGGATGGGATTCCGGTCTTTCCCGTCTCCTTCGGTCCTTTGCGGAACATCCACGGCCTGGTCCGCTCGGTCCGTCAAGTGCTGCGACTCATTCGCGAGCACCACATCGACCTGTTACATGCCAACGGTCCTCAGACGAATCTCTGCGCCGGCCTAGCTGGCCGGTTGTCTCACACCGCCGTCGTGTGGCATGAACGAAATTTATTATATGGCACCATGCGCGATGTGGACCGACTGTTGGCTAGACTCGCGACCAGGATCATCTGCAACTCCGACGCCATCCGCAAACGGTTTCACAGCAGTGGAGCCTGGGCGAAGTCTGTGACGATTTTGAACGCTGTCGACACAACCGAATTCAATCCTGAGATTCCTCGCGAACCGTTTCGCCGTGGGCTGCAGATCGCTCCTGAGGTGTCGGCTGTCGGGATCGTGGGGCGCATCGGCCTCGGAAAAGGACATGACCACTTCGTTGAGGCGGCTATTCAGCTTCTCCGCGCTGGGTCTCCGGCACAGTTCCTCATCATTGGCGACTCCCTTTTTCCGGAAGACGCCTGGCGGACCGACATGCTCCGCTACCGAGTCAAGGACGCCGGATTGGAGGATCGCATCAAGTTCGTGGGATTCCGCCCGGATATTCCTTCGGTCATGCGGGGACTGGACGTGCTAGTCCTTGCCTCGGATGCCGAACCTTGCGGCCGGGTCCTGTTCGAAGCCATGGCGTCGGGAACTGCGATCGTGGCCACGAAGAGCGGTGGCACACCGGAAATCGTCCGCGACGAACAGGAAGGCCTCCTTGTTCCACCGCGCGATCCCTATGCGCTGGCCGGCGCGATCAGCCGATTGATCGAGGACCCATCGCTGCGGACAAGATTGGGGCGGGCCGGCCTCGCCAGGGTCCGGTCGGAATTCACCATTGAGCAGCATGTCGCCCGTACGTTGGAGGTCTATGACGCAGCCTTGTATCGCTCCTGAATCGAGCGTACCACCTTCGACGAGACCCCTCTCGTGTTTTCTCTGTGGGTCTAAAGACATCCGGAGGCATTGGGAAGGATCCGACAAGAAGTTTCAAGGGCCAGGGCGCTTCACTTACGTCAAGTGTCATGAATGCGGGCTTGTATTTCTCCACCCTCGCCCCTCTGCCCAGGAGCTGGCCCAGTATTATCCAGACCATGTGACAGTCGTGCGGAGAGACGGGGAGGGTACTTGGCTTGAGCAAGCTAGACAGAGGCTGAAGCAGATCGTTGCAGAAGAATGGTATGGATATCGTCCTCAGCCCAGCGTCATCGGCGCATCGCACGTTCGCTTGCTGCGGAAAATCATGGGGTTCCCCTTTCGTCCATTCTTGCGCCAAATACCACGCCAACGATCAGGAGGGCGGGTGCTGGATATCGGGTGCGGCAGCGGAGGCTACCTTGCCTTTCTGACAAGGCTCGGCTGGACCTGCCACGGCATCGAACCGGGACCGAAGAGTCGAGCCTATGCCCAGGAAGTCCTGGGTGTGACGGTCCACCAAGGCCCACTCGAATCCTGTCGATTCCCCGATTCGTTCTTCGATGTGATCACGATGTGGCATGTCATCGAACACCTACCTGATCCCTGTGGAACTCTTCAGGAGATCCGGCGCATCCTGAAACCAGATGGGATCATCCTGTTGAGAACACCAAACGTGGAGAGTTGGGAGGCCAGGCTGTTCAGAGGTTATTGGTACGGCCTCGACCCGCCGCGCCACTTGTTCGTCCTCTCTCCCGACACGATCAGGGCCCTGTTAGAGCGAAGCGGATTCGTGATAACCCGGTTGCACTATCAGTACCATTTCGTTGACTGCTCTCGGAGCCTCCTGTACCTTCTGAGTGAGTGTAAGTCACCACGTCCCTACAGACTCCTAACGCGAGGGATCTGGTACCTCGAAGTCGCGCTCGCGATCTGTTCTCCGCTACGGAGAGTCCTCGGGCAAGGAAGTGCCATGCACGTAGAAGCTCGGAAGGTTCTGTCGTGACCAAGCAGCCTCGCTTGTGGGATTCCGGCGAACGAGTTCCCGCTGAGTCACACAACACACTCTACCTCGAGTTGCTTTCAGCCTACGAGACCGCACGGAAACTGCTCCAGGACGGCGTGGTACTGGACATCGGCTGCGGTGCAGGCTACGGGGCGGATCATCTTGCGTCAGATGGTCGGCTAGTGCTCGGCATCGATGACGAACCAGCGGTCGTCCAGTCAGCGACTCGTCACCACCAGCGTCGAGGCCTGTCGTTTGCCTGCATGGATGGGATGTACCTTGGCGTCAGGAGCGCGAGCGTGGACCTGGCCTGCGCCTTTCAGGTTCTCGAGCACGTGTCTGATGCGGATCGGTTCCTCGCTGAGTTGGCCCGTATCCTGCGTCCATCCGGCCTCGTGATCCTGTCCACCCCAAACGCCCTGACCCATCAGGGGCCCAGAAATCCATACCATGTCCACGAGTTCATGCCAGAGGAACTCAAGAGGCTCCTCGGTCGCCACTTCACCTTCGTCTCGCTGGCAGGGCAGCGGCGCCCGGCTGAAGTCTATCTCCTGGAGCAAGCCTGTCAGCAAGTTCGCCGCTGGGATGTGCTGGGACTCAAGCGACTCCTGCCTCGCAGGCTAATCTCGTTGGCGGTCCTTGCGATAGCCAAGTTGAATCGGCTGACGCCGCCTCAGCGCATGGCGTTTCACAGCTTCCCTCTCTCGCCGGAAACCGACAAGGCTTACAGCCTGTTCGCTCTCTGCGGACATGCTCCCGTTCCTGAACCAAGGTTCGAGACGGTTGGCAATTCATGAATCGTCCGGACATCTCCATCATCATTGTCAGCCTGAACACCAAACATTATTTGGAGCGGTGCCTCGCAGCGATCGCTTCAGCAGCAAAGGATGAGGGCATCGAAATCATCGTGGTGGACAACGGGTCCAGCGACGGCACTCAGGCCATGGTGGCAGAACAGTTCTCCCAGGTCCTGCTTATTCAGAATCGGGAGAACCTCGGGTTCGGGCGAGCCAATAATATCGGGGCTCGGGCCAGCAGGGGCCGAACCCTCTTGTTGCTCAATAGCGATTGCGAGCTGGCGCCAGGTGCGCTCACTACCATGCTCCAAGCACTCGATCAAGACGTTTCCCTTGGCGGCCTATTCTGCCGGCTGTTGAATCCCGACGGCTCTCTGCAACCCTCCATCCACCGATCCTTTCCATCTCCTTGGAGCCTGATCGGCGACCTGTTCTTTTTTTCATCGATCCGCTATGCGCTGTACCGTCGGCCGTCCCTGCACCGATGGTTGATCCGTTCGACGGTCAGGGCCCATCAGCAAGACCATGATGTGGCATGGGGCGGGGGAGCTTGCATGCTCCTCAGACGAGAGGCTTTTGAAGCCATCGGCGGCTTTGACGAGCAGTTCTTTGTCTATTGCGAGGATATGGATCTCTGCAAGCGACTCCGTGACGCAGGCTTCCGCCTCCGCTACCTGCCTGGTCCTTCTGCAATCCATCATTGGGGTAAGACCATGGCACAACAACCGGCGGCCATGCTCCGAGAGGCATACCAAAGCCGAAACTACTACTTCGAGAAGCATTTTCCTGGCTGGGGTGGTTCTCTTGCACACCGGCTAGCGTCCGCTGAACTGAAAATCCGACTCATCACCTTTACTTTCTTGGCTCTCGTTCCTTCGAGTCGCCAGCAGACCTGGCTGGACCGGGCCGGGGCAAACGCTTCCTGTCTGCAGACGCTGCGGGAATTCCCTGTTCTTCGAGACGAGGGACAGTTGCCCTTCAAGACCGACGCGCTCACCATGCTTCTTATGCTCGTAGTTCTGTTCAGTCTTTTTAGCTATTTCCACGAGATTGTTAAACTTCTTGTTGAATCTCCATTCATTGATTTCGCCCATTATTACAGCTACGCCACCATGGTTTCGCTTGGCCAGGACCCATTTGATCCCCAAGCCGTGGCGCGCATGGATGATCTCCTTAAGATTCGCCGTGCAGGAGCAGCAGCGAATTACCCCCCGCTGTTTTATCTGTTCATGCAACCGTGGGTGCTGCTTCCGTTTCGCCCGGCAGCGGTCATCTGGACCGTGGTCAATCAGCTTTGCCTTCTTGTAGCGCTTCTGTTCTGCTTCCAACTTTCTCCCCCCCCTTCGCCAGTCAGAGCTGCTGCGGTTCTGTTCATCCTACTGAACTACCAGCCCCTGATGGAGAACGTCGCATTGGGGCAGGCCAATGTGCTCCTGCTGTTCCTCGTCACGCTCGCCTGGTGGAGCTTGCGTACCGGACACCCCTGGATCGCCGCCGCAACTGTGGCGACGACCGTTCACATCAAGGTGCAGTATGGCCTGCTGATTCCGCTGCTCTGGTGGACCGGGCAGGGACGCATCGCCACCCGTTCATTACTTCTCGCCGGCCTGGGGCTGGGAGTTGGTCTGATCCTGCTGGGTCCTGTCCAGCACCTCAACTACTTCCGATACCTGCTTTCGATGCCGGACTACATTACGACCTGGACCGCGAACCTCTCTCCCCGGGCGACGCTACATCGTTGGCTCGGCGCCTCCAGCGAAGGACATCTTCTTGCGGAAGGCCTGTGGCTTGTCGTGGATGCAGGACTTCTGTTCCTCTTCGCACGAGTACTCCCACGGTCCACTCCGCCTGGGTCTCCCGCGTCGGACTGGTCGTGGGGGCTCGGTCTGACGGCTGTGTTCCTGTTGTCTCCCATGGCCTCTGAGCATCATCTGGTTGTCTTGCTCCTTCCCTTGACGCTTCTCCTGCTCGCCGCGCCCACCGCGCCGATGAAACCGAGCCATCTCGTTCTGTTCATCGTCGCCGCGCTGCTGCTTGGAAGCCGCTATTCGTTGGAGCAATTTCCTGCGTTCCATCAAGGATGGCCGTCCCTTCTCTCGACGGGCAAACTGGTGGGGGTAGGGGTCTTGTCCTGGCTCCTCATCCGCTGCCTTCGAGACATCAGGAGACTCGCCCCGTGACCGCTTCGACCGTCAAGCCTGCGGCTCATTCCGACTTAGCGATTGTCATCCCGGCCTGGAACGAGCGGGAGAATCTCGAGCTGTTGCTTCCGGCTGTGAAGGAAGTGCTTGCCGATCTCAATCTAACGGCGGAGATCGTGATAGCCGACGGCGGATCTCACGATGGAACACGTGAGGCTGTGGAACGGAGAGAGGCCCGCGTCGTGGTCCAACAAGAACGGGGCTACGGAGGGGCGCTCCTTGCCGGTTTTGCATCCACTTCGGCACCCTACATTGTGACGATGGATGCGGATCTGTCCCACCGGCCAGTGTTCCTGGAGGAATTTTGGCGCCGGCGGAATGAGGCGGAAGTCCTGATCGCATCCCGTTACGTCGAGGGAGGCCGAGCGGACATGGGGACCGTTCGTCGCCTGCTGAGCCGCCTCTTGAACCGTATCTATCGTCGGGCCTTGTCGCTGCCACTCCGCGATCTGTCCAGTGGGTTTCGGATGTATCACCGCAATGCGCTGACTGGGTTGCGGCTGGTCGCACGGGATTTCGACATCCTGGAGGAAATCCTGATCCGTGTGCACGCTGAGGGATGGCGGATTGTGGAAATTCCTTTCCATTACATGGCTCGCGGGTCGGGTCGGTCTCACGTCCGGCTGTTCAAGTTCGGACTGGCGTTCCTACGGACCTTGTGGCACATGTGGAAATTGCGCAACTCGATCGCCTCTGCGGACTACGACTACCGGGCCTTCAATAGCCCGATCTGGCTGCAGCGCTACTGGCAGAGGACCCGCCATCGGATCATCCTGGGATACCTCGAGAAGCGTGAGGACCTTTTGGACATTGGGTGTGGCTCCAGCCGAATCATCGTGGACCTGCCAGCCGCAGTGGGACTGGATATTCTTCAGAATAAACTGCGCTGGCTGCGACAACGCCATCGCCTCTTAGTCAGAGGAAGCTGCGAGCGCCTCCCGTTCCGCGATGGCAGCTTTACCACTCTCATCAACTCGGAGGTTATCGAGCACGTCCCTGATAGGCCGGAGATCCTGACCGAGATGTGGCGAGTCCTTCGGCCTGGCGGAATCCTGATCCTGGGAACTCCGGACTACGGCCGCTGGCTCTGGTTGATCTTGGAGTGGCTCTACGGAACCGTGCATCCCGGCGGCTATGCCGAGGAGCACATCATGCACTTCACACGAGAGGAACTCGCCGCCAGGCTGCAGGCGGCAGGCTACGAGATTCTGGACTGCCGGTACGTGGGGTTCTGCGAAATGATATTCAAGACGCGGAAGACGACGACGTTGAAAGCGGGACAAGCATGATCCGACTCGGCGTGGATGGTCGCGAGCTTGTCACAGACGCCCGTACCGGGATCGGCCGGTACGTGATCGAGGTCCTACGCGCCGCCTCGCAGGAGGGATGGCATTGCACGGTCTATGGAGATCGTTCGACCAGCCTCGGCGTCATGCTGCCGGGCGTTACCCTTCGCATCCTGGACCGACGATGGACCCAGTGGTGGGATCAGATCATCTTGCCTCGCCAACTCGCCCAGGATCGCACCTCGGTGTTTCTCTCTCCCTACTACAAAGGGCCGCTGCTTGCCCCCTGTCCGGTCGTCCTCACCATCCACGACCTCTTCTTCATTACCTATCTCGGGCAGAGGAGGCTGTTCCATGATGGCCTGATGGCCAGGCTAGCGCGATTGTACGCGACACGAGCCACGGCCATCATCGCAGACTCTGAATACTCAAAGCAGGCCATTGTGGCACGGCTCGGCATCAGTCCTGAGAAGATCACAGTGATTTCTGTTCCCCTGGGCAACGAGTTCCACGAAACACACTTGACTGATGAGGTGAAGCTCCGCTACGGGATGACAGCTCCCTACATTCTCTATGTCGGAAATTTCAGGCCACACAAGAATTTGCCCCGTCTGCTCCAGGCCTTTTCCAGACTCGGCGAGTCACTCCGCAACAGATTCCAGTTAGTCCTGGCGGGCTGCAACCAGCAGCATCGACCAGGGCTCCACGAACTGGCCCGCACCCTCGGCCTGACCAATCGGATCCTGTTCCCTGGTCAGATCGCGGATCCAGATCTGCCAGCGCTCTATAGTGGGTGCGCGCTCTTCGTGCTTCCTTCCCTTGAGGAAGGCTTCGGACTCCCGGCACTGGAAGCCATGGCCTGCGGCGCGCCGGTCATCGCCTCCAATCGAGCGGCCATTCCTGAGGTGGTCGGGAAGGCGGCCATCCTGTTCGACCCCGATGACGTCGCCGCGATGACCAAGGCGATGACCGATGTGCTCACTCAGCCAGAGCTCGGAACGACGCTCAGGCGCCAGGG
>Ga0187893_10008815_pt1 | contig 15765 bp, 13 predicted proteins | sample MA1701074metaG_FD_139574 | JGI IMG/M metagenome (GOLD analysis project Ga0187893, IMG submission 139574) | White microbial mat communities from a basaltic lava cave in the Kipuka Kanohina Cave System on the Island of Hawaii, USA - MA170107-4 metaG ... | reverse complement strand
TGTCGGCCGCCACCTTCGTCAGCGCCGCCGTCAAGGTCGTCTTCCCGTGGTCGATGTGCCCGATGGTCCCCACGTTCACGTGCGGCTTCGACCGATCGAATTTTTCCTTCGCCATATCGCTTCCGTCTCCGTCTCGTTATTTGCCTTGGACTCGGGCGACCACTTCTTCGCTCACGGCCTGCGGCGCCGGCTCGTAGCGGTCGAAGTGCATGGAATACGTGGCGCGCCCCTGCGTGCGCGAGCGCAGGTCGGTTGCGTAGCCGAACATCTCGGACAGCGGCACGCGCGCGCTGACGATCTGCGTTCCGCCGCGCTCTTCCTGCGACTGGATATGGCCGCGCCGGCTCGCCAGGTTGCCCATCACGTCTCCCAGGAACTCCTTGGGGACGACGACCTCGACCCGCATCACGGGCTCGAGGAGCACCGGCTTCGCCTTGTGGGCAGCTTCCTTGAAGGCAATCGACCCTGCGAACTTGAACGCCATCTCGGACGAGTCGACGTCGTGGTAGGAGCCGTCGTAGAGCTCGACGCCAACGTCGTCGACGGGATAGCCCGCCAGCACGCCTGTCGTCATCGCCTCGCGGATCCCTTCGTCGATCGGCTTGATGTATTCCTTGGGAATCGAGCCGCCGACGATCTTGTTGACGAACTCGTAGCCCTCGCCCGGCTTGCGCGGTGCGATCCGGATCTTCGCGTGGCCGTACTGGCCGCGTCCGCCGGTCTGGCGGATCCACTTGCCCTCCGCCTCGGCAGGACGCGTGATCGTCTCTTTGTAGGCGACTTGCGGACGCCCCACGCTGGCGTCGACGCTGAACTCGCGCTTCAACCGGTCGACGATGATCTCGAGGTGGAGCTCGCCCATGCCCGCGATGATCGTCTGTCCAGTCTGTTGATCCGTTCGGACGCGGAATGTCGGATCCTCGGCCATCAGCTTCTGGAGGCCCAGACCGAGCTTCTCCTGATCCGCCTTTGTCTTCGGCTCGATCGCGAGCGAGATGACCGGCTCGGGGAAGTCCATCGACTCGAGCACGACGGGGTGCTTCTCGGCGCAGATCGTGTCGCCGGTCGCGACGTTCTTGAGGCCGACCGCGGCGGCGATGTCGCCGGCGTAGACCTCCTTGATTTCCTCACGCTTGTTGGCGTGCATCTTCAGGAGGCGGCCGATGCGCTCGCTGCGCTGCTTCGTGGCGTTGTACGCGCTGGAGCCCGACTCGAGAACGCCCGAGTACACACGGATGAACGCCAGCTGGCCGACGAACGGGTCGGTCATGATCTTGAACACCAGCGCCGCGAACGGGGCATCGTCGTTCGCCGGACGCTCGACGAGCGTTTCCTCCGCCTTGCGCGGATCGAGGCCGCTGATAGCGGGGATGTCGAGCGGCGAGGGCAGGTAGTCGACCACCGCGTCGAGCAGCGGCTGCACGCCTTTGTTCTTGAAGGCCGAGCCGCAGATCACCGGCACGAACGGCGCCGCGTCCTTTCGGACCGACTCGATCGTGCGCTTGCGGATGACCGCCTTGATCTCGTCCTCGCTGATCGGCTGGCCGTGGAGGTACTTCTCGAGCAGCTCGTCGCTCGCTTCACTCACCTTCTCGATGAGCTGCTCGCGATAGTGCTGCGCCTCATCGGCGTACTCGGCAGGAATCTCTTCGACGACGTAATCGGCGCCGAGCGTTTCATCCTTGTAGCGGATCGCCTTCATCTTCACGAGGTCGATCACGCCGGTAAACTTGCCCTCGCTGCCGATCGGGAGCTGTATCGCGACCGGATTGCTGCCCAGCTTCGTCGTAATCTGCTCGAGGGTCCGCTTGAAGTCGGCACCGATGCGGTCCATCTTGTTGACGAAGCAGATCCGGGGCACACGGTACTTGTCGGCCTGCCGCCAGACGGTTTCGGATTGCGGCTCCACGCCGGCGACGGCGTCGAACACGGCGACCGCGCCGTCGAGCACGCGCAGCGACCGCTCGACCTCGGCGGTGAAGTCGACGTGGCCCGGCGTGTCGATGATGTTGATCCGGTGCTCGCGCCAGAAACAGGTCGTGGCGGCGGACGTAATCGTGATCCCGCGCTCCTGCTCCTGCTCCATCCAGTCCATGACGGCGGTGCCGTCGTGCACTTCACCGATCTTGTACGTAATTCCGGTGTAGAACAGGATCCGTTCCGTCGTGGTCGTCTTCCCGGCATCGATGTGAGCCATGATGCCGATGTTGCGACAGCGACTGAGCGCGACTTGCCGGGGCATTACGTTGCTTCTCTACCCATTTCTGAATGCTGACTGCTGACTGTGGATTGATGTGGAATGCCGAATGAACTCGGCATTCAGCAACCCGCATTCAGCAATGAGCGACCATCTGCCTACCAACGGTAGTGGGCAAATGCCTTATTTGCCTCCGCCATCCTGTGCGTGTCCTCGCGCTTCTTCACCGCGCCACCGCGCAGGTTGGACGCGTCGAGCAGCTCGTTCGCGAGCTTCTCTTCCATCGTCTTGCCGTCGCCGCGCGAGCGGGCGTAGCCGACGAGCCAGCGGATGCTGAGCGACAGCCGGCGATTCGGATTCACCTCGACCGGCACCTGATAGTTCGACCCGCCGACGCGACGGGACTTCACTTCGAGGCTCGGCTTGACGTTGTCGATCGCCTTCTTGAACACCTTCAGCGGATCGTCGCCCGTCTTGTCCTTGATGATGTCGAAGCTCTTGTACATGATGCGCTCGGCGGTGCTCCGCTTGCCGTCGCGCATGACGGTGTTGATGAACTTCGTCAGCAGGCCGCTGTTGTAGATTGGGTCGGCCGGCGGTTCACGCTTCGGAATCTCTCTGCGACGTGGCATGTTCTGCTTCCAGCTTCTTCCGGCACGCCCGACCTGAAGGTCGGGCCTACCCTGTCTATGTCTTCGGCCGTTTCGCGCCGTACTTCGAGCGACCCTGCTTCCGACCCTGCACGCCGACGGCGTCGAGCGTGCCGCGGACGACGTGATACCGCACGCCGGGCAGATCCTTGACTCGGCCGCCGCGGATGAGCACCAGCGAGTGCTCTTGGAGGTTGTGCCCGACGCCAGGGATGTAGGTCGTCACCTCGATCCCGTTCGTCAGGCGCACGCGGGCGACCTTGCGCAGCGCGGAGTTCGGCTTCTTCGGCGTCTGCGTGAAGACGCGGACGCAGACGCCCCGCTTCTGCGGGCTGTCCTGCAGCGCGGGACTCTTGGTCTTGCTGACCACTTTCTCGCGCCCCTGGCGTACGAGCTGGCTGATCGTCGGCACAAGTGCTCCGTGAAAAAGGGGACAGCCCCCTTTTTCGCAAAAACCCAACCGAAAAAGGGGGCTGTCCCCTTTTTCACTCCGCTGGCCTTGAAGCCTCTCGGCTTGGCGCCAGTGGGAAACTGACCCTACTCGTGTGTTGTCGTGTAGTACGAGGTAATCGGCCTCGTGCTAGGGCGTCGGATTCCGCCGCGCCTTGGCGAGCCCGAGGGCTCGCGTCACATGGAAGCTGGCGCCAGATAGGGTGTCCCAGCGCCGTCCAGAACCTTGCGAATATAGCATGGGGTCTCCAAGAGGCGCAACCCCCGTTCCTGGCGACGGATAGCCCCTGAAGCACGGCCCCAAAGCCACCTGTCGCCGATCTTCGGATAGGATTCGCGATCGACATTCGAGGGGCGGGCCCAGGCCCGCCGGGAGCCACCATGCGCGAAAGCGTGCCCATACGTGCTCTGGCGCTGCTCACGCTCGCTTTTGCGGTCCACCCGGGATCGATCCGGGGCGCCGGCGAGGAGCGCATCGACTACGCCACGAACGCCAGGATCCGGAAGGAGGGGCGTGACCGTTCCCGGATTCTGCGCACGATGCACTACCTGACCGACGTGTACGGCCCCCGCCTGACCGGCTCACCCAACCACAAGGCGGCCGCCGAGTGGGCGATCAAGCAAATGATGGAGTGGGGACTCGAGAATGGGCGCCTCGAGCCCTGGGACTTCGGCCGTATCGGCTGGCTCAACGAGCGCTTCGCGGGCTTTGTCGTTTCTCCGGTCAAGGACTCGCTCGTGGGTGAGGTCCTGGCCTGGACTCCGAGCACGAACGGGACCCTGACCGGTGCGGCGACGCTCATCGCGCCACCCCAGTGCACGCCGGCGGCGCGGCAAGGCGACCCGCAGCGGTGCCCGGAGGAAGCGGAGTTGACGACGTACCTCGATACCGTCCGCTTTGCGGTCAAGGACCGGATCGTGCTCGTCGGCCGCCACACGGTTGTGTCCGTGGGGTTCGCTCCGCCCCTGCTCCGGCGAGACGACGAACAGGTCCGCTCCCAGTACGATCCCGACAACCCGAATGCCGGACAATTCGGCCCGCCGACGCCCGGACCACAAGGTCCTCAGGGACCCCGTAACCCGGAAGAGCCGCCGCCGGGGCGGCTGAGCAACAACGCCATCAACGAACGCATCGATCAATTCCTGATGGCGAACGGCGCGCTGATGCGGATCAACGACGCCGGCAGGGATCACGGTCAGATCCGGGCGTTTCAGAACCGCACGTACGATCCGTCGAAGGCGCTGCCGACGGTCGTGCTCCGAAACGAAGATTACGGGCGCATCAGCCGCATCCTCGCCGACGGGACGCCCGTCGAGCTCGAGTTCACGATCGTCAACCGCACGTACCCGGAGGGGAAGACATCGTACAACGCGATCGCCGAGATTCCGGGGACCGACAAGAAAAATGAGGTCGTGATGCTGGGCGGCCACCTCGATTCGTGGCATGCGGCGACCGGCGCGACCGACAACGCGATCGGCTGCGCGGTCATGATGGAGGCGGCGCGGATCCTCAAGACAATCGGCGTCAGGCCCCGGCGGACGATCCGCGTGGCGCTCTGGAGCGGCGAAGAACAAGGACTGCTTGGGTCGAAGGCGTACGTCAGGGCCCACTTCGGCGCGTTCGAAGAACCGAAGCCGGCGTTCGAGACCTTCAACGGCTATTTCAACGTGGACTCAGGCACCGGCCGGATCCGCGGCGCCACGATTTTCGGCCCCGCCGCCGCCGCGACCATCCTCCGCGAGGCCTTTGCTCCCTTCGAGGATTTCGGCATCGTCGGCGCCGTCGCGACGCGGAGCCGCCGCGCGGGCGGGACCGACAGCACGTCGTTCAACGAGGCGGGACTCCCGGGCATCGGCCTCGGTCAGGATCCCATCCAGTACAACTCGCATACGTGGCACACCAATCTCGACACCTACGAGCGGATCGTCGAGGAGGACGTGAAGAAGTCGGCGATCGCGATCGCCGCAGCCGTGTATCACGTCGCGATGCGTGAAGAGCGGCTGCCGCGATTCACGAAGGAGGAGATGCCGGAGCCGTTCCGCGCGCAGCGGACGACACCATAGCCCATTGCTGATTGCTGACTGTGGCATGCTGAATGAATTCACTCAGCATTCAGCATTCCAGATTCCACAATAGGCGCGTTTACAGCCACCCTTTCTGCCTCGCCAGCCTTGCGGCCTCGACGCGATTGCTCGCGCCGAGCTTGCCGATCGCCTCAGACAGATAGTTCCGCACCGTCCCCTCGGACAACCTGAGCGCGCGGGCGATCTCCGGACCCGATCGCCCCTCTCCGGCCAGCCGGAGCACTTCACGCTCGCGGTCGGTGAGCGGATCCGGCTCGGTCCAGGCTTCGGCCGCCAGAGACGGATCGACCGCGCGCCCGCCGGCCGCGACGCGGCGGATCGCGTCCGCCAGGCGGGCCGACGGCGCATCCTTTAATAGATAGCCGGCCGCGCCCGCCTCGAGCGCGCGCCGGAGATAACCCGGGCGGGCGAAGGTCGTCAGGATCACGACGCGGCTGCGGCTTCCCTGCCGCTTGAGCTCCGCCGCCAGATCCAGGCCGGTCATTTCCGGCATCTCGATGTCGGTGACGACGACGTCGGGCGCTTTCTCCAACGCGAGTGACAGCGCCTCGCGGCCGGTGCGCGCCTCGCCGATGACCTGGAGGTCCGTTTCGATGCCGAGCAGCGCCGACAACGCGCCGAGAACCATGGCTTGATCCTCGGCGATGAGGACTTTGATCATCGTTTATTGTTTGTCCTGGGGCCCCACCCCCAGGACCTGCCACGGCTCGCTACGCTCGCCGCGCTGTTTCGAATCATCAAGCTACGGCCTCGCTACCGCTCGGCCTGCGCGGGCAGCGTGACCGTCACGCGCGTGCCCGTGCGACCCTCGCGCTCGACCCTGCCGCCGAGGGCCGCCACGCGCGCGCGCATCCCCGACAACCCCGCACCCTCCTCGACCTCGCCTCCCACGCCATCGTCGGCGACCGCCAGCACCAGGCCCTGACCGTTGCGCGACAGTCGGATTTCGCACCGCCGGGCGCGTGCGTGGCGGATGACGTTCGTGATCGACTCGCGGAGCACGAAGGCGAGCGTGCGCTCCTGATCGCGGCCCAGGCCGACCGGCTCGATCTGCGTGACGACGGTCACGCCGGCCGCATCGAGCGCCTCGCGACCGGTCGCCAGCTCGTCCTGCAGCCGCTCGCCGCGGAAGCCGGAGATCGCCTGTCGGACCTCGGTGAGCGCGTTGCGGGAAATTCGCTCGACGTCTCTGATCTCGTTCACGGCGCGCGCGAGATCCCGGTCCGCAATCTTCGACGCGAGCTCCGCTTTCAGCACGATCACGGACAGCGTATGGCCGAGCAGGTCGTGCAGATCGCGGGCGATGCGCTCCCGCTCCGCGATCTTGGCCATGTGCTCGATTTCTTCCTGCGCGAGGGCGATTCTCTTGTCCTTCCGTCTCAGCTCGGCGAAGTGCACGTTCACGCCGCCGACGATGAGCGAGAACACGACAGCAGGTACCCAGGTCTGCGGCCTGAGGCCGATTGCTGCCGTCTCGAGGACGACGAGGAGCGCGACCGCCGCGATCCACTTGAACGCGACGCTGGACGGACCGAGCCGGTAGCCGAACGCGGCTGCATAGACGAAGAAGACCGACGCGCCCGGGTTGCGTGGGCTCGTGAGGACGCCGAGCACCGCGATGGCGATGACGATGGGCCACGCCTGCCGGCCCCATACCCAGAACCCACGGAAGTAGAGGGCGAGGAACGCGCCGAGAACGGTGGCGTCGATCGCCCAGTCGAGCGCCGTGCGATTCCTGAAGTACGCGTAGGAGACGTAGAGGCCCAGGTAGATCAGCCACACGTAGGCCGTCCAGCCCTCCGCACCGCCGCGCGGCAACAGGCGAAATCTCATGGCTACCTGAATCTGACGTCGTCAATCGTAAACCGGAATGGACCTGGCTCCGTGGCCGAGAACAGGACGCCGCGCAGATCAGAGCCGTCTACGCCGAAATCGGCGAACGGCAGCACGACTTCCTTCCAGTCCGCCGTGGCCCGGAACGGCCGCGATGCCGGGATGTTCCCGAGCTTCGTCGCGAAGATCATGACCTGGAATTCGGCGCCGTCTCCCTTCGCCCAGAACACGACCTCCTTGAACTTCGAGAGATCGACGGCGGTCATCGGCGTTGGCGCCGGAAAGAACATCGCGCCAGCCCACGTGAACGCGGCGCCCGCATTGATCGTGCCGGTCACGTCGAGCGCTCCGGCGCTCTGGCGCACGCCACCCTTCACGATGCGCAGCTCCGCCGTGGATTTTCCGCCCATGAAGCTGTCGGTCGAGACCTGCCATCCCGCGCCGAACCGGGCTGACGGGGTGTCGCCGGAGTCGAAATCGCTGATCGCTCCGTCACCGGCTGCCGCGAGGGGCGCCGGCGTTTCGGCGGCGCCGCGCGGCCGGTCCAGCCGCTCGCCCCGCTTCCAGATCGCCGCGAGGTCCCGCGTCGCGAGGATGTCGCGCGTGGGATCGCCGTTCACCAACACGAGGTCGGCGCGCAAGCCCCGCGCGATGCGCCCCCGGTCCTTCAAGTTGAACGAGCGTGCCGGCACCGACGTCGCGGAGGCGAGCGCCGCCGAAGGCGTCAGCCCTGCCTCGACGAGGAGGCGCAGCTCCCGGTGAATGCTGGCGCCGTGGGTGGTTCCCGGGTTGGGCGCATCGGTGCCGGCGAGAATCGGCACGCCCATCTCGTGCAGCATGCGCGTAGCGGCTTTCGCATGGTCGAGCGAACGGCGTGCGTTCGGCCGCTTCGGAAACGCGCGTCCAAGGCCCGCGCGGTCTGCGCCGTTCAAGTAGGGCGAAATCCTCGGGTCGTCGACGAGCTCGGCCCCGCTCGACGCGCCAGTCGTGCTTTCGTTCACCGAGAGCGTCGGGATGACGAAGGCCTTCGCGCGCACCGCGCGATCCACGAACGCCGCGTCCGGCGCCGCATCCGCAAAGATGTGGATCAGCGCGCTCGCCCCCGCATCGAGCGCCTCTTCCGCGGCCTGCCTCGAGCCGATGTGTACGACCGCCAGTTTGTTGCGCCGCCTGGCGGCCGCGATCGCCGCCGTCAGCGTCTCCCTGGAGATCGTCGGGATCGTTTTCAAGCCGTAACTCTTTCCGTCGTCGTAGACGATCTTGACGTAGTCGGACCCTTCGGCGATGCGAGCATCCACGAACGCATCGACATCACCGGGGCCCGACACGGTCGGGATCGCCATCCCGTACTCCGTGCCGTGCCCGCCCGGCGCGGTCACCAGGGTGCCGGCAGAGAACAGGTCGGCCCGTCGCGGCGCCCCGGCCGCGGTCTCCTGCGCGGTCCGCATCGCCGCGGCGAAGCGGTGGTCGGTGAACATGTCCAGCTCGGTCGTGACACCGAAGACAAGCGCGCGCTCCAGCGCGTCGCCCCACGCGTGCGTGTGCGCGTCGATCAGGCCTGGCAGCAGCGTCTTCCCGGCGCCGTCCACGACCGTCGCCCCCGGTGGGGGCCGGTAGCTCTCGTCCACGTCCAGGATCGTGCCGTCGCGGAACGCGACGTTGGTCCGTTCGATCGCACGCTCACCGTCGAATACCCGCACGTTGGTCACGACCGTTACGGGGGCGCGGCCCGCCTGCGATTGTCCGCGAGCTCCGCCGACGATGCCGAGTGCAATGAGCGCGAAGCCGACGATCGCGAGCACAAGCGCGTGGTACGAGCCTTTAGGCTCGTCAGGTCTGCTACCCATAGGTCTTCCCTTCGTCGTTGCGATAGCCCCAGAGGGCCAGCGCGAGAAACAGGCACGTGAAGCCGGCGAGCGCCGCGACGTGCGACCAGAGCGGCGCGCCGCGATCGGCGCCGAGCGCCGAGAGCGCGAGCTGACCCAGATGGTACGCGGGAACGTACGGCGCAACAGACCTGATGGCGGCCGGCAACACGTCGATCGGAATCCAGAGTCCGGACACGAAGGCCATCGGCAGATAGAGGAGATTCACGATCGGGGGCGCCGAGTTCGGGCCGGCGAAGTATCCCACCGCCAGCCCCATCGCACAGAACGGCGTCGCTCCGGCGATGAGCGTGACGGCGAGCCGCGCCCAGGTGAGCGGCCCAAGGCGCACGCCGCCAAAGGCGACACCGATCGTCGCGAGCAGCAGCACGATCACCGCGCCGAAGATCAGGCACACGACGAGCTTCGCGAAGAAGTACGCGGTCGGCGGCATCGGCGTGGCTCGCTTGAGCAGCATCCAGCCCTGGCCGCGCTCGATGGCGACACCCGCGCCGAAGCCGAAGAGGCCGGATCCGATGACGCCGAACGCGCCGTAGGTCGCGATCAGGTAGGTCGCCATCGAGACGCCGCCGGCGCCGCGTCCCGAACCGAAGGCAAGACCGAAGAGTATGTAGAACATCACCGGAAAGGTGACCGACGGGATCACAAAGGCCGGAATGCGCACGAGCTTGAGGAGCTCGTACTTCGTTTCGAGCGCGTAGACGCGGACGGCGAGAACGGTCATCGCGTCACCTCTTCTTTCGCCGGACTCGTCAAGGCGATGAACGCTTCCTCGAGGCCGGCGCCGGTGATCTCGAGCCCCGCGAGCGACGGGTCGCGCATGAGCAGCTCGCGCGCGAGCGTCTCGGCGTCGCCGGTCAACAGCTCCACAGCCGCGCCGTCACGCCGCATCGAGTGCACGCCGGGCAGCAACGCGAGCGTCGCGTCGCCAAGCGCCGTCACGCAGCGCACCTTCCGGCCCGCGGCGCGCGCCTTGATTGCGTGCGGCGGACCGTCGGCGACGATCCGGCCCGTGCTGAGGACGATGATTCGATCGGCGAGCGCATCCGCCTCCTCGAGGTAGTGCGTCGTGAGCAGGATGGTCCGGCCGGCCGACGCGAGCCGTCGCACCTCCTGCCAGAAACCGCGTCGGGACTCGACGTCGAGGCCCACCGTCGGCTCGTCGAGAAAGAGCATGTCCGGATTCCCGCAGATCGCGAGCGCGAACAGGACGCGCTGGCGCTGGCCGCCGGACAGAACCCCGTACTTCCGGTCGGCGACGTCGCTCAGGCCGGCGGTCGCCAGCACTTCGCCGACGGTCATCGGCGACGGGTAGTAACTGCAGAACAGGTGCACGTGCTCGCGGACTTTCAGCGTGTCGGGAACGCGGGCAACCTGCAGCATGACGCCGGTGCGCCGGCGGGCGGCGATGTCGCGCGGCTCGTGGCCGAACAGCCGGGCGCTGCCCCGCGTGGGGCGCGTCAGCCCGAGCAACAGCTTCACGGCGGTCGTCTTGCCGGCGCCGTTCGGTCCGAGGATCGCGGTGACACGTCCTCGCTCGAGCGCGAAGGACACGGCATCGAGCGCGGTCACCGCGCCGTAATGTTTGGTGGCGTCGCGAAGCTCGGCGACAGAGCCGCAGATGGACGCAGATGACGCGGATCGCTCAGGCATGGCGACGAGTCTGCCTGCGCGGACCTCGGAATGATAGTGCGGGGTTTCAGCAAAACGGCATGACAGTCGTCATGCCGCCGTGTCTCGTGGCGGGCAGGGCTCTTAGTCCTGATCAACGGCGCAGCGTTTAGCCACGCTCACAAGAGACGAAGCGGATTTGAACGAAAAATTGCAGGTTGTCTTTCTGATTAGTTCCCGTGCTATGGCTTTCGGTCTATGGTACTCGCTATGTGAGGGCTGACACGGCTCATCGGCGGTTAGCGCCCGCCACTGCTGTGGGTCTTGCTATTGGCGGCCGCCTCTCCGAGCGACCGAATCCTTCGTCCAAAAAGCTTGAACTCCTCCCAGCTAATTCTCGAATCGACTACGCATGCAGGATCTCGGATGGCTGAGTAATACGTGTCCAGGAATTGGCCGCTTGGGTTGACGGTACCGATCGCCGTCTCGATACTCAACGCACAGGGGTTGTACCAACGATGCCACTCCTCCCAGACGTCCCCGCCTCGTGACCAAGTTCGCCCGTCCTGGTGATAGATCTGGTACCAGATGTCCCTACGCCACCTGTCATTCCACCACCAGCTCTGGCCCCAACTCCGACAAACGGTGAATCTACGGCAAGGAGAGTCCCGCTGGCCATGGCGGAAGCCGAACCCGCGTAGACCCTCGCACACGACCCGCCGGTCATAGTCTGCGCTTGGCACCGTCGCGATGAGCGCGACCGACGGCGTATAGCCGCGCGCGGTCTTAAAATCAACGAGCGTGCCGTCGACAACCAGGTAACCGAAGATATCTATGTCGGCATCTGGATTGGCGCTCGTCGCGCCGGCAAGGCAGCGGAGGGTATGGGTCGTGTGTGAAACGACTCTCGCAGCCCGGAAGGCCGAGAGTTCGAGTCCTTCCCCTCGAGCGACGCTCCACAGGGCTCGGCTGAACATGACGTTGCGACGATCAGGACAGTCCAACAGTTGGAAACCGCCGCCGGACGGCTCCAGTCGCGCCAGTCGATATCCAGGACGGGAACGTGCAGCGATTGGTTGCCCATCGGCGCTGAGCTCGTCGATCCACGCGCTCTCCTGGGCCTGTGTGGAAAGCGGGAGGCCGATCATCCACACTGTCGAGACAATGACATGGAAAACCCTCACCCTCATAGCTAAGTACCTTCCCAGAACACGCGGTGTAGCCGGACCCCTCCACTTAGGCTACGCCGACGGCTGGCGCTCGCCGTGACGCGTGGAGGGCGGGCCTGAGGCCCGCCTCCGCAGGCTCTTAACGGCCGATCGTCAGCCGATCAACAACGCTCTTCACGCCGTCGGTCTCGCGCGCGATGCGGAGCGCTTCGTCCCGCTCGGCCGCGGTCTTGACGTTGCCGGTCAGCGTGACCACGCCATTGGTCGTGTCCACGTCAATCTTCAGAGCCGCGACGTCCGGATCCGCCAGGAGCTTCGTCTTCACCGCGCCTGTGATCGTGGCGTCGCTGGCCGCGTCCCCGATCCGTCCCGCCGTGGCCGCGGCGGCATCACCGAGGCCCCTGTCGGCCTCCGCAGCGGCGACGGTCAGGTTATCGACAACGCTCGCAACCCCGTCGGTCGAGCGGGCGATCTGCACCGCCGTCTCCTTCGCCGCCTGAGACGGGACCTCGCCGGTCAAGGTGACGACGCCTTCCTTCGTGTCGACGTTGATCTGGTAGGCCTTGACCGTGTCATCGGCGGCCAACCTCGACTTCACGCTGGTCGTGATGCCGACGTCTGATTGTGCGCACGCAGCCGTCAGCAGTACGACGGCGATCGCGCACGTCAGACCAGCAAATCGCTTGTACATATTCGAGTCCTCCTGGTTGAGCTGCCGTTTGGCACGTCACCAGGAGGAACTCAGAGCATCAACCGTACCAGAGCAGAGGCGCAGTCGAACTTATGAAGGTGTCGCCTACGTCTTGAAGAGCTCCTGACGGACGAGCCGGCAGGTCACGGCCCCGTCGTGAGGCGCACGAGCGCCGTGGCGTCGCGGAGGATCAGGCCGTCGGGGAGAACCACAGGCACGGCCCACGTCTCGCTGTCCGCGACGTCGTACCGCCGGGTCTCTTCGAACTGCGCCGGCGCCCGGCGCGCGACGACGAGGTTGCCCGAGTTGCTCAGGAACAACACGTGCGAAGGGGTCAGCAGTACGGACGCGTGCTCTCCCTCGCGTCCCTCCGTGGCCCAGCGCACGGCTCCTGTCTTCGCATCGAGCGCGATGAACTGCCCCTTCCGCTTGTTCGAGTGCCCGTAGATCGTGCCGTCCGCGAGGACGGGCGTGCTCATGTACATCGTGACGTCGGCGTTCTTCCAGGCGGCGATGGCCCGCCACTTTCCACCCGCCTGTCCCACCGTGAACGCGTGCGTCCCCTGGCGCGTGCCCGACACGATCAGATGCGTACCCGTCCAGACGGGCGTGACGATGTTCTCGTGCCATTCGTCCGGAAACGGCACCGACCACAGCGAGGCGCCGTTCTTTGCGTCGATCCCGACGATCGAGCTGTCGGTCATCGTGACGATCTGCCTGACGCCGCCCGACGTGATGACGATCGGCGAAGCGTACCCGGGGCCGGGTCCGGTCCAGGTCCAGCGTTCGGTTCCTTTGGCGGGATCCAGCGCGATCACGCGGCCGCCGTGGATGTCGCTGCCTACCTGGACGATGAGCGACCCGCCCTCGACCATCGGCGACATCGAGGTCCCGCAGAACAACTTCGAGGTGTCGATCAATACCGAATAGTCGTTCCGCCAGATGAGCGCGCCGTCGTTCACGTTCCACGCGGAAAGAACGCCGGTCATGCCGATGGTGTAGAGCCGGCCCTCGGCGACGAGCGGTGTGGAGTTCGGCCCTTTCGCCATCCGGACCGCGTACGGGTTCTTGTTGAAAGGGGCCAGATATCTCTGCTGCCAGGCAATCTTGCCGGTGGCGGCCTCGATGGCGGTCACGAGCTCCTCAGGATCGCGGCGGCTGTGCACGAACACCCGCCCCTTCGACAGGACCGGCGACGAGTATCCCTCGCCGATCTCGACGCGCCAGATGCGCCGGAGTGACTCGGGCCAGTCGCGCGGCACCGTTGCCGGGGACACGATCCCGTCGCGCGAGGGACCGCGCCACTGCGTCCACTCCTGCGCGACGGCCATCTGGCCGAGCGCGAGGACTCCGATGACAGTCGACACCGAGCTGCGCATGTCAGATCTCCGGGACTTTACGGATTGTGGCACGGGGCTTCAGCCCCGCGGAACGTGGCACGGGGCTTCAGCCCCCGTCGGGAACGAGGCTAGCGCCCGCGGATGTCGTGGACATAGTGTGCGCGCGCCTCGACCTCGGACAATTTCGCCGAAGCGTAGAGACTCGCCTCTTTGAAAAGAGCCCTGTGCGTATCTTCGGAGAGCGAGGCGGCGGTAAGCGGATCGTACCCATGCAAGGCAAGGTACTCGTTGATAAACGCGCGCTCGAGCTCGGCGATGAGATCGACGAGAGGCCGTCTTTCGAGACGCTCTGCGTCCATAAAGACCTCCAGGTCGCAGCTTGCGCAATCTTACTACCTTCACTGTCGAGTGACTAACCGAATCGGAACCAGTGTTTCCACCTTTTCGTCGCCGCTCGTGGCCCCGAGCCTGACGAGATAGTCCCCCGGCGCGGCGAACGCGAGCGGGAGCTCGACGTCGTACTTCCCCGGTCCGCTTCCGGGAACCGCCTTCAGCTCCACTCTCACCCGTCCGGTGCGATCCAGGAATTTCGCCGACGCGACCGCGGCATCCGCTGCCGTACCGTACACCTCGAAACGGAGGAGCAGCCGATCCGTTCGACGGAACTCCCGTCCCGGATACGGAGCGGGTCCGAACGCGCCTCGCCCCGGCGGGCCATTGGCGCGCAGAACCACCGGCGTGCTGAGCGCCAGCGCGGCGGTTGACCAGTCCGGAACGTCAACCTCCAGCGTTTTCGCGCCGATCCGTTCGCCGGACGCGTCGTGATACAGCGCCTTCACGCGCACGTGGCCCGACGGCGCAGCGAACGTGGCGACGCCGTCGGTCGTCGACCCCTCGAACAGCGTTCGACCGTCCGCCGCGGTCGCAACGATCGAAAGCCCGGCCGCCTCGGGGCCCTTCGCGCCGGGCGAACCTGCGCGGCGTGCCCATGCGAGCGTCACCTCCCCGCCGCCATCGGCTCCGCGAGCCGTGCCGATCCATAGGTCCCCATCGTTGACTGGCGCCGCGACGAGCTCCCCGAGCGCCTTGACGACTTCGGTCGGCGCCTCGTTGGCCGCCGCCGATTCCCTCGCCCGTTCGATGTCGCTCGTGGTCGGCGCCCAGTATCCCTTTCGTGCGAGCACATCGACGCGCCGCCGCGGGACCCGGACCTCGATGCGATGGAACTTGCCATCCTGCGGCCGCTGCGTGGACTCGTAGCCGAGCAGGTAGTACGCGCTCAGGTGGCGGAAGACCTGGCCGAGCAATCGCTCGGGTGCATTCGACTGGAGGATCGCGCGACCGTCCGTGTTGTAGGCGATCTCCGCCAGGATGTCGTTGGGGGGCCGCTGCGTCAGCCCGCGCGGGTCGACGGTGTAGATGGCGGTGTTCGCATGGTTCGCGGCGCGGCTCAGCGCATCGAGGCGGCTGTACCAGTCGCGTCCGAGGCCGGAGGGACCTTCGCTGACGAACACGATCGCCTTCCGCGCCTCTCGAAGCCCGCCGAGACGCACCGCGATCGACTCGAGCGCCGACACGGTCACCTCGGTGCGGAGCCGTTCGATGCCTCCCGTCGCCAGATGTCCTTCCTCGGCGGCGTTGCGTGGCGGCGTGTAGATTCCGCGCCGCCCCTTGAGGTATCGAATCTGGTCGACCAGCTCCGTCCGGCTGCGTGTGAACGGAATCGCGTCCGCAGGCGTGTACTCGTCCACGATCGCCACGAGATCCAGCGGCGCAACCTCCGACTGCACGAACGACGTCAGGAACCGGCGCGCCCTGATGGCGCTGTCCATCCGGGAAATGTAGTACTCGTC
>Ga0187893_10008814_pt1 | contig 15765 bp, 14 predicted proteins | sample MA1701074metaG_FD_139574 | JGI IMG/M metagenome (GOLD analysis project Ga0187893, IMG submission 139574) | White microbial mat communities from a basaltic lava cave in the Kipuka Kanohina Cave System on the Island of Hawaii, USA - MA170107-4 metaG ... | reverse complement strand
GGTGACCGCGGCATCGACGAGTTGCGGACGAGCAGTGCGCGATTCTGGAGGGGTATTGGGGTCCGACCCGATGCGGGGAGTGACGCGTGATGACGCATCCGGCCCGTTTTCGGGAAAGTCCGTATCGGATGCGCCTCACGAGAACCCTTCCCAAAAAAGGGCCGGATGCGTCACAACGCGTCACCGACTCCCCAACCCCTTGGGGTGACCGGCTTTTGAACGTCGAGGAAGCCGCTGCCCTGTTGGGGCTGAAGCCGTCCACCCTATACACTTGGGCGTCCGAGCGGCGTATTTCCACGGTGAAAGTCGGGCGCGCGTTGCGTATTAGACTCTCCGTCGTCGAGCAGCTGATCCGCGACTGCGAGCGGCCGGCGCTCGATGCGCTGCAGATCGCGCGCCGCACAACCGAAGGGTGATCCTGGTTTCCGTGATAGAGTGGCGGCGGCGATGAGCGAATCACCGAAAAACGACCGGCCCGCGAAGCGATCGCGAGGTCTCTTCGAGCGCCCGAAGGGCTCGGGCATTTGGTGGGTCTGCTACGCCGACGAGAACGGGCGCGTGCACCGGGAGAAGGTGGGCCGCAAAAAACTGGCGCTCAAGGTCTATCAGAAGCGCAAGAACCAAATTGCCGAGCGGCGGTTCTTCCCCGAGCAGATTCGCCGGCGCGACGTGCTGCTGTCCAAGGTGATCGACGACCATCTGGACCGTGCCAAATCGACGCTACGGCACTTCTACCATTACCGCCGCTACGGCCGGTACTGGAAGGATGCGCTGGGGACCAAGGCTCTGCGAGAGATTTTGCCGGGCGACATCGAACGGTACGTTGCCGAGCGTATCGGGCAGGTGAAGCCGGCTACCGTCAACCGCGAACTCGCGTTTCTCAAGCGAGTGTTCAACGTCGCGATCGCAAATCAGCAGGCCGAGACGAACCCGGTGCGGCAGGTCAAGCTATTCCGCGAGAACAACCAGCGGGTGCGCTTCCTCAGCGACGATGAAGAGAGAGAGCTGCGCGAAGCGATCGGCGAAGAGCAATGGCCGATGGTTGCATTCGCGCTCCACACCGGCCTGCGGCAGTCGGAACAGTTCGGGCTGCGGTGGCAGGATATCGACTTCGCAACGGGCATCATCACGGTCGAGCGGTCCAAGCACGGCGGGGCGCGCCGGTTGCCCATGAACGACCACGTGCGGGACCTTCTGCGGTCGCGCGAGAGCCGGTTGAAGAGCCGCTACGTATTCCCGAGCCAGACGGGCGAGAGCCCGATTGACGTGCACAACTACATGAGCCGCGTCTTCGGACCGGCGCTGAAAAAGGCGAAGATCGAGAACTTCCGCTGGCACGACCTGCGGCACACGTTCGCCAGTCGCCTGGTGATGGCCGGCGTCGACCTACGCACAGTGCAGGAGCTGCTCGGGCACAAGACCATCACCATGACGCTCCGCTATTCGCATCTGTCGCCGGCCCACCAGCTCGACGCAGTCCAGCGCCTGATCCGCCAGCCAACTGGCACCACTACTGCCCCGCCGCAGGCGCCGCCGGAACCCCCGGCAGCTGCAGCACCGAAAGTGGTTGAACTGGAAGAAGAAAAAAAGTGGGCAGGGAGTGAATTGAACACTCGACACAGGGATTTTCAGTCCCTTGCTCTACCGACTGAGCTACCTGCCCGTGCCGTGCGGAGCGCTGTGGTTAGCCGAAGCGGGCACGGGGGTCAAGGTAGCTGCGGTTGAGTAGCTGCGGTTGAACGTGTCATTGCGGGACACCAAGGAATAGGGCAGCGCCGGACTGCACCTCGAATCGCTTCTTGCAGCGAGACGCGCGGATAGGCGGGCGGGCCGCCCGCGGTCCCAGTGAGGGGGATGCTCGACGGATCCTCGACCCGGGGGTACGCTGGTCACAGGGAGGAGCACAGCCATGAGGGCGCGGCGGACAGCACAGATCCTCGTCGGTTTGGTGTGCGTACTCATTTACTCAACGTCGCTGGCCTTGGACGTGACTATCGACAGCGGTGGGTCGGGGTCGACGACCTTGACGGACACCGACCTGGACGGAGTCATCGATTTCGACGTCACGCTCGGCGGCGTCTTTCACGCCAAGGGCCGCGTTCTGGAAACTCTCCAACCGATCGTCCAGACGGTGACGCTCACCTCGACTCCCCCGGAAACCGAAGCCCTTTTCACCAAGCTCGGCGTCGGCGCCGGGACGGCGGCCTTCACCGTGACGGTCAACACGACGGCCTTTCCGGCCACCGGTACACCGCTCGGCTGGACCGTGGCGTACGTCGGCAACGCCGGCGACGCGATGGCCGGCCCGGTCGACATTCCGAGTCACTCGGTCAGCGCGTCGGTCAATGCCGGCGTGGTCCCGCTCACCACGATCACCGGCGCACCGATCACCATGCCGACGGCCATCGACCTGTTCGCCAGCGGCGTGAACCCGAGCGACAGCGCGACGGACGTGCGGGTGGTATTCACCTTCGTGCCCGGCCCGGACGACGAGATCCGGCTGCCCGACAACAACGGCTTCGACGACAAGTCCATCGAGGTGAACGTCTTCAATCAATCCCACAAGTGCATCGACCGGATGAACAACGGGGCGCGCAAGGTCGCTGACGCCGCGCAGAAGAGCGACGCGAAATGCGTGAAGCGCGGCACCGGCAACGTCACCGCCTGTGTCGACGACCCGAACGAGTCGAAAACGGCGACCAAGGAAAGCAGGCTGCTTTCCGACTTCGTGACCTTCTGCGATCCGGTGCCGGCCTGGGGCGTCAATGGCGCATCCTGCTGCGAGGGCGGCTCGAACGAGGGTTCGCTGTGCGCGTTGCCGGCCGCCTGCCCGGGTGGCACCTGCGTCGATGGCGCCTGCATCAGCGGCGCCGCGGAGGCGGGCGCGTCGGCGATCACGCACGACGTGTTCGGCCCGACTGTCACGGTGGACAGCGCCAAGGCAGTCAAAAACTGCCAGAAGACGGTCATCCAACAGGCCGGCAAGCTGCACGTCGCCCACTGGAAAGCGTTCCGCAAATGCAAGAAAGACATGTTCGCGGTGATCACCGGCGACGCCGACCTGGTCAGCATGTGCCTGGGGCCGCCGCAGAACGATCCGAGGGGAACGATCACCAAGGCCCTCATCCGGTTGAACGACAAGGTGCAGAAGAAATGCGTGAGCAAGGGCGTCAGTCCGGTGGGAGCGGAGTTCCCCGGCGAATGCACCGCGGCGAGTGACATCGACTTCGGGCCATGCGTCGCCGACCGCGTCGCCTGCCGGTTCTGTCGAGCCGCGAACCTGGCCGATGCCATCGTGCCGCCGCTCGATTGCGATACCTTCGACGATGGGGTGAGCAACGCGAGCTGTCCGTAGAACGAGCGCGGTAGCCTCCTTTCCTTTTTCAACACTGTAGGGCGACGCATGCGTCGCCCCTACGCATGTCGGCGGTCTTGGTGTTGAAACGCCGACCCGCTAGAACGCCGGCGTGTCCCCGCGCGCGCGCACGGTCGCGGACTATCTGCTGGTGAACGGCCTGTGCGCCGCGATTCTCGTCTGGGCGTTCCAGCTCTGGCGCGCCGATCCGCGCGTGCTCCTCACCGAGGCCGCCGGCGACACCCTGTTCTCCGCCCTGCAGGTCAGAGGGTTGGAGAACGGATGGGGGCTGACCATCGCCCAGGTCGGGGCGCCGTTGGGGCTCGAGCTGTATGATTTTCCCCACCCCGACTACCTGCACTTCGCCGCGCTCAAGCTCCTGCTGTGGCTGACCGGCAACCCGATCGTCGCGCTCAACGCCTACTTTCTCCTGACCTTTCCCCTCGCCGCGTCGACCGCGCTCTTCGTCCTGCGCCACTTCGGAGTCTCCTCGCCCCCGGCCATCGTCGGTAGCCTGCTGTTCGCCTTCGTCCCGTACCACTTCCTGCGCGGCCAGGCGCACCTGGCGTTTGCGGCGTACTACATGGTGCCCCTGTTGCTGATGGTGGTCCTCTGGATCTCGACCGGCAGACCGCTGCTGATGACCGAACGAGGCGCCGGCGGCGCGCGGAGGAGGTCGGTCGCTAGCATCATCATCTGTCTGCTGATGGCCGCCGGCGGCATCTACGACGCGTTCTTCGCCGCCTTCTTCCTGCTCGTGGCCGGTCCGTACGCCGCGCTGCGCGGCGGCGGCTGGCGCGCGGTCGCGACGGCGGCGATTCTCATCGCCGCCGTCTCTGCCACGTTGGTGGTCAGTCTCTCACCGAGTCTTCTCTATGTGCTCGAGCACGGCCGGAACAAGGCGGTCGCGCATCGCACACCACGCGAGGCGGAGTTCTATTCGCTCAAGATCGCCGACCTGCTCCTGCCCATGCACCTCCACCGCATCCCAGCCGCCGCCGAGCTGAAACTGCGATATGCCCAGTCCTCGCCGACCGTGAACGAGAACGCGGTCGCCACCCTGGGCGTGGTGGGAAGCCTGGGGTTTCTCGCGTTGTTGGCGCGTCAGCTGTTCGGTCGGCGCCGCGACGATTCCCTCCTCGATGCGCTCGCCTTGCTGGTGTTCGCCGCAGTGCTGCTCGCCAGCATGGGCGCATTCGGCACCCTGTTCGCGTTGCTCGTCAGCGCGCAGGTCCGCGCCTACAACCGGATCAGTATCTACATCAGCTTCCTCTCGCTCTTCGCAGCGAGCATCATGCTCGATCGGGTGGGGCCGGCGACCGGCCGCGCGCGGCCGCACGATCCGCTGTTTCTCGCCGTCTGTTTCGCGGCGCTCGTCCTCGGCCTGTTCGACCAGGTCAGCCCGTCGTTCGTTCCGAAGTACGAGCGCCTGCAGGCCGAGCACGCCGATCGGGAGACGTTCATCCGGGAGATCGAATCGGCACTGCCGCGGGGCGCGATGGTCTTCCAGCTTCCCTACGTGCCCTTTCCGGAGGGCGGGCAGGTGCACCGGATGGGCGACTACGCGTTGCTCCTTCCGTATCTGCACGCGCGCACCCTGCGCCTGAGCTTCGGCGCGATGCGCGGCCGACCGGGCGACGCCTGGCAACGGCGGGTCGCCAGTCAGCCCGTCGGGGAAATGCTCGAGAGCCTGTCGCGCGCCGGCTTCCACGGCATCTATCTGGATCGCTTCGGCTATGAAGACGGCGGCGCGGCGATCGAACGGGAGCTGCAGGCGGCGTTGTCGGCGCCGCCGATCGTCAGCGGGTCGAAGCGGATGAGCTTTTTCGCGCTGGGCAATACAGCGCGGCGGCAAAAGAGGTCCTGATCGCCGTCGCGAACGTACGTTCACGCGCCGGCGCGGCGGCGCAACGCGCCGCCAGGCCGGCACGGAGGCCGGCCGCTACCTACGCGCGAGGATTACGCCGGGTAGGTGGTGATCTCCATCGCCTTGACGCTGACCCAGACGTCGCCGCCCTGATCGAGGGCGAGCGCGGCGACGGCGCCCGGGGTGACCTCGGCGACGATCGCGAGCGGGCCGCTGGTGCGCACGCGCACGCGCGTGCCCTCGTCGTCGAGGCCGTCGATGCGGGCGCGCCAGACGTTGCGCGGCGTGCCCTCTGGCCGCGTCCGGTGCAGGGCGACGGCGCGCGGATGGATGACCGCGAACACCTCGCCGCTGCCGGCCCCGGGCGCGATCAGGGTAGCGCCGCCGGTCAGCGCAATCTGCTCGCCGGCGGCGCGGCCGCGGACGAGGTTCACGCCGACCAGCTCGGCCACCCACGCCGAGCGCGGCCGGGCGGTGACGTCGGCGGGAGTCCCCGATTGCACCACACGACCCTGCTCGATGATAACCAGGCGGCCGGCGAGCGCGATCGCCTCGAGCGCATGGTGCGTGACGACGATCTTCACGCCGCCGAACTCGGCCAGCCGGTCACTCAGCGCGCGGCGCATGGCGGCCCGGGTGTGCACGTCGAGCGCGGCGAGCGGCTCATCGAGCAGCAGTAGCGACGGCTCGACCGCCAGGGCGCGCGCCAGCGCGACGCGTTGCGCCTGGCCGCCCGAGAGCTGCGCGGGCCGTGCCAGCGCGAGGTCCGCCAGCCCGACGCGCGCCAACCAGTCGCGGGCCCGGGCCCGGGCGGCCGCACGCGCCAGACCGCGGCAACGCAGGCCGAAGGCGACGTTGTCGAGCGCGCTCAGATGCGGGAAGAGCAGGTAGTCCTGGAACACCACGCCGATCGGACGCCGCTCGGGCGGAAGCGACACGCCCGCGGTGCGGTCGGCGAGCACGCGCCCGCCGACCTCGATGCGGCCGCGCGCGAGCGGCGCCAAGCCGGCCAACGCCGCGAGCAACGTGCTCTTGCCTGCACCGTTCGGGCCGAGGACCGCCACGACCTCGCCCGCGTCCGCCGCGAGCTCGACGTCGAGCGTGAAGGCGGCGTATTCGACCCGCACCGCGGCGAGCAGGTTCACCACGCCCTCAGCCAGCGGTCGCGCAGAACGACGAGCACGGCGAGCGAGATCGCCACCAGCACGAGGCTCACCGCGATGCCCGCCTCCGGCCGGCTCTCGAGCAGCAGGTACACCGCCAGCGGCAGGGTCTGCGTGCGTCCGGGAAAGTTGCCCGCGAAGGTGATGGTCGCGCCGAACTCGCCCAGCGCGCGCGCCCAACAGAGCACGGCGCCGGCGAGCAGCGAGGGACGTACCACCGGCAGCGTGACGCTCCAGAAGACGCGCAGCGGACCGGCGCCGAGCGTGCGCGCGGCGTCCTCGAGGCGGCGATCGACCGAGCGCAGCCCGCCCTCCACCGTGAGCACGAAGAACGGCAGCGCGACGAAGGTCTCGGCCAGCGCCGCTCCCGCCGTGGTGAACGGCAGCCGCACGCCGAAGGCGGCATCCAACCATTGACCGAGCAGGCCGCGCCGGCCGAACGCGGTGAGCAGCGCCACGCCGCCCACCACCGGCGGCAGCACGATCGGCAACAAGGTCAACCCGCGCAGCAGGGCGCGGCCGCGAAACACCAACCGGGCTTGCACCCAGGCGAGCGGCAGGCCGAGCACCACCGACAGCGCCGTGGCCGAAACCGAGCACAGCAGCGACAGGCGCAGCGCCTCGCGGACGTCGGCTGCGCTGAGCTCGTACCAGAGGCTGCCCCACGGCGCGCGCACGACCAGACCGGCCAAGGGCAACACCAGAAACAGCACCGCGAACGCCGCAAGCAGAAGCACAACGACGGGCAGGCGTGCGGCGGTTCGATCTCGTCCGTGTGCGGGAGCGCTCACGCAAGCTACCGAGAAACAGCTCCGGGTAGCGGCGGCCCTTGTGGCCGCCCCCCACCGCCGCCGATCGCAGTCCACGAGCAGCGGTGGGGCGCGGGGACAAGCCCCGCGGCTACCCGGAGGCAGAAAGCAGAAACGCGCACGGGGACAAACTACGAGCGACCGCCGCGGGCGGGGTGGGAAGGCAGGAGCTCGATCTGACCGGGCAACACATCGCTGCGCGAGGCGCGCGCGCGCCGAGAGCGGTTCGGGTTGGCGGGCTCGAAGAAGACGGCCAAGTCGATGTCGAAGGCGTCGGCGATCGCTTCGAGCTGGCGGATCAGCGGTACGTGGCGACCGCTCTCCCAGCGTCGCACCGTGGTCGGCGAGATGCGCCCAACGCGCTCGGCAAAGCCCTCTGGCGACAAGCCAAACGCCTGACGCAATGCTCGCAGCTTGGCCGGGTTCCACCGCTGACCGCGTCCCATCGCTCGCGCGCCGATCGCCCGCCGCTTATCCCCCATCGCGCAAGAGGCCGTCAATCGCCATCAATCCAACTGGTCAGGCTCCACCCGTGCCCGTGCCCGATTCAGATGGATCTGCCCGGTTTGCATCGCCGCCACCACCCCGACACTATGCCGCATGCGCGGCGGGCACCGAGCGCGGCGGAGCGACGACGACCTGGCTCGACTGCGCTACGCCGCCGGCGGCCCGGTCGATCCGGCCCGCAGTCTGTTCGGTCCAGACAGTGTCACCTGGCGCGTCAACCGCGAGGCCGCGCTGCTGCTCGGCGGCGGTCGTGCCCTGCTCCTGCAGATCGCGCACCCGCTGGTGGCAGCGGCGGTCGCCGAGCACAGCCGGTTCGAACACGCTCCGCTGCAGCGCTTGTGGCGCACCCTCGACCTCACGTTGACGACCGTGTTCGGCAGCGCTGCGGACGCGCTCGCGGCGGTGCGTCAGGTCGAGCGCGTGCACCGGCGCGTGCGCGGCGTGCTGGCGGAAGACGTGGGTCCGTTTCGGCGCGGCACGCGTTACGACGCCAGCGATCCCGCCCTGCTCTTCTGGGTCCACGCCACCCTGGTCGACAGCGCGCTGCTTGCCTATGAGCAGTTCGTCGACCGCCTGAGCGCCGGCGAGCGTGCCGCGCTGTACGAGGAGAGCAAGATCTCCGCGCGCTTGTTCGCCATCCCGGCCGCAGTGATTCCGCCGACGCTGACCGCGTTTCGCGCATACATGCGCGACATGCTGGCGGGGCCGAGGCTCGCCGTCGGCCCCGCCAGCCGCGCCATCGCCGCGGCGCTGCTCAGCCCGCCGCTGCCGTTCGGGCTGCGGCAGATCGCCGGATCGACCCGACTGTTCACCATCGGCCTGCTGCCGCCCGGCATCCGGCGCCGCTACGGGTACGCCTGGACGAGCACCCACGCGCGCGCCCTGCGTCTGCTCAGCGCCGCGATCCGCGCCGGCCTGCCGGTGCTGCCGCGGCTCGCCCGCGACTTCCCCCACGCCCGCCGCGCGGCGCGGTAGTTTTGGAGTGCGGGAGCTTGCTCCCGCTTTGGGGTGGGCGGGGGGATCGGACCGTTCCGGAATTCGACCGCCTCCGCCCCACCCACCCCAAAGCGGTGCAAGCCACGCACTGCAAAGCTTTGCTCCGCCGCGCCGATGTGGGAGGATGCGCGGCTTCATGGCCCACCTCTGCCTGCTCGCCGCCATCGGGTTCGCCATCGCCGATTGGGTCGCCGTCGCCCAGGAGCGGCGGTTGCTCGAGTATCTCGCCAAGCCCGCGACCCTCGGCTTGCTGCTGTTGTACGCGGCGAGCGGCCCGGAGGCGTCCTGGTATCTGCTCGCCGCGCTCGCACTGGCGCTGCTCGGCGACGTGTATCTCATGCTGCCGGAGGAGCTCTTTCCCGCCGGCCTCGCCGCGTTTCTGCTGGCGCACCTGGCGTACATCGCGGACTTCGACGCCACGCCGATGGCGCGCCTCGGGTGGTTCGCCGGGGTTGCGCTGGTGTCGATTCCGCTGGCGCGCAAGATCCTCGGCGGCGTGACCGATACGCCGATGCGCCTCGCGGTCGGCTTCTACATGGGGGTGATCGCCCTGATGGTCGCGTCCGCCATCGCCTCCGGCGAGATCGTCGCCGCCGCCGGGGCGCTGCTGTTCATCACCTCGGACGCGCTGATCGCCCTCAACCGCTTCGTCGGTCCGGTGGCCGGGGGACGGCTGAGCATCATCGTCACCTACCACCTCGGCCAACTGCTGCTGGTCGTCGCCCTGCGCGCCTGACGCCCCGACACATCCGCCCCGTCCGTAGCCCCGGCCTCCGCGCCGGGTGGCGGCCCGCAGGGCCGCCCAATGTTGCGTCGCAACACGTTGCACGGCGCGAGGGTCTGCTTCGCAGGCCCACCCGGCGCGGAGGCCGGGGCTACGGACGGCGCATCGGCACGCCGGCTTTCAGCTCGGGCCATTGCCCGGTCGGGCCGCGCTGCACTAGGGTACGCGCCGTATGTTGCAAACGCTTCTCGCGCGCGGCGAGCACCTGGCGGAAGTGCAGGCGCAGCGGGCGCTCCTGCGCTTTCTCAACGGGGTCGACTGGCTCCTGCGCGACCCCAAGCAGGTGGTCGGGCGCACCCCGTACGATTCGATCTACCAGCGCGGCAAGCTCGAGGTGCGCCGCTATCACCACCCCAACACGCGCCTGACCCCGCGCTTCGACGTGCCGGTGCTGCTGGTTCCGCCGCTCATGGTGAAGCCGTTCGTCTTCGATCTCTTTCCCGGGCGCAGCCTGGTGACCTTCCTGCTCGATCGCGGCTTCGACGTGTATCTGGTCGATTTCGGCGAGCCCGACGCCGCCGACAGCTACGTGACGCTCGACGACTACGTGCTCGACTGGATCCCCGCCGCCTGCCGGCAGGTGACGGCGGCGGCGGGCAGCCGCGAGCTGTCGATGCTCGGCTACTGCATGGGCGGCTTGTTCGCCCTCATGTACCTGGGGGTCAAGAACGATCGCAGCGTGCGCAACCTGGTCACCATCGGCGCGCCGCTCGACGTGAGCAAGATGGGACTGTTCGCCTGGGCGGCCAAGATGGGCGGCGGACAGGTGGAGTTGCTCACCAAGCGGATCGGCAACGTCCCCGGCGGCCTGTCGAGCGCGGCCTTCCGCCTCCTCACCCCGGCGAAGAACGTCACCCGCTATGCCGACCTGTTCATGAACATGTGGGACCGCGAGTACGTGAACGGGTTCGACGCCATGAACCAGTGGGTCAGCCAGTTCATCGACTACCCCGCCGGCGCGTTCCAGCAGTTCGTGCGCGACTTCATGCAGCGCAACGCGCTGGTGCGCGGCCGGATGCGCTTCGGCGGCAAAGAGGCGCACCTCGACCAGGTGCGCGCCAGCCTACTCGCCTTCGGCGGGCGCAGCGATCAGATCGCGCCGCCCGCGGCGGTGCGCGCACAGGTGGACGCCGTCGGCACCGAGGACGTGGCGTTTCGTCTCGCTCCCGGCGGCCACATGGGCCTCTTCGCCGGCGCGACGGCGCCCAAGAACGTCTGGCAGCCCGCCGCCGACTGGTTGGCCGCACGCTCGAGCGCGCGGCCGGCACGGGCACGACCAGCCGCGCCCGCCGGCGCCGCGCTGCGGGCGCGGCGCGCCGCCCGCCATCCAAGCCGCGCCACGCGGCATTGAGGTCGCGCGATGCTGTTCGTCGCCGAGTACGAGTTCGGCTGGGAGTCGTTGTCGAGTGTGGTCGCCAAGCGCCTGGAATGGGGTGAGGTCCAACCCGACGGCTTTCGCTTCATCGGCGAGTACATCTGGTCAGACCGCGACCCGCCCTTTCGCGGCGTGGCGATCATCGAAGCGGCCGACGTCGAGGCCCTGAACGCCTTCATGCTGCACTACGGACCGTCGCTGAGGATCGCCATCCACGTCGCCACCGACGTGGAGTCGGGCATCGCGATGGTGCACCAGGAGCCGCGCCGCCCACGAAAGAAACGATGACACGACCTTCACCACAGAGGCACAGAGGCACGGAGAGTTCGGTGTTGTATCTCTGTGCCTCTGTGCCTCTGTGGTGAAAAAGTCTTCTGGAGGACACATGCCTGAAGCCGTGGAGCTGCCCGCGTGGATGGGTGGGGTCGATGTGAGCCAGATCGGCTTTCCGCTCGAGGTCGAGCGCAGCGCGTACCGCAAGCAGGCTGGCATCGCCTACAAGAACACTGCCGAGGGCCCGCTGTTGCTCGACGCGTACCGGCCGGGGGCGGGGGCGCGCCATCCGCTGGTCATGATGGTGCACGGCGGCGGCTGGGCGGGCGGGAGCCGCTTCGCCAATGGCCTGACGAAGTGGGCCGGCTATCTGGCGTCGGCGGGACTCGCAGTGGTCTCGATCGACTACCGCCTCGCGCCGGCGACGACCTACCCCGATTCCTTTCAAGACTGTCTCGACGCGCTCGACTGGGCGGTCGACCACGCCGACGAGCTCGGCGCCGATCCCGACCGCATCGGTCTCTGGGGCGACTCCGCCGGCGGGCACCTGGTGCTGCTGTTGGCGACCTCGCAGACCCATCCGAGCTTCAGTGGTCCGCGCCTGCGTCACGGCGGCGCGCGCCTGCGCGCCGTGGCAGCGCTCTACGGACCCACCGATCTGCTCACGCTGCACGAGGCCGAGCGGCGCGGGCGCTTGGGCACGCGGCTGGTGCGCAACTTCCTCGGCACCGAGCCCGAGGAGCACCCGGTGCGCTGGCGCGAGGCCTCGCCGATCGAGCACGTGCACGCCGCGCTGCCGCCGATCCTGCTGCTGCAGGGCACGCGCGACTACCTCGTCCCGCACTCGCAGGCCACGAGCTTCGCCGAGCGGCTCGCCGCCGCCGGCGCTCCGCATCGCCTGGAGATCGTCGAGGGCGGCCTGCACGGTTTCGACCGCGTCGCCCCCGACGCGCGCGGGCGGGCGCTGATCGAAGACACGCGGCGGTTCTTACACCGGGAGCTGCATCGATCAGCGTGACGCGCATGGGTCGCGCTGCGCGCGGCACGGGCTCGCCAAGGCGAGCCCCTACACGCGGTGGTTACAACGCACCGCGCCGGTCACAACGACCAGATTGGGCCCAACCTACGCCTGGTAGGGGCCACCCGAAGGGCGGCCCCTAGCTAGGCGCGCCGCAGGCGCGCCTCAGCCCCCGTCCAAGCGTGCCGAGCGCGACAGGATCTCCTCGAACTGGCGCAGGAACGCCTCGGCGTCGGCAGGGCTGATCTCGGCGCTGGTGACAGCGCCGGTGTCATCCATACGTCCGAATCCGCTGACCACCGGCTGCGTCGGATCGAGTCGGATCGCGAACCGGCCTTCGGGCGCGACCAGCAACATTTCGCGCAGCGTGTCGCGCCCCGCCGTGGTCTTGAGCTGCACCGCCGATTCGTCGACCGGTCGATAGACCACCGAGTAAGGCGAGCGGCTGCGATCGGCAGGGAGCAGCGGTTGTCCGAACATCGTCTGCTCGGCGCTTGCCTGAGCGCCGAGGAGGTCGAGGATCGTCGCGGCGATGTCGAAGTTGCCGGTGATATGGTCGACGACGGTGTCCGGCGGCACGCCCGGACCGGCGATCACGAACGGTACCTGGGTTTCCACCGCGGAGAGCTTTGCGCCGTGGCCGAACGAGCCGTCGTCGAACAACGACTCGCCGTGATCGGCGGTGAAGATCACCAGGTTGCGCGTCAGGTCGATGCCTTCGAGCCACTCGCCCACCAGGTCGTCGACGTAGCGCGCGGCGCGCGTGTAGAAGCGCGTCCAGGTCCGCTGCAGGCGGAGCTGCACGCTGTCGGCGGCCGGCAGCACCGCCAGCTCCGGCATCAAGGCCGCGTACTGCTCGGGATACGAATACGTCCAGTGCGTTGCAGTGAGCCAGATGAAGAGAAACTTCGGCGCGCCACCGCGGGCGAGCAGGTCGCGGGCGACCGCGATGCTGTCCCGGTCGTTCTCCCAGCCCGGGCGCTCGGGCGGCTGCACATGCACGGTGAAGAACTTCGGCCCCAGATAGCTTCCGATGTTGAGCCAGCCGAAATCGGCGCCGCTGGTGACGAAGTGGGTCTCGTATCCCCAGCGCCAGAGCACCGACAGCAGCGTCGGCGGCATGCCCGACTTGACGATGGGCAGAAAGGCGTACGGCGTGAGACCGTAGAGGATGCCGAAGGTGCCCCATTCCGAGCCGTTGGCGGCGGACACGTGCGCGTTGAAGCGCGCGCCGCGCGCGCTCCAGGCGGTCAGGCGCGGCATCAGCGCCGGCGTGAAGACGTCCCGGCGCAGTCCGTCGACGACCAGGACGATCACGTTGGGCAGCGGGTCGCGGGCTTGCGGCACATAGTCGGGGACGACCGGCAGCGCGTCCAGCCGGTCGTGGTAGCGGCGCAGGATGCCGGCGGCGCGCCGCTCGGTGGTCGCCAGCACATCGTCGGCGACGGTGAAGCCGGCGTTCCAGGGCATGGACATGCCATCGTTGAGCCGCATGAACGCCCGCGCGTCGGCCGCAAACCGCTGCAGCAATGGCCCGGCGGCCAGCACCACGAGCCAGGTGACGAGCAGCGCGCGCGCCGGCCAGCGCCGGGTCGGCGCGGCGCCGAGAGGCGTGAAGCCAGCGACCAGCGCCGCGAGCAGCAGCGCGACGGCCAGATAGCCGGCGAGAAAGGTCGCCTGCTGGCCGAACAAGGCCACCATGCCCTCGGGATTTCCCGCATAGCGCAGCGCGTCGGGCTGGAGCGCGAACTTGAAGTAGTAGCTGACCCGATTGCCGGTCTGGCGCTGGAAGAGCACGTCGACGACGAGCCACAGCGCCACCATCGCGGACGACGCCGAGCCGGCGACGACCGCTGCCGCCATGCGGCCCCGGCCGAGCAGCCAGGCCAACAGCACGCCCGGTGTCATGAGCGCGAGCGTGGCTCCCGCCAACACGACGACCGCACCGGCCTGCGCCAACGGGCTTGGGGGGAACGCGGCGAGCCGAACGTGATGAGACGCCTCCAACGGCAGCAGCCCCGCGCTCAGCACGAGGCTGAAGAGCATGACGCGGGCGGCTGCCGCGCGGCCGCCGGTGGCGGTAGTCATCCCGCCACCTGCGGCATGACCTCGGAAGCAAGCAGCCGCAGCGTCTCCGGCTGTCCGCGGTCGTGGAGGAAGAAGATGACGGCGTCGACGCCGAGCCGGGCACGGGCACGCAGTCGTTCGACGATGTCGTCCGGCGTGCCGCAATACCCGCCGGCGCTGAAGCCCCAGCCCGGACCACCGAAGCGCCGCTCGGCCAGGGCGCGCGCCTCCTCGACCTGCTCGCGCCGCGCCGCCAAGGCCAGCACCGCTTCCTCGGTCACCCGCAGCGTCGCGGGGTCGCGCCCGATCGCCGCGCACTCGGCGTGCAACGCGTCGAGCTTGCGCGGCAGCTCGGCCAGCGCGTAGGTCGGACAGTTCCAGACGTCGGCATAGCGGGCGACCAGGGGAAGGGTGTGCCGTTCGCCGGCGCCGCCGACGTGAATCGGCGGGTGGGGCTGCTGCAGTGGGCGCGGCAGACTGGGCGCGTTGCGCAGCGTGTAGTACGTCCCCTCGAACGAGGCGGATGGGTCCCGAAACAGCGCGCGAATGACCTGCAGGGCCTCGCCGAGGCGGGCGGCGCGCTCGCGCACGGTGCCGAGCTCCAATCCGAACGCGGCGAACTCCGGCGGGTACGAACCGCTGCCCAGCCCGAGGTCGAGGCGACCGCCGCTGGCATGATCGAGCGTGATCGCCATCTTGGCGAGCAGTGCCGGATGGCGAAAGCCGTTGCACAGAACCAGGTGACCGAGACGCACGCGGGAGGTGAGCGGGGCCAGAGCGGCCGCGGTCGTCCATCCTTCGAACGACCCCACCTGCGGCAGCATCGGCGGGTAGAAGTGGTCGGCGAACCACACGGAGTGGATGCCGAGCGCGTCACAGGCCTCCACTCTGGCGCGCAGCTCGCCCCAGCTCAGGCCCACTTGCGGGAGGTAGACGCCGATCTCCATCGCGTATCCCCGACTTCTGCCACAGGCGGCCGCCGATAGGCGATAGCCACCTCTCCACAACGCCAACGGAGGACCCGGCTGGAAGCGTGCGGCGATTTGTACTATCCGCTGACGACGCCACCGCCACCGGAGCAGGAGATCCCCAGTATGCAGGCGAACGCCATCGTCGTTGGCTCCGAGGAGCATAAAGAGCTCTTCTGCCGCACCTTCATCGACACGCACGATCCCTACGACCCGCACGCCATGGATTGGCCGGAGGTCGACGCGGAGAGCATCGCGCGGCTGCGCGCCATGCCGTTCTGGGGCGAGGCGATGTCGACCGAGCGCGATGTCTGCCAGAAGGTGAAGGCGCTGGTGCCGCTCGAGTCAGACCCGCTGCTGCGCGAGGCGATCGCGCTGCAGGGATACGAGGAGGGGCGGCACTCGGCGTTGCTCGACGAGATGCTGCGCCACTACCACATCCCGTCGCCCCGGCTGACCGACGACGCGCAACGCGGCGACCCGGTATGGAACTTCATGCGGGTCGGCTACGGCGAGTGTTTCGATTCGTTCTTTGCCTTCGGTCTTTACACCCTGGCGCGCGACTCCGGTCTCTTCCCCCCCG